>Ga0068712_1002209_pt1 | contig 23039 bp, 18 predicted proteins | sample MTBAKSrepl1MetaG_FD_62987 | JGI IMG/M metagenome (GOLD analysis project Ga0068712, IMG submission 62987) | Enrichment culture microbial communities from Arthur Kill intertidal strait, New Jersey, USA, that are MTBE-degrading - MTBE-AKS1... | ecosystem: Environmental > Aquatic > Marine >... | reverse complement strand
GGGCCGGGTGTATAGGTTTTACCGAATTTTCAAAGAACAGTATTTGCGGCATCGCTTACCCGCAAATTTTGTAAATTTTTTGCTTGACTTTTACCGGAACAACTTTGCGGTTCAAAACAATTTAACCGCCCGTTCGCTTCACTCACTTAAGACGCCAAGGACGCCAAGGAAAAAATTTGCGGTATCGGGTCCTGGCTGCGCCAAAGAACCGGCTCCGCCATGCTGCGATCCCGCAAATGGTTGCCGTATTTCTTAGACAGGATCGACAGGATAGACAGGATAATTGAAAATAGAACAAATCAAAGAAATTCAAAAGCGGATTGTCCGTTCACGGTTTCTTCTGGGAACCGTGAACAACAAAAACAAATCCTGTAAAATCCTGTAAATCCTGTCAAAATAAATAAAATTAGACAGGATCGACAGGAAAGACAGGATAAAATAATAATGAAGGGACAAGGGGGATGGGGAATAGTTAATGGTGAATGGTGAATAGTGAAAGAACCTCGGCGCCTCAGCGCCTCTGCGCGAGATAATGGGTGCTTGAAATTTGAATCTTCAGCCTTTCGCCCTTTGCCCCGAACCTTTCGGCTTCCCAGCTTAATAGCCGAGTTAACCTTTCGCCTTTAGCCTTCAGCCTTCGGCCTTTAGCCATTAACCATACGTCTTTCGGCTTCCCAGCTTCCCAGCTTAATAGCCGAGTTAACCTTACGCCTTCGGCCTTTAGCCATTAACCATACGTCTTTCGGCTTCCAAGCTTCCCAGCTTAATAGCCGAGTTAACCTTACACCTTGATATTCAACCCAACAAACCCCAAAACCCCGATTGACATCCTTGACGGGAAAAGTTAAACTTAAGATAAACTTAGCGAAAATAGGGATGAGGTGGTTATAATGCAAAAAACGATAAACACAAAGGAACTTCGTTCATCACTGCCGAAAATTGTTGAGGGGGTTAAGCGTGGGGAAAACTATACAGTATTATACAGGAGTCGTCCCGCCTTCCGGATTGTGCCGATTAATGAACATGACAGAGTTCTGATCCCTCTTGCGAAAGATCCTCTATATCATGCCGGCCCTCTTGGGGAATCTTCTGATGGTCTGACAGCCATTGATCATGATGCCATCTTGTATGGAAAACCTCAAGCATGAACAGACTATTCGTTTCATTTACCGATTGTACAAGCTTCATTGTCATGAAGGAACTGGGGTTAGAAGATGTATTAACAGGAGACCGGCATTTTACAGTTGCCGGCTTCCGGATACATCCTTGAACCGCAGCAGCGCAGTGCATTTCCTTTTGGACCGCTGCCCTGTACCTTACACCTTACACCCTGAATCCTTTTATCGGCTTCCCAGCTTCCCAGCTTAATAGCCGAGTTAACCTTACGCCTTACGCCTTCGGCCTTTAGCCATACGTCTTTCGGCTTCCCAGCTTCCCAGCTTAATAGCCGAGTTAACCTTACGCCTTCGGCCTTTAGCCATTAACCATACGTCTTTCGGCTTCCCAGCTTCCCAGCTTAATAGCCGAGTGAACCTTACGCCTTACGCCATGCGCCTTTCGCCTTGTTTCTCAACCTTAACCTGCCGCCAGGCAATTCAGCCTCAACCTGAACCGTGAACTCAGCGTCCCAGCGCCTCTGCGAGAGATAATTATTTTATGAAAATCTGCCACCTAGCTTATACCTTCTACGAGTCCGATAATCGAGTCAGGCGGTATGCCGAGAGCCTTGTAAAGCGGGGCGATGCGGTCGACGTGATCGCATTGCGCAAAGAGTGGCAGCCTTACAATGAAACAATAAACAATGTCAATGTATTCCGCATACAAAGGCGCACCGTCAACGAAAAAGGAAAGCTGACCTACTTTTACCGGGTGGTGAAATTTTTCTTTATTTCATTTTTCTTTCTAAGCTATAAGCACTTCCTCAATCGTTATAAGGTCGTGCATGTTCATTCGGTCCCGGATTTCGAAGTCTTTGCTGCCTTGATACCCAAATTATTCGGCGCAAAAATTATTCTTGACATTCATGACATCGTGCCGGAATTCTATGCCAGCAAGTTTGGAACCAGCGACCGGTCGCTCATCTATAAGTGCCTTCTTCTCGTCGAAAAGATGTCCATCGGCTTTTCCAACCATGTCATTATTTCAAATGACCTCTGGCATCAGAAACTGATTTCACGGTCGGCGCCGGAACATAAATGCACCACGGTATTAAATTATCCGGATGAAACCACATTTTACCAACGGGATATTGAAAAAAATAAAGAAAAATTCATCATGATATACCCGGGTTCGTTAAATACCCACCAGGGGCTTGATATTGCCGTTAAGGCCATGGCAGTCATTAAAGATGATATAAAAAATATTGAGTTTCATATTTACGGTGAAGGGCCGCATAAAGAACATCTGGCAGCCCTGGTTGAAGAATACGGGCTGGCCGGCAGGGTGTTTTTGAAGCCGCAGTTGCCCATAAATGAAATTGCCGAAGCCATGTCTAAAGCCGATCTGGGGGTGATTCCCAAAAGGAACGGTTCATTTGGTGGGGAAGCGTTCAGCACCAAGTCCCTGGAGTTCATGAGCCTGGGCGTCCCCGTGGTTGTTTCAAGGACCAGGATCGACCAGTACTATTTCAACGATTCCATCGTCAAATTCTTTGAGCCCGACAATGAAAGGGATCTTGCCGATGCCATTTTAAAACTCGTGCGCGACAGGAATTTGCGAGAGAGTCTTTCAGAAAATGCTCAGGTGTTTGTAAAAAATTACAGGTGGGAAAGTAAAAAGAAAGTTTATTTCGATATTGTCGATTCACTGCCATACGCCTTGCGCTATTAGCCTTGTTCTTTTATTTAAAATGCATCATTCAAAATTCAAAATTGCCATACGCCTTGCACCCTGAACCCTGAACCTTGCACCTTATATTTAACCCAATGAACCCAAGTAACCCAATAAACGCACCTTTCCGCCTTGACCGTTTCCTAACCCTCTATTTTTTCAATCCGCTTTTGCGGATAAAGCCGCGTACCAATGAGACCAAAATCCCCATATTAATGTATCACAGCATTTCAAATAGCATTCAAAATGGGATTCATCCCTATTACGATATCGTAACTACACCTGAAGTTTTTGATATGCACATGCGCATGTTGTCCGAAAACGGCTATAAAGTAGTCAACCTCGAAAAGATACCTTCCATTTTCGAGAATAGGATGTTGACCGAAAAAGTCGTCGCTATAACTTTTGATGATGGTTATCAGGATTTTTACACGAATGCCTTTCCTCTTTTGAAAAAGTACGGTTTTACTGCGGATGTTTTCCTGCCGACGGCCTTTATCGGTGAAAAACGGCGCGAATTCAACTCAAGGAAGTGTCTGACCTGGGATGAAGTCCGGGAGCTTAGCAATGCCGGCATTTGTTTTGGTTCTCACACCGTTTATCATAAAAAATTTAACGAGTTAAGCCAAAAAGAAATCGAACATGAATTAAAAACGTCAAAAGAAATTATCGAATCCAATATAAGCAAGCCCGTGGTATCGTTTTCACATCCTTTTAAATTTCCCGAACAGAATCAGCAATATTTACTTACCCTTAGTGAATTATTAAAAAAAAACGGATATTATGTAGGCGTCTCGACAAGAATAGGGGCTACATTTATGGGGGACAAGTACTATTTCATGAGGAGAATACCTGTAAACCGTCATGATGACTTGAATTTTTTTAAAGCCAAGTTAGTTGGCGGATATAATTGGTTGTATTTTTTACAATATTTAAGAAAAACTTTATTAACCACAATATAAAAAGGTTTTTATATGAATACTTATATTGTCATAACCCCTGTAAAAGATGAAGAAAAATATATTGAGCTTACAATCAAATCGGTTGTCAAGCAAACAATTAAACCATTACAATGGATCATCGTAGATGATGGATCTATTGACAATACAAGAGAGATAATAAAGCGTTACTCGTGTGAATATAAGTGGATTACGGGTGTATATGGTGGTGATCAAGGTCAACGGAAACCAGGTGTGAGACATATAAAAGCGTTTTATGAGGGGTATAAAAATATAGATAGTACGAATTGGGATTTTCTTGTTAAATTAGATGGTGACTTGAGCTTCGATTCTGATTATTTTGAAAACTGTTTTGGCTATTTTAGAAAAAATGAAAAATTAGGCATTGGTGGTGGGGAAATTTTAAATGTGTATAAAAATAGCTTAATGCCAGAAAAACAGCCGGTTTTTCATGTGCGGGGAGCAACAAAGATCTATAAGCGAGAATGCTGGGATGCCATAGGGGGAATCTATGTTCTGCCTTGCTATGACACTTTAGATGAAGTGAAAGCTAACATGATGGGGTTTGATACACAAACCTTTTCAAAAGAAAAAGTAGTGCATCATCGATATACCGGCAAGTCTTATGGCAAATGGGGGAGTTCGGTCAAAAATGGAAAAAGCGATTATATTTCAGGTTACCATCCCTTATTTATGATTTCTAAATGTATGATAAGAGTTTTTCGGCAACCATATTTAATTGACTCCTTAGGACATTTTTATGGTTATTTAAATGCATATTTGACCAAAGTTGAGCAGGTTGAAGACAAAGATTTGATAAGGTATCTCAGGAAACAACAGCTTAGGCGGCTATTCTTCAAAAACAGTATATGGACATAGTAAAAAACGGAGCCCAAGTGTGAATCGCTTAATAAAATTAATAATGAGTACCTTATTGTTTTTATTTGATTTGCTTAAAAAAAATGTAAAATCTGCTTTGGGCAAAAAGAGTCCTGGTTCATGCGTTGTTTTATACTATCATACTGTAACGTCCAAAGAAAGGGCGTTATTCGCAGCTCAGATGGATATACTTATCCGGAAGTGTATACCAATTTCACCAGTAAAACTATTTAATTTTGAAGTTGGTAACGATCACGTTTTACTAACCTTTGATGATGGATACGATAGCATGTATCAGAACGTTATACCTGAAATTAAGAGCAGAAATATTCCTATGGTTGTTTTTATTCCATCGGGTTGCCTTGGGCAACATCCGGCATGGGAAAATGTTGAAGAAAACTTGATGACTAACGAAGTGATTGTTGACACAAATCAACTTATTGAAATGAAAAATGAATCGTTAATTACAATTGGCTCTCATTGCATTACTCACCCAGATTTAAATCGTATAGATGATCAGCAAGCTAGAATAGAAATTTTTGAATCAAAGTCTCAACTGGAAAAAATTTTAAAAGATAATATTCGCTATTTAAGCTATCCCTTCGGTTCTTATAGTATCGTTCATAATAGAATAGCAAAAGAAGCTGGTTATTGGCATGTATTTAACACATTGCCTGAACGTCTCTCGGGAAATAATTCCAGCCATTTTGTAATCGGGAGGGTTCGAGTTGACCCAACGGATTGGCCAATGGAATTTTATCTCAAATTATTAGGTGCATATCGGTGGCTACCATTAGCCTTTTCTCTAAAGCGTAAGTTACTGTCTTTAGTTCCTTATGTTAAAAAAGGTTAAAAAAATAACGACTACTCAGCCATTTAAAGACAAAATGGAAATAAAAAATAAAAAAGTTTTAATTGGTTTCGCAGAGTCTCTCTCAGCACCTGAAGTCGCATGGAATTTAATTGATGCAGGGTTAAAAGTCGTTGCCTTTACAAGACAGGGCCATCGGCCTCCATTACGCAGAATAAAATGCATTGAGATTATTGAAGTTTCCACACCTGAAGAGAATTCCAGAAAAACTGTCGATCAGTTGTGTAAATTTGTTGAAAAATTGAAAACAGAGACAATTATGCCTTTAGACGACGTTTCTGTGTGGCTATGTAATGCAGTTTCTCGGAGGATAGATTGTTCTGTAGCCGGACCAACAGGAATAAATGCACAATTAGCAATAGATAAGCGTTTACAATTAAAATATGCTTTGGAAGCTGGTTTTAATGTTCCAAAAACACAACATGTTCGTTTTAAAAACCATTTGTCACGAATAGATTGTTTTCCAGTTGTTTTAAAGCCTGCTTTAGCAGTAACAGAACTTGATGGAAAATTATGTAAAGCGGATATGCATTTTTGTGCCGACAGAAAACAACTCAATGAAGTCGTAAGTAAATGGCAGGAGGGACAACCGCTGCTTGCCCAGGAAATCATACCAGGAACTGGTGAGGGATTATTTGGCTTAGGGGTAATAGGTGGCGTAAAAAATTGGAGCGCCCATCGGCGTATACGTATGATGAATCCGCAAGGATCAGGATCGAGTGCATGCATGTCATTACCCATTACAGATCAACCACTCGTTTGCTCTGAATTGATGCTAAAAAGGACGAATTGGACAGGACTTTTTATGATAGAACTTTTACGAGATCCTTTCAACAAATTATGGTTTATGGAGTTAAATGGACGATCGTGGGGCAGTATGATCCGTGCACTTCGAATGGGATTCAACTACCCGGTGTGGACGGTTATGCAAACCATAGATCCTAATTTCAAGCCACCAATCCCTCCAGAATGGAAGCCGATTATATGTAGGCATATAGGACGTGAAATTGTCCACATAATGATGGTTTTAAAGAAAAAGAAATCATGCACTCAATCATCATGGTTTAATACATTACGGTTGATTTTGAAGGTGTTTCATATCGATCGTAATGAGTATATATATAATTGGAGGAAAGAAACGCCGAGTTTATTTATTGAGGATACAATTGAAACTGTTTTGGAAAAGATTTTAGCGAAATTGAGGTTTAATTAATTGATAGCTCGTGCAGTTGTCCATGTCCATTCGGAATGGTCTTTTGATGGTAGTTGGCCCCTAACTAAATTAGCATCATTTTTTAGTAGATTGGGCTATAAGATAATGCTGACGGCGGAGCACGACAAATTTTTTAGTGATAAACGATGGGAAAAGTATAAGAGAGCATGTGCCGAAGCCAGCACAAATAAATTATTAATTATACCAGGTATTGAATATAGTGATATTTTTAATGTTGTTCATATTATGGCATGGGGGAATATGCCTTATTTAGGGCCAATTAAGGATATTGAATTAATGCTGAGATGTATATACGAACTGAATGGTGTATCTGTGATGTCTCATCCTTCTCGTAAATACGCATGGAAAAAATTCAATATTTCATGGGCTCCGTTATTATCGGGGATTGAATTGTGGAACCGAAAATTTGATGGCGTTGCACCAAGTAACGATGCCCAGATGCTATTGAAAAAATATAATAACTTGATGCCTTTCGTTGGGTTGGATTTTCATCGGATTAACCAGCTTTTCCCGTTGGCAATGAAAATACACATAAATGGTATTTTGAATGAACAGAAAGTTCTTAAAGAAATATGGGAGAAACGTATATCTGCCGAAGTGTTTAGATTTCCGTCGCAAATTGTTTCAAATGAATGTATTGTGAATATGTTTAAAACAATTGAAAACCTTAGGATAATAATTAAAAAAATAATAAAAAGAAAAAAGGAAAACCGCGATCACTAAACTGATGAAGATTGGTGCGATATTATTGAAAAAAGCATAAAATTTTTAAAGTGGGGTTTTAGATGGATCTCTCAATCATCATTGTTAACTGGAATTCCGTAAATTACTTGAAGGAATGCCTTAGGAGTATTCTCCATGAAACAAAAGGGATAGATTTCGAAATAATCGTGGTGGATAATGCCTCTTATGATGGCTCTGACCAAGTGGTTGCCACAGAATTTTCGGAGGTAAAATTCGTCCAAAATAATGAAAATGGAGGGTTTGCTAAAGCCAACAACCTTGGCTTTAAATACTCATTAGGGCGAAACTTATTATTTTTAAATCCCGACACTTTGATAATAGGGAGCGCTATCAGGGATATGCTTGAATTTTTGGATTCAAGGTCTGATGCCGGGGCTGTGGGGTGCAAGCTCCTCTATTCCGACCTAACCTTGCAATTACATTCTGTTCAGCCTTACCCGACTATCATAAACCAGGTCTTGGACATTGATTATTTAAAAATTAAATGGCCCCATTGGAAATTGTGGGGTCTGAAACCATTGAATCAGGAAAACAACCTGCCGGAGAAGGTGGAGGTTGTTCCAGGTGCATGCCTAATGATCAAAAGAGCTGTTTTTGAGGAAGTTGGCCTTTTCAGCGAAGATTATTTCATGTACGCGGAAGATATTGATCTTTGCTATAAGGTAAACCAGACAAAGCGGAAGGTTTTTTTTGTCAAAAATGCGGAGGTGGTTCACTACGGCGGAGCGAGTAGTAGAAAAGAAAAGATTAATTATTTTTCAGTCGTTTTGACCAGGGAATCCGTTTTTAAATTTCTGTATAAGACCCGTGGAAAAGGAACAGCAATATCCTATCGGATTGTGATGTCGTTTATCGCGATCGGGCGTATGGGGGTCTTGATCTTGGCTGTGCCTTGGGCCAACTGGAAAGGTCAGGGCGACGCGTTAAGGGAGACACTTAACAAATGGAAAAAAATATTGAGCTGGTCAATAGGGTTGGAAAAGTGGGCCCGCGAATTGAGATAGCCCAATTCTCAATGTAACAGTAGTTTCTCAATAGGTAATATTATATGTGTGGTATTTGCGGCAAATTGTATTTTGATAACCAGCGACCTGTGGCGCGGCACGATCTAAGCAGGATGATGGAGGTTATTCACCATCGTGGCCCCGATGATGAGGGGATTTACCTTTCCGGTTCGATTGGTCTCGGACATAAACGTTTATCTATCATCGATCTTTCTACCGGAAAACAACCTATCAGCAATGAAAATGGGACGGTATGGATTGTATTTAACGGTGAAATCTATAATTATCAAGAACTTAGAGTGGAGCTGGTTCAGAAGGGGCATGCTTTTGCTTCTCAAACGGACACGGAGGTTATTGTTCATCTCTATGAGGAACATGGGGCAGACTGTGTATCGAAACTACGGGGAATGTTCGCCTTTGCCATTTGGGATGAAAATAATGAAACATTGTTTCTCGCCCGGGACAGAGTCGGGATAAAACCTCTTTATTATTGGATTGGGACTGACCGGTTTTTGTTCGGCTCCGAGATTAAAGCCATCATGCAGGATCCTTCGGTGCCCAGAGAAATTGACGATCATATCATAGATAGGTTTCTCTCCTACTATTATACTCCCGGGTCCGAAACCCTGCTGAAGGGAGTAATGAAGTTGCCGCCCGGTTTCTACCTCATATGTAAAGATAGACATTGCCGGGTTGATCAATATTGGGACCTGCATTTTTCAAACAGTTCTAAAATCATTGGTTTTCGTCAAGCAAAGGATGGCCTGCTGGACCTGCTTAAAGAAACGGTTCGGTTGCACATGATTAGCGATGTCCCTGTAGGTTTTCTTCTGAGTGGTGGTGTTGATTCTACCTCCTTGTTGAGCCTTGCTCTTGGGGAGACAGACAAACCGCTCAGTTCCTTCACTATCGGATTCGAAGGAGAAAATTTTGCAGACGAGCGACCCTTTGCCAAGCTGGCCGCTGAGCGATATGGGACGCAACACTTTGATATGACAATGACATCAAATGATTTTGCTGAATTTCTTCCTAAATATGTCTGGTTCATGGAAGAACCGGTTTGCGAACCCCCAGCCATTGCCATTTATTATATTTCAAAACTTGCTAGTGAACATGTGAAAGTTCTCATATCTGGTGAAGGTGGGGATGAGGCTTTTGCCGGTTACCAGAACTACAGGAATTTGGTTTGGTTGGAGCGACTGAAGAAAATGATGGGACCATTGACAAACGGTCTTGGTCAGGTAATGCAGAAAATGGGGAAATCCGTTCCGCTTGGTCGGTTAAGTAAATATGTACCTTTACTGTCGCTGCCACTGGCAAAATATTATTATAGCCGCACCTCAAACCCCTTTACGCTTATCAATAGAGAATTTGAAGATTTCTACATAACTTCAAATAAAATAAATAAGGAATTTTCAATCGAACCCAGCATGGCTTGTTTTAGAAATGGGGATTCAGTAGATAATCTTTCTAAGATGCTCTATGTGGACACGAAAACCTGGTTGCCGGATGACCTGCTGGTCAAGGCCGATAAAATGACCATGGCCAATTCAGTTGAACTGCGCGTTCCACTTCTGGACCATAAGGTTCTGGAATTTGCGGCCGGGTTGCCCTCCTCATTTAAACTTAACGGCTTTACCACCAAATATATTTTAAAAGAAACTTTCAAGACCCTGGTTCCAAAAGAAATCATCAATCGCCCCAAGACGGGACTGCCCGTGCCTTATGGGTCTTGGATGAGGAAAGATTTAAGAAAAATGGTTGAAGAAACGTTGTTGGACCAGAAAACGATTGGTCGTGGGTATTTTGATAGAAATGGAATCGAGAAGATCTTATCGGCCAACTTAAAGGAAGGCAACTATGACAAAGAAGTATTTTCTCTGCTTGTATTGGAGTTGTGGCACCAGGAATTCATTGATAAGAGGCCTCAATTGTTTAAATAATTCCCTCTTACTTGAGAGCCCCCTGGTCGGTATTGAAAATCTCAGGTCGGCCATGCCGCAAAAGGGCATATCCCAATGCTTCGACGCAAAAGTCAGCATCCAAGGTGTTGGAGAGATTCCAGTGACAAGACCTTGCGGCTGTACCAGTCCATCACGACGGTGAGGTACATAGACCCCCGCGCCATCGGGATATAAGTGATGTCAGCCGTCCACACCTGTTTGGGTCGGTCGATGTTACGGTTTCTGAGAAGATAAGGGTATACTTTATGGCCGGGATGCGGCCGGCTGGTCTTGAGCTTCGGGTAGATGGCCTCAATGCCCATGATCCGCATCAGGCGCTGGACGCGTTTACGATTCACTTTGTAGCCTTGCCGGCGCAGGTAATTTCGCATAGAGCGACTTCCCCCTGAAGGATTTTTCAGATATTGTTCATCGATCAGTCGCATCATCTTCAGGTCATCGGACTGTATCCGATGACGTCGTTTGTAGTACCTGGACAAACGGCATACGCCCAGCATCCAGGACTGTCGGGATACACTCAGCTTCTTTTCCGTGGGGTCGATCATTTGGTTGCGCTGCTCACGGGTTAGAAGCCGAGTTTGCTTGATAAAAAATCGTTTTCGACCATTACTTATTGGTTCAGAATTATTTAGACATTGTTCTTTTCATGTGCTATATACACCTGCATGGAAAAGCTTGATGGTAGAAAAATCAGTCCCAAGGCAATGGAAGAAATACGGATTCGCGCGATCCAGCGGGTACAGGCTGGGGAGAGTCCTGAAAAAGTTATTCAAACCCTTGGATTCGCACGGGCTTGCATCTACAACTGGCTGGCCAGATATCGCTCGGGTGGCTGGCATGCTTTGCAAACCGGTAGTCGCAGTGGTCGGCCGAAAAAGCTTACAGGCTCCGAGATCCGATGGATCTTCCGGACAGTTTGTGACAAGGACCCCCGGCAGCTTAAATTTGTTTTTGCCCTTTGGACCCGTTCGATTATCGCTGAACTGATTAAGCGAAAATTTGGAATCAAACTCAGTAAAATTTCTATCGGCCGTCTGTTGCATCAACTCGGATTCAGTTGCCAGAAACCGCTGTATCGTGCCTACCAGCGAGATTCTGAACTTGTCAAACAATGGAAAGAGCAGGTTTTCCCACAGATACAGAAACGGGCAAAGAAAGAAGGCGCCGTGATTTACTTCCAGGACGAATCCGGTGTGCGCTCTGACTTTCATTCGGGGACGACCTGGGCACTGAAGGGACAAACTCCGGTTGTTGAGACTACCGGCGCCCGCTTTGGATTGAATATGATGGCGGCGATATCCCCTCGTGGAGATATGCATTTTATGATTGTGCAAGGCGGTGTGAATGCCGATCAGATATGTGAGTTTTTGAATCGACTGATGCATGGCCGCGATAGAAAAATATTCCTTATATGGGATGGACATCCAACTCATAAGTCTAAAAAAGTAAAACAGTGCATTGAGTCCTATGCCGGCAGGTTAGAAATTTTTGTTTTACCGTCTTATTCACCAGACCTGAATCCTACCGAGCAGGTTTGGAATCATACCAAAACCAACGGCGTTGGTCGCCAGCCGATCAGTGGTCCGGAACACTTGAAAAAGGCGGTTATCAATAAATTGCGCAGTCTTCAGAAATTGCCTGGCAAGATCGTTTCTTTCTTCAAGCATCCAGACTGCCGCTATATACTTACTGATCAATGTCTATGGACTTTTGTACCCCTTAGTAATTGACCGATCTGTCGGTGCAGTTTATCGATTTTGGTGTCCACTTGCTTTCGGCTTTTCTGGGATTTGCCGAAAATGTCGGCCTCTCCTTCCTGCAGGGAGCGTTTCCAGGTCAGGTAGTGATCTTGGTGGGATGAACTCCGAAACGCTGAGCTTTCCCCCCTGAACTGAGTATTGTGACCCTTGCGGGCGCCCTGCTGGTTGCCGTAAACGGTTTTAACGGTGGTATTGGTGTTGATCCGGATCTGGGCATATTGTAAACCGCACAGTTGCCAGACACGTTCCCGCAGCGTGCCGGTTACTTTCAGGATGGAGTTGGCTTGGTTGATGCCGAGGTTGTCCACATAGCGCCACTAGGTGCTGGCTGCTGGAAGCCGGCTGATCTTAAAGAAGCCGCAGAGCATGGCATCCAGACGGGCGTAAACGAAATGCCAGATTCGGTTAAAGCCGATAAACAGTAGCATCAAAATGCCCAACATCATCGAGTAATGACCCAGCTTAGGTTGCCGGGACGGAGCTTAGTAAGCAAAGTGAAAAATTTCACGAAAATCGACCAGATCCAAAAATTTAATGAGCGCCAAAAGTCCGCCAAATGGGCTCAGCTGTTCGCTGCAGGTTTCAAACTGAGTCGAGGCATTGATTTTTATGGCACTGACGCGATTTGCAAAAGATCCTTTACGAGTATGGGTTTTCCTGCTATTTTTTTTCGTCGTTTTACCATCTGGGTACCTCCTCTATAGCGTTTCAGGTTTGGCCAAACCCTTTGCTATAAGAGGTTCCCAGATGGTTTTTTATTTTTCAAAACCTATGTGATGCAAGATCGAGGTACTAAATGAAGTATTTAATTAAGAAGCACATTAAGAAAGGTACTTTTTTGTATTGCTTATTAAAAATACCTTATAGTCTACTCGAAAAGTTAAAGAAACTACTTACAGCTCCTTATATTATCATACTTGAGCATTATTATCACCTTAAGTCGAGAAAGAGCAAAAAGAGAGGTGTATTAAAGAATAATAGGGCAATTCCATTAATTGTTTCTCTTACTACCATTCCCGGACGAATCAAGAAAGTCCATTTGTGTATTGAAACACTTCTGGAACAATCCTGCAAACCGGATAGTATTATTCTGTGGCTTTCTGATTCTATTACGGAGAATGAAATTCCAAAAGACCTTAAGAACATGGAAAGCAGAGGGCTGCAAATTAGGTTTTGCAAAGATATTCGTTCGTACAAGAAAATTATCTATACCTTGATGGAACATCCAAGGAGTGTTATTGTGACTGCTGACGATGACGTGTTATATCCGAAATATTGGCTTAGCAGATTGTATGAATCCTATCAAAAAGATCCTGAATACATACATTGTCACAGAGCCCACTTGATGAAAATTGACGATGACGGTAAATTGAAAAACTACATTGACTGGTTGTGGTGTTCACCTGGGGTACAAGGTCCTTCTTTGCTTCTCATACCAACAGGTTCTGGCGGTGTTTTGTACCCTCCAGGTAGCCTTAATAGCGAAGTGCTAAATATAGAATTATTTATGCAAATATGCCAAACCGGAGATGACGTATGGCTTAAAGCAATGTCGCTACTGAATGGAACTTCATGTAAAAAGGTCCGACCATACTCAATGAACCTGCGAGAAATTAGAGGAATTAAAACTAGTTTATGGGATGTAAATATGAAAATAAACAACAATATGAGCGGAAATGATCAACAAATCCAAGCAGTGTTTATGCATTATGGGTTAATGTCATATTTTCAGAAAGGGCATTAATAATTTTACAAAAATTATGTTAGAAAAACTAGCAAATGTCCATATTTATAGATTGTAAAATCAGTGACTCAGAAAAAAAACAGAGAGATTTTGTCAAGATTACTTTGTGTTACGACTAACGTACTTTTCCTCGTGTGAGAACATGAATGCTATTGTAGCATCCATTTTGACATTCTTAATACTTGTGGTGCTTTTTACACCGCGGCGTTGGGCAATTTTGGGGATGATGGCTGGAGTCCTGTATCTCACACAAGGGCAATCAATCAACATTATCGGTTTCAACATGTATCCTGCAAGATTCTTAGAAATAGCCGGATTCATACGGATAATTAACCGAAGAGAGTTTTCTTTTCAAGGCCTCAACGAGATAGACCGTGCTTTTTTAATCTTTTATAGTTATCTGACAATTGTGCACTTAATGCGCACCACAGAATCCGCAGCTTACACAGTCGGCGTAGCGACTGACGCTATGCTCTGTTACTTTACATTTCGAGGAATGATAAATAATATCAATCAATTCCGAATATTTTGCCGCGATTTTATTATTCTGTTAGTACCTTATGTGGGCATAGTATTATGGGATTACTTCAATATTGTTAATTATTTTGTATTAATCGGGGGAGTATCCGAACACATATTTCGAGATGGACGACCACGCTTGGTGGGTAGTTTTCAACATGCCATCACCTTCGGCACATTAGGTGCAAGTTTTTTACCTTTTTACATCGGAATGGTTTTTGAAAAAAAAGATCGTGCTCGTGCCTTTATGGGCATTGTTCTTTGCGTGGGCATTGTTTTTTTCTCGAATTCCGGTGGACCTTTAAACGCTACAATCATTGTACTGATCGGTTGGTTATTATGGTTTGCTCGTAGAAATATGCGTTTTGTCTTGAAAAGCTTGATCGGTTTGCTCATTTTGATTGCAATATTTATGAAAGCTCCTATCTGGTATTTACCCGCAAAGGTTAGTAATTTTAGCGGAGGAGGTGGCTGGCATCGCTCTTACCTGCTCGAACAGAGCTTTAAAAATATTGATAAGTGGTGGATAGCAGGCATGCGGTCGATTGAAACTACAGACTGGATGCCATATATACTCGAATCCAGTGGGGGTGCAGATATAACTAACCAGTATTTATCATTCGGCATAGGGGCTGGGCTTGGTGCAATTGCTCTGTTCTTCTTTTTACTGAAAGTATCCTTTTCCGGATTGAGTAGAGCATTAAATGCGGTCCGGTCTCAGTATCAAGAAATCGCTAGTGTAGAGTTACTGCTTTGGAGCTTTGGTACTGCGCTCACCATGCACATAGTAAATTGGATAGGTGTATGCTATTATGACCAAATAAAAATGGTCTGGTTCATGCAGATTGCTGCCATTGCAAGCATCTCGGGGATTTACGCAGCCCCGATAAAAGAGGCCGTAGTAGAATAGAAGCAATGTCTTATCAATTCAATGACCGTGATGTTGTCAGGAACCCCACTGAAGCTAGGTTGATTAAAAAACGGATCAAGTCTAATCTATGGGAAGAAAAGGATTTATTAAATTTTAAGAGACATCTATCTGCAGGTCCCGTTATCATGAAGATTTGCCCTGTGTTGTTTGACATTAGAAAGATTTCCTCAGTTCCAATAGATTTAGGCGCAGCGATACGGTTCAGGGGAAGTTCATTACCCTCAATGTTTAGGGAGATTTTCATGACGATCCGGATGTTGCTCACAGCTTAAGAAGAAAGCGATTTGTAACGGACTCCGCATATCGCAGGCCCAAGTATAGGGATTTGCTGAATGATGAAGCAAGTCTTAAGGAGAGGTCTTCCCATCACTTTGTTTCAAGCCTGGAGGAACCACTAATTTGCCCAATTTTACGTGTCGCGTTCCTTAAAAACAAATACATTTTTCAATTTCCGAACATTAAAGTTTCAAAAGAAGGAGATACTTATGAATTCTACATTGTTTTCCCCGATTAGATTTGGATCTTTAATAGCCTATGTGACTTTATTGTGTCTTTTCTTTACGGTGTCGGCCCGAGCTGAAGACCTTTACATCGGTCAGTCTTCAGCAGGCGGAGACACGGGAGTGAACTGTGCAAATCAAAAATCAGTCACGTGGTTCAATACAGCAGGAAGTTGGGGGTCAGGTGGCGGACTCATAAGCGCAGGTGATACCGTTCATCTGTGCGGGACTATTACTACATCGCTTAACGTTCAAGATAGTGGCGCTGCTGGTTTACCGATAACCATACTCTTCGAACCAGGAGCCAAAATAAGCAAAACCGCTTGTGGTCCCAACGGATGCCTGTCTACTAACAGCAATTCTTACATCATTATTGACGGTGGAACAGATGGCATAATAGAGTCAACCGATATGGGTACTGGGTTAGGTGGAAACAGTGCGGATTTCAATGTTGGGATCAAAGCAGGAGGTGGTGGCAACTGCGAGATAAAAAACCTTCATATACGCAATATGTATGTTAGGACTTCAAACGATGACGTTTTGAACTCATCCGGGACCAAATTAGCATATAATCTTCCAATCGGTATTCAGTTCAATGGCAGCAATATGCTTATTCATGACAACATAATCCATGATCATGGCACGGCCATACAGAATTTTTATCAAGCTAATGATACAGGTATTGAAGTTTATAATAATGAGATTTACCGAGTGGGGCACTCTTACGCTCTGGCTGGCGGAAATGGTCAGATGACACAAGGGATTTTCAAATATTACAACAACTATATACACGATTATGCTAACTGGGACAGCGAAGGATGCTCGATTGCCCATACCAGCGGCATTCACGTCTATGGAAATTGGAATGGTAGTAAAATATATGGTTCGGGCGAACTATGGATCTATAACAACAGGATGATTGGGAGCGGCGCTTGCATGACAGGGCAAATATTTACCGAAACTGGAACGGATCCATGGACAGATGTTCCCGCGTCTACGGCAAGTCTACGAGTATTCAATAACTTTCTAACGGCAGGTCCTGGAGATAACGATGGTGTAAATCTATTGGGCGCCAGCGGGGGCAACAACGAGATATACAATAATACCGTGATCGGCGGGGGGAAAGGCTTCTGCATCAGTGCGGGGGCAAAAAGCACTTCTGTAAAAATCAAAAATAACTATTTTGCGAACTGCAAACAACTGATTTATGCTTATGCCAATACTGCCATTAGCCCAAACTTCGAGCTTGACTATAATGTTTATGCCACCTGTTCCAGTTACACCTGCTTTTGGGTTGGCACTGCTAGTCATAGTAACTTTGTATCATATCGCGCTAACATTCTTATCCATGACTATTTCGATATTCATTCATACGCTGACTTAACGGGAACTGGGGGTATTGATCCTACTACCGGACGGCCTGCACCTGGCTCATTGGTGATGAATAGTGGATTTGACCTCTCAGTCCTTGGATACAACGAGCTCAATTCTGACATAGAGGGATCACCACATGGCGCTACTTGGAACATAGGCGCATATGACAGAGTACAACCGCCTACTAACCTAAGGATAGTCAATCCTTGATGTTTAAACCTCTTGAGACGAATTAGGACAGGTGTAATCGTGAGCATCGTTCTTTAGAAAATCTGGTTCTGAATCGGATAGGGTGGAATAATCGGGCGACGGTTGATCGCAGGAAAGATTAAAAGAAACGTCTTAAAGGAGGTTCGTTGTTGATCTGTTTAGTCGGAGTTGATTCCGAACAATTGCTGGAACAGCAGGCATTTTATCAGGATCAGGGGGGGATATGCTTCTGTGCACTCGTGGCTGCTTTTGATGGTATAATGAGTCATCACATGAGGGGGGAAGATCATAGATGATGATCCGGGAAAAATTCGGAGTTACGCAAACCTCTTTTTTGGGATAAAGAGTTACAAATGTTTCGTCAGCGATCTCTCACAGATCGTTCGGCAAGATTGAATAATGTCAGGGGTTCCGTTATGAAAAGCGACATCGATGTCAAACAGTGCGAGACTCAGGAAAAGGCAAGAGCTTCTGGCATAGAAATATCTGCTTCGATCGGGCGAAATACGTTGTTTGGTGTCATAACTAATATCACCTCTATCGGCACGCGACTTGTTACGGTTCCGATCGTCATTTCGTACATTGGTCTGGATGGGTACGGGATTTGGTCGATTATCATGATAGCCGGCGCCTACATGCGTTTTGGCACGGTCGGAGTTAAGTCCGCATTTCAGAAATACGTGGCAGTTGCGACTGGAAATCACGATTACGAGGCAGTGAGCAAACTCCTAAGCACCGGATGCGCTTTGCTGTTTTTCCTTTCGGTTCTTGGATTGATTCCAATTGCCTTGTACTCCCGTAACATCGCTACATGGGCCGGCGTTCCACATCGGTTTTTAGCATCGGCTGGGGGCGCCATCAGTATGCTGGCAGTATTTATGCTCATCGCCAACACTGGAGCCGCGTATGAGGCGATTGTTATGGGGGGGCATCGCATAGACTTAGTCAGAAAAGCTAATATCATCCTGTGCGTGTTTGAAGCCATTTTCGTCGTAGTCGTATTATGGCTGGGATATGGTCTTTTCGCCATGGCCGGCGTGATGGGAATTTCGCAATTGTGTTACATCATATGGTGCTATCTTGCTTCAAGTAAGGTAGTACCACAGATTCAGGTTGCTCCGCGTCATATAACGAAAACCGTTTTCCGAGAGCTATTACGCTATGCAGGTAGCTATCAGCTCGTGAGTGTTCTTCAAATGGTTTATGTTGCTCTTATCCCTGTGGCGATACTGCGAGGGGGATTTGGCGCGGACGTGGTTGGGGTCTATGCACTGGCGCAAAGGCTGGTGTCTCCCGTTGAGATGATGCGATCAGCCCTATTTGTCCCAATGCTGTCAGGTGGAGCAATGGTATACGCTTCGGGAGCGATCGAAAGGATGCGCACACTGCTGATTAAATCCTTCAAGGTTACCCTGCTTTTGTCCTTACCGATGCTCACTTTTGTGAGTGCATTTGGCCTCACTATTGTACTTGCATGGACGGGGACCACCAATGCCTTGCTACCAGTCGTTTTGATATGGGTATCGTTATCGTCACTATTTGGTACCTTCTCTGTCTTGGGGTTGGTCCTCTACAGAGTTTCAGGGCAAGCCATAATGGACAACTTGAGGGAAGTCACAAGAATCACCGTGCTTCTAGTTGTGCTGATGTTAATTCAGCGATTAGGTTTAAACGGCGTACTTGCCGCAGCCGCGGGGGCGGAACTACTGGGGTTAACTATAATGTTCATTGCGCTTGCCAGAACTTATGACGTGTTTCGGCTACGTTATCTCCTGCCAGAAGTATGTCGGGTTGTTGCTGCAACTATATTGGTCATAGGTGCTGGATGGATCGCGTCTCAGTTGTCGGTGCCAGTATCGGTAGGGGTGCGAACAGAGGCAGCGATAAGGCTTACTGTGATCTGCCTTACGTGTGCTGCAGCGGCGTGGCCTTCAGCTATTTTTACTGGGGCTGTGTCTCGATCTGAAGTGGGTGCTATTCTAGGTATCTTTCGCGGGAAAGTACGAGCTAATGTATAGGGAAGATGGCGCGAAACCTGCGTGTGCGAATTCGGAGAGGAATATCATAACGTTGCCTCTGTTTGGGAGATGAGAGCTATGCATATCCCTAAATCTTTCATTTTCGAATACCTCAAAATGAAGACGCTGTGAAGACTCAAATCTGGATTGCAATATCTGTATATGTGCTTGTTGCCATAAAAAAGAAACAGATGAATCTAAACTTGAGTCTCTACACTATTTTACAGATTTTCAGTATTACTCTTTTTGAGAAAACTCCCATTTTACAAGTGCTCACAGATACTGATTCTGAAAAAAATTACTACCAAATATATCCATTTGAATTTATATGACTTTAAATTGGTCACTACTGATATGCTATTGGTCTTCAGTGATGGTTTCAATCTAATAAGGGGAAAGCAGGTTCGCACCGCTATTAAACAGTATGATTAATCATCAAAACAAATGCCCAATCTGTAGGAATACAATAATCTCGGACTACATGATGGCTCCGGACCGCTTTCATGGTAGAACGATGCCATTTCGGCTTGTTCGTTGTCCGATGTGCTCTTTAGTTTGGATGGTTAACCCTCCAAAGGCCGATGAAATGGCTCTGCATTATAGTAAAGGATACGATAGAAGTATTGCAGCCGCGGGGGATAGTTCACCGGGACGCGCTAGAGGTAGGAAGCAGACGCTTGCGAAATACAAGCAGAATGGTGCAATACTTGATCTTGGGTGCAGTGCCGGGTCATTTCTCAAAACGATGGGTTCTAAAGAGTGGGAGTTATATGGTATAGACATGTCGACCGAATCAGCAAAAAGAGCCCAAGCCGAAAGTGGAGCCAAAGTGTTTGTGGGCGACATTATCGATGGACCATTTCACGCTTCCAGTTTTGATGCAATCACCTGTTTTCATGTGTTTGAGCATCTTTACAAGCCACGAGAGGTATTGACGAAGGTTTCCGAGTGGCTTAAACCAGGCGGCATTTTCTATGTGCTGGTGCCGAATATAGATTCGGCTGGTGCGCATATCTTTCGATCATACTGGTACGCGCTTGAACTTCCACGTCATGTATTTCATTATTCACCAAAATCACTAAGCATGATGGCTCAATCGGTCGGGCTGGAGGTACTTTCACTCACAACGCACCGCGAGCTGTTCATTGAGCAGAGCACACGATACATCATAGATGACATGTTGCGGAGAATGGGAGTCCGGCGCACACCACTTGCGAATACACAACCTCCCGGTATAATGTTTAGGCTGGTTCGAAAAACCTTCCGATTAACAATTCTAAAGTTCTTGACAGGTCTTGCATCCCTGGCTGGCGACGGTGAAAGTATTCATGCTGTCTTCCAAAAGAAATCTAACTGATGGACTGCATCCCCCAAGCTGGATATGCCATAGCAGATTGCACCGAGATTGCCAACCCCTACCTTCTGTATATTATGACATTTTCTAACAGGTTACAGTTTCCGGACGGAAACTAATTAACGAAAGGATGTCGAAAATTGGAAGAAGAAACCATTGAAAAAGAAGATGAGAATGTTCCAGTCAATGTGCTGTATAGTTTTCCTCACAAAATAGGTGCAGGAGGAATATGCTATTCAGCCTGGCACCAAGTGAGAGCATTATCTGAAGTCGGGGCCAATGTAACGGTTATTACTGGCGTCCTTCATAAGCCACTTCCTGATAACGTAAAAGTATTAACAACCTTGTCTTGGGGTAAGTTACGTATATCTTATAAGCTTTTTGGAACGATGAGAGCTCTATCACTACACGATCATATTGTTGCGAAAAAAGTTCTTAAAGAGAAAAACAAGTATGATATCATTCATGTTTGGCCTTCGGCTGCCTTGGAAACAATAAGAGCTGCTAATAAGGTAGGTGTACCAACTGTCTTGGAAAGGCCAAATGCACACACGAGATATGCGTATGAAGCGGTACAAAATGAATCCAATAGATTGGGGATTCAACTGCCTCCTCAAAATGAATATTCCTTAAAGAAAAAGAAAGATGTTCTTGAAAGAGAGGAAGAAGAGTTCCGGCTATCATATCGTATTGTCTGTCCATCAGAATTCACAAGGAAGTCATTCGTAAATTTGGGGTATGCACCGGAAAAGCTACTGCGACATTTTAGAGGCGTAGATGAGAAGCGGTACTATCCAGACAAGATTGAGAAAACCAAAGGCCATGCCTTCACAATGCTTTTTGTCGGTGCATGTGCGGTACGAAAAGGATTGCACTTTGCTTTAGAAGCGTGGTTGCAGTCTCCAGCCCATCGTAATGGGACTTTTCTTATAGCGGGAGAATTTCTGCCGGCTTATGCTGAAAAATTATCTCATATGTTATCTCATCCTAGTGTGAAGGTTTTGGGGGAACGTAATGATGTTCCTGAGTTGATGCGGAAGAGTGATGTTCTTGTCCTCCCCAGCATTGAGGAAGGTTTCGGAAAGGTTTGCACAGAAGCTATGAGTAGCGGATGCATACCTTTAGTATCAGAAGCCTGTACAGATATTTGCAAGCATATGGAAAACGCCCTTGTTCATCGAATTGGTGATGCTGTCACACTTCAACAACATATTACTTTACTATATGGAGATCGTGCACTTTTAAATAATTTACGTGACCAGTGTTTGAGAACCGTACCAATGATTACTTGGGGAGCGGCCAGCAAACGGTTAGTCCAAGTATACCGTCAAGTAATAGATGATTATTATAGCGAGATATTGTTTAAAAAATCTCAAGCAGCGGGGCATGTCAATGAAAATGAGATACATCCATGAAAGAAAATACGATTTATAATAAAATAAAGGAAAGCATTTACCGTACGCCAAAGAGTTGGCTTATTACCGGTGCAGCCGGCTTTATTGGTTCTCATCTCGTGGAACACCTTCTGCTTTTAGATCAAAAAGTCGTGGGTTTGGATAATTTCTCCAACGGAAAAAGGCAAAATCTTGATCAGGTAAAGGAAGCAGTCAGCGTAGATAAATGGAAAAATTACAACTTCGTGGAGGGTGATATCAGAGACCGTGCAGTGTGTCGTAAACTTGTGCATGATATCGATTTCATACTCCATCAAGCTGCGCTCGGTTCAGTGCCTCGATCATTGGCCGACCCGGCAAATTTCAATGACAACAATATAACAGGAACATTGAATATGCTGGTGGCTGCCCATGAGGGTAAAGTCCGGAGATTTGTCTATGCGACCAGCAGTTCTGTGTATGGAGATAATTTCATACTCCCCAAGGTTGAGGATATCATAGGGGCTCCCCTTTCCCCTTATGCTGTTACCAAATATGTTGGCGAATTGTACGCTGGAGTATTCAGCCGGTGCTACGCAATGGAAACGGTTGGGCTCAGGTATTTTAATGTATTTGGCCCGCGTCAAGACCCCTATGGCGCCTACGCAGCAGTTATGCCCAAGTGGATATCAGGTATGATTGGGGGGGATGCAGTCTATATAAATGGAACCGGAGAGACGAGCAGAGACTTCTGTTTTATAGAAAATGTAGT
>Ga0068712_1002177_pt1 | contig 23451 bp, 16 predicted proteins | sample MTBAKSrepl1MetaG_FD_62987 | JGI IMG/M metagenome (GOLD analysis project Ga0068712, IMG submission 62987) | Enrichment culture microbial communities from Arthur Kill intertidal strait, New Jersey, USA, that are MTBE-degrading - MTBE-AKS1... | ecosystem: Environmental > Aquatic > Marine >... | reverse complement strand
GGCCACCATTTGCGTGGATTGACTGTCAAAACTTCCACGCTCATAGAGGATGGTGATGAGAGGAACGCGCAGCATGATCAGTCCAAGTGAAGCCGGAATGGCAAGCAGCAGCAGCCCGCGCATCAGAGATGCCAGCGAGGAGCGCATGTCGTCCAACCTACCCTTGACCACCTGCGCCGAGAAAGTCGGAAGCGCCGCGATCGAAATGGATTGCGCGATGGCGATCTCGGGGATCATCATTAGAGCAAAGGCGACGGTGATCGCTGAAATGCTGCCCTTAGGCAGCCCCGATGCGATATTGTTGTTGACTAAAAAGTTCAACTGCACGAAAGCCACCCCCAGCACGCGCGGCCCCATCAAGCGGACCACCTCGCGCACTTCAGGCATCTTTTTGCCGAAACTCAGCGAGTATTTGAACTCGGGCAGCTTTAAAAGCGTCGGCACCTGGATCAGTCCATGCAGCAGAGCGCCAACCAACACACCCACTGCCAGACCGTAGATACCCATGAAGGGGGCGAAAACCAATACGCCCAGGATCTTGCCGATCGAATACATGGCGGGCGCCAGGGCGGGCCATAGAAAACGCTGATGCGAGTTGATGATGCCCATCAACAGACCGCTGACTCCAAAGAGAATCGGCGAAACAAGTTGAATGCGCAGCAAGTCCACCGTCAGCTTGAATTGAGCCGGATCGCTGAAACCGGGCACGAGGATCTTGCGCACGATCCACGGCGCGAAAATGGCAGAGAAAATGCCCACAACCAACAAGATCAACGTCACCAGGTTGACCACGGCGGAAGCCAGCTTCCAACCTCTTGAACGGTCACCCTTCGTTAATAAGGACGTAAAAGTGGGAATGAACGCCGAAGCCAGCGCGCCGCCCGCCACCAGTTGATATAAAATATCGGGGAACTTGTTGGCGGCGATAAAGGCATCATATTCCGTGCCCGTTCCAAATTTCCAGGTGATCAAAATACCCGAGATAAGACTGAAGACCTGTCCGATGATGAACGCGAACATGATCGTCCCCGAAGCACGGGTGATCTGGCGATTATCGTTTGAGCTGCTTGACGTGGATTCCATAACTCAGGATTATAACCTGACCGCTTGAATTTACGATTCTTCTTTTTTAAAAATATTGATAATATTTTTATACATGCGCGTTATACTTAATTATTACGGAATTATTGATTGCAAATGAAAGGATAAAAAAATGACTGACGAGAAAATGGATCAGGTGGAAGACAATCCTGTTGTGGAAGAGACCATGCCCGCTCCTGAAGCCAAACCGGCCGCTCCGGCTGCTAAAAAGGGTTTCGTAGACCGCGCCCTGCCCTGGGTGATCGTCGCCCTGGTATTCTTCATCGGCGGTGCACTGCTGACCTGGTTCCTGATCTACCAACCCAAAGCCGCTGAACTGGATGCAGCCAAAACTGCCATTACCGCGGCAGCAGACAACACCGTACTACTGCAGGAGCAGATCGACGAAGTTAACAGCAGCCTGACCGCCTCACAAGCAGACCTGGCCGACGCGCAGGCCACCATCACGGCCCAGGAAGCAACCATTGCCGATGCTGAATTGCTGCAGAAGATCTACAAGTTCCAGGCAGACGTCAACCTGGCGCGCGCCATGCTTTCCAAGCTTGACCCGGCTTCATCCAGACAGGCGCTCAGTTTCGTGTCTGCCGATTTGAGCGAACTCGAAAAAACAGGCCTCGATCCCGATGCCCTGTCAGGTTTCAGCGCCAAGTTAAAAGAAGCGCAAGACAACCTCGAAGCCGAACCCGACAAATCACTGGACGCCATGGAGACACTCTACTCCAACCTGCTGTTATTAATCAACAACCTCTAAAAACAGACTATCTTTACAAGAAAGCGACTGCCATAAGGCAGCCGCTTTAATTTCCGCAGGAATCTGTTTAGATTTTTTTGGTCAACTGCATGATCTTTTCAAGCACCTCCGCATGACTGGCCGTCATGCCAAGGGTAAATGTGCCGGCAATTTTTTGCTGAAACTCTTTCGGCAGGATGGCTTTGAACTGGGCAACATTGTCTTCACTACCGGCCACCATGATCTTTTTTACCTTGTGGGTTCTGAAAAACTTCATGGCAAAATCGCGGTTTTGACGCATGTTGCGGCCGATGCGTTCCTGAACGTTGCGGGAGCCGTCGATTGAACCTCCGCGTAGCCCGTGTGAAGACGTGGCGCTGCCAGATTTAACGTGTTTGACCTCGTCCCCCAGTACCCCTTCCTGCTCCAGTAACTCGCCCAAATGATAATAAAAAAGTCTGGCTCCCTGCTGATCTACCAGTGCGACCCCCAAATGATTAACATCCTGCAGCAAGTCCTCAAGCGGTTCGATCTCGGGTTTGGAGGCTATTTTGATGTAATCTTTCACCGGAATGGCAAGGGAGATAAATTCAAAAAAATTGGCCGGCGCGCATGAAAATATAGCCACGGCGCGTCCAGACCAATCGTAACGATGGGCAAAGAATTCTTCGATCTTTTGGCTTTCCTTTTCGAGGGGTAATTCCTTCAGCATGTTGCGTAAACGAAGACGATGGGTTTCTGCGTTCCCTTTAGCCGGTTCGGTGTTCAAGTACAGGCTGACCACTGGGAAAGCCGCAGAAAAATCCCTGATTTTCCGCAAGCTTGTTTCCGTGAACATGAGTTCCTCCTCAATTAATAAAGATCTGAATATTCGATTACGCTATGGGCGTTTCCCAAGTATCAGGGGCACCTCCATTTGTTCTCCATCTCGAATGATGGTTAGAATAACTTCATCGCCGGGTGATTTATGATAAACCGTATAGCTGATGAGGTCACCGTAAACAACCACCGGCACATCGTCAACGGCAATAATAAGATCGCCGCCAGCCAGCAAATTCGTATAACTTGTTGTCTCAGTTCCGGCCTTCAACCCGGCTTGTTCGGCAGGGCCTCCGGGTGTGACGGAGAGAAGATATGCACCGCTGGTTTGTGTCAAACCAAGCGCTCTCCACTGATCAAGCGTCAGATCAACGGATGTGCTGGAAATACCAATGTAAGGATAATCATAGGTTTCCCCTTTGATCAGGGTAGGTAATACGCGTTTGACGATATTGATGGGGACGGAAAAACCGATACCTGTGTTGACGGAAGTTCCCTGAAGCGTGGTTCCGCCGGCCTGGATGGCGCGATTGATGCCGATCACTTCACCATTCAGATTCAACAGCGGACCGCCCGAATTGCCGGGGTTGATAGCTGCGTCGGTCTGGATGATATCGCCGGCCGTATAGGTATTCTGATCGGCGTCAGTGCGAATGGAGTTCAAGATGCGTCCCTTTGCGCTGACAATCCCCAGTGTCATGGTACTGGAATAGGTCGAAAACGGATTCCCGATGGCCACGACCATTTGCCCTACCTTAAGGACGTCAGAATCTCCAAGCTGAAGCGGATAAAGTTGATCAGCATCCACATTAACTTTGATTACGGCAATATCCGAATCCAGGTCGGTGCCGGTGACCGTGGCATCCGTTTTCAAGCCGCTTGGAAAATCCACTTCAATAGATTGAGCGCCGTCCACGACATGGAAATTTGTAACAATGTGCCCTTCTTTGTCATACACAAAACCTGAACCCGATCCCAACCCCTGGTTGGTGGTGATGAAAATGGAAACCACACCCGGATTGACGGTCTCATAGATGGAGGTCAGTGTTGAATCTGTAATGGCATTTGAGCCGTCTGGCAGCAGGTTTTGGATGATCGGAGCAGCCTGCACTGTTGAAAGCACCTTTGGCGCTTCAGTGCTGACTGTCTTTGTGTCGAAGTTGGTTGATAACTGGCAGGCCATCAATCCGAAGATTATCAAGACAGAAACCAGGATAACGATCCTCTTTTTCATGTATTCCTCCGTACTACCTATAACTTTTTTAATTCCTCATATAAACGCTTCTGTTTGTCGCTTAGATTACGAGGAATTTCAACTTTAATTAAAGCAAAAAGATCGCCAAATGTCTGCTTGTCTTTCAATTTTGGCAGTCCTCTGCCGGATAACCTGATCTTCTGACCTGGTTGTGTGCCTGCCGGGATGGTCAGCCTGACGTCGCCCGACATTGTCGATACAGTGGCTGTACCGCCCAAAACCGCTGTGAGCAGATCCACCTTCACTTCAGTGGTAAGGTCGACGCCGTTTGCAGTATAGCGCGCATCAGGGAGAACCTCAATATTCAACAGAATGTCGGATTTATTTGAAGATGTGGTCGAAGGCACCGCCCCGGCCACACGGACTTTTGTGCCCGTTACTGCGCCGGCAGGGATCTTGACCTCGATCTTTTTATCACCGACCTGGAACTGTCTCTGGGTGCCTTTATATGCTTCAGCAAGGGTGATCTGCACCTTTTGCTCAATTGCGCGGGGTTTCACCGTCTGTCTTGAAACCGTTCGTCCGCCCATCGACATCCCGCCAAAAATGGCGCTGAAAAAATCTGAGAATCCGCCGAAAGCATCACCAAAGCCACCCATATCGACCGTACGTCCATAAGGCTGATTGGTCGTCCAGTCATTCCAGTTGAATCCTCCGCGTCCGGCCCCCTGGCTTTGCCATTGTGAATAAGACGCGCCCAACTGATCATAGCGCTCCCGTTTCTTGGGATCGCCGAGTACCTCATAGGCTTCATTAATATCTTTAAATTTCTCTTCAGCTTGCTTGTTACCCCGGTTTTGATCGGGGTGATATTTCATCGCCAATTTTCGGTATGTTTTTTTGATCGTATCCTGAGTGGCATTTCGATCAACGCCCAGAATTTTATAATAGTCCTTATATTCCATGCTTTTATTGTATGACGAATTAAAATTGAATGTCAATAGTTATGTGAAGACTCTTATAAAAGATTGATCAATCTCTAATAATTCGTTATCAAAAGGTCATCCATATCATTCCGCAGGACAAGAATGGCTATTAAATATGTATTGGCATGAGAAGTGCAACCATTCTAGTGCGTGGGTTTGCTTGACGCCGACTGACCGCTGTGCTACCATTTGAAAATCCATTCAGGTGACAGCATGCGATAGATGTATTTAGCAGACCCAATATCGTGACTGGATGAGGAGTATTAACATGAATAAGAAAATAATCGGTTTATTGGTCGTCCTCTGTATCAGTAGTCTACTTTTCGCCGCATGCGAACGGTCTGCTTCGGTGACACCTGTTACCTCTCAACCTGTTGCCACCCAGGAAGAAATTCCTTATCCCGTGGCAACCCAACCGCAGATCATGGCAGATATCCTGAAGGCAACCCAAACCGCTCTGGCATTATCAACCCAATCGTTCAGCTTCCCCTCAGCAGCCACAAGCACCCCGGGCTTCATTATTAATACACCCGCTGAAGGGACTGCTGCAGCTGTGGGAGGCGACGTAACCCCCATGTCCGGCGAAACCCCCACCCCCACACTTGAAGCCGGAGTGACCGCAACAGCAACCTCTACTCCCGTTGTGTTGGCCACTGCCACCGCTAACGCCCATTATTATCCGACACCAACCCCCGGACGTCCCGCCACGTACACCCTTCAGGCTGGAGAATATCTCTGGTGTCTCGCCCGCAGGTTTGACGTGAATGTTGACGACATCTTTGCGCTCAACGGCATGAACTACGCGTCACAACCTCAAGCCGGCACAGTGATCAGCATTCCGACCTCAGGTGCCTTTGTCGGCACGCGGGCACGCTTCGCACATCCGGCCAACTATACTGTATTACCCGGAGATACCATCGGCAGCATTGCCTGCTACTATGGCGATGCCGACCCCAATACCATTTATGCAGCCAATGGTTTAACACCGGGCAGCGTCATTACTGTCGGGCAAGTGTTATACATTCCTTAAAACGTATGAGTGAAAAATTCCTTCTGGCGGGTGATAAACCCGCCAGTATAATTTAATCAACGGAGCAAGGCCCAATGAATCCAACAGAAAATACAGGCGAATCGGTTTTCAAAGGAAAACTATTCACAGTAAAAAACATCAGCAAAGTTCTGCCAGACGGCAGCGACAAGGTATACGAACTGATCGATATTCAAAACGCGATCACCGTTCTGCCGATCGATGATGAAAATAACGTATATTGCGTCGAACAATACCGCATTGGCGCCGACCACAGCCTGCTCGAATTACCCGCCGGAAAGATCGAAAAAGGCGAAGACCCGCTCGTTGCCGCCAGACGCGAACTTCGTGAAGAGATCGGCATGGACGCCAATGAGATCGTCCACGTGGGGAATTTCTACATGTCGCCGGGATATGCCAATGAGTACATGTATTGCTATCTGGCCAGAGGATTGTTCCAGTCGCGGCTTGATCCTGACGCAGATGAATTCATCAACCTGGTCAAAATACCCCTGGAAAAACTGGACGCCATGGTTGCCGCAGGAGAAATTGAAGACAGCAAAACGCTGGCGGTATTGTCACTGGCACGCTCAAAGATCAAGTAAAGCATTCTCATTTCTCAAAATATAGTCTCAAATTCTACATTAGCCTGAATTAATCAGGTTAATGCCCATTAATTTTCCCCCGTTTACTGTGATTAACCTTTTTAGGTTTATAATGTATGAACAACCTGATCGCGAATCTGGGGTTTTTTCACGCCCCTTACCCTTTTTTATGGAGTAAACAATGAAACGAGAAAAGATCACAATTGATGCAAACGAGGCAGTTGCTAGTGTAGCCTATCGTTTGGCAGAAGTGGTGGCGATCTATCCCATCACCCCTTCGTCAAGCATGGGTGAACATGCAGATGCCTGGGCTGCAGCCGGCAAGAAAAATCTGTGGGGAACGATCCCCTCAGTGATGGAAATGCAATCAGAAGGTGGCGCTGCTGGCGCCGTCCATGGTGCCCTGCAAGCCGGATCACTGACCACCACGTTTACAGCCTCTCAAGGCCTGCTGTTGATGATCCCCAATATGTACAAGATCGCGGGTGAATTGACACCTACCGTATTCCATGTCGCAGCAAGAACCGTTGCCGCCCATGCCCTTTCGATCTACGGTGATCACTCCGACGTAATGGCCGCCCGACAAACCGGTTTTGCATTCCTGGCGTCAGACTCGGTTCAGACCGCGCAAGACAACGCCTTGATCGCCAATGCCGCCACACTGGAATCACGTGTGCCGGTTTGCCATTTCTTTGACGGCTTCAGGACTTCTGCAGAAGTGAACAAGATCGAAAAGATCGATGATGACATCATCAAAGACATGATCAACGAAGACCGCATCAGCGAGATGCGCGACCGCGCCATGAGCCCCGAACACCCAACCATTCGCGGCACTGCCCAAAACCCCGATGTTTATTTCCAGGCACGAGAAACCTGCAACACATTTTATATGAAAGCCCCCGCCATCATGCAAGAAAGCATGGACAAGTTTGCCAAACTGACCGGCAGGGCATACCATTTATTTGACTATACCGGCGCTCCTGACGCCACCGAAGTGATCGTCGTCATGGGTTCCGCTGCACAAACCACAGAAGAGACGGTAAAATTCCTCAACAAACAAGGCAAGAAGGTGGGCGTGGTTAACGTCCGTCTTTACCGGCCTTTCTCAATTGAGAATTTTGTCGATACACTGCCTGCCAGCGTAAAGACCATTGCCGTCCTCGACCGCACCAAAGAATCAGGCTCCATCGGCGAACCCCTTTACCTTGATGTTGTCACTGCCCTCAACGAAAGCATTGCTGCAGGCAAAGGCCCCTTCAAGACTGCACCCCGCATTTTCGGCGGCCGCTACGGTTTATCCTCCAAAGAATTTACCCCTGCCATGGTCAAGGGCATCTTCGAAGAAATGGCCAAAGATGCACCCAAGAACCACTTCACCGTCGGTATTAAAGACGACGTAACCAATACCAGCCTCTCATATGACGCTCGTTTCTCCATTGCGAGTGAGAAGACAGTCCGCTGCGTATTCGTTGGTCTGGGCTCAGACGGCACCGTTGGCGCCAACAAGAACTCCATCAAGATCATCGGTGAAGATACCCCCAACGAAGCCCAGGGCTTCTTCTATTATGACTCCAAGAAATCAGGCTCAGTCACTATCTCTCACTTGAGATTTGGCCCTGATCCGATCCGCGCTCCTTACCTGATCGAATCCGGCGACGCCAATTTCGTAGCCTGTCACCAGTTCTCCTTCCTTGAATGGCTGGACATGCTGAAATTCGCTGACAACGGAGCCGTTTTCCTGTTGAACAGCGTCTACAGCAAGGATGAGATCTGGGACAAACTGCCGGTGGAAGTTCAGAAAGACATTATTGAAAAACAACTGAAATTCTACATCGTCAATGCCAATGACGTAGCTGCCAAGACAGGCATGGGCGGACGCGTCAACACCATCATGCAGACCGCCTTCTTTGCCATCAGCGGCATCCTCCCGCGCGACGAAGCCATCGAACAGATCAAGAAATCCATCAAGAAGACCTACGGCAAACGCGGCGAAGCCGTTGTGAAACAGAATTTCGATGCCGTTGACCAAACCCTTGCCAATCTCTTTGAGATCAAGGTTCCTTCAGCGGCAACAAGCAAGATCACCCGCCGTCCGCCGGTACCCACAGAAGCTCCCGAGTTCGTGGTGGACGTGTTAGGCGAGATCATTGCCTTCAAGGGCGATGACATTCCCGTCAGTGCATTTCCTGTTGACGGCGTCTTCCCCTCCGGCACGACCAAATGGGAAAAACGCAACCTTGCCCTCCAGATCCCCGTGTGGGAACCCGATCTCTGCATCCAATGCGGTAAATGCGCCTTTGTTTGCCCGCACGCCGTCATCCGCGAGAAAGTCTACGATCCCGCGCTGCTGAAAGACGCCCCTGAAACCTTCAAGTCTCTTGACGCGAAGTTCAAAGAACTGCCCGGCATGAAGTTCACCATCCAGGTTTCACCTGAAGACTGCACAGGCTGCTCTTTGTGCGTTGAGAACTGCCCCTCCAAAGACAAAACCAACCCGTCGCGCAAAGCCATCAACATGACTCCGCAACCCCCGCTTCGCGAATCCGAATCCAAGAACTGGGACTTCTTCCTTTCCCTGCCGGCTCCCGATCCCGATCTCTTCCAACCGACCTCGGTCAAGAATTCACAGCTGATCGAACCGCTGTTTGAGTTCTCAGGCGCCTGCGCCGGCTGCGGTGAGACCCCCTACATTAAACTTGCCAGCCAGTTGTTCGGCGATCGCATGATCGTTGCCAACGCAACAGGCTGCTCCTCCATCTACGGCGGCAACTTGCCGACCACCCCGTGGGCTGTCAACAACCAGGGACGCGGTCCCGCGTGGGCGAACTCTCTGTTTGAAGACAACGCAGAGTTCGGTCTCGGCATGCGCCTGACCCTCGACAAACAGAATGAATTCGCCAAGGAACTGGTCGCCGCGATGGGCGCCGAATTAGGCGATTCATTTGTAGCCGAAATTTTGCAAGCCGATCAGAGCACCGGCACCGGCATCCGCCAACAGCGCAAACGCGTTGAAGACCTGAAAGCCAAATTGGAAAAGAGTAAACACGCTTCCGCCAAGATGCTTCTGGGTGTCGCCGACTCACTGGTAAAGAAGAGTGTCTGGATCATCGGTGGTGACGGCTGGGCTTACGATATCGGTTACGGCGGTCTTGACCACGTTTTGGGCAGCGGCCGCAACGTGAACGTTTTGGTTTTGGATACCGAATTATATTCAAATACCGGCGGTCAATCTTCAAAAGCCACCCCGCTTGGCGCGGTCGGTAAATTTGCCGCCAAAGGCAAAGGCCTTGGCAAGAAAGACCTTGGCATGATGGCCATGACCTACGGTTATGTCTACGTTGCAAACGTTGCCATCGGCGCCAATGATCAACAAACATTGAAAGCCTTCCTTGAAGCAGATGCCTACGACGGTCCTTCACTGATCATTGCCTACAGTCACTGTATCAATCACGGTATTGATATGAAGAGAGGCCTTGAACAGCAAAAATTGCTCACGCAAACAGGTTTGTGGCCGTTGTATCGCTACAATCCCACCCTGGTCGATGATGGCAAGAATCCTCTGCAGCTCGACAGCCGAGAACCATCTGTGGCCGTCAAGGATTACGCCTATAATGAAACCCGTTACCGCATGCTCGTCCAGAGCGATGAAGCCCGCGCAGAAATGCTGATGAATGAAGCCGGTGAATTCGCCCAGCGCAAATGGGAACTTTACAAACAAATGGCTGCCATGGCTTATACCAAGCCTGAAGAAACAGCCGAGTAATTCAAAGCGAAACAAAACCCCGCGGTTTTTAGACCGCGGGGTTTTTTATTATGAACTTTTACCTTTTATCAAACACGATGATCGGAATATGCCTTGCGGTCATTTCTTTATACCGTAAATAATCTTCATGCCGATTTACAGCATTCTGCCATAGCCGATCATATTCTTCTCCAACCGCTTCACGGGCACGCACTTTGATATTAGCTCCTTCTATTTCTACTGAAACTTCCGGTTGGTGTTTCAAGTTATAATACCAGGCGGCGTTTTTTTCTTGTCCCCAATTGGACCCGACCACGTAATATCCATTATTAGTAGTGAAATAAGCGATCGGCACCTCGTATTCTTTGCCGGTTTTCCTGCCGAACGTATGCATGACGAGGATCTTTTGCGTTCCCAGTTGACTGCCAATTTTTCCTTTACTGGTCTGGATGAAAAACGTATTGATTCGCATAAATATTTTTAAAAAGAATTTATTCATAACTCACCTTTATCACATCCTACCCGGCAAATACAAGAATACGATAAGAATTGTCTGAATATTTTCGGTTTCTGATATGAATAAAAAAAGACTCCCTTTCGGGAGTCTGATCTTTTATCTGGTTGGTTCGTCCATCATGGGTTCGTTCTTCTTCTGACGATAGACGATTCGTCCGCGGGTGAGATCGTATGGGCTCATTTCGACCTTTACGTGGTCACCCAGCAGAATGCGGATGTAATACCTGCGCATACGTCCTGAAAGGTACGCAAGTACTTCATGTCCATTTTCAAGCCTTACCCTGAATTGTGTTCCGGGCAGAGCTTCAATGATCTCGCCTTCAACCTGGATCTTATCTTCTTCTTTGGCCATACTACTCCTGACCAGACAATCGAAAAACGATCTGCCTGACTAATCACCAACTCTGGTATATTGTCGGCGTTTAATGCGGCGAATGGCTTTCTTTTTCTCAACACGACGCAGTTCGCTTTTAGAAACGAACCAGCGTTTCTTACGAATTGTACTCAGCACACCACTTTTGACGACTTTCTTTCGAAATCGTTTCAACAAAGAATCTTGTGATTCATTTGGACGTAACACAACTGTAGCCATAAAAACTCACCTCCCTTCGCCAGGGGAATAAAATAAAAAACCGCGTGGTTACGCGGTTGAGATAATTTCATCAAGAAAAACTAATGGCGATCCAAACGATCTTCCAATCACCTTGTCCTTTCAATGATATTAAAGACTCAGACGCGAGAACCAGATAATATTATAACTCGATTTTCATTTTTTTGCTCAACTTTTTCTTACTTTTTTCTCATATTGGCTCTTTCATGATTTTTTTATTAAGAAATATTACATATCACTTAAATCCCTTTTTTTTGTCATCTATTCATAAGATTAATTCCATGATTGAAGTTGTGATTTTATTGGTTACAATTGGTTAAGGAGAAATGAGTGTTCCTCTATATTTTTTAAAGGAGAAAGAAGATGAAAAAGAATTTGCTCGTCATTATCACCATAGTGCTTGCTTTGAGCATGATTCTCGCAGCCTGCGCCCCGGCTGCGACTGCCGAAGCACCGGCCGCTGCAGTGGAAGAAGCTCCTGCAGCTGCTGAAACAGAAGCACCCGCTGCCCCAGCCATGGAATATAAGCTCGCCGCTATCTTCCCTGGTGTCATTACCGATGCAGATTACAATACCCTTGCATATATCGGTGTTAGTGAAGTATCTCGAAACATGGGGATTGAATCGACTTACTCCGAAAGTGTTGCAGTGCCTGATGTTGACCGCGTTATGCGCGAATATATTGACCTCGGCTACAACATCATCTGGACTCACGGCGGTCAATTTGTGACCCAAACCGTTGAGCTTGCCAATACCTTCCCCGATGTTGTCTTCATCGCTGAAGGTGATGCCAACGTTGAGAATCCTCCCGCCAATCTCTGGTTCATCGACCGCAACTTCCAGGTCGGCTATTACGGCGTTGCTGCGACCGCAGCCCTGGCTTCACAGACCGGAAAGATCGCCTATTTGGGCGGCCAAAGCCTGGCCTTCTCCTACCAGGAAGTACACGCCATCCAGCAAGCTCTTGCCGACATGGGTTCTGACGTAGAACTTACCTACGTTTGGACCGGTGATTTCAACGACCCGACCAAAGCCCGCCAAACCACCGACGCTTTGATCGCCGACGGGAATGACGTGATCATGAGCAGCCTGAACCTTGGCGTTTATGGTGTGTTCGAAGCAGCCAAGGCTGTTACCGACAAGAAGATCCTCGTCACCGCAAAATACACTGACAAGACCAGCTACGCTCCTGACAACTACGTCACCTCCGTTCTCTACGACTTCTCTGGTCCCCTCCAGGAGATCATCACCAAGATCCAGGCTGGCGAGACCGGCGGTTACTATCCTCTTGGTTTCGATACCGGCGTGCAGGTTCAAATGCCGTTGAAGAACGTTGATGAAACTGTTCAAGCATCCGTTGAAGAAATCGTTCAAAAGGTTGTTGATGGAACGATCACCGTTGTTGAAGACAGCAGTGAAGTTAAATAAAATTGCTTGTAACCGGTTAACGTAAGAATCTAACTTCCGGGGCGAAGAGAAAAGGATTCCTTCCTTGACCTTCCCTCGGAAGTTTTCAAAATCCAGCAAATAGGATGACTCGATGGAACAATCAGCCATTTTACAAATGCAAGGGGTAAACAAGACCTTTGACAAGGTCGTTGCCCTAAGCAATGTGGATTTCGAGCTAAAAAGCAACGAGATCCTCGGCCTCTTGGGCGGTAATGGCGCTGGAAAAACGACTCTAATGAACGCTCTTTTTGGACTCTACAAGATGGATTCCGGGAAGATCATTTTGAAAGGCCAGCCTGTTACCATAACCTCACCACGCGATGCCCTCAGCAAGGGTATCGGCATGGTTCACCAACATTTTTTGCAGATCAACAACTATACAGTTCTCGAAAATATCGTTCTTGGATCAAAAGTATCACATCCATTTTCTGCCAACTACAAGACAGAAGAAGTTGTGATCCAGAAATTGTGTAAACAATTCGGCCTTGACATCGATCTTTCTTCGCGTATTGAAACACTGCCGATGGGCACGCGACAGAAAGTTGAAATTCTCAAAGCCCTTTATCGGGGTGTTGACATTCTTATTCTGGACGAACCAACCACGAATTTGATCCCACAGGAAGTGGATGCGCTCTTCCAAACCCTTAAAATAATGGTCAAGGAAGGTTTGAGCATTGTCTTTATTACGCATAAACTTCGTGAGGTTTTAACCATCTGCGACCGCATTTCTGTACTTCGTGAAGGAAAGAATGTGGTCAGTCTCTCTCGCAAAGACGCCAGCGACGACATGCTCGTGCGCGCCATGGTGGGCGAGGGCATGGATTTGAACAAGAGTGTTATCTTCTCAGAAGACAAATCCCGTTCTGGCAAGACTGATCAAAAACCAACCCTCAAACTAAACGGCGTAAACAAGATATCAGCTGAAAAGACCCAGGAATTGACCGACGTTACATTTACGGTTAATGCAGGTGAGATTTTCGGTGTGGCCGGTGTTGCCGGTAACGGTCAGCGTGAGCTGGCAGAAGTTGTGATGGGCATTCAGCCTGTTTCCAGCGGTACGGTTCACCTGGAAGAACAAGACATCACAGTCGTAGACACTAAAAATCGTATTGCCAACGGCTTCGTTTATATTCCGGAGGACCGTTTATCAGACGGTTTCCTGAATAAAGTCAGCGTTGCTCATAATCTGATCCTGGGATATCACCATCTTGAACCTTACAGTAAAAAAGGAATCATTAATTGGAAGAATGTTAAGAGCAGTTCCATGAAAATGATCTCTGAGTACAGCATCAAGACCACCGGACCAGACGAGGTCGGTGGCAATCTTTCAGGTGGAAACATTCAACGCGTCATGATCGCAAGGGCTTTCTCACAACCCTCCAAGCTGATGATCGCGCACAATCCCACACGCGGACTTGACATCCCTTCAATGGACTTCGTCTACAAGAAAATGTTTGAATCAAGCGCAACCGGAATGGCTTCACTGGTTATCTCTGAAGACCTTGATGAACTTCTCTTGATCTGCGACCGCATTGCTGTCATGTACCGCGGCAAGATCGTCGGAATTCTCCCGCGCGAAAAGTTCGAAAAGTATGAGATCGGAAGACTGATGAGCGGTTATGAACAATCCAGCGAAGAAACCGGGAAGAGAGCGTAAACCATGACCCAGATTAAGAAAATTTTCCCTTATTTCATCGCGGTGGTAGCAGCTTTCATTGCTGCCGGTATTTTTATTGCCGCACTGAAGTTCAACCCTTTTAAAGCTTATGAAACCATCCTGACCACTTCTTTCAGGACTCCCAACGGTTTTATTCAAACCTTGGTGAAATGGGTGCCTCTCACCCTTGTATCGCTTGCCTTTACAGTTCCTCTTTCTTCCGGCAAGTTCAATATCGGTGCTGAGGGTCAAATGCTTGTTGGCGCCATCGGCGCCGCAGCCGTAGGTATCACCTGCGCCAACCTTCCCGCCGTGCTGCTCGTCCCGATGATCATCCTGGCCGGAATCCTGGCCGGTGCATTTTGGGGCTTGATCTCAGCCTGGCTGCTGTATCAATTCAATATCAACGAGATCTTGACCACCGTTTTGTTGAACTTCATCTCGTTTGCGTTGATCGATTATGTAGCCACCGGACCCTGGCGCGATCCTGCCGCAGGACATCCGACCACCATTGCGATCGGTGAAAACGGTTTTCTGCCCATGCTGGTGAACCAGCCGCCTTTAACCATCGGCGTGATCCTGGCAGCAATTGCCGCCATTTTGGTCTATTTTTATACCGATAAAACCACTTCAGGATATGAACTGGTTGTCACCGGTGCAAATCCACGCGCATCAAAGGTTCACGGCATCAACATCCGCCAAATGTTCCTTTTCTCAATGATCATCGGCGCCGGTCTGGCCGGTTTGGCCGGTGCGATCGAGGTCTCTGGCACACAGCACCGTTTGATCGAAGGTCTCCATTCCAACTTCCCCACACTGGGACTGATCATTGGCCTAATCGCACGCGGCAAGAACCAGGCTGTGCCTTTTGTGGCTTTCTTCATTGCCGTTCTCGAGGTTGGCGCCAGTGCCATGCAGCGTACCCTGCTCATCCCTGTGCAGGTTGTGCTCATCATGGAAGCGCTCATCTTGATCTTCATTTTGCTTTCAGATCTCATTAGAAGGAGACAGAAATGAGTGGTATCGAAGTCTTCTTAATTGACTTTTTGAAACTGACCTTCCTTTCGATGGTGCCTTTTGTCCTTGCCGGACAGGGAACCATGCTGGGAGGTCGTACAGGTGTCTTTAACGTAGCTCAGGAAGGCATTATGCTGACCGGAGCTGCTGTTGGCTTCCTGGTGGGTTATCTCAGCAGCAGCGTCTTCCTTGGCGCCGTCAGCGCCATGCTGGTCGGTGGCGTCTTTGGATTGATCCTGGCTTACTTCACCACCACCCTAAAAATGGACCAGTTCGTGGTCGGTCTGGCGCTTTTCTTCACCGGGCTGGGTCTTTCATCACTTTTACCCAAGCTCGCACTTGGCGTAACGCTGACCCCTCCCCTGATCCCGACCCTGCCTGACATTCCCATCCCCCTGCTCAGCAAGATCCCCGTGCTCGGACCGATCCTCTTCAACCAGAATATCCTGGTTTACCTGTCGATCATCCTGTCCGTGCTGCTGTGGTACGTCTTGTTCCGCACGAACCTGGGTCTGCGCCTTCGCTCCATCGGCGAGAATCCCAAAGCAGCAGACAGCCTGGGTATCAGCGTGACCCGCTACCGCTATCTCACCAGCATCATCGGCGGCATGCTCATCGGTTTGGCTGGCGCTTACCTGCCCATGGTCTACACTGGCACCTTCACCGACCTGATGGTCAAAGGCCGCGGATGGATCGCGATCGCCCTGACCTTCTTCGGTGGTTGGAGCCCGCTGCCGATCATGTTCGGCGCGCTCTTCTTTGCCGGTGTGGAAGTTCTTTCATATCGTATGCAGGTGGGCGGAGCATTCATCCCCTATCAGTTCCTGATCATGCTCCCCTATATTGCCACCATTATCGTGATGATCTTCACCTTTGGCAAAGCCAAAGCCCCCAGCTTCCTGGGCCAGAACTACGACCGGGAACGCAGAACCCTGTAATCCAGCACCCTTTTTTAAAAGTCAGCGCCAGTATTCTTTTGAATACTGGCGCTTTTTTGTCGTTTTTTAACTTATTGCACTTTGTCATTGTTTCGAAAAGGTCGAAATATGTATAATAATAAAGTCTGATCAACCTTCCTACACACGAATTGTGTGTCCACCGGGCAAATTGTTTCGCCCTCGAATGAAAGAGCTGCTGTTTGTAAAAATTGAATACTCCAACGAAATAAGCGACTAACCAGCCTTGCTTCCGTTATTATTTGCCCTTTTCAATAGAGGTTTATTGGTTTATGAGAGGAGGTTCGCATTGAAAAAGATTTACAAATCGGTATTTCTTCTTGTCTCCCTGTTCTTGTTAGCCATATCCGCCATTCACGTATACGCTCAAAACGATGAAGACACCCCGCTTGACGATGATTTCGTAGAGGCCCTTGTATTGATGTCTGTCAATCACAATTTGATGGAAGGAAAAGACGAAGTGAGAGATCTGGGGGCACTGCATGATTTCGTTACCCAGTATTACGATGACAGAATGGATTCTACTCAAGACAGCGACCAATTAATAGCGCTTGGCAGACAGAAGCATGCGCTTATGGCAAAACTTGAAAAAAAGATACAAGTCAGGTCAGGCGTTGCCTTGATGAATACATTTTTAACGCTCTTTACGGATGCCAAGGAGGTCGATATGTTGACCTCACAGAACAAGACGCAAATAAAGCATCTGGTAAGCGATAACGCCGAAGAGGGACCGGATTATTTTTCGACCATGAATTCGATCATCATGACGGATTTTGAGACACAGGTCAATTTATTGCTGGATATTGACACGATCACGATTATTCCAAGCATGGCGCCCGTCATTTTGGACAACTCCAACTGGTCTTACGATACCCCGGCAATAACCGATTCGGCGCCCGCCATAGCGACCCAAAATGACCAACAACCGGCAGCCAATGCAAACCCCGATACATCCGGGAATGATGGTGAAGAGATTCTAAAACCGGTTCGTTTCATAAATAACGGTTTTGAACCTGTTACCGTCGTGATCGAAACGTACGAACCGGCTGCTGGCGAAAACCACGCTCGCTCATCCGCCTCAGTGGTGGTTGATCCCGATTCCAATTCCAGCGCGTATATGGACCTGCCCATCGGAACGTACACCTTTTGCTGCTATTGGCAATTGGATGAAGATTATAACGATGATGATTACTTTGACTATCACCACCGCATCACCAAAGCGATCACAATCAACCAAAATTCAAGTGATAATCCTGAAAGTGCCACTTTGGTCACATTGAATCCCGACAGCGCTGTTTCAAATCCCAACGGCAGGTGCGGAGAGAATATCGAGCAGCCTTCAGGCTTGAGCGCAGAAGAAAAAGCCAACGCTGGAACCCACAACTATCTGGCAACGTGTAATGGGGCTGATTGGTGTGAAGGGGAAGTTCTTTTTACTACCCTTACATTTACCTTCTCTTCAGGATCTTTAAATGTGAACGACCACGATGGCTATGAAACGACCTTCACCAGAATTGGCCAAAACTCTTATTCCTGGACAAACGTAGATGGCGACGTCTGGGTGATCACTTTCAGAACCAATGGATTTACCTACGCAGTAAATTCTGAAGTGGCGGTTTTTCTCTATGAGTTGCAGGATTAGCGAGTGATCATGAAACATACCAATTACCTTTTAGTATTTTGTTCGTTTATCCTACTTGTTGGATTGTCGTCATGTAATTTACCCATGTTGAAATATCTTGATGGCTTTCATGAAAATTATCAGCCATCACAAGACATTGTGTTGAAGGATCCATATACCTATAGTTCCGCTCAAAGGGTTACGATCGAAGAATTGGGCTATCCAGCGCGTTTCATGATCATCTTCGGAGAAGACAGCCGTCAAGAAACCTGGTTCTATGATAATTTCAACTACAAGATCGCCTTTATCGATGGAGAAAAGGTTTCTGACCAATATTCGTCACCAGGCGGTACGGAAGGTTTATATAAGACGGATTATCGGCCTGATCAGTTTTATAGAGGAATGGGGATCGATGAAATTGTCTTGTCAACCGGGAGTAATGATTTTGCCCTGACAAGTTTTAGTGAAATGGTCGAAAACGGCCGTTTAATGCACTTAAACGGTTTAAGCATCGGATTGATCGATGGTCAGATCAGTTTTATTGAGACCTACCCGGCCCAATCTGAAGAAACTGCCAGTGCAGCGGAGCCAACAAATAATGAATCGCTTACGCCCGAAGAAAAGGCAAATGAGGGAATTCATACGTATTCAGCGCTTCATTATATCGACAACGTGTTTGATCTAAAATATGCTTCAACCGTCAAGTTTGACTTTCAACCAGGTGAGGTATGCCTGACAGAAAAAGAGATTTCGCGTTGCTATCAACTAACCGGAACGAATGAATACTCTAATGAAGAGCAAGCAGCCCGGATCATCTTTACCATGGAAGGATTCATTCTTTATCAAAATGAAGGAGACACAACGATTAAGGTTTATTACACATTTCACGATATTTAGAGCAGTAAATCCAACTTTCTCAATTAAACGAAATATAGCCGGTGTTTTATAAAACACCGGCTTATAGTTTCTATTTTAATGATCAATAAGTTCAGAGAAACCTTTGAAGCAAATTCATTACCCCGTATAGATTATCGAATAACCGACATCGATAGTCATAATTGAACAGTATTAAATGAATAACTTGTTCGTAGGTTATTACACAATATGAAATTGAGACTTTTAGGGGAAAAAAAGAAAAAAGTCTCTTGGCAACGACCTACTCTCCCAGGAGGTCGCCCTCCAAGTACCATCGGCGCTGACAGCCTTAACGACCGGGTTCGAGATGTTGCCGGGTGTACCACTGTCGCTCCAGTCACCAAGAGACTTAGTTCACATGTTAAAGTTTACCAAAAATCATGAATAGTATGTAGTCCTCAAAAAGAGTGCCGAGTTCCCCGCACCATATGAAGAAGCCCTCGATCATTAGTACGGATAAGCTAAACACATTGCTATGCTTACACACTCCGCCTATCAAACAGGTAGTCTACCTGTGATCTTACTCCCTTACGGGATACAGGGATCTAATCTTGTGGCGAGTTTCCCACTTAGATGCATTCAGCGGTTATCTCTGCCTGACTTAGCTACCCAGCAATGCCGTTGGCACGACAACTGGAACACCATCGGTCAGTCCACCCCGGTCCTCTCGTACTAGGGGCAGCTCCACTCAAATCCCTTACGCCCACAGCGGATAGAGACCGACCTGTCTCACGACGGTCTGAACCCAGCTCGCGTACCGCTTTAACGGGCGAACAGCCCGACCCTTGGGACCTGATACAGCCCCAGGATGCGATGAGCCGACATCGAGGTGCCGAGCGAAATCGTCGATATGAACTCTTGGATTTCACCAGCCTGTTATCCCCGGGGTAGCTTTTGTCCGGTAAGCCACGGCCCTTCCACTCAGTACCGTGGGATCACTAAGCCCGACTTTCGTCTCTGCTCGACGCGTTGGTCTTGCAGTCAAGCTCCCTTATGCCTTTACACTCTTTGGCAGGTTTCCATTCTGCCTGAGGGAACCTTTGGGCGCCTCCGTTACCTTTTAGGAGGCGACCGCCCCAGTCAAACTGCCCACCTGGCACGGTCCCCCACCCGGATGACGGTGTGGGGTTAGGGTCTAAACAAGATTAGGGTGGTATTTCACCGGTGGCTCCACCGAAGCTAGCGCTCCAGTTTCACAGCCTCCCACCTATCCTACACAAATCTTGCCCAAACTCAATGCCAAGATGCAGTAAAGCTCCACGGGGTCTTTTTGTCCTGCTGCGGGTAGGCCGCATCTTCACAGCCATTTCAATTTCGCCGGGTCCCTCGTTGAGACAGTACTCTAGTTGTTACACCGTTCGTGCGGGTCGGAACTTGCCCGACAAGGAATTTCGCTACCTTAGGACCGTTATAGTTACGGCCGCCGTTCACCGGGGCTTCAGTTCAAAGCTTCGACTTACGTCTAACCTCTCTCTTTAACCTTCCGGCACTGGGCAGGTGTCAGCCCCTATACTTCGCCTTACAGCTTAGCAGAGACCTGTGGTTTTGTTAACCAGTCACTAGAGTCATTTCACTGCGACCTCATAACGCTCAAGTAAACTTTCACGTTTAGAGGCACCCCTTCTCCCGAAGTTACGGGGCTATGTTGCCTAATTCCTTAACGAGGGTTCTCCCGTTCGCCTTGGTATACTCTACCCATCTACCAGTGTCGGTTTGCGGTACGGGCACTCTAGACTCAACGCTTAGGGACTTTTCTTGGCAGCAAGGCTCAACTCACTTCTACCTCAAGGGCACGCCACCAGATCTCAACTCAAGCTGCGGATTTTCCTACAGCTCTCAACGTCTGACATCAGGTGCACCCACACAACCAATCGTGGGCTGGCCTACCTCGCTGCGTCCTCCCATCGCTCCTCTAAAGTGGTTCGGGAATGTTGACCCGATGTCCATCGCCTACGCCTCTCGGCCTCGGCTAAGGACCCGACTAACCCGACGCGGAATGACCTGGCGTCGGAAACCTTAGATATACGGCGAACATGGTTCTCACATGTTTTACGCTACTCATGCCTGCATTCTCACTTCTGTACGCTCCAGCCGTCCTTCCGGTCGACCTTCCCTGCCTACAGAACGCTCCCCTACCGCTCCAGCTAATGCTGAAGCCCAAAGCTTCGGTACTATGCTTAGCCCCGTTAAATTTTCCGCGCAGGATCACTTGACCAGTGAGCTATTACGCACTCTTTAAAGGGTGGCTGCTTCTGAGCCAACCTCCTGGTTGTTACAGTAACCCCACATCGTTTCCCACTTAGCATAGATTTAGGGACCTTAGCTGTTGATCTGGGCTGTTTCCCTCTCGACCACGAAACTCATCTCCCGTAGTCCGACTGCTAAATTCTGGAGTACCGGCATTCGGAGTTTGATTGGGTTTGGTAAGCACTAAGCCCCCGTGCCCATTCAGTGCTCTACCTCCGGTACTGAACATTTAGCGCTAGCCCTAAAGCTATTTCGGGGAGAACCAGCTATCTCCGAGTTCGTTTGGCATATCACCTCTACCCACAGCTCATCCCCTAATTTTGCAACATTAGTAGGTTCGGGCCTCCACGAGCGATTAGACTCGCTTCACCCTGTCCATGGGTAGCTCACCCGGTTTCGGGTCTAATTCTAGCGACTAGACGCCCTATTCAGACTCGCTTTCGCTACGGCTTCGAGTGTTACTCTCTTAACCTCGCCACTAAAATTAACTCGCAGGCTCATTCTCCAAGAGGCACGCTGTCAGGCATAGCGGCGCGCAACCAGCTTTCACCGGAGCACCGACCCGCCATTAGCCCTCCAACTGCTTGTAAGTTTATGGTTTCAGGTTCTATTTCACTCCCCTCAACGGGGTACTTTTCACCTTTCCCTCACGGTACTAGTTCACTATCGGTCGCCAAGTGTATTTAGCCTTGGAGGGTGGGCCCCCCGGATTCATGCCGTATTAGCGTGCACGGCACTACTCAGGTATCTGACGGGAGGTGTATGGTTTTCGTTTACGGGACTGTTACCCTCTTTGGTTGGCTTTCCCACACCATTCTACTAACCTTACACTTTGTAACTCCACAATGTCAGACCCTACAACCCCGCTACGGCAAGCCGCAACGGTTTGGGCTAATCCCCTTTCGCTCGCCACTACTCGGGGAATACTCTCTTTTCCTCTGGGTACTTAGATGTTTCAGTTCCCCAGGTGCCCTTCGATCCGTCTATGTGTTCAACGGATGATACCAGCGGTTCGCGCTGGTGGGTTTCCCCATTCGGAAATCTCCGGATATGTCGCCTGTTTACGGCTCCCCGAAGCTTATCGCAGTATCCTACGTCCTTCATCGGCACTTGGCGCCAAGGCATCCACCATAAACCCTTAGTAGCTTCTCACACATGATGCGGAGAACTCGATACTCTTTTAGAATATCGTTGTTCATTACTTTATTACTTTTTGACAAAACATTTATGTTGTTTTGACTTGGCCTACATACTATTCAATTGGTAAGGTTCAATTGGCTTTCGCCATTCGCCTTGAAAGGCGCTCAGTGGCCCTCACTTGCGTCAGGAGCACTCAGCTCACTTCAAGATTTTCTTTTGTTCAAGAGACAAGTCAACCCGGCTCACCGCCGGGCCAAATGAGCCATACGGATCTGCCATTTTTATGATCTAGAACTTGTTTACTCTTCTCGACACTAACTTCTCCATAAGTCGCTCAGTGGAGATGAGGGGATTCGAACCCCTGACCTCCGCCGTGCAAAGGCGGCGCTCTCCCAGCTAAGCTACATCCCCGATCATTCGGGTTCCAGGTGGGCCATTCAGGACTCGAACCTGAGACCTCGCCCTTATCAGAGGCGCGCTCTAACCAACTGAGCTAATAGCCCATAACAGACCTTAGCAACTCAAGAGTAATAGGAAAACAGATTTTCTGACTGTTTCATTTGTCTCGACACCGCGTCGAGACCTAAAGTAGAACTTCACCCGAGGGTGTTGTTCGGAACTCTAGAAAGGAGGTGATCCAGGCGCACCTTCCGGTACACCTACCTTGTTACGACTTCGTCCCAGTTATCAACCCCACCTTCGACGGCTCCCTCCTTGCGGTTAGGATACCGGCTTCAGGTGTTGCCAACTTCCATGACGTGACGGGCGGTGTGTACAAGCCCCGGGAACGTATTCACCGCAGTATAGCTGACCTGCGGTTACTAGCAACTCCATCTTCATGCAGGCGAGTTGCAGCCTGCAATCTGAACTGAGACCAACTTTGGGGATTGGCTCCACCTCGCGGCTTAGCAACCTATTGTGTTGGCCATTGTAGCGTGTGTGTAGCCCAGGACATAAAGGCCATGCTGACTTGACGTCATCCCCACCTTCCTCCGGCTTAAGACCGGCAGTACCGTGTGACACATGTAACACACAGCGAGGGTTGCGCTCGTTAGCGGACTTAACCGAACATCTCACGACACGAGCTGACGACAGCCATGCAGCACCTGTGCAAGCTC
>Ga0068712_1002176_pt1 | contig 23457 bp, 20 predicted proteins | sample MTBAKSrepl1MetaG_FD_62987 | JGI IMG/M metagenome (GOLD analysis project Ga0068712, IMG submission 62987) | Enrichment culture microbial communities from Arthur Kill intertidal strait, New Jersey, USA, that are MTBE-degrading - MTBE-AKS1... | ecosystem: Environmental > Aquatic > Marine >... | reverse complement strand
AAATCGGGGATCTATTGAATCTGACCTATTCAGCGGTGAGCCGGAGGGCCGATATTGTCGAGGCGGAGATGGTCAGACATGCCGAGATGAGGCAGAAATACAAGCTGATTAAATCAAGAATCAAGGTGTGACCCTATAATTGCAACCGTAATGATCCGGCATTGTTTTTTTTATAAATTTCCATTATAATAACACGATAATAAATTGATAAGATTATAATCCACATCCTGATATCAACATCCATTCACCGATCTGACTCGGTGAAAGAATCTGAAATAGCCGGATACCATACCAAAAAGTGTCAGATAAAACCAAAAGCCTCCAGAATTTGGTCTAAACCGGGAGGATATCAAAATGAAAACGCCATTAACCATCGTGATGACGGTGCTGCTGGCAGTCGCCGTATTTATGGACGCCGGTTGCCGGGGAAAAGGGCAAAAGCCTGCCGAGAAGGTTTCCATTCAGCTTAAATGGGTCCATCAGGCGCAATTTGCGGGATTTTATATTGCTGAAAAGAATGGCTTTTACAAGGAAGAAAATATTGAGGCGGTCCTTCATCCTGGCGGTCTCAACAAACCTCCGGACAGCATCATTGACGATGTTGCCAGCGGACAAAAAACGTTTGCCGTATTGGGTGCAGAGGCGGTTCTCGGCGCCAGGGCGGCGGGAAAACCGATTGTGGCCGTTGCCGTTATTTTTCAGAGGAATCCCTATGTGTATGTAGCCCTTAAGGATTCTAAAATCAAACATCCTCGGGATTTTGCCGGAAAGAGAATAGCGGTCCCCGATGATGCGGCCATGCTGCATCAAATGTTTCTGAAAAAGTTGCAGATTCAACCGTCATCTTTTCAGTCCGTCCAATATGAGCGGGATACGACTCCACTGGCAACCGGATTGATTGACATAAATCTGTCATATCGAACCGGCCTGGTACTTGATTTTGAGGCAAAGGGGCTGGTGTTGAACATGATTTGGCCGGATGATTATGGCATCCATTTCTATGCCGACACTATTTTTACGAGCCATGCGATGGTTCAGCAACATCCCGAGCTGGTGGAAAGGTTTCTGCGTGCGACATTAAGGGGCTGGCGCTATGCCATTGAAAATCAGGAAGCGGCTGTCGATGCGACCATGCAATACGATCCGGCGCTGGATAGAAACATTCAGCAGCAAATGGTCGAAGCCCAGACCCCTTTGATCCATAACGGGGAAACGCCCATCGGATGGATGCAGGAAAGTGTCTGGCAGGATATGTACGAAAGACTTATGGACGTCCGGGTGTTGTCCCGTCCGATCAAACTGGAGGATGCCTATACCCTGCAATTTTTAAAAAATGTTTATGATAAGGGACCATAGGAAATAAGGGAATGTTATCCATTCAAAAAAGCCTGAAATCCAAACTGTTGGTCTGTTTTCTGCTGTTAACCATTACGCCTCTTTGCGGTATCGGCTATTTAGCCTATACCCTTGGGCGCCGCGCTATCATCGCAGACGTTACGTCCCATCTTGAGAGTGTCGCCATCCTGAAAGAACAGCAACTCAATTATTGGGTGGAGCATTTGAAACATGTAATGTCCATTCTATCGCTAAACGAGCAGGTTCAAAAACAGGCCGCTGAATTGACGCGGCTGACGGCTGGCAGCAGCGAATATCGGGTCGCCCATGACGCCATTGCTGCAGAATTTTCAAAAATCGAGTCGCTGGGTCACTTTTCTCCGGTTTTCCTTGTAAACAGCGTCAGCGGTGTCATCGTTGTTTCCTCCAATCCCGACTGGGAGGGAAAATACAGGAAAGCGGAAGAATATTTTATCAAGGGCAAAACGCAGCCTTATCTGTCGGATGTGTTTCACAGCCTGTCTATGGATCAGCCGACCGCGGTCATTGCCATGCCCCTCAAGGATCGGTCCGGAAAATTAAGCGGTGTTCTGGCCGCGCATATCGATCTTAAAATATTAAGTTCGATCATGCAGGAGCGCAGCGGCCTGGGCCGAACCGGTGAGACCTACCTGATCAACAAATACAATCTGCTGATCACGGATACACTGTTTGCGCCTGACGCGGCTTTTCAGAAATGGATATTCAGTAAGGGGGCAAAGCAGGCGCTTGCGGGGACTGCGGGTTCGGCACTATTTATGGATTACCGCAACATTCCGGTCATTGGGTTTTTCATGAAGATCAAACAAATGAACCTGGCTCTGATTGCTAAAAAGGATCAATCCGAAGCTTTAGCGTCAATAGACAGCCTGAAATATAACCTTTTCTGGATAGGGCTTGGCCTATCGGCGATAGCGGGCCTGCTTGGCATTGTCTTTTCCCGCAGTATTACCAGGCCGGTTAGGGAACTGGTCAAAGGGGCCGAAGAAATCGGCCGAGGAAATTTGCAACACCGGCTTACGCTAACCTCCCGCAACGAAATCGGCCGGCTGGCGACAGCTTTCAATGAAATGGCCGAAAAGCGCCTGCAGGTGGAGGAAGAAATCAAAAAATATGCAGCCCGGCTTGAGAGGGCCAACAAGGACCTGGAGGCTTTCAGCTATTCTGTTTCTCATGACCTCAGGTCGCCGCTTCGCGCCATTGCCGGTTTTGCTCAGATCCTGACCGAAGATCACGCCGACCGTCTCGATCAGGAGGGTAATCGTGTCCTTAGCGTCATCATAGCTAACGTCCAGAAAATGGGACAACTGATTGACGACCTACTCACCTTTTCGCGATTGGACCGAAAAGAGATTAAAACAGCTATTGTCAATATGAACAAATTGATCGATGAGGCAATGGGTCAGCTTCAACCTGCCTATAAAGACCGGAACGTGCAGCTTCATGTGGAGACCGTTCCCGACGCCCGGGTGGACCGGGCCATGCTTTACGAAGTAATGACCAATCTGTTCTCCAATGCAATCAAGTTTACAAGGGGCCGGAATCCGGCTATTATTGAGATCGGAGGAAAAGCCGATGGGGATGAAAACATATACTATGTAAAGGATAACGGCGTCGGATTTAACATGCAATATGCCGATAAACTGTTTAAGGTATTTCAGCGCCTCCACAGCCCGCGGCAATTTGAGGGAACCGGCGTGGGCCTGGCCTTGGTCGAACGCATCATCCGGAAGCACGGCGGAAGGGTCTGGGCTGAGGGAGAGGAGGAGGAAGGCGCCGTTTTTTATTTCAGCCTTCCAGGAAAGGAAAAAAAATATGAATAATATGAATGCGATTGAAATCTTGCTGGTCGAAGACAGCCCCGAAGATGTGGAAATTGCCCTCAGGGCATTTAATAAGCAAAACCTTGCAAACAAGGTTCATGTTGTTGAAGACGGGGAAGATGCTCTGGCGTATATTTTTGCCACCGGAGCCTATCATGAGCGCAACATTGATAATCTGCCCAAGGTGATCCTCCTTGATCTTAAACTTCCCAAGGTCGACGGGCTGGAGGTCCTGCGCAGGATCCGGGCCGATAAACGAACCCAAATGATTCCGGTTGTGATGTTGACTTCCTCTCAGGAGGATCAGGACATCGTGGAAAGCTACCGCCTGGGCGTAAACAGTTATATTGTCAAGCCGGTCGATTTTAACAAATTTCTAAGGACGGTGGAAGAGCTGGGGCTTTACTGGCTTTTGTTGAACAAGGCGCCTTTTTGACCGATATGTTTGTACTGCAATTGTTAACCGGCTCGAAAAAGGAGAAAGATGGAAAAGGAACTTCGCATCCTCATTTTGGAAGATCTTGCGACTGATGCGGAATTGATCGAAAGAGAATTGAGAAAAGAGGGGGTTGCGTTTACGTCCAGGGTGGTGGAAACCCGGGAGGCATTTCTGGAACAGATGGAGAAGTTTTTGCCGGACATTGTCCTGTCCGATTACATGATGCCTGAATATAACGGCATGGAGGCCTTGCTGCTATCTAAAGAGCGGTTCCCTTTCGTTCCTTTTATCATTGTTACGGGCTCCATGAACGAGGAGACGGCTGTAGAATGCATGAAGAAAGGGGCGGACGATTACGTGATCAAGGGATCCCTTTTCCGTCTCTATCCGGCGGTGACAGGCGCCCTGGAACGCAAAGAGGCTAAAGCTATACAGCGGCAAATCGAGGAAAATTATCGGACGCTGGTCGAAAATGCAGTGGTCGGCATTTACCGGGTTCATGCGGACGGCCGCTTCATTATGGTCAATCAAAAGATGGCGGAAATGTTTGGATTTGTTTCGCCACAGGCGTTGCTGGAATCGACGGATAATTTAACTAAGCTTTATGCCCGCCCCGGGGAAAGGCAATTAGTCCTTCAGGAGATAAATACGAAAGGGTTTGTGACGGATAAGGAGGTTGAACTCAGAAAGACCGACGGATCAAGCGTTTGGGTCAGGTTGAGTGCCCGCGCGACTATCGTTGCTCCGAACGAGGTGGCATATGAAGGCATCTTGGTGGACATCAGCGAACGTTTGCAGGCACAAAAAGAAAGAGACAAACTTCAGGCCCAGCTTCTGCAGGCCCAGAAAATGGAAGCCATCGGTACCTTGGCCGGCGGCATTGCCCATGATTTTAACAACATTCTTTCCGCTGTCATCGGCTACACGGAATTAGCGCAAATGAAGCTTGCGGCCGATTCTGAAATTAAGGACGATCTTAAGGAGGTGCTCACTGCCGGCGAACGCGCCAAAGACCTGGTCAAACAGATTCTGGCGTTCAGCCGCCAGACAAAGGAAGAAAAACTGCCTGTCCAGATGGGTCTAATTGTAAAAGAAGCCTTGAAATTACTCCGGTCTTCCCTGCCCACCACCATTGATATCCGCCAAAATATCCGCAGCAAATCCGTCATTCTGAGCGATCCGACCCAGCTTCATCAGATCGTTATGAATCTTTGCACCAATGCCGCCTATGCCATGCAGGCAAAGGGAGGCATTCTGGAGGTAACCCTGGCCGATGTCGCTCTTGATTCCGACTTTTGTTCAACTCATCCGGATATTCAGCCGGGCGCCTACCTGAAACTATCGGTCAGCGACACCGGCTGCGGCATGACGGCCGACATCAGGAACCGGATCTTTGATCCGTTTTTCACCACCAAACCTAATGATAAAGGCACCGGCCTGGGCCTGTCGGTCGTCCACGGCATTGTCAAGGATTGCGGCGGAACGATCGCGGTCTACAGCGAGCCGGATAAAGGCACCACCTTTAATCTTTATTTTCCGGTCATTACAGATAGGACTGAGGACAAATCTGAAGAACATGCCATCATCCCCACCGGAACCGAACGGATTCTCGTGGTGGATGATGAAAAGGCCATCATTGACTTAACCCAAAAAATTCTTACATCCCTGGGGTACTCGGTTGAAGTAAGGACCAGCAGCATCGAAGCATTGGCGCTTTTCAAGGCGATGCCCGCTAAATTTGATCTGGTCATAACCGATATGACCATGCCGCAGATGACCGGTGATGCGCTGGCCCGGGAGCTGATGAAGATCCGGCCGGACTTGCCGGTAATCCTCTGCACCGGTTTCAGCGAAAAAATGACCAACGAAATAGCCGAGACCATAGGAATTAAGGCATTTTTACAGAAGCCGCTGCTCAAAGCAGAAATGGGCCATATGATCCGAAAGGTATTGGATGAGACTAAGGGTTGATTCATTATCCCAAAGCGGCGTATTCACAGCCCTGGAATCTCATGAATACCTAAATGGTACGGAAAAGGAAATCCGATCAATCAGATACTTCATAAAATCCCGTTTCGCCAAGCCGAGACTGGGAACACGCTCACCACTGCAGTTCCGATCGATTTTAAAAAATTTTCATCGCCATACCTGCCCGGAGCATATCCCTCCCCGTAATCTGCCCATACGATAATCCATCGTCTGCCGCTCCCAAGATCTTTACTTTTCAAAAACAGTAGTTAATTTGGTTCATATACGACAACCTGTACCACAAAGTAAGAGGTGCATATGAATCGAATTCATTATAATATATTAAAATACAATAAGTTACCGTTTGGAGCCGTCCTTCTGGCTGTTGCAGGATTATTTTTGCTTGCCGGATGCGCCATCGATTTTTCAAAGTATGGGGAATATCAGCGCAAATGGGAAGTGACCGGAATGTTTGAACGCGCCAGCTTTCCGTCGGATTATACGTTTTATTATGCCCATACCTCCTCACACCCGCAGGCCTTAATCGGAATCGATCCGGCCTACACGCTGGATAATCACTTATGGACACGGGTGGATCCCGCCGAGGTCAAACATTTGAAGGAAAACATGTGGATTCGCGGGGATTATTGGTCCCACCTTTACGGAAGCCGGATACTTGACCCCACCGGCAAAGCCATCGGCATTTATTATTCGAAAAAAGCCGGAGGTCCCATCGTGATGGGACCGGACAACAAGGTAATTATCCATCTTCCGTGGCGTGAACCGGTTCGGAATGAATGACATCCCGGCCGGGGCCGGACCGGATGAATAGAGGGTTCGGCCTTACTGATGGTGCGCTTCATCCTGCCGCTGCAACGGCGGGGTGAAGGCGCCGGGCGGTTCTGATGCACCATATTTAATCATCCCCTCCCCGAAAAAACAACCTGGGCATTTCATCCTGCTTGTATGGCAGGTGAATAGTTACCTTATTATCGGATCCCATCACGACGGGCCCGCCATTGAACCTGGAATAATAAATGCCGATTATTCGGCCATCCGGACTTAATATATAGCTACCATAAATGAATGGCGAAAAACCGGAACGAATCCAAATATTGTCCATCAGGCGTTTGATCTCAGCGGGATCCACCCGGGTCCACAGGTTGTTATCCAGGGTAAACTCCGGCTCGATTCCGATCAGGGCATCCGGTTGGGAGACGGTGTGTGCATAATAGTACGTGTAGTGAGGCGGAAAGTTGCCGCGTTCAAACATCGCGGCCACTTCCCGGCTTTGCTGATATTTTCCGTAACCGGCGTAATTCAGATGGCATCCGGTAATCAAAACAAAGCTTAAAACGGCCAAAACGGCGGCGCCCGGAGGAAACTTCTTTTTTTCCATCAGGATATAATTGTATGGTTTCATTTGGGTTACCTCTATTAAAGGAAAGGTGTTTTACTTTTGTCTTAAAGTTAATTATTATTGCGAAAAATTCAAAATCGCACAATCCATTTGTTTAAGACGGTGGTGCCGGGATTTGATTTTAAGGATTTAATTTTCTAAGGGACGATCTCGACGTAAAGACGAAATTGTTGAAAAAATATCTGGAGTATCAGCGACTGGTATAACTGGGTTTACCTGCAAAATAAACTTTCAATAGGAATCCTGTCATCGTACTCTTTGTGGTTTTTTATGAGGAGCCGTTTCTGCGTCGAAAGTTCGGTGCATCCTATGAGGAATATTGTCAAAGGGTTCCTCGATGGATTCCCCGTCTGAGCACTTTCCAGAAATCTCAAAGTTAGACGGGCGGGAAAAGGCTGCGATAAACGATCAGCCCCAGGATAACGGCGACCAGGACCAGGGTAAATATCAGTTGGCCAGGACTGAATTCTTTCACCGGCGGAATATCATTCCTTATCCAGGCCGAAGGCCGTGTGCAGAACCTGGGCTGCCAGTTCCGCGTACTTTTCTTCGATGATGCAGGATATGCGGATTTCGGATGTGCTGATCATCAGAATATTGATATTTTCCCTGGCCAGGGTTGCAAACATGGTGGATGCCACGCCTGAGTGGCTTCGCATTCCTACCCCGACGATGGATACTTTGGCGATATTGGTATCTCCCAGAACCTCTCCGGCACCGATTTCCTGCGCGACCTGTTTTTCGATTTCCAGCGCTGTTTTAAAATCGGTTTTAGGGACTGTAAAGGTCAGGTCTGTTTTTCCCCGGGAACGGGTGTTCTGAATGATCATATCCACCAGGATGCCCGCTTCGGCAATCGGTGTAAATATTTTGGACGCGATTCCCGGCTGGTCGGGAACTTTTTTTACGGTGATGCGGGCTTCATTTTTACTTGTCGTTATGCCGGTAACCACCAGTCGTTCCATGTTGGCTTCTTCATTGACAACCATGGTCCCTACCTCCTCGTTGAAAGATGACCGCACGTGCACGGCCACATTGTATTTTTTGGCAAATTCAACCGAACGAATCTGCAGAACCTTGGCGCCGATGCTGGCCATTTCAAGCATTTCATCATAAGCGATCCTGTCCAGTTTGCGGGCTTTTTTGCAGACATTGGGGTCGGCCGTGTAAACGCCGTCCACATCGGTGTAGATTTCGCAGGTATCGGCTTTCATGGCCGCGGCAATCGCTACGGCCGAGGTGTCGGAGCCGCCTCTTCCCAGGGTGGTGATATTGCCCTGGGGGTCGCACCCCTGGAAGCCGGCGATGACGACGATATGGTGCTGCCGGATCAGATCTTTTATGCGGTCGGCGTCGATATCGAGGATGCGGGCGTTGCCGAAGGCGCAATCGGTCTTTACCTGGGCCTGGAAGCCGAGCAAAGACTGGGCGGAATACCCCTTTGCTTTTAAATTCATGGCCAGCAAGGCCGCCGTGGTTTGTTCGCCGGTGGCCAGCAGGACGTCCAGTTCACGCTTGTCCGGCGATTCGCTGATCTGCTTTGCCAGATTGATCAGTCCGTCGGTTACGCCGGACATGGCGGAAAGAATCACCACCACCTCATTTCCGGCGTCATGGGTTTTGGCCACCCGTCTGGCGACATTTTCAATCCGTTCAAGATTGGCGACGGAAGTGCCGCCGAATTTTTGCACGATCAGGCTCATCCCTGCTCCTTATCTGTTCAATTAAATGGGTCCGCTGACTTGTCATGTCACGGCTGGATAACATAATACATTTTTAAACATTTTCAAGCTTTTTTAACAGATCAACGGCCGGCTGTCCAAACGCGGTCAAGGTGATCCGGCGCCGGGAATCGTCCCTAATTTCAAAAGCGATGGATAGATATTCAACCAGATCGCCCGGTTGCATCCGGTCGGCCCATTCAATTGCGGTAACCCCGTCGCCGCCGGCGATATCGTAAAGCCCGATTTCCTCGAGGTCAATCGGGTTGTCGATGCGGTAGAGGTCTACATGATATAACGGCAGCCGGCCCGGGTATTCGTTTATCAGGGTGTAAGAGGGGCTGGCGACGGTGTATTCGTCCGGTACGCCGAGACCCCTGGCGAGTCCCTGCACCAGACAGGTTTTGCCGCTTCCGAGATCGCCGCTCAAGGCAACCGTCAGGTCGTGAAACAGCAGGGCGCCGATTTTTTGCCCCAGGGACCGGGTTTCCGCATCCGCGTGCGTGATTATTTCGAGCCGATATGAGTTCATTCTTTCAGCAGCTTTTTAATCTGCCCGGGAACGGCATTCATGACATCACCGGCAAGAAAACCGATGGGTCCGATTTGTTCCGCCAGATGGTCTGCTGCAGCGCCGTGCAGATAAACGCCCAGATGGGTTGCCGCTTCCGGCGCATACCCCTGGGCCAGGAGCCCGCCGATGACGCCGGTGAGTATATCTCCCATGCCGCCGGATGCCATCCCGGCATTGCCGGTGGGGTTGATATAAACCTTGCCGTCGGGATGCGCCATCACGGTGCGTGCGCCTTTCAGAACCAGGTGCAGGTTGTATTCGCGGGCAAATTCGCGCGCACAGGCCGGGCGGTCGGCTTGAACCCGGCGGACGGAAACACCCATCAACCGGGCCATTTCTCCCGGATGGGGCGTCAGAATAACCGGGGCGCCGGCGGTTTTAAGCATGCCGGCATCCCCGGCCAGGTTGTTCAATCCGTCGGCATCGATCACCACCGGGATGCTCAGGAACGGCAGGATTCGTTTCAGGAGGGATTCGATATCCGCTGAAATTCCCACCCCCGGGCCGAAGACCAGGCACTTTTTGCCGGAAAGGAGATCCATTATTTTGTCAAATGCCGATTCAGCCAACAGCCCGTCAAGGGTTTCCGGCAGGTCGCTTGTCATGGCTTCCAGAAACCGGGACGCCAGAACCGGATTCAGGCTTTTGGGCGCCCCCAGGGTCACCAGGCCGGCGCCGGCCCGCATGGCCGCCATGGCGGCCATGGCGGCTGCGCCGGTTTTGCCGGGAGAACCGGCCACAACCAGTAAATGACCGGTTGTGCCTTTATGGGCATCCGGCGGTCGCGGGACAAGGGTGTTCCGAATCATTTCCGGCGTCAGCAGATGCTGCGACGGCTCCGCCTGGGCGACAATATGACCGGGAATGCCGATGTCGACAATGTGAAGGCTGCCGGTATAGGTCGCACCGGGCAGCAGCATGTGCCCGATTTTGGCAAAACCGAAGGTGGCCGTGGCATGGGCGCGGATACAGGCGCCGCGGGGCTGCCCGCTATCACTGTCCAGTCCGGAGGGGATATCAACGGAAAAAACCGGTTTGTTGAGCGCGTTGATAAAATCGATGATTTCCCGGAAGTACCCATCTACATCCGACTTCAATCCGGTCCCCAGAACGGCATCGACCCAGACGTCCTGAAGGCGCATTGCGGTTTTGTGTCTTTTAAAAGCACTTTTGTCCGGTATTTCATCCACCGCAATTCCCAAAGGCTTCAGGAGTTCAAGGTTGGCCGCGGCATCGCCCCGAACCGCGTTGCTTTCCGCCAGAAGATATACGCGCACCGCGATACCTTTCTGGAACAGACAGCGTGCGATGACGAACCCGTCGCCGCCGTTGTTGCCGCGGCCGGCAATGATTGCCACTTTTTGGCCGGTCAGACCGGGAAAGGTCTGGAGCAGAACCTGTGCCGCCCCGCGTCCGGCGTTTTCCATCAGCAGCCGGCCGGGGAGCCCGAATGTTTCAATGGTGCGGCGATCCATCGCCTGCATTTCAGCGGCGCTAACCAGATACATGGCTCAGCCTCCTGTCAGATATTAAAACCAGGTTCTTCTCCCAACCAGTTGGGAGAAAGGGTTCAAGGGTTCGGGGATTCAAGGGTTCAGGGGTTGTTTTTCTCCCAAACCCTTCTGCAGTGTTGCTCGGGATAGACGGAGCAGCCCTTCTCATTTGAGAGGTTAAGCCGAATTCCTCACTTTTGGGGAATGCGTTAGTCGCTTTATAATTTTTCAGCATTTCACTTGAACCTTGGAATCCTATAGGATCACCAATTAATCCGGAGATAATCCTAAAATATATAAGGTTATTCCCGTTTGATCTTGCGATGATGACAAATATCGCCCGGCAGTGCAACAACAGAGTTCTCCCGCTTCAAAGCGGGTTTTGGTGTTCGGTTTGGACACAGGGAACACAACTGGCCGCCTGGGGCAAAACCAGCACCCGGGCATCCGGCCTTTTTTCTGCCAGGGCGGCATCGATTGCCGCCTGCGCCGATGCCGCCGGCTTGAAAAACATCCGGGCGGCCTCTTCTACAGGGATCCCGCTGCAGAAAAGATGGACGCTGTAGTGTTCCAGAGCCCGGGCGCACATGAAAGCCTTGGAGGAATGATCCCTGGTAAATCCTTCGCATTCAAAGCGGGTGATTACTTCCCGCGGGGTTTTGGCCTGTTTCAGCCAGTCGGCATATTTGCCGATGCCGTCGCGGCATTCGGCAATGAGAACGATGGCGCCGCCGGGGGCGATGACCATTTCGGCGGTGGACATGGCCTTCTGGGACTGGTGCAGATCGATATCCCGGGGGTAGCCGCCGGGGGTGACAATCACCACGTCATAGCGGCAGGGGAGGTTCATCTGCCAGCTTTGCCGGCAGATGGAGACCCCCTGCTCGTGGGCCGTTTCCAGTTCGCCGGCAACCGCCGCCGCCACCTGGCCGCATGAGTTCTTGACGACATTCAAAATGAAGTCAACCCCTACCATGCGGGCGACTTTTACGGCTTCTTCGTGAAAGGGGTTTCCTTTCATCCATCCATAGGCCGGATGATAGGGGCGAATCGGGAAGGAATGATGCCGGTTTAATGTTTTTAACCCGGCAACACCCGGCATAACGCTTTTACGGCCGCCGCTGTAACCGGCTCCGTGGTGCGGCGTAATCAGGCCGGTGGCAATTTTAAAAGCAGCCTTCGCCACCCGGCTGTTGATCCAGACCGGCAGCCCCGAATCCGTATGGCCCAGGGGGGTGAGGCCGGCGGGGTCGTCGCAGTCATGGTTGACAATCCGCAGCCGGGAAGCCAGACCGGGACCGATCATCCCCTTGATTTCCGCTTCCGTGTTGGGGCGGTGGTTGCCCGTGGCAATGACGATCGTGACCTTGTCTTCTTCAATTCCGGCATGAGCCAAATCCCGGAGCAGCTCTTCCAGCATGATGCCGCTGGGGGCGGGGCGGGTGATATCGTTGATTACGATGACCGCATCCGGTTTTCCGGCAGCCAGCTGCGCCAGCAAGGGGGTGCCGATGGGAGCGTCAAGGGCCCTGCGAATTTCAGCCCGGATATCACTCAGACCGGGAAGTTCTTTCGGGATAATCACCCGGGCATGATCCGGAATGTTCACCCTGACCTGTTTTTCACCATAGGGAATGTCAATTTCCAAGAGTCCTCCAAACCTGAAATGAATGCGGCAATTGAATCTAAATTGCAGAAAACGTGCTAAAAGGCAATAGATTGAAAGTCATTTCCGGTAACCCTCCATATGCCTTTCGGCTCGGCCCATCCCCCGGATCGGCGGGAGAAAGATATTCGGGTATTGTTGCCGGCGGGGAACCATGGTAACGTCGGCATATGTGTGTCGGTCCAAACACGGATGTATCTTAACTCTGCAGTTGCATAAAAAATTTGTCATGTTTTTTACCCGGAGGGAAAGCCCAGGATGCCCCATCTCCTGCGTTGCCAAGGGCTCGCAGTAAAAAACCTACGGCTACACCCTTGGACGCCTTGGATCTGGGGCATCCTGGACTTTTGCAACGGCAGAGTACAAAAAGAGGAGGCTGACGTGGAAAAAACTTATCAGGGTTGGTTGTATCAAAAACAGGCCGATACGGCCATCAAGAATCTTCGCCGCAACTGCTTTGAGGCCAAATACGTTCCGGACGCCAAAACGGCTTTTAATGAAATCATGGGAAGGATTCAAAAGGATGCCTGTATCGGGTTCGGCGATTCTCTGACGCTGAAAGAGATCGGCGTTATCGCGGAGTTGGAAAACGGAGGCTATAATTTTCTGAATCCCTGGAAAAAAGGGATTACCCGCCCGGAAAGCCTGGCCTTAAGAAGAAAAGCGCTGACTTCGGATATTTTTCTGACGGGAGCCAATGCCGTGACCATGGACGGCAAGCTGGTGAGCATCGACGGGCTCGGAAATCGCGTGGCCGGGATGATTTTCGGCCCCCTGAAGGTAATTGTGGCCGTGGGCGCCAATAAAATCGTCGCGAATGTCGCCGAGGGCATCGACCGGGTTAAAAAAATTGCGGCGCCGATCAATGCCTGGAAACACGACTATGCCCCGCCGCTGCGTTCACCCTGCGCCGATACCGGAACTTGCAGCGATTGCCGCCCGCCCGCCCGGCTTTGCTGCAACACGGTCATCATCGAAGGGTGCTCAAGGGATCAGGAACGGATTTGTGTCTTAATCATCGGAGAGTCGCTGGGCTTTTAAAACCCATCAGACATGATTGCGCAGCTGCAGCGCCAGGGGGTGGGGCTGCAGATAAAACTGGCCGCCCAGATAGGGCTGCCGGTATTTTCGGACATAATGATTGACCAGCGTTACCGGTACGATCAGGGGGACATAACCGGCGCGGTACTCATCGAGAATCTGGAGCAACTCCTGCTTTTCATCGGCTGAAATCTGCTTTTTAAAATAACCCATCAGGTGCTGCAGTACATTTACGTTCTTTTGAATGCTGCTTTTGTGTTTGAGGGCTTCGAGCAGGGCGGCTTCATAGATCCGGAACAATTCTTCGGCCGGATACGATTTGGCGGCAGCCACCAGTTTGCCCATGAAGCGGTAATGTTTTTCGCTGTGGGAAAGAATCAACAGTTTGTGCCGGGTATGGAATTCGACCAAGTCGCCGATATGTTTGCGGCCGGATGCGATCCGGCGCCAGCGTTGCAGCGTGAAAATACGCTCGATAAAATTCTCCCTGATCTTGGGATCGTGCAGCCGGCCGTCGTCTTCAACCGGAACCAGCGGAAAATGTTTCATAAAGGCTGCGGCAAAGAGGCCGCTTCCCTTTTTGACCGGCATTCCCTCTCCATTGAAGACACTTACCCGTTCCATGCCGCTGCTGGGGGATTTGCTTTTGAAGATAAAACCGCAGAGGTTTTCCTTTTCGAGATCCGGAAGCCGCTGTCCGGCCCATTGCAGCATCTGATCGGTGACGTCTTTTCGGGTTCGGGTGGTCACGAGTCGGGGGGCTTCAGGCTCCCCCTCAAGGTGCATGGATTCCCGGGGAATCCCCAGACCGCATTCCGCTTCCGGGCAGACCGGCACAAAAGAGACATACTGACCGAGGGTGTCGGTTATAAAACGGTCCAGTTTGTGGCCGCCGTCGTAACGTACCTTTTGACCCAGGAGGCAGGCGCTGACGCCGATTTTAAAATCGTTTTCCATAATGGTTTTGCCAAGGAGTGCATAATTGAATAGACATCATTACGCCGCCTGCCATTGCTGCGGTTCGAATCGCGAAAAACTCCCGCATAAAGCAGCGTGAGGCCGAACAGGACCTGAGATGAATTCTATTCTTCCGCACCGATAAGGGGCAACACCTTATCAATCTTGAAATAAACAAGAAACCTGGATTCCGTGCGCCGTTCCCGGTCCGCGAGGTAAACCCGGCGGCTGAGGGCATCGATGAGTTCACTGTTTTCCTCTTCGCGGAGTTTGGTTAAGAAAAGCCGTTTCCCGCGATAGCCGGGGCCTTCTTCAATAAACAGAAAGGCCGCATGCGGGTTGGCTTGTATATTGGCATGCGTCAGCCGGTCACGCATGATGATCGCCAGGCTGCCGTCTTCCATGAAGTGCGGCCGGGAATATACGGCGGCGTCCACCCGGCCGTCGCGGTCGGCAGTGGCCAGTACGCCGACGCCTTTACTGTTTTCAAAATAGGCTTCAAGTTTCGTATCCATGATGATCCTCCTTAATTAATCTTTTTTTCCTATGGTGGCATGTTTTTTATGCCTGCTGCAGGGTTCATTTCGGTTGCTGCGCTGCGGCCGATTCCTTCGGCGGCGGCAGCCGCAAGCGCAGATTCAACCAGTCATTCAGTTCCAGAATCCGCCGGGTCAGGAAGTAGCGGCCTTCGGCGAATGCGCCGTAATCGCCGCCGCCGGCCATGGCGGAGCTGAACCGGATGTTATTGGCATAAAACAGCCAGGTATCGGTCCACAAGCCTTCAACCGCTTCGTCAAAGGGGCTGGCGTTGCGGTCCAGGCCGTGTGCCAGTCCGTGTTTCCAGATATCCGCCATGATTTGAGTGGCCATGGCGGTGGCGGCATTGGTTTCAGCGATGGTGCTTTCATGCCGCTGCCAGTGTCCCTGTACCCAGCGGTCGTCGTGGCAGGAGCGGCAGACGGTCTGCATGGTTTCAGTCCGTTTTTTCCGGGTTTCGGCATCGATCAGGAAATCCGCGGCCGTACCCCCGCCGAAATCGGTGGGCAGCGCCAGCCCGTCCCTGTTGCGTATCACGGTGGTGTCCGGTTCCTTGGGCTGGGGATGGGCATATATCAGGCCGAAAATACGCCAGCCCAAACGGTCGCTCATCTGGTGGGTTCGTTTTGCAATGACCGACCCCTCCGTATCGACCAGCAGGCTGACATGACAGGCGGCGCAGGTGGGCGCTTTGAAATCACTGCCGACCGTCCAGGGCACCGTCCCGAAATCCCACCGGGAGTGCATGGCCGAAAATATATTTCCGTGTTTGCTGGCGCTATAGACCTTGTATGCGGGAACGTCGGGGCCGGCATGGCATTCCTTGCAGGTGTAAGGCTTTCTGGCCATCTCGATGGAAAAGGTGTGGCGGGTATGGCAGGCCGTGCAGGACCCCAGGCTGTCGTCCAGGTTGACGCGGCCGACGCCCTGGTTGGGCCAGCCGGAGATGATGGGAAACTGCATTTCGCCCATATCCGTATCCCGGGTTTCAAACCCGGATACCTTCAGGCGGGTACCATGACAGTAGTAACAGCTGTCGGCCCGGGTGTCGGGGTGGGAAGGTTTAAAGCCGATACGGCCCTCAACCCGTTCGGGTTTGCCGATGATGGACTGCTCCAGAACGTTATAAACAGGGTTTTCCGCCAGGTTTCCGTAGGCATGGGCCATGATGTTTCGGGAATACTGATCTTCTTCTTCGGCATGGCAGACGGCGCAATCTTTCGGGCTGACCACCAGATGGACTTCGTGGCCCATGTGATCGACGGTATCCTTGTGTGCGGAAGGCCTGAGGGTATGACATTCGGCACATCCCACCGCAACGGATTGCAAATCGACCGGGATCGATTTGCTGGAAACCTTAAGGCCGAGGCCTGTGACGGCGGCCGCATCCCTGGGGGTCATGCTGGCATGGCGGCTCTCTTTCCAGTCTTCCACGATGCCGGGGTGGATGACCGCATGGCAATCGAGACACTCCTGGGTGGCGCTGCTGACGGGGGCACCCAGGCAGACGCCGTTAAAAGCGGTAAAGAACAAAAACAGCAAGGCGGCAGAACGAAGAACTTTTTTCATGAGAATCTCCCTGGTTGTTTGTTCGGCTGAAAATGGGGCAACCCAAACGTATGAATCGGGAGCCCCTGCGTCAAGAAAATTTTTGTCTTTTGCCATGGCATTGCTCCGGAAGTTACGGGTCGATGGGACTATACCAAAAAGCGCTTCCGGAGACAATTCCTTCTTTGACAAGAAATCCTGTTTTGGCATATGATTGATTCCATGAAGAAAACAGGCGTCATCATCCTGGCGGCAATCCTTGTTTGCACGCTTGCTGCAGTCGGGTTTTATCTGGAGCTGTTGCGGTACGCAAAACGGCCGGCCGGAGAAAGTGCGGAAGAGAAAGTTGTCGCGGTCAATCCGGGGGAAGGTTTAAAATCCATTTCGCGGCGCCTGTTCAGTGCCGGAATTATACAAAGCCCTTCAAAATTTTCATTCCTGGCGCGTATCAAGGGGTATGATAAAAGGGTAAAAACCGGTGAATACCGCTTTTCCGCCAGGTTGACACCGGCTAAAATACTCGAAATGATGGTCAGCGGGAAGGTGATTCTCTATAAGGTTACCGTTCCGGAGGGCTACACCCTGCGACAGATTGCCGCGGTGGTTGCGGAAACGGGCCTGGCTAAGGCGGAAGACTTTCTGGTGGCGGCCGGAAATTCCGTCCGGGTAAGTAACGAGGGAATCGAAGCCGATACCTTTGAAGGATATCTGTTTCCGGACACGTATTATTTTCCGAAAGACATCGGGTTTGCCAAGATAGTGGACACCATGGTCCAGCGGTTTTATTCGGTATTCCGGCCGGAATGGAAAAAGCGGGCGGAGGAGCTGGGGTTTTCCGTTCACGAGATCGTGACGCTGGCCTCCATTATTGAAAAAGAAACCGGGTTGCCCGCCGAACGCCCGCTGATATCCTCGGTTTTTCACAACCGGCTGAAAAAAGGGATGCGGCTTGAAAGCGATCCCACCGTCATATACGGCATCGAAGGATTTGACGGAAATATTACCCGGAAAGACCTGGCGGCCGAAGGGCCTTATAATACCTATCGGATCAGGGGGCTGCCGCCCGGTCCGATTGCCAACCCGGGGGTCCGTTCGCTGGAGGCGGCCCTTTATCCGGCCTATTCCGATTACCTGTATTTTGTTTCCAAAAAGGACAACTCGCATCAATTTTCCACAAATTATATCGATCATAAACGGGCCGTAATGAAGTATCAGCTGAATCGATAAAATCGTGCTTGCTAAAGAGGTACCGAAATCCATGGACTTTAAAACGCTTTCGGCCGAACAGGCCGCCGGCCAGCGCCTGATAGTCGGTTTCGAGGGGACCGGGCTCAGCCAAAACCTGAAATTTTATATCGGGACCCTTAAGGTCGGCGGTGTGATCCTGTTTTCAGCCAATATTGAAGGTCCCGGCCAGATTACGGATCTGTGCCGATCGATCCAGACGTATGCCCGCAGCTGCGGCCAACCGCCGCTTTTTATCGCCATTGATCAGGAAGGCGGCCGGGTAGCTCGGCTTAAAGCTCCCTTTACCCAGTTTCCCGGAAATCCGGCCATGGAAGGGGTAGACGATGCGGCCGAATTCGGGCGGGTGACGGCTTCAGAATTAGCCGCCATCGGAGTGAATATGAACCTGGCGCCGGTCCTGGATGTCGTGCCGGAAGGGTTTGCCGGCATCATGACCGAGAGGGCCTTCGGGCCTGACCCCGATTGGGTTTCCGAACTCGGCCTGACGGTCATCTCACACCTACAGGCGCATAATGTCATGGCGGTTGCCAAACACTTTCCCGGTATCGGCCGGACCACCCTGGATTCACATCTGGACAAACCCGTCCTGGATGCGGAATTCAAGGAGTTAGACCGATTCGATCTACCGCCCTTTAAAAACGCCGTTGCCGGCGATGTGGCCGGCATGATGCTGTCCCATGTCGTCTACACCGGAATCGACCCTGCCTGGCCGGCGAGCCTGTCGCTGGAGATAGCCGACAAACTGCTGCGAAAGCGGCTTGGATTCGGGGGGATCATCCTGACCGATGACCTGGATATGGGCGCCATTGTAAAATATTACGATATCGAGACGGTCATGGAAAGGATCATTGCGGCGGAGATCGACATCACCCTGATCTGCCACGAGAGCCCTAAAATTGAAACGGCTTTTGAGATCCTGTTAAGGAGCTATGCGGACAGGGCGAATAATACCCCGGGCGGTACCGAAGCGATCCGGAGAATCATGGGGCTGAAACGGAAGTACCTGGCGGCAATTTGAAAAATGAGGCGAAACTTCTATTTCAGCTTAGGAAACTGGGTACTGGGATTCGGGTCAGTAGCCAGTGGCTCCACCTCATAGATTCAAATAAGAAGCACGAATTCCGAAACCCGAAACAATACCGAATGATCAAAATTCAAATGAACTAAACAATAGGTTTATCTAACATGGCTAACATAATTTTGTTTTTGTCATTCGGGTATTCGATATTTGAGTTTGTTTCGAATTTCGATATTCGGATTTAGAATTTTGTCTCCGGCTTTCAGGTAATTGACGCCTTCCGAGCATAGAACAAAGCCGACCTCTCTAAGATCGGACATCTACTTATTTGGTCCTTGAATACACATCCGCGCGGATATCCGCGACCCGGCCTTCCTTCAGATAGCGATACCCTGCGGCCGCGATCATGGCGGCATTGTCGCCGCACAGCTCCAGGGGAGGCAGGTGAACTGCAAGCCCCGCCCGGGCGGCATCCGTGCGGATGCGCTCCCGCAGCCGGCTGTTGGCGGCCACTCCCCCCACCAGCGCAAGATGCCGACACCCTTTTTGCAGACAGGCGCTGACAGTCTTAAAGGTCAGCACATCAACAACCGCCTCCTGGAAGCCGGCCGCAATATCGGCAGCCTTTTCCCTGTATTCCGCCGGATGGGTTTGGATAAACCGATTGACCGCTGTTTTGATGCCGCTGAAACTGAAGTCAAAACCGGACTTGTCCAGGTAGGCGCGCGGGAACTCGATTGCAGCAGGCTTTCCGGCCCGGGCCAGGCGGTCGATTACGATTCCGCCGGGATATCCCAGCGCCAGCATTTTGGCGACCTTGTCAAAGGCCTCACCGGCCGCATCGTCCCGGGTCTGGCCCAGCAGGATTATCTCTAAATAATCGGTCACATAATACAGGTTGGTGTGTCCGCCGGATACCAGCAGGGCGATGAACGGAAACGGCGGCGGAGACGGCTGCAGGAAAACCGAATGAATGTGACCTTCCAGATGATTGACGCCGATCCATGGAAGCTGAAGGGCATAAGCCAGGGCCTTGGCGTATGAAAACCCCACCAGGAGGGAACCGATCAGCCCGGGGCCCTGGGTAACGGCCAGGCCGTCCAGACGGTTCAGTTCAACACCGGCCCGATCGAGGGCTTCGGTCACCACCGGAACAATGGCCTCTAAGTGCTTGCGGGAAGCAAGCTCCGGGACGACGCCGCCATAACGGTGGTGAACATCGATCTGGGAAGCCACCACCGAAGATAATATCCGGGTTCCATCCACAACCACTGCGGCTGCGGTTTCATCGCAGGAGGTTTCTATTCCGAGTATTTGCATAAAGCCATTCAGCTCTCCAGGTCGACATCGTCAATGTGAATGGAGAAGCGCTTTAAAAAAAGGCCGTTTTTCCGGCAGAAGTCCACAACGGTATTAAACTTGTCCGCATCACGGTGATGATAGGATACCAGAATGCCTCCGAACGGGTGTTTTTTCTGAAGCGCGGGCAGGTCGGCAAAGGTGCCCAGGATGGGATAGCCCTGGATTTTTTTGCCGGTTTTCAGGTAATCGTCATCGATGAATCCCAGCGGCTTGATTTTGAGCCGGGGATTATTGAGCAGTTCGCGCACCAGGATTTCACCGCCGCGGCCGGCGCCGTAAATCAGGACCGTATCGCCGCTGAGGGTTTTGCGTTTAAAGCTGTCCGTAAAAAGGCGGAACGAGCCGCGGGTGCCCACCAGCAGCCCGGTGGTCAGGACCCAGTCGACAATGAAAATCCCCTTTGAAAAGTCCTTGAAGCGGAACAGAAATGTGACCATCGCAACCGCAAGGAGCGAAGCGAGGGTTGAGGCCTTCAGGTATACATATACATCGTTGGTGCTCATGTAGCGCCAGATGCCGCGGTAAACTCCAATGGAAAAGAACATCAGGAACTTGCAGGCGATCACTGCGGGCAGTGACTGTAAAAACACCCTGAAATAATAGGGAAACTGTCCGGAATCAAACCGTAGGCGGTACGACAGGTAATAGCTGAAGGCTACCAGGAATAAATCCAGAAGGACCAGCATCATCTGGCGTTTATAGGTCAGCTCCACCAGCATGGGGGTAAAGGTGCGGTCCCGCAGGCGTGAAAATTCTTTCTCAGGATAAACGCGCAACTGGGCCAGATAAATTCCCATCAGCAGAATGGACAGAGCCAGCGGGATTATGACGGCCGGGGAGGTGAGCGTATCGGTTTTGCTCACAAAAAGAGCGGCCAGGCCGGATACGGCCGCAGTGCCGTATAAAAACAGGACGGCCCCTTTTTCGCTGAAGCCCATCAGCACCAGGCGATGGGAGGTATGGTCCTTGCCCCCCACGGAGGCCTTGCGGCCGCTTAAAATCCGGATGAGAGTTACCAGGGTGGTATCGAAAATGGGGACCATCAGCACCATGATCGGCACGGCAACGGCGGAAAGCCGGTTGTCGCCGCCTGACCCGGAGTACTGCAGCCCCAGGACCGCCAGGGTAAATCCGATCAAAAGGCTGCCGGAATCGCCCATGAAGATGGACGCGGGATTAAAGTTGTAAAACAGAAAGGCTGCCAGGGATCCGGCTAAAATCACGGCAACGAGGGAAGCCTGTGGCTGGGTGCCGGCGAATAACACTGCCAGGTAGGATGCCGCAATCAAGCCGATGCCGGCGCACAGGCCGTCCATGTTGTCCAGGAGGTTGAAGGCATTGGTGATGCCGATGATCCAGAGCATGGTCAGGGTGGTGTCGATGGTCAGGGAGGTGACCCACTGGAGCCGAAACCCCAGGAAGGTCACGATGGCCGCCACCAGAATCTGGCCGATGAGCTTGGTATACGGTTTGATGCGGATGAAATCATCGATGAGTCCCAGTGCAAACAACAGGAGTGTTCCAATGAAGATGAGCGCAGCGATGTCGGGCGGATGGAACCCCTTGACAACCGGGGCCAGCAGAGGCCGGAGGGAAGCAAAGTCTGATAAAAAAAACAAGGGCGCGGCGATGCCGGTAAAAATGGCAATGCCGCCGAGGAGCGCGGTGGGCTCTTTGTGCCAGCGTTCCTTTTGGGGGTACGCCATCCACCCTTTGCGCATGGAGAGGGCTCGAACCAGCGGCGTCAGTGCCAGACAAAGCGCAAAAGCAGAAAACGGAAGGAAGTATCGCATGATCTCAAGCCGTCGGATTTTTTTTGTCTGAAACGCTTCCACCGGAAGCGCCGGCTCTGATGCCTCAGCCGCGGCAGGAAGGGGTGGTGCGCCGGGCTTTGGCGATCCAATCCATGAAAACCAGAAAACGATTCTTCAGCAGTTGCCACCGAAGCTGAATGCCGTTATTGTCACGGTTTGACACGGTCACGATCAAACCCAGGACAGCCGGTTGCGGGAATTTTTGCGTTCGATAATTTCACCGATAAAGAAAGCGCGTTCATTCATGCCGTTGAGTCGCTCGTAGAAATCCTGGGAATGCCTTTCCGGTACGACGGCAATCAGGCCGATGCCGTTGTTGAAAGTCCGCAGCATTTCCGGCACGGTTACATTGCCCGCCTTTTGCAGAAAGTGGAAAACGGGGGGGACCTCCCAGCTGTCTTTGCGGAGCAGCACTTTACAGCCTTTGGGAATAATCCGCAGCAGGTTGTCGGATATGCCGCCGCCGGTAATATGAGCCAGCCCCAGGACCGGCAGGTCGCGGATGATGTTCTGGATGGTCTCGGAATATATCTTGGTGGGTGCGAGGAGTTCCTCTCCCAGGGTGCGGCCGAACTCGGGTATGTGGGTTTCAGGGGTCAGTTTGAGTACGTCAAAGCAGATTTTGCGTACCAGCGAGTATCCGTTGCTGTGAAGGCCGTTGGAAGCGATACCGATGATGATGTCGCCGACATGAATTTCGGAGCCGTCAATAATTTTGTCGTTATCCACGATCCCCACCGCAAATCCGGCCAGGTCATACTCGTCTTTGTTATAGAGGCCCGGCATCTCGGCGGTTTCGCCGCCGAGAAGAGCGCATTTGGCGATCCGGCAGCCCTGGGCGATGCCGGTGATGATTTCGGTAAAAACTCTTTTTTTCAGCCTGCCGACGGATAAATAATCGAGAAAGAAAAGGGGTTTGGCGCCCTGGACGGCCACATCGTTGACGCTCATGGCCACGAGGTCGATTCCGATGGTGTCATGCTTGTCCATCATGAAGGCGATCTTCAGTTTGGTCCCGACCCCATCGGTGGAACTGACAAGGACGGGTCGTGCGATGTTGGCGATATTGAGGGAAAAAAGACCGCCAAAACCGCCGATTTCGCCAAGAACCCCTGAACTGCGGGTCTTTTTGGCAATTTTTTCAATCGTTCCGATTAATTTATTGGCCTTGTCGATGTCGACGCCGGCATCCGCATAGGTTAATGATTTGCTCATATCCTCTCCTGGGAGTAAATTCCGGAAAAAACTTAAAAAAAACTAAACCGGTTTAGGGTAAAAGTCAAAACAAATTTTGACATCATCCCAATCGTGTTGTAATGATACACCATTCTTGATTTTTTGTATTCCATATTTTCAGAGGTGAATTTCAATGGCACAATTTGCACGACTGGACCGGCTTCCCCCCTATGTGTTCGCAACCGTAAACGCCATCAAGATGGAAGCCCGGCGGGCGG
>Ga0068712_1002156_pt1 | contig 23603 bp, 18 predicted proteins | sample MTBAKSrepl1MetaG_FD_62987 | JGI IMG/M metagenome (GOLD analysis project Ga0068712, IMG submission 62987) | Enrichment culture microbial communities from Arthur Kill intertidal strait, New Jersey, USA, that are MTBE-degrading - MTBE-AKS1... | ecosystem: Environmental > Aquatic > Marine >... | reverse complement strand
AAATCACTTTTGGCGCATGCCCCAGGCCGCCAGATTCGAAGAACGAGAAATGGTGGGATCCTTTGCTTGGAGCATTTTTAACAATGTTTGGCCTTAAAATTGGTTATAGGTCCGTTTTATAACAGGACGTTGCCTTTTATGCACCTGAGTATGGCAGTGCTATGCATCCGTGTCAATACGCAAATAAATACAGTACCTTGTACTTCATGGCGATCCTGTCTTCGTAAACAGGACGGTATCGGGCCGTTGTATCCAAAAACGGTCGAGTCATAGTCTGGCGGTTTTGTTTGCCATAGACAGGGAAAAGGCCGTAAATACACAGGTCATATTTAACGAAATGTCAAAAGCAATAGCCGAAAAATGCCCGGTGGTTCAAAACGAAGGGGGCGGCGACAGGCTGCTTGTGCCACCGCAGCATAAGGATTTAGGTTGGTAGAGATAATGACTCTTAAAAAGTGGAGCAGAAATAATCGTGAGTGAAGAGAAAGGCACCTCGATCGACTGGCACCGGCTCGATTCAAATGAGGTCGCGCGAAAACTGCAATCTTCCGACACAGGATTAGCCGCCGTAGAGGCGCAGCGCCGCTATGCGCAATACGGCCCCAACGAACTCATCGAAAAGAAACGCAAATCGTTGTGGATGATGTTCTTCGATCAGTTCAAGGACTTCATGATTATCGTGCTGATCGCCGCCGCCTTCGTGGCGGGGGTGATCGGCGAACCGGCGGACAGTATCGCCATCGCCGTGATCGTCATGCTGAACGCCGTACTGGGGTTCGTCCAGGAATACCGCGCCGAAAAGGCCATGGATGCGCTGAAAAAGCTGGCAGCCCCCTCGGCCGTCGTCATCCGGGACGGGCAGGCCGCGTCGGTTGCCGCGGCGCAATTGGTGCCGGGCGATCTGGTGATCCTGGAGTCCGGCAACGTGGTTCCGGCCGATCTTCGGCTGACCGAGGCGGTGCAGCTTCGCATCCAGGAGTCTGCCCTGACCGGCGAGTCCGTGGCCGTGGAAAAGGACAGTGCTTCGATCGACGAAGCGGACCTGTCCATCGGCGACCGCAAGAACATGGCATACAAAGGCACCCTGGTGACCTACGGCCGTGGACAGGGACTGGTGACCGGCGCCGGGATGCGAACCGAGCTCGGGCGGATCGCCGGCATGCTCCAGGACCAGGGTGAAGGGCGGACCCCGTTGCAGAAACGGCTCACCACGTTCGGGAAGAAGCTCGCCTGGGCCGTGATAGCCATTTGTTTCATCGTTTTCGTCACCGGACTGCTCAGGGGTGAGCCGCCGCTCCTGATGCTCCTGACCGCGATTTCGTTGGCGGTGGCAGCCATTCCGGAGGCCTTGCCCGCGGTCATCACCATCTCCCTGGCGCTCGGCGCCAGGAAGCTGGTCAAGCATCAGACGCTGGTGCGCAAACTGCCGGCCGTGGAAACCCTCGGATCGGTCACCTATATCTGTTCCGACAAAACCGGCACGCTGACGCTGAACCGCATGGTCGTGGAAGAGGTCTATGTCGACGGCCGCCGGCAACCGTCCAGGGAGATATCGCCTCCGGCCCGGAAGCCCGGCGTCGGCGCGATACCATCGGAGGGGAAGGCCGTGGAGCTGTTGTTCAGCGCCATGGCGCTGTGCAACGACACCCGTCGGGAAGGTTCGGACACCCTCATCGGCGATCCCACCGAAACGGCGCTGTTCGAGCTGGCCCGCGCAAAAGGGTACGACCGGGACAAGCTGCATGAAAGCCATCCCCGGGTGGCGGAAATTCCGTTTGATTCAGACCGTAAACTCATGACCACGTTCCATCCATGGAAAGCCGGCCGGGTCGTTTCTTTTACCAAGGGAGCGGTCGAAGAAATTCTGGAGCGCTCCGAATCGGCTGTCGGCAACCACGGGCAGGAGGCGGTGGACCGCCCGAAAATCCTGGAAGCGTCCGACCAGATCGCCGGCAACGGACTGAGAACCCTGGGCTTTGCCATGCGGATATGGGACGCCGTTCCCGATCCCCCGACCTCGGAACAGGCGGAAAAAGCCATGGTCTTTATCGGCATGGTCGGCCTGATGGATCCGCCCCGGCCCGAAGCGGCGGAGGCCGTGGCCATGTGCCGGTCGGCGGGCATCCGGCCGGTGATGATCACCGGAGACCATCCGCTGACCGCTGCAAAGATCGCAGAACGGGTCGGGATCATCCGCGCCGAGGGGGAGGGTGTCCTGACCGGGCGGGAACTCGCCCGGCTGCCATTGGAAGAATTCGAGGACCGGGTGGAGCGGATCCGGGTCTATGCCCGGGTCGCGCCGGAGCAGAAACTGAAGATCGTCGAGGCCCTGCAGGACAAGGGACATTTCGTGGCCATGACCGGGGACGGCGTCAACGATGCGCCGGCGCTGAAACGGGCGGACATCGGGGTGGCCATGGGCATCACCGGCACGGATGTGTCCAAGGAGGCCTCCCACATGATTCTGCTGGACGATAATTTCGCCACCATCGTCAAGGCCGTCAGGGAAGGGCGGCGCATCTTCGACAACATCCGCAAATTCATCAAATACACCATGACCAGCAATTCCGGGGAGATCGTCACGATTTTCCTGGCCCCGTTCCTCGGCCTGCCCATCCCCCTGTTGCCGATCCACATCCTGTGGATCAACCTGGTGACCGATGGCGTACCCGGTCTGGCGCTGACCGCCGAACCCGGCGAACGCAACATCATGAGCCGCCCCCCGCGGCACCCCAGGGAGAGTATTTTCGCCAATGGGCTCGGCGTCCACATCGTGTGGGTCGGTCTGCTCATGGGCGCGGTGTCCATCGTCACCCAGGCCCTGTTCATCAACAGCACCCAGACCCACTGGCAAACCATGGTGTTTACGGTTTTGTGCCTGAGTCAGATGGGGCACGTGCTGGCCATTCGCTCCGAGCAGGACTCTTTTTTCAAACAGGGCGCCTTATCGAACAAGCCTCTCCTGGGTGCCGTGCTGCTGACCTTCGCTCTTCAGATGGCCACGATTTATGTGCCGATGCTCAACCCGATCTTTAAGACCGCGCCGCTGACCGCCGGCGAGCTTGTCATCACGTTGCTGCTGTCCACGGTCGTCTTTCTGGCGGTGGAGATCGAAAAGACCATCAAAAGATCGAAACAGAAGCGTTCTTGATGTTGAATTCAATTTTTAGCGCTTGTCGAATCGCCCATGCTTCGCCGATTTTCGATGTCGAAAATGTCGATGAATGAATCGGTAACTTGCCCATTAAAACCAATACCGTTGTGTTCACCCTTTTGCGGAGCCTGTCGATGCCAGTTCCGCGATCAGTTGGCCGGTGACCGAGCCGTCGTAGCCGGGGAGGCAGTCCAACTCTTTGTGCAGGCGATTGGATTGCAGCGTATCGAGCAAGATTCGAACGGTGGGGTGGTCGAGCAGGTCTTCGGGAATGACCAGGTCGCATCGGGCCGCCGTGATGGGCACAAAGCCCAGGTCGAACATCTCGGCCACGGGGCGCAGCCCCAAGGCTGCGTCCGCCACGTTGCAGGCGATACGGTAGGCGCCTTCGCGGTGGGAAAACACTTCGTTGCGATACCCATTGATGGCTTTTGAATCTACGCCGGCCGTTCTCAATTGATCGTCCAGAAGCACCCGAAGTGCGGCGCCGGGTTCGCGATTGACAAAACGCACCATGGGCTGTGCCAGATCGGCCGCGGTGCGGATGCCCAGGGGGTTGCCCCTGCCTACCATCAGCCCCTCCTCCATCAGGGAAAAACCGAACACCCGGACGGGCGTGTTCATCCGCTGGCGCGCAGCCTCCACATTGGACTCGGCTTTGCCCGAATTGTGCAGGTGGGTGCCGGCGACATGGGCCAGTCCCCGGGCGAGGCTGTCGAGGGCGGCATGGCTGGAGGCAAAGCGACAGTGAACCCGGGCGTCGGCAGACATGCGGGCCACATGTTGACCAAGGATGTCAAGGGCCGGATCGCATCCCATCAGAAAGATCGATTTTTCCAGGCGTTCGGCCGGCAGCAGCATCCGGGCGCTTTTGCGGTCCGGTGCCAGCAGGCCGTCGGCTGCGCGCAGGCCGAACGGGGTCGATTCCGTTCCTTTCAATGGAAAGCCCACCACCCGGTCCCGCACCTTTCCCAAAGTCAGACGGGTGGATGGTTCGACGGTGTCGCTGACCACCTGAACCGGCGTGTATTCGGGCGGCGCGGTCTCGACAAAAAGATCCTCCACCCGGCAGTCGAACAGCCGGGCCAACTGAAGGGCAATCGCCGTGTTGGGCAGGTACCGCCCGGATTCGATGTCGTATATGGCCTGGCGCCGAATGCCCAGGCTTTCGGCGAGCTCTTCCTGTGACCAACCTTTTTTCAGCCGGAATTCCTTGACGTCGCATCTGATGGTGTCGCGTTCGAGACTTTTTTTCCGGCCCATGATTCCCTCCGCAAAAAACTTCACTTTTTAATAACGATAAAACTGTAAAAAGTCGCAGAGGCGTCATGCCGGCGTTCGCCGGCATGACGGGAAAACCTGATTCCGGACTTCTTACGGTGCCGTCAACAATAGAACTGAAAACAACCTGATGTTAATAAACATATTTATATATTTTAAACTTGTCAGATGCAATCTATAAATGTCTGCTGAAAATTGATAAATACACCCAAAACAGGTCTAAAAATGGTTTCTTGGACATCAACCTGCCATATTCCGCATGAAAACGTCTGAACATGACGCTGTCAAATTTGATGAACCCGTAAAAAGTCGCATCTGAAAAGATCTTGAAATATGTTGTCAAGGAATATACTTAGAAAACTACGTTTGCTAACTAAAGACGTCAGTTGATCGCTTATGGAATCGTCTATGGAAGGTGTACATTTGAATATGGAAACGGTTTGGAACATCAAAGGAGATGGGAAATGAGAGTTGCAAAGCGGCTATCGCTCGTGTGGGTGATGATGATGGTACTGACCGGAATGGGGTTGGGGTTTGCAATAGAAAACGGGCTCGCCGGGGAAGGCGAGGTGGTCGTTTTCGCCGCCGCATCCACCACCAATGCCATAACGGAAATCAGCGACCTTTTTGCGGCCCAGGGCCTGGGGCACATCACCACGTCTTTCGCCTCTTCGTCGACGCTGGCCAAGCAGATCGCCAGCGGCGCACCGGCCCATATCTTCCTTTCGGCCAACGAGAAATGGATGAATTTTCTCGAGGAAAAAGGGCTTATCGAAAAAGCGTCGCGCTTCGATCTTCTGGGCAACCGCATCGTTCTGATCGCGCCCGTGCAAAGTTCGATTCAAACCGTGGACGTAAAGAAAGCACTGGATCTGGCGGCATTGCTGGGCAGCGGCGGACGATTGTCCACGGGGGATCCGGAGCATGTTCCGGCCGGCATGTACGGTAAGAAGGCCATGGAGAGCCTGGAATTGTGGGATCAGGTCAAGGATCACCTGGCGCCCATGAAAGACGTGCGTGCCGCCCTGGTTCTGGTGGAACGCGCCGAGGCCCCTTTGGGGCTGGTGTATGCCACCGACGCGGCCATCTCTAAAAAGGTGCGCGTGGTCGGAACCTTTCCGGTGGAGAGCCATCCGCCGATCGTCTATCCGGTGGCGTCCGTGGCCGGTCAAAAGACCGATGCAGCCGCCAGGTTCCTGGAGTTTCTGAAAACGCCCCAATCCCGAGGGGTTTTCGAAAAATACGGGTTCGACGTCCGATCATGCACTTCTGGCAACTGACCGACGTCGAAATCCAGGCCCTGTGGCTGAGCCTGTGGGTTTCCGGGTGGGCCGTGGCCATCAGCCTGCCCATTGGCATCCTGGTCGCATGGGTTCTTGCGCGGCTGCGCTTTCCTGGCAAAAACCTGCTCGACGGGCTGGTGCACCTGCCCCTGGTGCTGCCGCCGGTGGTCACCGGTTACCTGCTGCTGGTGCTGCTGGGACGCAATGGTCTCATCGGGGCGGCCCTTCACAAATATTCGGGCGTCGTATTGGCCTTTAACTGGAAAGGGGCCGTACTGGCCGCGGCGGTGATGTCGTTTCCCTTGCTGGTGCGGGCCGTGCGGCTGTCCCTGGAGAGTGTGGACCAGGGGCTGGAAGCGGCCGCCCGCACCCTGGGGGCCGGACCGCTGCGGGTATTTTTCACGGTCACTCTTCCGTTGATGGTACCGGGCATCATCACCGGGCTGATTCTCGCCTTTGCGCGAAGCCTGGGCGAATTCGGTGCGACCATCACCTTCGTGTCCAACATCCGGGGGCAGACCCAGACCCTGCCACTGGCCCTGTACACCCTGACCCAGGTTCCCGATGGAGAGATCGGCGCCATGCGCCTTTGCGTTCTTTCGGTGCTGATCGCCATGGCGGCGCTGGTTTGCTCGGAAATGCTGGCCCGGCGTTTTGCCGCCCGTATGAAAGGATAAACCGTCGTGGAGATAAACGTTACCCACAGGCAAGGCGACTTTTGCGTTGATGCGGCCTTCGGGGGATCGGAATCGGGTGTTACGGCATTGTTCGGACCGTCCGGCGCCGGTAAAACGTCGCTCATCAACATGGTGGCCGGCTTGATGCGGCCCGATGCCGGACGCATCAGCGTCAATGGCCTTTGCCTGTTCGATTCGAGCCGGCGCATCGACCTGCCGCCGGAGAAGCGCCGAATCGGCTACGTCTTTCAAGACGGCCGCCTGCTGCCGCACCTTTCGGTGCGCGCCAACCTGACCTACGGCATGCGCAGGACGCCGGCGGATCATCGGTTCGTTGCCTTTGACGACGTGGTCGAGCTGCTGGGCATCGGCCATTTACTCAACCGCCGGCCGGCCAAGCTCTCCGGCGGTGAAAAACAGCGCGTGGCCATCGGCCGGGCCCTGCTGACCAGCCCGGCCTTGCTGCTGATGGACGAGCCGCTGGCCTCCCTGGATGGGTCACGCAAAGCCGAGGTGCTGCCCTTCATCATGAGGCTTTCCCGTGAATATGCCATTCCCATTCTTTACGTCAGCCACATCATGGATGAAATCCTGAATCTGGCCGATCGCCTGGTCATTATGGATAGGGGGCATGTGGCCGCATTTGGGGATCTGGATGACCTGTTGTCCAAGGCGGAATTGCAGATGCACCTTGGCAAGGAAGATTATGGATCGGTGATTTCGACAGTGGTGGATGAGCCCTTGGACGCTTCAGGCCTTACGCGCTTGCGCTTCGATGAGCACTTGCTCAAAGTGCCTCCCATGCCGGCAGGGCGGGGTGCTCCGATTCGTGTACGCATTTCGGCCCGGAATGTGGCCGTGGCCCTCCAGGCACCCAGCGTAACCAGCTTCCAGAACATTTTCCCCGGCAAGGTTGACCAGATCATTGATCAGGGAGAATCTTATGTCGATCTGCGTTTGAATATCGGTTGTTTTCTATGGGCACGCATTACCCGTCAATCCTTCCTGGACTTGAATCTGAAAACGGGCCAGCCGGTGTTTGCACTTATTAAAAGTGTGGCCGTATCATCAGGTGCCGTCAATGACGTGGTGAACGAGCGCAAGACGCAAAGAATCTGACATGTACCCAGACAGTCCATACAACCGTCACCCACCGCAGGCAGGGACCCAGCGGAGGTGCATAGGGCGAATCGGGTACTGAAGATTTTGTATTTCGACCTCATTATTTCCGCTCCGGACCGGAAATCTTTTCAGCCTCGCTTATGATTTGGCGCATACCCGGATGGTGCTGGCACCGAACCCCGCCCACTCGTTCAACGGCCTGTCCGATACAATAACGAATCCTTCTCTGCCGGGATCATCCGTCGAGGATATTGAAACGTCACCGACCATTTTGCGGGTCGCCGGGTCTATGGCGATGGTCAACCCATCTATTTCCTTGATGAGATCGTTTGCTCCGGGCGCTTCCGCCGCCAGGCCGAGGGACGCGTCGCAGCATCCTGTCGATCGAATCTCGATGCGCACGGAAAGCGGCAGCCCCTTTTCCAGCAGCGTCCTCTTGATGTCTTCACAGGCAAGCGGACCAAATTTGATCATCGCTATTTTCCTCCTATTTTTCAGCACGTCAAAACGGAAGAATATGAGGGGGCACGCTGTTGGCCCGCCCCCTCATATCGTGATGGTGTTTAATATACCTGCCTGCAGAGTTCAAGGGTTCCCGCCGGACTGAATAGGGGGCTTGCGTTGTAAAGCACTACCGGGTCGCCTGCGGCATCCAGAATGCGCACTTCGAGACCTTTTTCGGAAATCCCTAAACCCTGGTCTCATGGGATGTTCCACCCTCTTTATCAGCCCCATTTTTCCTCGATCATGTCGCGGATGGAAAGCCGTCAAGGCGGCAAAAAGTTATTGGGCCAACCCACTATTTTGAGGTAGACTTGTAAACTACTGCACACAGCCCGGAGAATCGGCATGATCGAAAAAGTGATTATCATGGGGGCCGCCGGCCGCGATTTTCACAATTTCAACGTCTATTTCAAGGGCAACCCCCGCTATCGGGTCATTGCCTTCACGGCCGCCCAGATTCCGGATATCGAAGGCCGCACATACCCGCCGGAGCTGGCCGGCGAAGGCTATCCGGACGGGATCCCCATCCACCCGGAGGTGGAACTGGCCCGGCTGATCCGAAACCACCGGGTGGACCTGGTCGCCTTTTCCTACAGCGACGTCCCTCACGTCCAGGTCATGCACAAGGCCGCCATCGTAACGGCCCAGGGCGCCGATTTTATCCTGCTGGGGGCCGCCTATACCATGCTGAAGTCCCGGAAACTGGTGGTTTCCGTCTGTGCCGTCCGAACCGGTTGCGGCAAGTCCCAGACCACCCGCAAGGTGTGCACCATTTTCAAGCAGCACGGCTGGCAGGTGGTGGCGGTTCGCCATCCCATGCCTTACGGCGATTTGAGAAAGCAGGTGATCCAGCGTTTTTCTTCCTACGAGGATTTCAAAACCCACCAGTGCACCCTGGAAGAGCGGGAAGAATACGAACCGTTGGTGGACCAGGGGGTCACGGTCTATGCCGGCGTGGACTACGGCAAAATCCTCGAGGCCGCTGAAGAGGAAGCGGACATCATCGTATGGGACGGCGGCAACAACGATACGCCTTTTTATCGTCCCGATGTCCACATCGTGCTGCTGGATCCGCACCGGGTGGGGCACGAACTGCTCTACTACCCCGGCGAAACCAACCTGCTCATGGCGGACATCGCCATCATCAACAAAGTGGACACGGCGGACCCGAAAAACGTCGCCCGCTCCCGCGAAAACATTCGCACCCATGCGCCCGATGCCCAGATCGTGCTGGCGGAATCGCCCATACGGGTCAGCCGGCCGGAAAGAATCAAGGGCAAGCGCGTGCTGGTGGTCGAAGACGGCCCCACCCTGACCCACGGCGAAATGCCTTACGGGGCCGGGGTCATCGCCGCGCGGACGTACCACGCGGCAGAGATTGTGGATCCACGGCCCTATGCCGTGGGAAGCCTGAAAAAGACCTTTGAAGCGTATGCCGGCACCGGACCGGTGCTGCCTGCGATGGGGTACAGCCCGGAGCAGATTCGAGACCTGGAGCGGACGATCGACCGGGTCGACTGCGATCTGGTGCTGTTTTCAACGCCCATCCAGCTCAAACGCATCTTGAACATCGACAAACCTTCGATCCGGGTCCGTTACACCTACAAGGATCACGGGACGCCGCTGCTGGAGGACGTCCTGCTCGAAAAACTCAAAGGCCGCATGCCATGAGAGCGGAGAAAGCCAAAAAACTAGTGCTGGTCGCACTGGGCGGGAACGCGCTGATCCGCAAGCACCAGACCGGCACCCTGGAAGAGCAGTTAGAGAATCTCAAGGTGCCGATCCGGGAGATCGCCAGGCTCTCCATGGCCTACCGGATCATCATCACGCACGGCAACGGTCCGCAGGTGGGCAATCTGCAGTTGCAGCAGGAATCCTGCAGCGCGGTGCCCAGGATGCCGCTGGAGATCCTGGTGGCCCAGACACAGGGGCAGATCGGATACATGATCGAATCCACCCTGGACAGCGAGCTGATGGCGCTCGGCATCGTGACCCAGAAGTATATCGTGAGCCTGATCAGCTATGTCGTCGTGGACGAACAGGATCCGGCCTTCAAACATCCGTCCAAACCCGTGGGGCCGGTCTATTCCGAAGAAAAGGCTGCCGCATTGCCCTATCCCACGCGCAAGACCGCCAAAGGCTACCGCCGGGTGGTCGCCTCGCCGAAGCCGTTGACCATCGTGGAAAAGCGGGAGATCCGGGAACTCATCAAACGGGACTTCATCGTCATCTGCTGCGGCGGCGGGGGCATTCCGGTGATCCGGGAGGGAAGGTCCTTTTGCGGCGTGGATGCGGTGATCGACAAGGACCTGGCCAGCGCCAAACTGGCCGGGGAGGTGGGCGTGGACATTTTCGTCATCGCCACGGATGTGAAAGGCGTCGCCCTCGATTATGGCAAGGCGGACGAGAGATATCTTCGAACCCTTTCCTGCGGGGAGGCATTGGTGTACCGGGAACTGGGGCATTTCCCCGACGGCTCCATCTGGCCCAAGATCGAGGCGGGCATGCAGTTTTTAAGCAGCGGCGGGCAGACGGCCTTGATCTGCTCCATCGAAGAGATCGGCGATGCCGTTCTCGGCAAGGCGGGAACGCGGATCATCCCCTGAATCCCGTTTTTCTTCTCCTCAGGCCTCGTTCCACATTCACCACGAAATCCTGCACATTGGTAAAAATGGCGTGCGCCGACAGCGAGCCGCGGTTGACCAGTTTGCTCACCGCGAACTCGGACATGTCGACCGAGTAGAAATAGACCGGCCGGACCCCATGGCCGCCCGTCACCTGGTAGGCGGGGACCATGTTGCCGGTGGCAATGGTGTGCAGCACGGTCGCCATGCCGATGACGGTCGTGGCGCGTTGCGCAATCGCACGCATGCGGTCTTGGGCCTGGCAGGCGTCGGCGATGGTCTCGGGAAGCGGACCGTCGTCACGGATCGATCCGGCGAGCACGTAGGAAATGTCGTTTTCGATGACCGCCTTCATGATGCCGTTGCCCACGATGCCGGCATCGATCGCCTTTTCGATAGAACCGATCGCCCTGACCCGGTTGATGGCGTCCAGGTGGTTGTAGTGCCCCAATTCAGCGCTTTTTTTTGCATAGATCCCCTGGCCCAGGGCCGTCGAAAAGAGGGCCGCCTCCACATCGTGGACGGCCAGTGCGTTTCCGGCCAAAAGGGCGTGGACAAAGCCTTCGGCGACCAATTTGGTAAAGGCTTCGCGGGAATCGCGGTCGAATACCACCGCCGGTCCGAGGACCCAGACGATGAACCCGTTGCGGCGTTCGAATTCCAGAAGATCGTAGAGCTCGTCGTAGTCGATGGAAAAGGAGGTCTCGCGGGTCGTCCGGGTGCGGAACGCAAACTTCTGCAACGTCTGGTCCTGGGATTCAAACGGCTCGGCATGCACCAAGATGCCGTCCTCGCCGTTTTCCCGCCGGCCGCAGGCCACCCGTTCGCCGCGTTCGAGTTTCCGGAACGCCTTGACGAGCAGCGATCCGTCGTCCCGTTTCACCACCACGCAGTCCATCCGGGACTGTTCCAGGAGAGTCCATCGGCCTTTTTCCACCTGGAAATACTCCGGGTGGATCGAGGTGGCGTGATAATCGTCCGGCGCTACGCCGGATTTTACGACCCGTTTGAACGTTACCGGCGGAGCGTCCACGAACGGCGGCTGTGTAAAATCCGGGGGGCGATAGGCGGGAAGTTGGAAGGTCATGGCGTGCTCCTTGCTGTTTTCTTCATTCCGACATGAGGACCACCGAATAGCTGCTGAAGAAGACCCATGTCTCGTCTCCCTCGGCCAGGCCCAGCCGCCGGCTGCTGTCGCTGGTCACTATGGCGCACACCTCGGTGCCGTCGGCAATCCGCACCACATATTCGGTATTGATGGCGCCCCGGGTGATCTTGTCAACCGTCCCCTTGAACCGGTTGTCCGCGCTGCACTCGAGGCCGTGGCCGTTTTTCGACAACATCACCCACGGGGCCTTGACCTCGGCCGCAATGGTCTTGCCCGGTTTGAGACCCAGGCGCTGCACGCTGTCGTTGGTGATCACCGTGGTGACCACGTGCCCGCCCAGGGTCACGATCTCCACGCGGGTTTGAATGTCGCCCTGCTCGATGGTTCGAATGCTGCCGAAAAACGAATTGCGGGCGCTGGTCTTGCGGGAGAATTCCTTTTCCACGATCAGGCGGGTCACCTGCTGGATCTCCTCTTCGGAAAAGGAGACAAAGGAGGAGGTCAGGTTGGGCGTCGAGTGCCCCAACAGCATCTGGACCGCAGGCAGGGGGAGGTTGCTCTGCATCAGCTCCACGGCCCGCGATTTGCGCAGAACTTCCGGCGCGCCGAGCTGCTTGGGGATGCCGCAGGCCTCTGCGCGCTCATAAAACTTACGGCGGACAAAGCCGGGATCCGTCTGAAACATCCCCTGTTGCCCCTTATTCAGGGATGGATCGCTGATCAACGATCGGATGTCATGGCAAAGCTTTTCAGGCAACTGGACCTTGCGCCGGTGGCTGGATTTTCCACTGGCGCCGCCCAGGATGACGAATCCCTTGTCGAACTCGAAATCCCGGCCCGGGTCGAGATTCGCTGCCTCATGGAGCTTTGCGCCGGCGTAGCGGATAATCAGGAAAATGAGCAAGATGCGGCGCCGCGACCTGAGCACGTCGGGACGCGGGGCCGCCTCGGTCCACTCCCGGAAGGATTTCTCCAACCGGTCGAGCTGGACCGAATCGAGGTATTTGTCTTTTTCCGGTGTGGAGAAGATGCGTCCATGGTAGTTTCGCTCGGGCGCCGAAAGCGGCCGGGGGGATTGACTGTCAGTTGTCTGGTCCGATTTTTTCATGGGCTTTCTGCGATGCGATCGTTGTCCCTGCAGTGTGCCGTTCCGCTCCATGCCCACAATGGGCTTGACATTTGTGGGGCACATCCGTACTATCACGATTAATACAATAATCGTGATTATGCGTCAAGGCCGAGATTGCCATTTCAGGCCGGCGGACCCCACCGGTAGGGAGCAATCGCCAGGAGAACGGGACATGGATGTAAACGAAACCACCGCTCAACGATCCGGCGCCGTTTCGGCGTTCCGTTTCAACCGCATGGAGCTGGCGGGCAGCCTGGGCGACCTGGGAACCATTCTGCCCCTGGCCATCGGCATGATTTTGATCAACGGTATCAATCCCCTGGGGTTGTTCCTGGGGGTCGGCCTCTATTACGTGTTTGCCGGGCTCTATTTCAGAGTCACCAGCCCCGTGGAACCCATGAAGGTGATCGGCGCCTATGCCATCGCCACCGGTATCACGGCCAGCCAGATTCAGGCGTCGAGCTTGTGGATCTTCCTGTTTCTGCTGGTGATCGGCGGGACCGGTATCATCACGATGATCGGCCGATACATTCCCAGACCGGTCATTCGCGGGGTCCAGCTGTCAACCGGTGTGTTGCTGGTGACCCAGGGCGTGAAGCTGACGCTGGGCACCTCCACGTTTCAGGCCCTGCGGGATGCGGCGGAACCCTACCTGAGCATCCAGAGCCTGGGGCTGATCCCTTTGGGCCTGCTGATCGGCGGGATACTGGGGGTGCTCACCCTCTTGCTTCTGGAAAACAAACGATTGCCCGCGGCCATCGTCGTCGTGGGCGCCGGCCTGTTGACCGGCATCTTCCTGGGAACCGGCGAAGGCCTGCACCTCATCCGGCCGGGCCTCTACCTGCCCGATCTGCTGCCCTACGGATTTCCTTCGGCCGGCGATTTCACCTTCGCCTTGCTGGTGCTGGTCCTGCCGCAGATCCCCATGACCCTCGGAAACGCCGTCATGGCCAATGCGGACCTGTCGATCCAGTATTTTCCCCAGGATGGCCAACGGGTGACCTACCGGGCGCTTTGCATCAGTATGGCCCTGGCCAACCTGATGAGTTTTTTCCTGGGCGGCATGCCCATGTGTCACGGCGCCGGCGGCCTGGCGTCCCGCTATCGTTTCGGCGCCCGCAGCGCCGGCTCCAACCTGATCATCGGCGCCATATTTGTCGTTCTGGCGCTGCTCCTGGGCGAACATCTCATGGGCGTCATCTACCTGCTGCCCATGGCCGCCCTCGGGATCCTGCTGATATTCGCCGGCGCGCAACTGAGCCTGACCCTCCTGGACATGAGAACGCGGAAGGAGATGTTCGTTCCGATCCTCATGGTGGGGATCACGCTGGCCTCGAATCTGGCCGCAGGCTTCCTGATCGGCATTGCCGTGGCCTATGCGCTGAAATCGGAAAAGCTCAACGTTTGACGGCGCCGTCATTCGAGCAATTGTAATTGAATATGATTCACTTGAAGGGGCTGCATTACAGAAGTAGTTTGATAAAAGAATTCGCGTGGCACCGGTGATGGCAGGCGTGGGTGGAGCAGGTGACCGATGCCACACGCCAAGCGGTCAAGTGCCGGTAAAATGCACGGCGGGCGGCCCAGAAACTCGCTGCGCTCAAACAGTCTGGGCCGCTTGTCCGCCGTTTGCATTAAACCAGCACTAGGACCGCAGGCGTATGTGGCCCTGGCCACCTGCTCCACCCACGCCGGGTTTAGTGGATGGCGTTCAGTTAGAATCGTTGCCGGTTATCAACGACTGTTGACGAATTCATCAATTTCTGATGAAGCCCATGAAAAGAGAACATAACAGACACCACCTATCTATGACGGAGCTTATAGAATGAACCCATCCCCCTGGACCAAATTCACCCTGCTCGAAGTCGCCAACAGCTACTGGAAAACCTGCGCCCTGCATACGGGCGTGAAACTCGAGCTCTTCACGGTCATCGGCAACGAAAAGATAGATGCCGAAGAGGCGGCCCGACGGGTCGGCGGAAACACGCACGGCGTTGAAACGCTGCTCAACGCCCTGTGCGCCATGGACCTGCTCACCAAGGAGAAGGGGCTTTACGCAAACACGGAATTTTCCCTGAAATACCTGGTGAAAACATCGCCGGATTACACGGGGTTCATCATCATGCACTACCACCACCTGATGGACTCGTGGAACCGGATGAGCGAATCGGTCCTGACCGGCAAACCCTGCCGTCAGAGACCGGTGACCGCCTCGGAAACCGAGCGGGAGAGTTTTTTGATGGGCATGTTCAACCTGGCCATGGACCTGGCGCCCCATTTCGCCAGGGAAATCGACCTTTCGGGACGGAAGCGGTTTCTCGATTTCGGCGGTGGGCCGGGAACCTACGCCATCCATTTCTGCCTGGAGAACCCGGGGATGACGGCCACGGTGTTCGACCTGCCCACCACCCGGGTCTTTGCAGAAAGAACCATCGCACGTTTCGGCCTGACCGACCGGATCGACTTCCAGGAAGGCAGCTATGTCCACGATATCGTGGACTTTGACAAGGCATACGACGTGGCCTGGCTCTCCCACAACCTTCACGGCGAAAATCCGGAAGACGCGGAAAGGGTCGTGGCCCACGCGGTATCGGCCCTGAAACCCGGAGGGCTGGTGTTCATTCACGAGTTCATCCTCAACAACGACAAGACGGGCCCGTTGTTCCCGGCCCTGTTTTCCATCAACATGCTTCTCGGCACGTCCGGCGGCCGGGCTTATTCCGAACAGGAACTCCTGACCCTTCTTGAGAAAAACGGAGTGGTGGATGTGAAACGGCTGGACGTGAAGGCGGCGGTGATGTCGGGCATCGTGTGCGGAAGGGTGGGGAGCTGACGGATCCTTCATTGACCTTTGCGTCCAAAGCAAATAATCAGACTCAAAGCTGGGCTGAACGATTCGGTCCAGCCGATCCAGACCATCCCGGGAGGCATTCATGCCGGAGCTGACATGCATCTTTTGCGGAGGCCACGCCGAGCTGCACGGCCGGTGAGCCAACGCCACAGTGGCCTGCAGGGACTGCGGGATGGAGACCGGTCCGGAGTCCTACCGGGACCAGATCGAAAACTGGATGGCGACCATTTGTGACATCACCTTCGGCGAATCGCCGCCGGAGGATCGAAACGGCCCGGAGAGCTGAGGGTTTCGGTCACCGGGCAGGTTTTCGCGCTTCATTTGACTGGCTTCCAACAGGCGTCCATGGGGTCGCGTGAGATGGCCATCACCACTTTCCAGGGATTTTTGAGCACCGCCGGCCTGCACCACGGGCTGCTGGTCGATCTGTGCGCCGAACAGGGGGTGATCACGCGCGCCCAACTGCTGGCCTACATGGAGCGGCACCTCATCGCGCCGGCGGAAAAAGACCGGCTCATCGAGCGCTACTGCCGCACGGCAATCCTCTACGCCGAAGCGGACTGTGAATATACCGTCAACCCCATCGTGGCCAGCCTGGTCAATTTTTACGAGCGCCGCGGCAAGCTGACCCACGCCGATTTTCTGCGCGACCAGATCTACGAGATCGGCGCCCTGACCGACCTGCTGCAGCAGCAGTTGTTCGCCGAGGAACCGGTGGTGGCCCAGGTCGCCGATACGGTGGACAAGCTCTACCTGGCGGTGCGCGACGTTCGCGAAAGCGGTTACCAGCATTACCAGGCCTGCATGCGGGCCTTCGGCGACATGAAGCGCAACGATGCGGGCCGGCAGATCGACGCGCGCATCGAGTCGCTGAGGACCGTTCACCGCCGCTACATCGAGCCGCTGCGCGAGCTGATCGATCCCCAGTCCGAACCGGTGCACAAGATGGCCCTGCTGCGCCGCCGCATGGCCGACCTGGCCGCCGACCGCCGCCTGCTGGGCGAGTCGGTGGAGCTGGACATGCGTCGGCGCCGGCTCAACATCGATATCCAGTATATCGACTATACCCTGATCCACCATTTCGAGACCCTGATCGACACCAGCCGCTCGCTGCTCAACTCCCTGCTCGAGGAAAAGAGCATCAAGGAGGCCCTGGCGCGCTGCCTGGGCAACCTGGGGTCCGTTTGGCCGCGACTGCAGGCGGAGACGATCGTGGCCCCGGGGTTGATGTCCAGCCAGGCCGCCGACCTGGAGAAGGTGGGCCTCTTTTTCAACGACGTGGCGCACCGCAAGTTCGTTCCCCGGCCGCGGCCCCTGGCCATCCATCTCCCGAAAGAGGAACCGGCCGACCGTCTGCTGCTCATGGAGGAGACGCTGCTGGCGCGCATGGCCAAAGAGCGCCATGTCGCCGGATGGCCGGGTTTCGTGGCCCGGGAGTTCGGCGACTATCCGCCCGGCGAACGGCTCAAGGCCATGGTGCTGCCGCTGGTGATGACCGATCCGCCTTTTGCCGTGCGCATGGGCGACTGTCCTTTTGCCATTGATCTGAATGAATTCGAGGTGGAGATGGAAGATTTCGATGTCACGTGGGAGTCTATCCATGGTTGATGCGCCCCAGGATACCCAGAAAATCATCCAGGTGCTGCTGCGCGGGTACCAGTTCAGCGACTCGGATCTGTACAAGGCGGTCTACGACCGCTGGTACGCGATCCTGGACCGGCATTTCGACTGGTTCCGGGATCACCTGGCGCTGAGCGGGTTCACACTGTCGCGGGAGAAGCAGGTGATCTTTCTCGAAAAGGAGAACAAGACCCTCAGCCAGGAGGAGCGGCAGGCCGTGGTGGCGCTTTTCCTGCTGGCCGATCTGTGGCTGGAAAAGGGCAAGAGCTACGGCGACCTGTTTCAACTGAGCGTTCCCTGGGCCGAACTGGATTGGTTCCGGGACGGGTACGGCAAGGAGTACCTCGACCAGGTGGGCATCGAAGGCGGCAATGACGGCGCCCTGGAACAGCTCTTCCGGCGTCTGGCCAACAAGGGGTTTCTGGAATACGACGACGATGCGCGCACGCTGACGCTGCGGCGGCCCGCCGAGCGGCTGATCGACATGGCGCGGCGGCTGCACCAGCAGATCAACACCGGGGAGCCGGACGACACCGTGGCAGGAGCACAAGAGCAGGGCGATGCATAACTACACCAGCAGCATCCGCAGAATCGGGCTGATCAACAGCGGCATGTTCGACACCCTCAGCCTCAACTTCGATGTCGAGGCCGTTCACCTGGTGGGCGCCAACAACGTGGGCAAGACCAGCCTGATCGCGCTGATCCAGTTTCTGTTCTTCCCCACCATCCAGGAGATGACCTTCATCAAGCCGGTGGGAGAATCGCTGAATTTTTACTTCCGTCCCGAAGGGTCCTATATCCTCTTCGAGGTGCGCACCATCACCGGCAGCATCCGCACGGTGGGCATCTACGGCACCGGCGAATCGGACTCGCGGGTCAACTTCGTGTTCAACGGCGCTTTCGATCTTCAGGCGTTTCTCGGCCCGGACAACACGCCGCTGCCGTTGCAGGAGCTCCAGGCCGCTTTTTTTGCCCGCGACTTCGCCCGTTTCGATCGCTTCGAGCGCTACGAAGAGGCCCTGCTGGGGCTGCACACGCGCAGCGAGTACAACGTGCCCATGTTCGATCTCTCCAAGACCAACTTCCGGCTGCTGCGGAAACTCATGCAGGGGCTGCTGCGGCTGGACCGCATCGACGCGGCCGATGTGCAGCAGTTCTTGATCCGCATCGTGGAAAAGGGGGCGGTCAGGACCAGCTTCAACCTGCTGCAGGATTTCGAGCAGAAGTACCGGCACATCAACCGGCTGCGGATCGAGCTGCACGAGCTGGAAGGGCTCAAACCGGTCATGGCCCGCTACCAGTCGATCCTGGCCCAGATCGCCACGGCCGAGGAGAACCGGCAGCGACATGCCGAACGGCTGTATCACTTGTCTGCGGTCTACCTGGCCCGCCTGGCCGCGGAAAAAGAGGCGCGCGCCGGTGAGTATCAACGCCAGGAGGAGCGGCAGGTGCGGCTGGATCAATCGATCAAGCGCCTGGTGCAGCGCATTCACGAGGCCGGGACCGAACTGAAAGAGATCGAGGCCCAGAAGGCGCGGTTCGGACAGCTTTCCGAGATCTGCTCCCGGCACTCGGAACCCTTGATCCGCCAGGAGCGGGACGAACTGACCCACAGCCGGGTGGAGTTGCAGAACGCCCTGGCGGCGGTTCAGGCGGGCGATGCCGGGGATCTGCAACGGCAGTTGCGCAGTCTGGAACGCGAACATGAGCGTGTGCTGCGCCTGATGCAGGCCGGCACCCTGCAGCAGCTTTGGGAGGAGGCCGGTTTCGACGAATCCCATCGGGCGCTGCTCAGGTTCCTGGTCTCCCATGATTTGGCCAGTCTGCGGGCGGCCGAGGTCTTGACCGACCGGGAGGCGTTTCTGGAGGCTTCGGCCCGGGTCACCGGATACCTGGATGGGGAGGGGCGCTTCCAGGGATTCGGCCTGGATGTGCCCCGGTCTGCGTGGTTTGTGCCCGAAAAGGAGCAGGAACCCCTGGCGTCTCGGCAATCCCGGCTCGAAAGCGACATGGCCAAGGTGCGCGCGCGGATCGAGATTGCCGGAAACGTGGCCCGCAAGGAGCAGGAGCTCAGGGACCTGGATGCGGCTGTCCGGGACAAGGAGACGCTTCTGGGCCAGTTCGCCGAGCTGCGGGAATTGACGGCCCGCTGGGAAGATCCCGATCGCCTCGCGGCCGAGGCCCAGCGGTTGGTCGAGGCGGTGCAGGGGATGCGCCAATCCCAGGAAGAGCAGGAGAAGGAGAACCAGGCCCTGCGTCTGGAGCAGCTCGAGACCCATGCCACCATGCAGGCCGCCCAGGCCCAGTGGGAGCAGGTGAGCCGAGCGCACGATCGGTTGACGTTCTGTGACAGCGACGCGCCGCAACAATTGGACGAGCTCCCCCTGGAGGCCTTGCGCGACGAATATTACCAGCTGCAGGCCCAACTGGAAGAGATCGTCAAGGCCCTGGGGCGCCTGCAAAACGAATTGAACGAGCCCAAGGCCGAGCTCGAGGCACGCTACGAGCGGGCCGCGGCCGACATCTCCTTCGAGCGCTGGCTGGCCCAGAAGGCAAACCTGGCCGAAGAGGTCGGCGGGCTGGAGGCCCAGCTGCAGCGCGAGTACGACGGGGTTTTCACCCTCGTGCGGGCCAAGCTCTCCAAGATCACCCAGGCCTACGCCGGGGTCGAGGCCCAGGTGGCGGCGCTGAACAAGGCGGTGCGCAACGTGCGCATCTCCAACATCGAGCAGATCGGCGTGGCCCTGGAGAAGACCGATCTGCTGGACGCCATCGACCAGAGCACGCCCGGCCAGCTGGACCTGTTCGCCGCCAGTTCGCCGGCCACGCCCCTCGAAGCGGCCCACGCCATCGTGGAGGATTACTTCAACCAGATCAAAAAGTACGGCAACGAGATCAACCTCAAGGACATGTTCCGCCTCAAGTTCTCGGTGCGGTTCAGCTACCAGGACAGGCCGGTGGAGCGCTACGAGATTCACCGTTTCGAATCCCACGGCACCGAGACCGGCGTCAAAATCGTCATTTACCTGGGGTTGATCGGCCTGCTGCAGGAGCGCAAAAATATCGTCGGTACGCGCATCCCCTTCTTTCTCGACGAGGTGGGCAGCATCGACGCGGACAACCTCAACCAGTTGATCGCCTACTGCAGCCGGAACAATTTTCTGCCCATTTTCGCCAGCCCGGAAATTCGCAAGGACATTTCCCACAACTATATTTTCCGGCGCAACGGCAGTCGCAGCTACCTGGCCGCCATGGTGAAAGTCACCAAGAAACCCGAACCGCCGGTGTCCGATGAAGCGCCCCGCCTGGCTGACCACGCTTCTTGAAACGGGCAGGGTGGCCCATTCGGCCGCCGACGGCCGGGTCGTGGACGAGCTGCTCGCCCTGGAGATCGTTGCCATTCGCAGCGCCGGCCTGCGGCGGACCGTGGTGGCCGCCGATCCGGACCAGTTGCGCCAATGGACGGACGCCAGATTCCCACCGCATGAGGTCGATCCGCAGACCCTGCCCACACGTCAGGCCAACATCGTGCGCAGCGGCGGGAGCAAAATCGGTAAGAGCGCCCATTCGGTGCTGCCGTTTCTCTTCAAATGGTTCGGCGACGGCCCCTTGAGCGCCTTGACCCGCGCATATGGCATGGCCGCCGCGTTCAATGACCGGCTGGGGGAGCTGCCCGTGCCGGTCCGCTGGCGGTTGCTCACCATCGAAAACTGGGAGCCGTTTCACCGCGCCGATTACACCGCCGCGCCTGTCCCGGTGATGACGGCCTACCTGGGGGGCAACGTCTCCGAGATGGTGCTCGGCGCCCTGGACACCTTTCGTCATCCGCCGGAAACCGTGCTGCACTTCGGCGATTACGACTGGGAGGGGCTTTACATTTTCCAGCGTCTGCAGAAGGTGGTGCCGTCGGCCAGGCTCTTCATGCCGGACAACCTGGAGGCGCTCTTCCAACAATACAGTCGCCGGGTATTTGTCGAAAAGCAGAAGCGCAAAGCAGCCTTCGACACCGACAATCCCGAATGCCTGCCGGTCATCCGCCTGATCGAGCAGTACAACGGGGGAGTGGAGCAGGAGGTGGTGGGCTTGCCGGAGATGTTTTAGCCTTCCTATGACATTGATGGAACACGCGAAGGATGGGGCTATCCCATAGAATCTCAAAAGCGTTGAAAATTTTCTGACGAGACTTGGAGCCCAAGCGATACACAGCCAAGAACATTGAGCCTTTGCCCAAGGGGAAAGGAAGCTACCTGCTGGTCTTGAGACTGCCCGAGCCCAGGACCATCCAGGTCGGCCGCCTGGGCCGCATCGCTTTCGCGCGCGGATGGTATGCCTATGCGGGCAGCGCTTTTGGGCCGGGCGGACTGGCCGCTCGTCTGCGCCATCATCTCGAGCCCGTGCGCCGGCCGCACTGGCATATCGATTATTTGCGCGCCGAAGCGAGGGTGATCGACATCTGGACGGCCGAGGGCCTGCCTTGCCGGGAGCATGACTGGGCTTCGGCCCTGACCAAGGGGATTGGGGCGGGAACGGGTATACGCGGGTTCGGCTGCTCGGACTGCCGGTGCCCCTCCCACCTGATTTATTTCAATCACGGGTTCAATCACGGGTTCAATCGCGGGTTCAATCGCGGGTTCAATCGCCGGCCGGCGAAAGCTTGGCTTATGAAAGTATTAGGGGAGGGCACCGTCAAATGCTGCATTCGCAAATGACACCTGTTGGAAGTCGGTTTCGAAACCTGAAGGTTCTGCCGGTTATCCTGTTTTTGCTTTTATGCTTCATCTCCTGCCGGCAGGTTGTCCCACCTGATGTCGAACAACGGCCGATCTGCGTGCCGGCCGAGGATTTCAACCGGCTTTTCGAGCGCACCGGCCCCGGATGGACAGGAGGCGACGGCACCCTGTCCGTTTTGCTGCCCGACGGCCGCACGCTCTGGCTGTTCGGCGACACGTTGTTGGGCAGGGTCCGGCCAGACGGGACCCGGCCCGTCGATACCCCCTTTGTCCATAATTCGCTGGTCGTGCAAGAGGGCGCTCGGTTGGAGACGCGCGTCGGTTCTGTCCGGGGAGAGCCGGGCGCCTTTTTCTCCCCTTCTTCTGCAGAAGAATGGTTCTGGCCCGGCCACGGTATCGTCGTGGGCCATCGCCTCAAGATTTTTCTGCATCGTTTCGAGCAAACCGCGCCCAAGTTGTGGGCCTGGCGCTGGATCGGCACCGATCTGGCGCACGTCTCCCTGCCTTCGTTGACGCTGACCGGTATCCAGCCCGCTCCATCGGATAATCAGATCCTTTACGGCGTCTGCCTTCTGGAGGCCGACGGCTATACGTATATCTACGGCACGGCCGACCGGCACCATCCCAAAGAGGCCCATGTGGCGCGTGTACCGGCCGGCCGCCTTAAAGGGCCGTGGGACTATTTCAACGGTGCTTGCTGGTCGGGGCAAGCGGTCGCAACGTGCCGCATCCTGGCCGGCGTCTCCACCCAGTACAGCGTGATTCGGTCCGGTCGTTACTTCTACCTTTTCACCATGGACGGTCGCACCGTGTTTTCCAATCTTATCGTCGTCTACCGAGCCGCTCATCCCCAAGGCCCCTGGCAGGGACCGCTGTCCCTTTACCAGGCCCCGGAAGCCGACGATCAGGTGATTGCCTACAATCCCTTTGCGCATATGCAATTCCTTGACAAAAACCGTGTGCTCCTGTCGTACAATCTCAATCATGTCTCTAACCCGGACGCCTTGTACCAGGATGCCGCCCTATACCGGCCGCGCTTTGTCCGTGTCGATGTCGGCGAAGCGGACCGGCGGTTAGACGCTCAACCGCAGCTCCAGGACGGCGGTAATCGATAAAAAATAGAGCGAGCGCTCGATTTTTTGGGTTGACAGCGCCCCCGACAGCTTGCTAAAAATTGCGGCACGGACCATCCAGGCGGATAAACTCTTAAAATCATACGAGGTAGTTAACATGATCAAATCAAGACTCTGCGACCTGATCGGCATCAAGTATCCCATCATCCAGGCGGGCATGGGCCCTTTCAGCAACAACAATCTGTGTGTCGCCGCAGCCAATGCCGGCGTACTCGGACTGCTGTCCACCAGCGGTCTTTTCAGCAAGGAAACCCAGCCCTGGGTCTACAACGCATTTTGCGACAGCGGCGAGGCGGACCGCGATGACGACATGGCGACGGCTTTCGAAAAGGTCCTGAAACGAACCTATCGACTGGTCAAGGATAAGGGCGGCGTATACGGGCCCAA
>Ga0068712_1002127_pt1 | contig 23937 bp, 23 predicted proteins | sample MTBAKSrepl1MetaG_FD_62987 | JGI IMG/M metagenome (GOLD analysis project Ga0068712, IMG submission 62987) | Enrichment culture microbial communities from Arthur Kill intertidal strait, New Jersey, USA, that are MTBE-degrading - MTBE-AKS1... | ecosystem: Environmental > Aquatic > Marine >... | reverse complement strand
TTCAATAAACAATATCCCGAGCCCGGGGGCGGTCGCCGAACGATCAGAACGCATTTTGTTGCAGCCCTTGGGCAGAGACCCCCACGGGCGGGCAGAACGCTGTTTGGTTGCGGCCGTCAGACCGCCTTGGGAATCCGATATCCTCTTTTCAATAGATCACTTTGAGCTTGCCCGACCCTGATGCTTAAATGGAAAATAAAACATATAACAAATCGCCGTAAGAAAGCAACCACAATAGCACAATCCATTTCTCCAATGTTTCGTAGGTGATACACCATGCGACCCGCAAACCCCCTTGAAAACGAAAATGGCGCCGCATTAGTTACCGGCCTTATGTTTCTGGCCATATTGGCCATGTTGGGGGCCACAGCCGTTTTGATGACAACTACCGATTTGCAGATCGGCGCCAATTACAAGGCAAGCGCCGTAGCGCTGAATGACGCAGAAGCAGGAATTAATTTCGGCATCCGCGAAATGGAAGCGGGTTTGGCTGATGGATCCTTTGTTCTGCCCACGGCAACAGGGGGCGCCAGCACGCTTAACTATGCCGTGCCGTCAGGCTTTTCCTTTACCATATCAGACGTAACCATGCTGGGAACGAATGCCTATTCTTTTACGAGCACCGGGAGAGGACCCAACAATGCCGCGTGCGTGATAGAGGTCACAGTCAAAAGGGCGCCTGCCATTGCCTTTGCTGCGTTTGGCGATGAGTATATGGTTACGAAAAACAGCGCAACGGTCTACAGCTATGACAGCAGGACGTCTCCACCGCCTTCCGGTCCCGGGGACAGCACCCATGAGGGGGATATCGGCTCCAATGACAAACTGGAAACCAAAAATAACTCCTTTATCGACGGAGACGGGGTGCTTGGAGAACAGGATGATGGATCAGATACCATTGACAAGATCCATGATTATGGAGATTTTTTTGGCGATGCGCCTGTCGATGCAGGGAGAATCGATCCGGATCCATTAGGCGTCAATTCCGGGGGCGAGTATGATCCCACGACGTACAGTGCAGCAAACGACAACAACCTTGCCACCAGCCCAACCTATCCGGCAGGCGGGGCCTTTGAGGGCAACACCCGTCTCGAGCTGGGTTCTTCGTTCACCGACACAGAGATGACGCTTCATGGAAAAGCCGGGGGCGCCAACTATTATGTCACCAGGATCGAACTCAAAAATTCCACAACGCTCAAGATCGACACGACTAACGGACCTGTCAGGCTCTTCCTGGACAATCCCACCACGTCTCCTTCGGCCTTTGACATCAAAAACAGCGCATCCATAAATGTCATCCCATCCACAGCCGCACATGATTTTGCTGTCTTCAGTAATTATACAGGGATAATGGACATAAAACACAACGGCCATTTTGACGGCCTGCTCTATGCACCCTATGCAGACATTGTGACGCATAACTCAGGCGACGTAAATGGCGCTCTGTGGGGCAAGTCGGTGGACATCAGGAACAGCGGCGTTCTCAATTACAACACAGCGTTAGCCGATCTGTATCCTTCGAAGCACCTGACCAAAACAAGCTGGCATTATGTGAGAGATTGACACGTCAGGGCGTATGCTCCCACCATCCAGGCAGCGTTCCATTGCTGGCTGACCTTACAGCATCTTCCAGCTCTGCAAGCTTGTTGCGAAGCCTCACCCTCTCTATCCACCATTTCTCCTTCTCCGCGTCATTGTTATCTTTTTTGGCCTCCTTGAAGGCCTCGGTCGCCCTTTCCATGTCTTGCATGATCTGCCTTTTTTCTTCAAGGAAGGCCTTTATCCTGGCGGCCTTTGCCTGCTCGCTCTCATCCCCTGGCTCTTGAGACGCGGTTGCAGGTTGTTCGCCTTCTTTTCCACCGGCTTTGTCCTCGATCCCCCCTTCTTTCTCGGCCCCAGAAGGTTCGTCAGACACAATAGCTGTTGAAACTGCCGCATCAGGCCGCCCCTGGTTTTCTTCGAGCGAATCCGATGTCTTCTCGATTCGGCTCACGCGGTCTTTTTTTATGCCGATGAGCCCCCCGTAGCGCTGGAATTTGATCTCGTCGCCTTCCTCATAGTACTGGTCTGCGACAAACTTGGTCCCGTCTTTGAGGTGGATGACGCAGGAGGCAAAACCGGTAGTGGGCGACAGGAGAAAAATGCCGGCGGCGATGGCGGTCAGTATCCTTTTCATGGGGCGTTCCTTTATTGACAGCTCGGAGCTGAAAGGTGAAAGATCAAAGCGCATTTTCGCACAAGTTTGGAGACGTTGCAGGTTTTAAGCCTGGTTTTATGCGGGGCTATGGAACTACTCTGTCGGGATGAAATCCTTTATGGCGCGAAGAAACCGTTTCGCATGGCTAATGGATTGTTGTGCCTCATCTAATCTGCCGTCTGCCTCATGTTACATATGCGGTGGAGTATTTTTGAGCTTGAGACTCAAAAGTTCTCACGTCATGCCGGACTCGATCCGGCGCCAAGCACATTTAAGTCATCAAAAAAATACTGGATTCCAGCTTTCGCTGGAATGAGGTCGCGGAATCTGTGTATATAACGATATCAATAGGTTGCAAAAACTTCGGACTATAGAGTTTTGAGTATCATCTCAATAAACCGGGGGAACATTGCCGGTCGGACCAAGACCTCAGATGAAAGGCTCACGCCTAAACTCCGGAATTTACCCGTCAGGGTTTTATCCCCTGAATATTGAGATCATACATTTTTGAGTATTCTTTTTCGAATTTGCCGGTGTTAACAAATCTTTCAAGGCCGGGATGTTCTTTGGTCATTCAGTTCTGTCTCAATGGCCGATCGCAGCAGGGTATGCCACGGCGGGGCCGGCGATCTAACGCCTGCCAGTTTATGCCCCGAAGGTCCAAAAGTCAATCCGGTCAAATTATAGGCAGCCATTCTCATGATGAGGCAGACCGGGTGTTCATATTCTGTGAGAGTGGCATCTTGCCACGGCGTTTCGCGGCTTGGAAGCCGCTCCCACAGAACGATTTTACCAAAATGAGAATGGCTGACGCATAGGGTGGCCTGACGGAAACCTTGATATGTGCTTTCAAGTTCCCATCCAATCCCCCCATATTATGAACGGGGAATCTCGGCCAGACGCGATAAATTTTTGCGAAAGGCTGCCCCATGATGGGTCCACCCCCGTATGTCTTTCATGGGCGTTCCTTTGTTTAGGGCTCAAAGCTCAGAGGCGAATCATCAAGGCAGGCGTTCAGGACGGCCGGACGCAGAGCTTTACACAGATCCCCGGTTTGTGCCATAGTTGCCTCGGCCATTTCCCAATTTGACAGATATCGGCCCCTGTGTCGCTGACACTGGCCAGTGCCGGATCGGGGAAGGGGAAATGGGCGGTTAAAGAAGCGGTGTCAATAGAAGCAGCAAGGGAGCGAGCTGGATTTTTCATGGATCAGATCGGGGATGCCGAGCGGATCAGCATGGTCAAGGAGATTTTCTCCACCATCATGCGGAGATATGATTTCCTGAACCATGTGTTGAGCCTGAGGCGGGACATTGCCTGGCGCCGGTTTGCCGCGGGGCAGCTCCGGTGCTTCACGACCTTCAGATTCCTGGATGTGGCCGCGGGGACCTGCGACCTGGCCATTGAGGCTGCTGTACGCCATCCGGGCGTTCAGGTGGTGGGGCTTGATTTTTCCCAGGGCATGCTGGATCAGGGAATGCACAAGATCGCGGAAAGGGGGCTCAGGGGAAGGATTCGATTAATAACGGGGGATGCCCTGCACCTCCCCTTTGCAGAGGCGAGTTTCGATGCGGCGGGCATGGCCTTTGGCATCCGCAATATCCCCGACAAGGTGAGGGCCTTGAAGGAGGTGAGCCGGGTGGTGGCGCCGGGGGGCCAGGTCCTGATCCTGGAGCTGTCCCTCCCTCAGAGCGGGTGGTTCCGCCGGTTCTATGATCTTTATTTGAACAGGCTTCTCCCCCGCGTCGCCGGGGCCTTTTCCCCCAATCCCCCGGCCTATCGGTATCTGGCCGAGTCCATCATGGATTTTCCATCGCCGGCCGGGTTTGCCGGGATTATGCGCCAGGCCGGCTGGGCCGAGATCCGGGCCTATGCCCTGACCCTGGGGATATGCCGTCTCTTTATGGGACGCAAACCCGCAGCGTAGTCTCTAAGGCATCCTGACGGCCGCAACCAAAGAGCGTTCCGCCCGCCCGTGGGCAGAGACCCCCACGGGCAAAGTTCTTCGCACGTTGCGGAGAAGTTACAGAAAAAGAGTTTATTCATACATGCCCAGGCCTTTGGCCTTATGGCCAGATTGAAAAACAGACTGGAATATTTCTCATGGATTATGAAACCATTGCATATGAGGTTGCAGAGCCGGGCATCGGCGTCTTGTCCTTGAACCGGCCCCGCAGGTACAATGCGGTCAATGCCCAAATGGCAGAGGAACTGGAGGCGTTCTGGGGCGAGCGGCGCCATGATCTGGATACCCATGTGATTGTCCTGAGAGGGAACGGGGACAAAAACTTCTGTGCCGGACTGGACATGAAGGCGGCCATGAAGATGATGCCTGAGATGGATACAGACCGGTTTTACCGGTTTCAGGCCCGCTTGGCGAGGATTACCCTGGCCATGCGACAGGCCCCCCAGCCCATTGTGTGCGCGGTCCACGGTGCGGCCGTGGGCCTGGGCTTCAGCTTTGCCCTCGCCTCGGATGTGAGGATTATCACCACGGATGCCCGTTTTTGCGCCGCCTTTATCAACATCGGGCTCGGGGGGGCCGACATGGCGTGCAGCTATTTCCTGCCCCGGCTCATCGGGGCAGGCAGGGCATATGAATTTATGCTGACCGGCGATTTCATGTCGGCTGAAGAGGCGCTGTCCCTCGGCCTGGTGAGTCGTTCAGTGGAACCCGTCAGGCTCATGGAAGCGGCCCTCGATATGGCCCGGGTCCTGAACAGCAAGAATCCCATGGGACTTCGGCTCACCAAGGAGGCCATCAACATGAACATGGATGTGGGCGGCCTGGAGCAGGCCCTTCACATGGAAGACCGAAACCAGACCCTTTTGGCCCTGCGGGCGAGGCTGGGGGAAGGGGCAAAGAAGAGCCGCTATTTTTGAAGACCTTGAGATCGCTGCGACGAATCAGACGGGTTGAACGTGGGGACCGGGGCGTTATTGAAAAGGGGCAGGCCCGAGAGCGGGTCTGCCCCTTTTAGTAACCAATGGCTTCAGGACTTAGAGGGTCGCCAGGAAATCCACAATCTCCTTCTTTTCCTGGGCCGTCAGGTCGAGTCCCTGAATCAGATCGAAGAATTGCATTGTATCCTCCAGGGTCAGCAGACGCCGATCGCGGAGGTAAGGGGGAGAGTCCTTGATCCCCCTCAAGGGAATGTTTTGATGGGTCCGTCAGCGGAGGCCATGCGATTGTTGATCATGCGGGGTTTGAAGAAGCGCTCTGCCCTGAGATTGTGCAACAGGCTGTCGGTAAACATTATGGCTCTTTTGATGTCCGGCACGGGGGCTCGGGCCAAATTGTGACAAGCCTAAAGTGATGCCATTTTTTTATTGACAGGGGCGTGTTCCTTGACTACTGTCAATAGAAAACAATTATCATTTTAAAATAATTATCAGGGGTGGCGGCATGATTGAGAATGAATCGCGGTTAGCGCAAATGCTTGACAAATTGAAGACGCAGCACTTCAGGATCACCCCCCAGCGTATTGCCGTGCTCAAGGTCCTTGCCCGGACCGATACGCATCCCAGCGTTGAAGATATCTACAACGAGGTGAGAAAGGATTTCCCCACCACCAGTCTCGCCACGGTTTACAAGAGCGTGACGCTGTTGAAAGACCTGAACGAGGTGCTGGAGCTGGGGTTTCCAGATGGAGGCAACCGCTATGACGGCACGAGGCCCTTTCCACACCCCCACCTCATCTGTACCAGGTGCCACAAGATCATCGATCCGGAGCTGGAGAGCCTCGATGGGCTGACAGAGGAACTGGCTGCAGAAACTGGTTTTCAGATTACGAGCCATCGTCTTGATTTTTTTGGAATTTGTCCGGATTGTCAAAGGGAGCAGGATTGAAATTCTATTTTAACTTGAACCACTTTAATCCAAGAAAGGAGGATGTCTATGCCTGAAGAATTCAAGGCGGGGTGCGCCCGGCCAACCGGCGGCCCCGTGGGCGAACCGGAACCCGACCAATCGAAAGACACAACTGCTGGAGAAAAAAAGGAGGAAAAATCCATGGTGATGATTGGAAGAAAGGCGCCGGACTTTGTGGCCCCGGCATATCTGCAAGGAAAATTCGTGAATGTCAAACTCTCTGAATACCTGGGACAGTGGGTGGTTCTCTGCTTCTATCCCGGCGATTTCACCTTTGTCTGAGCCACAGAGATCTCAGCAGTTGCTGAGAAATTCCCCGAGTTCCAGAAGCTGGGCGCGCAGGTGTTGTCCATGAGCATCGACAGCGTGTTTGTGCACAAGATGTGGAATGACAACGAATTGTCCAAGATGGTCAAGGGCGGGGCGCCTTTCCCCATGCTCTCGGATGCAGGCGGCAGGGTAGGGACTACCTACGGCGTTTATGACGACGAGGCCGGCGTGGAAACGCGGGGCCGGTTTATTATCGATCCGGACGGGGTGATCCAGGGTTACGAAGTTTTGACCCCGCCGGTGGGAAGAAACGTGGCCGAGTCCCTGCGTCAGATCCAGGCCTTCCAGGTGGTGCGCAACAGCAAGGGCGCCGAGGCGACCCCGTCGGGCTGGAAACCAGGAAAGATGACCCTGAAACCAGGGCCGGATTTGGTGGGCAAGGTATGGGAAGTCTGGAAGACGGACATGGCCTTTGATTAGAATCTTTGTCCGTAACTTCTCCGCAACATGCGAACAAGTTTCCCCGTGGGGGTCTCTGCCCAAGGGCTGCAAAAACCGAACAGAGCTCCTGGGAACGGCAGCGCGGCTTTAAAATACAGTATGTTCCAGCCCCAAGGACGCCCTTTCACCTGCCCGCCATGCGAGTGAGGCGAGTCAGGCGGGTCGACAGGGATTCCTTGCTGCCTTCAATAAACAGTATCCCGAGCCCGGGGCCGGTCGCCGAACGATACGGCCGCATTTTATTGCAGCCCTTGGGCAGAGACCCCCACGGGCGGGAATAACGCTGTTTGGTTGCGGCCGTCAGGCCGCCTTAGGGCCTGGCTCTGATCGTTGCCACGACCAGGACCTGTTGAGGCGGGCCGCATGCCAGGCCCAAAAACGCGCCTGTGGCCTGCCCGACCTACGCCCGCTCATCCGCCGGCCCGGGAGATGTGAACGGTTTACCGACCAAGAAATGGAAAGGATGTATGATTATGAAGGACAACGACCGCAAGCCCACAACCACCGATGCAGGCATCCCGGTAGCCAGCGACGAGTTTTCCCTCACCGTTGGGCCCGACGGCCCGATTCTGCTGCATGATCATTACCTGATGGAGCAGATGGCCGCCTTCAACCGGGAGATGATTCCGGACCGCCAGCCCCACGCCAAGGGCTCGGGGGCCTTTGGATATTTCGAGGCGACCCAGGACGTGAGCGCCTACACCAGGGCGGCCGTGTTCCAGCCTGGCGCCAAGACCGAGGTTCTGGCCCGGTTCTCCACAGTGGCCGGCGAGAGCGGCAGTCCCGACACCTGGCGCGACGTGCGGGGTTTTGCACTCAAGTTCTACACCGCCGAGGGCAACTACGACATGGTGGGGAACAACACGCCCGTGTTTTTCATCCGTGACCCCATGAAATTCCAGCACTTCATCCACTCCCAGAAGCGCCGTGCGGACAGCGGCCTGCGCGACAACGACATGCAGTGGGATTTCTGGACCCTGTCTCCTGAGTCGGCCCATCAGGTCACCATCCTCATGAGTGACCGGGGCATCCCTAAAAGCTATCGCCACATGAACGGCTATTCGAGCCACACCTACATGTGGGTGAATGCCAAAGGCGAGCGCTTCTGGGTGAAATACCACTTCAAGACCGACCAGGGCATAGAGTATCTTGCCCAGGAAGAGGCCGACCGGATCGCCGGTGTGGATGCCGACTATCACCGCCGCGATCTGTTTGAGGCCATCCAGCGGGGGGATTGCCCCAGTTGGACGCTCAAGGTGCAGATCATGCCCTTTAAAGAGGCCGAGACCTATCGTTTCAACCCGTTTGATCTGACCAAAGTCTGGCCCCACGGCGACTATCCGCTGCACGAAGTGGGCCGGCTCACCCTAAATCGCAATCCAGGCGATTTTCACGCCGAGATCGAGCAGGCGGCCTTCGAACCGAACAACCTTGTCCCAGGGATCGGTCCGAGCCCGGACCGGATGCTGCTCGCGCGTCTCATTTCCTATGCCGACGCCCACCGGGCGCGCCTTGGGGTCAACTACAGGCAGATCCCGGTCAACCGGCCCAAGGCGCCGGTCTACAGCTACAGCAAGGGCGGGGCCATGCGGATCGTCAAGGCATCCGATCCGGTCTATGCGCCCAACTCAAAGGGCGGTCCCAAGGCCGACCCGGAGCGGTATCCGGAGGCGGCTGTGTGGAGGGCCAGCGGCGAATTCATGCGCACGGCCTACACCCAGCGAAAGGATGACGACGACTTTGCTCAGCCCGGCGCCCTGGTGCGCAAGGTCATGGACGATGCGCAGCGCGATCGCCTGGTGTCCAACGTGGTGGGACACCTGAAAAACGGCGTGTCCGAACCGGTCTTGCAGCGTGCGTTTGAATACTGGCGCAACATCGACAGGGAGATCGGCGACCGCATCGCCCAGGGCCTACAAGGGGGCTGATGCGCGCATCCCTCTGCGAGAACTCAGGAAATAGAAGATATCGGCTTCCCCTCCCCCTCAGATGCGCTGGTCGGCCAGCAACCTTTTCTTGACCTTTCCCAGGGGGGTTCTGGGGAAGTCTGTGCAGAAGACAATCTCTTTAGGCAATTTGAAGGGCGCGAGCCGGCCCTGGCAATGTTCAATCACCTGTTCCGGGGAGAGGGTTCTGTTGTCTTTGGGGATGACAAAGGCCTTGCCCACCTCGCCCCACCGGCTGTCGGCCACGCCTATGACAGCGGCGTCCTGGATGCAGGGATGTTCCCTGAGCACGGCCTCCACTTCGGCCGGATAGACATTCTCCCCGCCGGAGATGTACATATCCTTGATCCGGTCCACCAGATAGAAATATCCGTCTCCGTCCATGCGTGCCAGGTCGCCGGTATAGAGCCATCCGTCCCGGATGGTCTCCCGGGTCTTGACCGGGTCCCGCCAGTATCCACTCATCATGATGGCGCCGCGGACCGCGATTTCTCCCACCTGTCCGGTCGCAACAGGCCTGCCCTGTTTATCCATGAGCCTGACCTCTGCGTGAAAAACCGGCCTTCCCACAGCTCCGGGTTTTGCGGCACAGGCTTCTTCAGAGGCCCAGAACAAAATGGAGGTCTCTGTCTGGCCCATGATCTGCCTTACGGGAAAGCCTGCCTTTCTGCACCGCTTGATCAGATCGGGCATGACCTTTTCTCCGCCGATGGCCGACACCTTCAAGGAAGACAGATCATAGGAGACCTCGTTTACCGCCTCTATCAGCATGCGATACACCGTTGGCACACCCAGAAATTTGGTGACCCTGTACCGTCCCATGTCGCCCAAGGTGCGGGCAGGGTCATACCGGGGGTGGATGACGAGGGTGCCGCCTTTGTAGAGGATGGGCGAGGTCTGGATGAAGAGACCGCCCGAATGGAACATGGGCAGGACCACCAGCATGATGTCGTCAAAGGAAAGGTCAAAGAAGATATCCGCATTCAGGCAGTTGAAGAAGGTCTTTCGGTACGAAAGGACTGCGCCTTTGGCCGGGCCTGTGGTCCCGGAGGTGTACATGATCACCTGGGGGTCTTCCGGGTCGGTGGGGCCTGTAGCCCCGTGAGAAAAGGGCTCCTCTCCTTCAAACCGATGGGTGTCCTGCACATACAGGCTCGCTGAATCATGGCCCGGATCCTCCTCGCCTATGCAAAAGAAAAGCATGCGGCATTGCCTGCGGCCTGTGCACAAGCCTTGAACCAGATCCCTGTATTCATGGCCGTAGATCACCGCAGAGGGCTGGGCATTTTCCACAATATGGGCTATTTCCGGGGCTGTCAGCCTGAAGTTTACAGGGACAAAAATAGCGCCCAATCGAGCGCATGCCAGGTATATCTCAATGAATTCCGGACAGTTTTTCAAGATAACGACTACCCGGTCCCCTTGTTGAATGTTCAGGGAGAGCAGCCAGCAGGCCACCTGGTTGGCCCGACCGTGGAGTTCTGAATAGGTGATGTCGGCCCCTTCAAAGAGAATGGCCGTCTTAGCCGGATGGAGGTCATTCCACCGCTTCACCCACCATCCGATGTTCATGGAGTTGATCATGTGAATGTCCTTGTGCGTGCGTGGTTTCCTTGAGACGCCCACAATGCCAATTTTCAGCCGTTCCCGCCGTGATATGGCTCAAGGAGTACGGATCCATTTTTAATAAAACCAAGAAAATTTGTAAATGAGAAGATACTGTTTGGCTGAACCCACGAGGGGGCCGATGGTGGGAAGAAACGTCATATAAATTAATTAGGTAAACATATTTTTAACGTATCTTAGAGATAAATAACGGCTATGAAACAAGTTTGTATGAAGTAAGATGAAAAGCTTACGCCTGAATTCCGGTAAAAGATTTGGCCGGGTTTTGATGATACTTTTTAGACAATACTGAAATGAAATTAAACTGAAACATGCGATTGGATCTGTTTTGACATGGAATCAATATATTTTCTTGACTTATAGGAATTAACTATTTATGGTTCACCTTTGGAAGCGTTATTATTAACCATGAACAAAAGGAGACGGCATGGCAACGGTCAAACAAATCCAGCATCGTTTGCAGCTTGGAAAGAAAAAACTGGCGCGCCTTAACAAAGAAGTGACAGCCGCCAAGGCAAACATCAGAAAACTGGATGCGGCCCTGAAGAAGGCCAAGGCCGCAGAAAAGGCGGCCAAGGCTAAAAGGCCGACAGCCAAGGCGAAAAGACCGAGGGTCAGACAAAAGGCGTCTGCCGGCCAAAAGACTTCGACTGCGCAAGCGTAGAGCGGAAAAGATCCTGTGGGGACAACTTTTTGACTCTGCAGTCCAGTTCTACGCCGTAAGCCCAGCGAGGCCTCTCACGGGCTGTCCTGCCCGTGCATGGTCTGGCCCTTTGAGCCGGAGGGGGCTCTTGTGGCCGGATCGACCAGGATGTGATCAGGGGGCGTTTCATGGTCGCCGCGGAAGCCCCATTCCGTCAATTGGGCCGTCATCCTGGATCGGTGACTCCCCTGCCAGAAATATCTGCCGCAGGAGGGACAGAACCGGATCTGACCCCCGCTCTGATGAAAGACATATTCAGGCACATTCTCACACGCATCGCTTTCACGGGCCGGCAGCAAGGGGGTGTTGCACACCACACAGCGGCTGAACCAGGCGGAAGACGGCGGTCTCAGGTCCAATTTTCGCGCAACACCTATCAACTGCTCGCTCACGTGATCGCCGTGAACAAATACTGATTTGCTGCCTGTTCTCTTGGCCCGCTTAATGTCCCTTGTCAAAAGCAGCCTCCCTTGCCGGATGAGCGCATCGATCTCCTCTTCTGAGTAGGAAGACTGGTAGTGGGTATCATACCCGAGGATCCTGAGCCACTTGGCCAGTCTCCCCAGCATGGCGTCCGCAACGAATTTCATGGGGTCCATCTGTTTCCTCTTTTGGATGGAACCTATGCTACTCCTTATGCTGACCATCTTCAAGAAGCTTTCCTGAAAGCGCGCATCTCCAGCCAAAACAGCGTCCTGTTTACTTGTGTTGGGGCTGGCGGGAACAAGGATGCCCCCGGCCTGGGTGCATCTGCCTCGATCTGGCGGCTTTCTTTCTTGAATTGCGTGCCCCGTTGACCTATAAATCGACTGTTTGGAAGGCTGGCCCGGTCTTCCCTGTCCATTTTGGCCGGGATTTGAAACGCAATGGGTTGCGGCGAGACCACTAAAAGAAATGGCGGGCCGCGAGGATGATGAAAATACTGCTCATATACCCCTACTGCCTCGAAGAACGGATCTTTGGAGAAGATGTGGAGGTCCCTCCCATCGGGATCTATTATGCGGCGGCTGTGCTGAAGGAGCGGGGCTACGACTGCGAGGTCCTGAACTGGCACGACCTCGGGAAAGCGCCGGAGGCGGTCCGGGATACGCTCGCGGCAAAGAATCCGGACGTGATCGGCCTTTCCGTACTTCACGCCAATCGCTGGGGGGCCATCGACATCGCCCGGACAGCTAAAGAGATCAATCCAGGGGTGACCGTCGTATTCGGGGGCGTCGGGGCCACGTTTTTGTGGGAGCATCTTCTCACCTACTTCAAAGATATTGATTACTGCGTTTTGGGCGAGGGTGAATTCACCTTCCTAAGGCTGATCCAGTCAATCGAACGCAAGGATGACAGGGCCATCGGGACGATTCCAGGGATAGCCTTTAAAAAGGACGGAAGCGTGGTCAAGACCGGGGATTCCCCGCGCATCCAGAACCTGGACCGGCTCCCGGACCCTGCCCGCTGGTTCGCCTTTCAGCATGTTACCTCCACCCGGGGGTGTCCGGGCAACTGCACCTTCTGCGGCTCCCCCCGTCTCTGGGGACGCAAGGTCCGGTTTCATTCCCCCCGGTATTTTGTGGACCAGTTAGAGCGCCTCAATCAGAAAGGGGTTGGGTTTTTCTATTTCTCGGACGACACATTCATGCTCAAAAAAGAGCATGTCATCCGCATCTGCAAGGGGATCCTCGAAAGGGGGCTTCACATCGCGTGGGCGGCCATCTCGCACGTCAAGTATGTGGATAAAGAGGTCCTTTCCTGGATGCGGCGGGCAGGCTGTACGCAGATAAGTTACGGCGTGGAGAGCGGATCTGAGCAGATACGCGATGTCTTAAACAAGAACATCCGGACCGATCAGATCCACAAGGCCTTTTCGTTGACAACCCAATACGGCATCCTGCCCAGGGCCTATTTCATCTACGGCTGCCCTGGAGAGACCTGGGATACCATCCAGGAAAGCGTCGACCTGATTCAGGCAATCAAGCCTCTGGGCGCTATTTTTTATATTCTCGACATCTTTCCAGGCACGGCCCTGTATGATGACTTTATCAGGCGCACGGGCGCGACAGACGAAGTCTGGCTCAAGCGGATCGAAGACATCATGTACTTTGAAACAGACCCGCGTCTGGATCAGGAAACGATCCTTGCGTTTGGGAGGACCTTGAGGGAGGCGTTTTATAAAAATTTGCCCTCATTTGCGGCCGACATCCAACTGACAGACGACAAAGGGTTCTTTGATCTGCACGCCGATTTTCTGTCGCGACTGGGCATGACGTTCAGTCACGGGGACTATGCCCGGATCGAAGCCATCCCCAAAAAGCAGGAGGCGGCCGAGAGGTTGTATCGACGGTCCCTGGAATACGGCCCCAATGACCGGGCCTATCTGGGCCTGGGGATGATGCGACAGCATGAGGGGGATTTTGGTGAATCGATACGCATCCTTGCCGAGGGCGTGCGGCATTTCCCGGAAAATGAGCAGATGCATATCTGTCTGAGTCTCAGCCATATGAACCTGGGTCGCTATGCGAAGGCCCTCTCTTATCTCGAAAAATTCAAAAATTCCAGGCAGGCCGCGGCCTATATTGAAGAGTGTCGAAGGCGGTTGCGGCAGTGATCTTGAAAGATTCCCGTTGGCTTTGGCCGGAGGTGAGAAATGGCAAACATGAATGTGCTGTCCCAGCGCTACGTTGGACCTGACATCAATCGCATTTTTTCCGAAGAAGGGCGGATCCTGGCCGAGCGGGAACTCTGGATTGCCGTGATGAAGGCCCAGAGGCGCCTCGGGGTTCCGATCCCTCCAGAGGCCATTGCGGGGTATGAGGCGGCCAAGGCCGATATTGACCTGGCTTTCATCAGGCAGCGCGAGATGGAGACCAAGCACGACGTCAAGGCCAAGATCGAGGCCTTTGTCAGGGCCGCAGGTACGTCCGAACAGATCCACAAGGGGATGACCAGCCGGGACCTGACCGACAATGTGGAACAGATGCAGTTCAAGAAGGCCTCGCAGATCATCCTGGGCAGGTATGTGTCGGTGTTGAGGCACCTGTTGGACAAAGCAAAGGCATATGAGGACATTGTCCTCACGGCCCGGACCCATCATCAGGCCGCACAGCCCACCCTGTTGGGGAGGCGCTTTGCCATGTGGGCCGAGGAACTCCTGGTCCATCTGCAAAATTTCGAGGCCTTTTTAAACGTCTATCCGCTTCGGGGGATCAAGGGGCCGGTGGGGACCCAGTTTGACATGGTGACCCTATTGGGGAGCCCTGAGAAGGCGGCAAGACTGGAAAGGATGGTGGCGGAAACCCTCGGGTTCGAAAAGGTGCTCGACAGCCCAGGACAGGTGTATCCCCGGTCCCTGGATTATGCCCTGTTGTCCCATCTCTCCCTGATGGGAGCGGCCTGCGAGAGCTTTGCCAAGGGGATGCGGCTTATGTCCGGGTATGAACTGGTGACCGAGGGCTTCCGGGAAGGGCAGGTAGGTTCGAGCGCCATGCCCCACAAGATGAATACCCGGAGTTCGGAGCGGATCTGCGGGTTTTCCACCCTGATCAAGATGTACGCGGACGGGGCCTCGCGACTGGCCGGGGACCAGTGGGAAGAGGGGGATGTCTCCTGCTCAGTGGTGCGGCGGATCGTGATGCCGGACGCCATCTATGCATCCGACGGCCTGTGTGAGACCGCCCTCACGGTCCTGTGCAACATGGGGGTCTATCCCGTGGTGATCCAGAAAGAGGTGGAGCGGTATCTCCCCTTTCTGGCCACCACCGAGATCCTCATGACCGCGATCCAGGCAGGGATTGGACGCGAGGCGGCCCATGAGGTCATCAAGCGGCATGCCGTGGCCGAGGCCATGGCCATGCGCCAGGAGGGGGATAGGCCGAAACTTTCCCGGAGACTGGCCGATGATCCTGTGTTCGGGGAGGTCGGCATCACCGAGGCCCGGCTCAACGCGATCCTCACGGATGCGCTGCACTTTGTGGGAAATGCCCGGGAACAGATCCGGCAGGTTCAATCCAGGGCCGAACCCCTTCTTCAACGCTATGCCGATGCGGCCCGATACGAACCAGGGGAGATTCTCTGACCCGGAACAGGTCCTCGAACGCGGCTGTCTTGTGCAATTTTTCTTCTTGACTTGGATAAATAGGTTCGTATATAGTCAAAAATTCATTTTTTCATACGAAAAGGAGCAGTGGCAGCAATGAGCGCGTATGCAGTGATAAAGACAGGCGGCAAACAGTATCGGGTGGCCACGGGCGACGAGGTTCGATTTGAGCGCTTGGACGGCCAGGTGGGCGATACCATCGCCTTTGACCGGGTGCTTCTCACGTCTGACGGGCAAACCGTCGAGGTGGGACGGCCATTTGTCGAAAACAGCCAGGTCATCGGCCGGATCGCCTACCATGGCAAAGACAAGAAAGTCCTCGTTTTCAAATACAAGCGGCGGAAAGACTATCGTCGGAAAAAGGGCCACCGGCAGCAGTTTACCCTGGTCCGGATCGAGGACATCAAAGGGATTCAGGCGGAACCTTTAACGGAAGAGGCAACGACAAATGGCGCATAAAAAGGCAGGGGGCAGCTCCCGGAACGGGAGAGACAGCGCCGGACAGAGATATGGGGTCAAGCGGTATGCCGGCCAGCAGGTGCGGGCAGGCAATATCCTGGTCCGTCAGAAGGGGACCAAGATCCATCCGGGCAACAACGTAGGTCTGGGAAAGGACTATACCATCTTTGCCAAGATCGACGGCATTGTTGCCTTCGAGCGCATGGGCAGGGATCGGAAAAAGGTCAGCGTTTACGCCGCATAAGGCCCTGTTTCCGCCATCCCCCGGAAGAGTATCTTGATGGCTTTTTTAGATGAAGTGGTTATTGCGGCCAGATCCGGAGATGGGGGAAGCGGATGTGTCAGCTTCAGGAGGGAACGGTTTATTCCCAAAGGCGGACCGGACGGGGGCGACGGCGGCGATGGGGGCGACGTCATTGCCAGGGCCACAAAGGACCACTACACCCTTCAGCATTTCGCCAGGCGCCGATATTTCAAGGCCGAAAACGGGGCGCCCGGAAAGGGGAGACAGCAGTCGGGTAAAAGCGGCAGGCCCTGCATCATAGAGGCGCCTCCAGGAACCCTCATTCAAGACGAGGCCACCGGCGAGATCCTTGCCGATCTCACCCAGGACCAACAGGAAGTCACCCTCCTTTACGGCGGAAAAGGCGGAAAAGGGAACCAGCACTTTGCCACCTCCACCCGCCAGACCCCCCGCGTGGCCCAGCCCGGGTTGCCGGGTCAGGAAAAGCGTTTCAGGCTCACCCTCAAGCTCCTGGCTGACATCGGGTTGATCGGTCTCCCCAATGCCGGCAAATCGACCCTCCTTTCGCGCCTTACCATGGCCCGCCCCAAGGTGGACAGTTATCCCTTCACCACCTTATACCCCAATTTAGGCGTTATCCATTTTGATGACGGCAGGACCCTGGTGATGGCAGACATCCCCGGACTCATTGATGGGGCCAGCGAGGGCCGAGGCCTGGGGCATCGCTTTCTGAAGCACATTGAACGGACAGGCCTCCTCATCCACCTCTTAGACATCGCCTACATGCCGGAAAAGCACCTGCTGGAGGATTTCCTGACCCTGCGCCGGGAGATGGCCGCATTTGCCCCGTCGCTCATGGACAAGCCCTGTTTTGTGGTTATCAACAAGATGGATCTGTGGGGACCCGGGCATCGGGATCCCATCGTGCTTCAGGACGCGCTTGCGGAAAAGGGAATGGCATCCATCCCTGTGTCGGCCTTGACCGGGGAGGGGCTTGATGAGTTAAAACAGATGATCCTTCAAAAGTGGGAAGAGACCACGGGGCTCGCGGCCGATGCCTGAAACCGCGGCGTTCGAGGTGGACAAGGGGATGGAAAGCTTAGACAGAAAAGGGCTGTTAAGGCGAGTCAAAAGGGTCGTCATCAAGATAGGGAGCGGCGTTCTCACGGCCAACAGCGGTCTCAATACCGCTGTGATTCAGGGGATCAGCGCGGACGTATGCGACCTCAGGAGGAGGGGGATAGAGGTCATCCTGGTCTCCTCCGGGGCCATTGCATCGGGTCTCAAGAAGATCGGGATGAAAAAGCGGCCCCAGTCCGTATCCCAGCAGCAGGCCATGGCGGCCATCGGTCAGAGCAGCCTCATGCTGGCCTATGAAAACGCCTTTGGCCAGTGCGGGTACAAGGTGGCCCAGATCCTCCTCACCCGCGACGACCTGACCCATCGCCGGCGATACCTGAACGCCCGCAACACCATCTTGACCCTTCTCTCGTGGAAGATCATCCCGATCATCAACGAAAACGACACCGTGGTGGTGGATGAGATCAAATTCGGAGACAACGACAACCTGAGCGCCATGGTGACCAACCTGACCGATGCCCACCTCCTGATCAATCTCACCAACATCGACGGTCTGTTTGACAAGGACCCGCGGGAGCACGCGGATGCCAGACTGATCCGGGTGGTGGAAAAGGTGGACCGCAAGATCTCGCGGTTTGCCAGCTCGATCCCCGGGTTTCTGGGGAGGGGCGGCATGGCCAGCAAGATCAAGGCGGCCCAGAAGGTGGCTCTCCGCGGGGTCCCTGCCATTATCGCCAATGGCCTGAAGCCGGGCATTTTGAAGCGGATATTCGAGGGCGGGGAAGAAGGGACCCTGTTTCTGCCCGGGGGCCGACCCATGTGCAGTCGAAAACACTGGATCGCCTTCACCAAGTCGCCAAAGGGCCAAATAGTTGTTGACAGCGGTGCTGAAAGGGCTATTTTGAACGAGGGAAAGAGCCTTCTCCCTTCAGGCATTCGGGAAGTGAGGGGAAGATTCAGCCTGGGCAATTCGGTGGTCCTGGTGAACGAATCGGGAAAGGAACTGGCCGTGGGCATGGTCAATTACCATTCCGGCGACATAAGGGCGATCATGGGGGCGAAAAGCTCGGAGATAGCCTCCATACTGGGGTTCAAGCACGATGACGAGGTTATCCACAGGGACAACCTGGTCCTGGCGGATCAAATAGAGGAGGATGACGCGTTATGCGACTTTCGCATATGATAGAGGAGATGGCCCGAGGTGCGAGGGAGGCCTCCCGGCAGCTCCGTAAGATGGGAAGGGGACAGAAGGACGATGCGTTGAGGCTGATGGCGGATAAACTCCTGAAGCATCAAGATGAAATTATTGAAGAGAACCAGAAAGATCTGCCTCTGGCAAGAGAGATGGGCCTTTCCCCGGCCATGATCGATCGTTTGACGCTCAATCCATCGGTTATTGCGGACATGGCAGGCGGGCTCCGGGAGGTAGCTGCCCTTCCGGATCCGGTCGGCGAGATCACGGGGATGTGGAAGCGGCCCAACGGGCTCCAGGTAGGCCGCGTTCGGATTCCCCTGGGCGTCATCGGCTTCATTTATGAGTCGAGGCCCAATGTGACGGTGGATGCGGCCGGTTTATGCCTTAAATCAGGCAATGCAGTGATCCTCAAGGGCGGCTCGGAGGCCATCCAGTCCAATATCATCCTGGGCCGTCTCCTAGCCGAGGCCCTCCAGGAGACCGGGATTCCAGAAAAGGCCATCCAGGTGGTTCCCACAACCAACAGGGAGGCTGTGGGCATTCTGATCGGTCTCGATGACTGGATCGACGTGATTATCCCAAGGGGGGGCGAAGGGCTGATCCGGTTTGTGGCAGAGCATTCCAGGATCCCGGTGTTGAAGCATTACAAGGGGGTCTGTCACGTCTATGTGGATGATTCCGCCCCACTCCAGATGGCCGAAGAGATCTGTTTCAATGCCAAGGTCCAGAGGCCGGGGGTGTGCAATGCCATGGAGACCCTCCTGGTGCATGAGGCCGTGGCCCCCCAATTTCTGCCGCATATGGCAAAGCGATTTCAGGATGCGGGCGTGGAGCTGCGCGGATGTCCGCGAACCATGGCCCTGCTCCCCGCAATCCGGCCTGCGGGAGAGGCTGACTGGCCTGCGGAGTTCCTGGACCTGATTCTGGCCGTCAAGATCGTCTCTGACATGGACGAGGCCCTTGATCACATTGAAAAATACGGGTCCCGGCATACCGAGGCCATCATTACCAGCGATTACGACCGGTCTCAACGATTCCTGACAGAGGTGGATTCCTCGGTGGTTTTGATCAATGCGTCCACCCGTTTTAACGACGGGAACCAGTTGGGGCTGGGGGCCGAGATCGGGATTAATACGTCCAAGCTGCATGCCTTCGGGCCCATGGGGCTGGAGGAGCTGACCGCCACCAAATTCATTGTCTATGGACAGGGCCAGACGAGAAAATAGCGTCCATCATGGAGGGCTTTTTTGAGAATCGGCATCCTGGGCGGTACATTTGACCCGGTTCATTTAGGCCACCTCCGTTCTGCAGAGGAAATATGCCAGGAGCTGGACCTGGAAAAGATATACCTGATCCCTTCCGCATCTCCCCCCCACAAGACCCACGAGACCGTAAGCCCCTTCAGGGACCGACTGGCCATGACCCGGATGGCCGCGGCCATGTCTCCCTGCCTTGAAACCCTGGACCTGGAAGGGAGACGGGCCGGGCATTCCTATTCCATCGAGACCCTTAGGGAGCTATACCGCATGCTTGGCCCGGATGCGGAGATCTTTTTTGTCCTGGGAATGGACGCCTTTCTGGAAATCAAGACCTGGAAGGAATACCAGCATCTCTTTGATTATGCCCACTTTGTGGTCATTACCCGTCCGGGGTTTGAGACAGTCCCCCTGAGAGAGGCGGCATCGGATCTGGGGACGGCGATGGATCTGACGTCGGCGGGCCCGGACGTATTTGCGGTCCCCTCAGGCAAGACCGTCCGGTTGATCAGGACCACCCTCATGGATATATCGTCCACCCGCATCAGGAATCTGGCTATGACCGACCGATCCATTCGGTTTCTGGTTCCTGAGAAAATTGGGAAATATATTGCAGAAAATGGACTTTATCGTTAAAATCTATCATCTCAATATTCAGTGGATAAAACCCTGACGGTTAAATTTCTCATTCGGACTTCGCCGCCTGGGAGGCGTCAGCCTTTGATCGTTTCGAAACCATGACCAAGGCCCAAAATGTCTCAGTCACAGAAACCCCGTTTTTACAGGGTATCCGTTTTTGTCGTCTGGACATTCACTGATTATCTTTTGAAGCGGCCTGTCGGCCGAAAAACGTATTTCATGAGTAGCTATTATTGATGATGCCATCCATTGACAAAGCACGGCTCTGTATGAAGACCATCAGGGAGCGGAAGGCCGTTGACCCTGTCCTCCTCCATGTGGAGACCCTCACCTCGGTTACCGACTATTTTCTGATTGCCAGCGGAAACTCCACCAGGCAGGTGCAGGCCATCGCCCGGCACCTCCAGAGAACCCTCCGCGAGGCAGGTCTTCGCGCCCATGGCGCTGAAGGGGAACAGGAGGGCCAATGGGTCCTCATGGACTACGGGGATGTGGTCATCCATATCTTTTATCAGCCGCTGCGTGAATTTTACGATCTGGAGGGTCTTTGGAGCGAGGCCCCCCGGATGCAGGCGAACAATGGGCCTAAGGCGGCCTGACGGCCGCAACCAAACAGCGTTCTGCCCGCCCGTGGGCAGAGACCCCCACGGGCAAACTTCTTCGCACCATGCAGAGAAGTTACAAACTGCTATGAAACGGGCCTGTAAAGGATGTTGTCCCATGAAGCGAAGATCTGGCGCCCATATCTGTCGGATAATCTGCGGATGTCTTTCCGTCCTCTTTTTGTGGACTTCCTGCCCCCTTGTGCCGGAGGTTTCGGCCCTTTCCATTGAAGAGGAGCGGAAGATGGGGGAGGAGTTCATGGCCCAGGTCCTGGCCCAGCTCCAGCTCGTGGAGGACCCGTTTGTCAATGAATACATCAACGACCTGGGGCAATATCTGATTATCCCCCTGGAAACCAAGAGCTTTCCCTTTCATTTCTATGTGATCAAGGACAATACCCTCAATGCCTTTGCTGCGCCGGGCGGTCATATCTTTGTCTTCTCGGGGCTGATAGAGGTCATGGACACCCTTGATGAGCTGGCCGCGGTCATCTGCCACGAAATCGGCCACATTGCGGCCCGGCACCTGGCCCAGCGGATCGAGCAGAGCAAGGCCATCGGATTGGCTACCCTGGCCGGGATCCTGGCCGGAATGTTTTTGGGGGGCGAGGCAGCGGGGGCCGTGATGACCGGGTCCATTGCCGCGGGAATGCAGGCTCAGCTCCATTACAGCAGGGAAGACGAGCGCCAGGCCGACCAGTTGAGCTACAAGTATATGGTCCCTACCGGGTTTGATCCAGCAGGCATGGTGGAGGCCCTCAACAAAATCCAGAAAGGGAGCTGGATAGGCACAGGCAAGATTCCGGCCTATCTTCTCACGCACCCGACCGGACCCGAGCGCATGGCCAATCTGGAGGCCATGTTGAGCGATTACAAGCCGATGCCCCCCACCAAAGAGGCCCAGCTTCTGAGGTCCCGCTTTCCCGCGTTCAAGACTGTTGTCGCGGCAAAGTGCCTTGATCCCAGGGACGCAGAAAGGGAGTTTAAAAGGGAACTGGAGAAAGACCCTGACGCTGCGTTGCCCCATTTCGGGCTGGGGATGGTCTATATGGAAGAATCCAAATATGATGCGGCCATCCCTGAATTGAAGCAGGCCCTCGAGGGGATGCCCGATTTCATTCCCATCATGAGGAGCCTGGCCGAGGTCTACCAGAGGAAGGGTCAGGAAAAGGAGGCCCAGGCCGTGTTGGAAAAGGTCCTGAAACTGGACCATGGGGACAAGACAGCGCTTTTTCTTCTGGGCATCACCTATGAAAATGCGGGCCAAAACCAGGAGGCCCTGAGGCTTTTTGAAAAGCTTTCCTATCTTCCGCCGGTGAGGGATGACGTGTTCTATCACCTGGGTCTTCTCTATGGGAGGGAAAAGCAGCTGGCGCTTGCCCACTATAATTTCGGCCTCTATTTCAAGCGGCAGGGCCAGCCCCAGAAGGCGCGGTTTCATTTCAAAAAGGCCAGAGACCTGGCAGGGAAAGATCCGGTCCTTCAGAAAAAGATCGAGAAGGAGACCGGAGAGCGGGGTGCGGAAAGGACGTAGAGGAGAGGCGCCAGGGGGCGGTCCCCGAACGATACGGACGCATTTTATTGCAGCCCTTGGGCAGAGACCCCCACGGACGGGCAGAACCCTGTTTGGTTGAGGTCGTCAGGCCAGCTTAGGTAGATTTACAGGGTCTTCTTTTTTGGGACCTTGTGGGGTTGTTTGCTTGTGATTTTTTGGTTGTGGCCGAAAGGCCGCTTGGGAGGAAAGGAGGATTGCAATGGCTGTAGATAAAGGAAGCGCATCCAAAGAATTTGAAAAGGCGGTCGAAATCGGCCGTCCACCCAACATTGTTCAGTTGTTTCCCCATTCCAGGGCCTTGATCGTCTCAGGCAAGGTCATTGATCGGGCGCTCATGAAAAAAGGAAAGGCCATGACCATCGCGGCCAACGGCCGGAACCGGTTCGTGATCCGCGGGGTCCTCACGGCCGCCCAACGGGCCAACGCGGCCATTATCATCGAGATCGCCAAATCCGAAGGGGGCGCCAACCCCTACTGCGCGGTCAATTACTGGAATCTTGCCACCTACGTGGATGCCATAATGAATGAGCTGGGCATTACCGTGCCGGTGGCCATCCACGCGGATCATTACGGCATCAAGGGGAGCAAGGACGTGGAGGCGGCCAAGACCGAACTCCCCTCCATGTTCGATGCAGGGGTGACCTCTGTGGCCATCGATGCCTCCCATCTCCCGGATGATGAAAACCTCCTGGCCAACCTGACGCTCAGTCCTTACCTCCCCGGATGGGCCGGATATGAGACCGAGGTAGGGGAGATCAAGGGCAAGGAGGGTCTCTCCACGCCACAGGAGGCCCTTTTTCTGATCCAGGGGCTCAACGCCCATGGCATTTTCCCTGACTGGATCGCCCTGAACAACGGGACCACCCACGGGATCGAGGCCAGCGATGCGGGCATCCAGGTCCCCCTCACCGTGGAGATCCACAATGCTTTGGCCAAATACGAGATTTCTGGGGCCCAGCACGGGACCTCCGGCAACAATTCCGATCGTCTCAGGGAGATCGCCCGGCAGACACGGACCACCAAGGCCAATGTGGCAACGGCCCTCCAGATGATTTCGTGGGGCGTTGAGGTCAATGATTTCGGCAACGCCATCCTGGACGACAACGGCGAGTTCCTGAAGGTCTCCACAAAGGGCGTCACCGATGAGATGTGGGAGGAGATGGTGGCCTATGCCAAATCCCAGGGCCTAAAGGGGGGCAACTATAAGAAACTGAATCTCCCCTTTGAAAACAAGCTCTCAGGACTGCCGCGCGAGATCCGGGAACGGATGGCAAAAGGGGTGGAGGATTTTGTCTACGGTCTCCTGGTCAATGTATTCAATGCCGGGGATACCGCTCCTTTGGGGATTGAGGCCATCCTGGAGGCAGGCTCTTACGATTTGGGTCCCAAGGGGAAGCGGATCGAGGATCCGGCCCAGTGGACCGAGTCGCAGATACGCGAAAGGGCCGCCGGCATCAATGCAGACAAAGGCGCTGCCGGCAATTTTGACGATTAGCCGCTTTGTCCGTAACTTCTCTTAAACGTGCGAAGAAGTTTGCCCGTGGGGGTCTCTGCCCAAGGGCTGCAAAAACCGAACGGAGCTCCTGGGGACGGCAGCAGGGCTTTGAAATACAGTCTGTTTAAGCCCCAAGGACACCCTTTCACCTGCCCGCCATGCGAGTGAGGCGAGTCAGGCGGGTCGATAGGGATTCCTTGCTGCCTTTCAATAA
>Ga0068712_1002116_pt1 | contig 24110 bp, 18 predicted proteins | sample MTBAKSrepl1MetaG_FD_62987 | JGI IMG/M metagenome (GOLD analysis project Ga0068712, IMG submission 62987) | Enrichment culture microbial communities from Arthur Kill intertidal strait, New Jersey, USA, that are MTBE-degrading - MTBE-AKS1... | ecosystem: Environmental > Aquatic > Marine >... | reverse complement strand
GGCCTGCTGTCAAAGGTCGCCCCGGGCACGGCCGCGGGGCGCTCCCTGGACCTTCTGCACAAGTCCCTGGCCACCCTGGCCGGGGCGACGAGCATCTGAGGGGGCTGAAGAGCCGGCCCCCATTCTCGGCCAACCCTGAGGCCGGCCCGGCCGCGTCTTCCTCGGCCCGGCCGCCTCAGGCCCTCAGCTCCAGGGGCCAGAGGCCCCGCTCCTTGAGGACCTCCCTCAGGACCTTGAGCCCTGAGTTGACCACCGGCACCCCGCCGTAGACGGCCATCTGGAAGATGACTTCGGCCAGTTCCCGGGGCTTACAGCCCACGTTCAGGGCGGCGTGGAGGTGGAGCCTCAGCTCGTCCAGGCGCTCCAGGACACACAGGGCGGCCACGGTGACCAGCTGCCTAATCGGGTGGGGCAGCTTCTCCCGGGCGTACATCTGGCCGGTGATGAAGATGGACAGGTCCCTGGCCAGGTCCGGGTCAAAGGCCCGCCAGAGCTCGTAGGGCCGCTCGCCGGCCACGCCCTCGAAGTAGAGCTTGGCCGTGCGGGCCGTCCTGGTCTTTATATCCTCGTCTTTCACTTTTCCTCCTCAACTCATCCGGGCGGCCACTTCAAAGTATATCTCGGCCGCGGCCCTGACCTGCTCGAAGGAGACCGACTCGTCCGGGGCGTGGGCCTTGTCCAGGCGGCCGCAGCCCAGCAGGATCGGCTTGACCCCGGCCGCCCAGAGCTGGTTGGCGTCGGAGTGGCTGGGAAAGGCCTGGGGTTGCCACTCCAGGGACCGCCCGGCCAGGACGGCCTGGAGGGCCTCGACCAGAGGGCCCCTGGCCGGCATCTCGTAGCCGGCCTGGACCGTGGCCAGGCGCAGCCGGGCGTCCAGGTCAGGGCTGGCCCGGCGCTCCCTGACCAGGAGGTCCTCTATCTCCAGGGTTATGTCGCCCAGAGGCGCGGCCGGGGGCAGGTGGATGTCCAGCCAGGCCTCGCAGCTCTCGGGCACGACAAAGCCGGCCTGGGGACTGACCAGGTCGCGGATGTTGAAGACCAGCTCGGGCCGGCGGCGGGCCACGTAGTCGGAGAGTCGGAGCAGGAGCTTGAGCATGTCCTGGATGGGGTTGCGGGCCTTGTTGGCCAGGGAGGCGTGGAGGCGGCGGGCCTTGGTCACAATCTGGATCTCCAGGTAGCCGTAGTGGCTCAGGCAGGGCCTCAGGTCGGTGGGCTCGCCCAGGAGGGCCCAGGGGAAGTGGAAGTCCTCGACCAGGCGCTCGGCCCCGTCGCCCTCCTCCTCCTCGCCGACCACCAGGGCCAGGGCCACCGGCGCCTCGGCCAAGAGGCCCTGCTCGGCCAGGCAGGTAAAGGCCTCGATCATGGCCGCGCAGGCGGCCTTCATGTCGGCCGCGCCCAGGCCCCTGATCAGGTCGCCCTCCTGGGCGAAGCCGTACTCGTCCAGGTCGTAGGCGCTGACCGTGTCCAGGTGGCCGACCAGGGCCAGCCCGGCCTCGGCCTGGTCCGGGGCGACGATCAGGTTGGCCCGGCGGCCGTCCACCTCCTGGCGGACGACTGGCAGGCCGTGGCGCTTGAGGTAGCCCTGGAGGTAGTCGACCAGCTCCTCCTCCTTGCCCGAGGGGGAGTAGATGTCGATCATCCGCTTGAGGAGCCGGAGGAGCCGCCGGGGGTTGATGGCCGCCCGGGGTTCAGTCATGGCCGTAGTCGGGTTTGTGGTTGGCCGGGCCGTGGTTCTTCTTCCTGTCCTTGAGGAGGGAGCGCTGGAGGGAGAGGTTGAGGCTGAGGTAGATGTGCTCCTCGGGCTTGCCAAAGCCCATCCGGCGGAAGAAGTGGAGGGCGGAGAGGTTGTCGGCCTCGGTGTCTACCATGAGGATGCGCACCCCGTCCTCGATCATCAGCTCCTTGAGCTGGCGGAAGAGCCGGGCGGCCAGGCCCCGGCGCTGGAAGTCCGGGGCCACGCCCAGCCAGACCAGGTGGCCGTACTTCCAGGCCGAGCCGGCCTTCTCGATGGTCGTGCCCAGGGCGAAGCCGATCAGGCGGCCGTCGGCCTGAGCGACCAGGCAGAACTCGGGATCGCTCTGGTAGAGCTCGACCACGTCGTACTCGTCCCAGGTGCGGTAGAGGTTGGGCGACTCCCGGGCGGTGAAGAGCTTCTCGCCCAGGTGGAAGACCGCGGCCAGGTCGTCTATCTCCATCTCCCGGATGAGGATGTTGGGTCGCTTGGCTGGCTTGCCAGGTTCTTGGGGGGCCTCCATGGGCCTGGACTCTCCTCCCTGTTCTCTCCGGCGCGGCCGGCCGCCGCGCGGGAGTTAAGTTTAGCCCGCCAGGCGGCCAGGTCAACAAATAAGAGGGGAGCCGACAAGGATGGTTGGCCGACGGCCCGTCCATAAGTCGGCCGAAACTTGAGATAATTGATATTATCTTGGATAGCTTAGACAAAGTATTGCTTCCATTTGATACCCCTGGTCTGCGCCCAGGATTAATCAATAATTGAATTGAGGCTCTGTGCTATGTGTTTATCAGGATGTAGTTGGAGCCTTGACTTGAGTCAAATTGAAAATATAGTTTTAGGTACATTCAATGTTTGGGCACCAGGCCATCATCAATTAGTTGCCGGAAATGGTCGGTAACCGTTTGCTCAAACGGTATATATGTCATGCCCAATTCTTGCTTGGAGCGTGAGTTATCAAATCGGACGTCGCAGCCCACGTTTCTACTCACCCATTTTCGCGTGAAACCATACCTGGGAGCGATGAGCCAGAAAAGGGCCTTGGGCGCTTCCCGGCTGGGAAATGGGTATTCAGGGCCAAAGTTCTTCCTAAGGATTTTGCCAATATCCAGCAAGGTGGCTTGTTCGCTTACAACAAGGTGTCGGCCGCTGGCTTGTCGGTTAAACCCAACCCTTATATGGGCCTCGGCCACATCGCGCACATCCGCTACTGGGCTGCATAAATTCGGCACTCCTAGTTTATAAGTGCCGTCACCAAACATGATCAAAGTTTTGATGCTGGCCGAATCGACTCTGGGTGTGAGCGAGGGACCCAAAATCCAGCCGGGATTGATGGTCACCAGGTCCCACTGACTTTGTTGAGAGGCTATGTCCCAAGCTTCTTTTTCAGCAATGGTTTTTGAATAAGAATATGGCAGGTGGTCCGGACTGCTGGTCCGGTTCCAATTCTCTTCGGTAAAGGCGCCCTCCGGACACGATTTGATGTCCACGTTGTCGCCATAAACCGCAGCCGCGCTGCTGGTCAACACCACCCTTTTGGCATCAGGGGAGCTTTGGACGGTCTTTAGAACGTTGCGGGTCCCTTGCTTAGCTGGTTTTATCAGAGTCTCTTCAGGATTTTTTACCTTGGTTAAATGAAAGGGCGATGCGGTGTGGAATATTAGTTCGCAGCCTTGGCATGCCTCGTCAAAGCTGCCGGGTTGCAAAAGGTCGGCCTGGAATAGCTTCAATTCGGTGTCCGCGGCTTGGGCCATGGCTTGAAGATGACCAACCTTTGCTATGTCCGCTGGATCGCGCACCGTTGCATGGACATTGATTCCCTCATCCAGCAGCTTTTTCACGATCCACGATGCCAGGTACCCGCTACCGCCGGTAACCATCACCGGTTTGGTCTTATCTATCTCAACCATCCGCGCCCCCGTTTTATTCATGTCTGCTCGAATTACCCCGCAAACCCGTTGTCAATCCATAAACCGGCCATCTATAACCGTTCCAACCGTTCAAGTTTGGCACCAAGCCTTCGATCTTGACGGAACTCAGCGAGTTTCCTACTTTCAGAGCCAACGGAACGACTGAATCGCTATATTCAAGTGTACTTCTCCCCTATAGCTCTGGTCAACCACCTTGCGGACAACGACTGTCATCCAAATACCGCTTCATAGTGTCTGGCCAGAGGGGAGGCTGTCGCTAAATGGACATGCCATCTCCGGCTGTGGTAGGCCACTTTGGCCCCGGGCTTGATCAGCCGCTTGATGATCCACTCGACGGATCGCCTGACCTCCCCGCCTTTGAGGTAGAACGTCCCATCCATACCTGGATAGGCCGCGCAACGCGGCAAAATTTAGAGAAGTCTCTCCCCGGTCTGAAGACCTGGGGCACCCGAGAAGGCCAAAGGTCTGGTCAGCCTTGAGGTGGCCCACCCATTTACGGGTGGGTTAAGCGGACCATCCATTCTGGATTGGGTACAACCGGCCAAAATCAAGGGGCGCCCCCCTTCGAGGGGCGCCCCGTTTTGCCGGCGAAGGTCCTGAGCTCGAGCTTCAGCCTCTGATTATCCGCGGGAGCATGAGGTGGTGCTGAGGGCAGATGGAGTTCGGGTTCTGGAAGACGCAGTTGATGAAGGCGACCATGTACTTGCGCATGTCCTTGAAGGGGATGACCTCGTCGACAAAGCCGCGCTTGGCGCAGTACCAGGGCCGGGACTGGTCTTGGTACTGCTGGGCCAGCTTGTTCATCTTGTCGATGACCGGGTCCAGGGGCCGGCCGGCGTCCTTCTCCTTGACCAGGCGCCGGGCGAAGGAGGCCGCCGCGGCCGTCTCGCCGTGCATGACGTAGATCTCGGTCGTGGGCGTGCCCAGGGTGAAGGCGTTGTGGTTGTTGGCCGTGGGCCCGCCCATGATGTAGTGGGCCGCGGCCGTGCCCTTGCGCAGGACGACGAGCATCATGGGCACGTCGGTCTGCTCGATGGAGTAGATGAGCGACTGGCCCAGGCCCAGCAGCTCGGCCTTCTCGGCGATGTCGCCCACGTCGATGCCCGAGGTGTCCTGGAACCAGATGATCGGCAGCCGGTCGCGGCCGCAGAGGCTGACGAACTCGTTCATCTTGATCAGCCCCTGGCGGTAGAGCTTGCCGCCGATGCCCATGTACTCCTTGGTGTACTCGGGGTAGTCCTTGCCCAGGAAGCCCTGGCGGTTGCCGATCACCCCGGCCAGGTGGCCGTTGACCTTGACCAGGCCGCAGTAAACCTCGGGGCCGTAGTCGGGCCTGAACTCCAGGTGCTCGGAGGCGTCCACCAGCCGGGCCAGGACGCTGTCGAAGTCGTAGATCAGCTTCTGGTTGAAGGGGATGAGGTAGTCGATCTCCTCTGGCGAGTACTTGGGCTCGGCCGGGTCGGCCACCCGGAAGAACTCGGGGTTGTAGGCCGGCATGTCGGCCATGTACTCCTTGAGCGCGTCCAGGACCCCGGTCTCGGTGTCGTAGACCCGGCGGAAGAAGCCGGTCTGGTCGTGGTGGATCGGCGTCGAGCCGGGCGGGACCTCCTTGAAGTGGCGGGTGGCCTCGATGAGCTGCTCGGCCCCCTCCAGGTCGAAGTAGCCCTTGGGGCTCATGCCGCTGACGATGCCGCCGCCGCCCACGGCCATGTTGGCGTCCTTGTGGGCGAAGAGGATGGTCGGGCTGATGGCCTGGTAGCCGCCGCCGGCCGGGTTGGTGCCGTAGACGCCGGCCAGGATGGGCACGCCCAGCTTCTCCAGCTCGGCGTGGCGGAAGAAGGTCGTGCCGTTGCCGCGCCTATCGGCGTAGACCTCCTGCTGCTCGGTCAGCTTGACCCCGGAGCAGTTGACCAGCCAGACCAGGGGCACGTGCAGCCGCTTGGCCAGGTCGGTGATCCGGAGCTGGTTCTCGGCCTGTCCCGAGATCCAGGCCCCGGCGATGACCTTGTTGTCGAAGCCGGCCACGACGCACCACTTGCCGCTGATGCGGGCCAGGCCGTCGACGACGCCGGTGGTCCCCTCCTCGTTTTCGCGGGGGTTGTAGAGGGTGTGCAGGGGGCAGAAGGTCCCCTCGTCGACCAGGTACTCGATCCGGTCCCAGACGGTCATCTGGCCCCGGGAGCGGATCTTCTCGGCCGGCAGGCCGGCCTGCTTGACCTTCTCGACCTCGCCGGCGACGGTCTTGAGGATTTCGTCGATCTCGGCCTTGTTGGCGGCCATCTTCTCTTTCTGGCGATCCGAGACGGGCTTGCCCAGATCGTCCATCTTCACGAAGTAGGGGTGCATGCCATAGGACGTCATGTCTTTCTCCTTGCCGGGTTACCGGTTGGCCTTGCGGTAGCCCAGGGCGTCCAGGGCCACGATCCACTTGCAGATGTTGGCCGAGCCCTCGACCATGTAGTAGGCCGGTGCGTCCCTGAAGTAACGGGCCACCGGGTACTCGGTCGAGTAGCCGTAGGCGCCCAGGATGCGCATGGCGCAGCCCGAAGCCTTGGCGGCCAGCTCGCCGGCCAGGTACTTGGCCATGGCCACCTCCCGGCCGAAGTTGAGCTGGCCCTGGTCCTTCTGCCAGGCCGCCTTGTAGACCAGCAGCCGGGCCGCCTCGATCTCCGAGGCGATCTGGCCGACCAGGTCCTGGTTCATCTGGAACTGGCCGATGGGCTGGCCGAACTGCTCCCGCTCGTTGCAGTACTTGACCACGGCGTCCAGGCAGGCCTGGGCCAGGCCCACGCCGCCGGCCGCGGCCGAGAGGCGGGTCTGGTTGAGCGAGGAGAAGACGATCTTGGCCCCGTCGCCGGGCCGGCCCAGGATGTTCTCCTTGGGGACCTGGCAGTCCTCCAGGATCACCTCGCCGGTGGGGGTGGAGCGGGTGCCCAGCTTGTCCAGATCAGAGGTGGTCACGCCCGGGAAGTTTCTGGGCTCCAGGACAAAGGCCGAGAGACCCTTGGAGCCGGCCTCCCGGTCGGTGTAGGCGTAGTAGATGAGCGCGTCGGCCCTTGAGGCGTTGGAGATCCAGGTCTTGGAGCCGTTTAAGAGCCAGTGATCGCCCTTGTCCTCGGCCGTGGACTTGAGGGCCATCACGTCCGAGCCGGCGTTGGGCTCGGTGATGGCGAAGCCGCCCATGTACTCGGCCGAGACCAGCTTGGGGATGTACTTCTTCTTCAGCTCGTCCGAGCCGTAGCGGAAAATGGTGTAGGCGCAGCCTAACATGTTCATGTTGACCTGGACCCGGAGCGAGGACGAGCCCCGGGCGATCTCCTCGGTCAGGATGGCCGCGGCCAGGTGGCCCATGTCGTTGCCGCCGTACTCCTCGGGGATGGTGCAGCCGAAGAAGCCCAGTTCGGCCATGGGCTTGATGACTTCCTGGTAAGGGAAGTAGTGCTTCTCGTCCCAATCGTCGGCGAAGGGGGTTATCTTCTCGGCCACGAATTCCCTGGCCATGTCCCTGAGCATCTGGAGCTCTTCCGAGAGTTCGAAATCCATCTGGCCCTCCTTGGACCCCGGCCCCGGCCCGCCTAGCGGAGCACGTGCCGGGCGATGATCATTCTCTGGACCTGGTTGGAGCCGTCAAAGATCTGGACCGCCTTGGCGTCGCGGAAGATCCGCTCGATGGGGTGGCCCCTGGTCACGCCCATCCGGCCGAAGATCTGGACCGCGTCGGTGCAGACCTCCATGGCCGTGTCCGAGGCGTAGGCCTTGCCGATGGAGACGAGCATCTCGATCTCGTCCTCGTCGGCCTGACCCGAATCGATCATGGCCGCGGCCCGCTGGATCAGGGACCGGGCCGCCTCGATCTTCATGGCCATGTCGGCCAGCATGAACTGGATGGACTGGTAGCGGCTGATCTTGTGGCCCGAGGCCCGCCTCTCCTGGGCGTGGCCCACGGCCAGCTCGAAGGCGCCCTGGGCCATGCCCAGGGACATGGAGGCCGCGCCCCAGAGGCGCATCGGGTTGGCCGCCCGGGTGAGAACCTGCCAGCCCAGGCCCTCGCCCAGGAGTAGGTTCTCGGCCGGAACCCGGCAGTCGGCCAGGATCATCTCCTGGGTCACCGAGCCGCCCAGGCCCATCTTCTTCTCGACGTGGCCCCACTTGAGCCCGGGCGCGTCCTTGGGGATGAGCAAGGCGCTCACCCCGGCCGTGCGGGCGCCCGGTCCGGTGCGGACGAAGACCAGGTAGTAGTCGGCGTGCTGGCCCAGGGTGATGAAGGTCTTGGTTCCGCTGATGACGTACTCTTGGCCCCGGCGCTGGGCCCTAGTTATCAGGGAGCCGGCGTCGGAGCCGTAGTTGGGCTCGGTCAGGCAGAAGGCGGCCAGCCTCTGGCCGGTGGCCAGGTCAGGGAACCAGCGGGCCTTCTGGGCCTCGTCGGCCGAGTACTCCAGGATGCGGATGACGGCGTTGGTCGGAAAGGCCAGGAGGGCGCAGGCGCCCGAGACCCGGGAGATCTCGGAGACGAGGAGGGACAGTTCCAGGCAGCCGGCCTGCGTCCCGCCCCACTCCCGGGGCAGGGCCAGCTTGAAGTAACCGGCCTCCCGAAAGGCCTGGGCCACCTCCTCGGGAAAGACGTCGCTCCGGGCGATCTCCTCGGCCCGGGGTCTGATCTTGTCCTCGACCAGCCGCCGGACGCTCTGCCTGAAGGCCTCTTGCTCGGGCGTCAAAGGAAACATGGGCTCACTTTCGGCAACCGGCCGAGGCCGCCACTATAGTCAAAGTCCGCCCGGCAATCAACCCTTGTCCCGGCCTATCTTTCCAGGATCAGGCTGATGCCCTGGCCGCCGCCGATGCACATGGTCACCAGGCCGGTGGCGGCGTCGCGGTCGCGCATGGCGTAGAGCATCTTGGCAACGAGGCAGCCGCCCGAGGCCGAGATGGGGTGGCCCAGGGCGATGGCCCCGCCGTAGATGTTGGTCTTGTCCAGGTCCAGGCCCAGCTCCCGGGCGCAGTAGACCGACTGGGAGGCGAAGGCCTCGTTGAGTTCGACCAGGTCGATGTCCTTGATGTCCATGCCCGCCCGCTTGAGGGCCTGGCGGGTGGCCGGGATCGGCCCGATGCCCATCAGGGCCGGGTCCACGCCGGCGTAGGCGTAGCCCCTGATCCTGGCCAGGGGCTCCAGGCCGAGGTCCCTGGCCTTGGCCGCGCTCATGACCACCGCGGCCGCGGCCCCGTCGTTCATGCCCGAGGAGTTGCCGGCCGTGACCGTGCCCTCGCTGTCGAAGACGGGCCTGAGCTTGCTCAAGGCCTCCAGGGTGGTCCCGAAGCGGGGGTGCTCGTCGGTGTCGAAGGTGACGGTCTTCTTGCCCTCCTTGACCTCCAGGGCCAGGATCTGGTCCTTGAAGCGGCCGGCCTTGATGGCCGCCTCGGCCCGCTGCTGGCTGATGAGGGCGAACTCGTCCTGCTCCTGGCGGCCGATGCTGTACTTTTTGGCCACGTTCTCGGCCGTCTGGCCCATGGTGTTGCCCGAGAGGGGATCGAAGAGGATGAGCTGGTCCTGGACCTGGGCGTGACCCAGGCGCAGACCCCAGCGGGCGCCCCGGAGGAGGTAGGCGGCCAGGGACATGTTCTCCATGCCGCCGGCGACGATGATCTCGGCGTCGCCGGCCTGGATGATCTGCTTGGCCAGGATGACCGTCCTGACCGAGCCGCCGCAGGCCTTGGAGATGGTGAACTGGGGCTTCTCAATGGGCACGCCGCCCTTGACCGCCACCACCCGGGCCGAGTTGATGGGCAGATCGCCGGTCCGATAGCCCGAGGCCATGATGGTCTCGTCGACCATGTCGCCGCTCAGGCCGGCCCGGCCGATGGCCTCGGCGATGACCCGGGAGCCCAGAATCATGTCGCTGGTGTCCTTGAGCGTCCCGCCGAAGCGGCCGATGGCCGTGCGCACAACGCTGACGATGACCACGTCGTTCATGGCGGCTCCTCGCTTGAGGTCTTCAGATCCGGGCCAGTTTAGACGGGCCCGGACCGGCTTGTCAAGGCGGGCGTAGCTACAATGAAGCTGAAATGAAGCTATCGGGAAGGCTCAGGCAAAGCGGTCGAAAAGGTGGCCCTTGAGCCGCTCGGGCCTGGCCGGCCGGTAGGCCGAGACCGCGGGGCGCTCCTCCCGGCCGGACCTCCTCGGCGGGGCGGGCAGGGCCCGGACCGGGGGCCGTGAGGCTGGTCCGATGGAGCTCGGGCCGGCCATGGGCTCCCCCTAGGCCGCCCGGCCCAGGGCCGGGGTCAGGTAGAGCCGCAGCCAGAGGTCGCCCCGCCGGCCGGAGCGGGCCTCGAGATGGCCCCGGCCCTCCAGCTTGAACCTGGCTCCGGACCGGAAGAAGTCCGGCAGGCGGAGGCTCAGGTTCCTGACCCTCTCCAGGCGGCCGGTGCCCCGGCAGCGCCGGCAGGGCCGCTCCTCAAAGCCCAGCCGCCGCCAGGACCACGACCTGACCAGGCCCAGACCGTGGCAGTCGGGGCAGACCAAGTCCCGGCGAAGGGGAAGGCGGACCAGCCGGACGGGCCGGTCCCCGGCCTCGACCTCCACCTCATAGATCACGTCCAGGCCCTGCTCCTCGATGCCCAGGAGCCGCCAGCTCGGGGGCGCCTCCGGGCCGGTCAGATCCCTGAACCTGGCCGCGGCCAGGGCCAGGTCGCGGGCCTGCCGGAGCTGGATGAAACGCTCGGCCGCGCCGGGCAGGCTCGGGTTGAGGTCGGGGTGGAGGCGCCGGGCCTGGCGGCGGAAGGCGGTCTTTATCTGGGCCGGCTCGGCCGGGCCGTTAAGCCCCAGGATCCGGTAGCTGCTCGCCAGTTCCTGTCCCATGCTCGGCCCTCCTCCAGGGTGGTCTCATCGTTCACTCGAGGTTTGAGCAAGGGGCGTGCCTCTGCCATAACATATTGTAATTACGTTATAATTTACCATAAACCCGCCGTGGCCCTGGGAAGAGGTTTGCGCAATCGAGCCGTCGCGGCCGGTGGCTCGCCCAGAGTAAATCACGTCAAATCAATAAATTAACCGGCAATCGCGCAAATCATTTCACACCAGGGGCAGCCGGTTGCGCAGCGGCCGACGGAGGGTGCGTTTCGGCTCCGGATGTGCTTCCATGTCTGGCTGGATCGAGGTCTTGAAAAGCGAGGGCCGGGAACTATTCCCGATCCGAATCCAGCGGTACAAGTTTTTAGAGACTTTATTTAGTCTGGGTCTCCTTTACTCAAAGGGAGCCGCCAAACCAATTTGGACTTACGTCAATGGGAAGTTGAGGCAAGGGAGAGCACTCGGATTTGCAGCGGCAGGCTGAGAAACCAGCTTCTCAACAACAATATATTCTGTTGAAATTCCTCAAGTCAAAGATTTATACCCTCGGTATCCTCCCTGCTGTTGATCCCAAGCTGCTCCAGTCTGCGCAGGCAGTCCTCCACCTTGGCCTGCTCCTTGGCCAAACGCCGAAAGGCCGCCTGGACCGTCTCCTGAGCTTCCTGGTACAGGCGCTGCCGTTCCTCGGCCGTTTCTTGGGGCAAGTCCTCGCTTCCTTCGGCCGCCGCTTTCTCCCGCTCGGCGTCCTTGATGGCGTTCTGGTGGTCCTTTTCCGCCGCGCGCAGCCGCTGCTGTGCCTTTTGCAGGGCGTCCAGGGCCTCGGCTATCTCGGCCGCCTTGCCCTCATCCGGCTCGGCCGCCAGGTCCACGTCCGTGCCCGCCAAGACCAATCCGGTCATGGGTAGGCGTTCCAGCAGTTCGGCCAGGTGTTGGCCAAAGGGGCCTTGCAGGTTGTTTCCCGCCAGCTTGAAGGGCAGGAGCAGCAAACTGGAGTCGCGGCAAAGCTCGGCCAGGCTTTCGGGGCCGGGATTCTCCAGGGCCACGGGAAGGGCCTGGATGCGGTAGTCCTCCAGCAGCTTGTCCAGCTCTCCTGTTTCCGGGTCTCCCCCCGAGGGCCAGCGGGGATCTATCAAGCGGATGGAGGCCCCTTCCCAGAAGGGGGAGCGGGTGATCAGATAGGCCAAAAGCAGCATCAGGCGGCTGGTGGCGTCATCGGACCACCACACGTCGATGAGGCGCTCCTCCGCCGGTTTGTCGTCCAGGCTTTTCCACTTGTCTTCCGTGACCGACAGGACCACTACGTTGTACCCCAGGCGATAGACATCGCGCAGGCTGCCGCCGTAGCGCAGCCGCCGGGGCTCATCACCTTGGCTCCGTGCCGCCCCGGGCCAGTTGACCAGCACAAGGTTGGCCTTGAGCGGGCCCACCCCATAGGCCTGCACCAGCACCTGCAGCCCCACCTCCGGGTCCGGAACCACCACCGCCATCGGGAAGGCGGGCAGGTTTTTGGCGAGGATGTCCCCGGCCAGCTCCTCCTCGGTCTTTTCACGCACCCGGGGCATGGACGCGCCCTCGGCCTCCACCAAGCGCACCAGGGTGACGATGCCGCCTCCCCCCTCCAGCCAGTGGGCGAAGTGCACCAGCCGCTCCCGGCGCATGGGGTTGACCGACAGGGCCAGCACTTGGGGCCGCCAATTGCGGGGATGCTCCACCTCCCGGCTCGCCTCGATCAGGTGCTCGCGCACCTGTTGAAGATGATGGGACTTCTGGCTGTCCGCCCAGCGCAGGGGCAGTTCGAGCCGCTTGAGGTATTGGTGCAGGCTAAACAGCATGGCCGTGGCCACCACGCCGGCTGCGGGGTCGATGGCGAGCATGGCGCCCAGGCAGGCCAAGCCGCCCAGCAGGCTGAGCCTCTGGTCAAACCAGCGAAAGCGCGGCCGGAAGGAGGGGCTCTTGGTGCGGGCCTCAAAAAAGGTGGCGTAGTTCAGCAGCCCGTATGAGATCAGGAAGAACATGGAGACCACGGGGGCGATAAGGTTGATCTGGCCGAATCCAATGGCCCCATAGGCGATGGCCGCGGTCAGCAGCACTCCCCGCCTGGGGTTGTTGTCCGGCCCCGCCCCCAGGGCAAAGGGGTTGAGCGGCTTGAATATCTTGTCGCTGGCCAAGGACTGCAAAATGCGCGGAGCACCCAGAAAAGAGGCCATGGCCGAGGAGATGGTGGCCGCGATCACCCCGGCGTCGACCAGGGGCCGGAACAGAGCCGCCTTTTTCATGGACTGGTAATCACCGGCCAACTCGGCCAGGGGGATCGCCGCCGCCAGCACCAGGGCCGCCCCGATGTAGATCAAGATGGAGATGCCCACCGCCCAGAAGGTGCCCATCTGCAGGCTGTGGGAGGGGTCCTTGAGGTCGCCGGACATGCTCACGCCCTGGGTGAACCCGGTCACTGCCGGGAAGAAGATGGCGAACAGCACCCAAAAGGCCGGGCCTCCGTCAGGCGCATCCCAGTTGGCGGCCATCTGGCCCCAATTGAATTGGCAGAGCCCGCCCAGGAAGAAGGAAACCAGCGCCGCGCCCAGCACCGCCATGACCACGTACTGAAATCGGGTGGCCCAGTCCGCGCCCAGCCAGGCCAGCACGAACAGGCAGCTCACCGCCAGCAGGGCTATGGCCTGCACCCGCCAGGTGGGTCCGTCCCCAAAAAAGGCGCTGATCACTTCGCCGAAACCAAGGCAGTAAAAGGAGATGGAGACCGCCTGGGCCAGGAAGAGCACGATGCCGATGGCCCCGCCGAACTCCAGGCCCAAGGTGCGGGAAATTAGGTAGTAGACCCCGCCGCCCTTGACCTTGAAATTAGAGGCAACCGCCGCCAGGGAAATGCTGGTCATCACGCTGATGGCGTTGGCCAGGCCGATGATGATCAGGGCCCGCCAAAGCCCGGCCGACCCCACCACGTAACCCAACCGCAGAAAGAGGATGATCCCCAGAATGGTCAGGATGCTGGGGGTGAACACCCCGGCAAAAGTGCCCATACCGAGTCCAGTAACGCGCTTTCCGTTTTCTTGAGGCTCTAGTTTCACAATGTACCTGAATTACCACACAAAGCTATTCTCGATCCACCGAAGAACTCGATTGGAACCTTTGAAAGCCCAGAATTCAGCTCTGAGCCTCCGCTCCAAGTCGAAAGCGATGGTTGTTTCCCCGCTTCGATCCGTCTGACTGGTTGATGCCTGATTTTAAACATACCTCACCCATTGTGATCCGGTCAATCACCCGGAATAGCAATCGTATCAACCGAATACCGCCTCATAACGCCTGGCCAGAGGGAAGGCTGGGGCCACGTGAACTTGCCACCGTTGCCCATGATAGGCCACCTTGGTCCCGACCTTGATCAGCCGCTTGATAATCCACTCCATGGACCGTCTGACCTCCTCGCCCTTGAGGTAGAGAGACCGGAACATGTGGCGAAGGTTGCAGGCGAGGCGGCCGGCCGGCTGGGAGCCCGTCCGGTCGACCAGGGCCTGGTCATTCCCTTCTTCGGTCGGGAGCACCTTGTTTCGGCCCAGGGCATCAGCGACCCCCAGGGCCGCCGTCCCCATCACCTGGTCAGCGTGGTCCTGAGCAAGTACGTGCTCACCTGTCCGGAGGCGGCCGAGCCCGCGGGGGCCTGGGTGGCCTACCGGGACTTCCAGGGCACGGAGCCCTACGCGGCCGGTTTCGCCGACACCGCCGAGAGGCCCATCGACAGGCGCTTCAGCGGCCGCCTGGACCGGTTGAAGGCGGCCGGGTCCGAGCTGGGCGGCCGCTGCCCCGAGCTTGAATATGCCTACGATCTGATCGTGGAGTTTCAGGCCCTGCCCCGGGTGCCCCTCCTGATGCTTTTCAACGACGCCGACGAGGAGTTCCCGGCCCACTGCTCGCTGCTGTTCGACGCCAGCGGGGACAGGTACCTGGACACCGAGTGCCTGGCCATGCTCGGCCAGGCCCTGGCCGCCTACCTGATCCGGGCCGACGGCTGAACGGCCCGGTCAGCCCTCCTGGGAAGAGATCGAGGCGTCCAGCCTGGGGACCAGGGCCAGGCTGGCCAGGGTCAGGCCGCCGATGGCCACCAGGCCGGCCCCGAAGAAGCCCAGCTCGCCCAGCCAGCCCATCCCGGCCGGGATCAGCCCGCCGCCCAACACTATGGCCGCGGCCACGGACAGGGACACGGCCAGGCTGCGGCTCCTGGCCGAGCCCAACTGGGACATGGTGGCGAAGGCCGCCGGGAAGAAGCAGGCGATCAGGGCCGGCTGGAGAAAGACCATCACCTTCAGCCAGGTCCCGGTAGCCAGGCCCAGGAGCACGGTCAGGACCCCGCTGACGCCCAGGGCCCCGGCCATGACCCGGCGCCGGCCGAGTCGGTCGCTGGCCCAGCCGCCGGCGAAAGCCATGCCGATGCCCGAGATTCTGGACAGGGCCACCAGCAGATTGGCCTCCGGCCGCTCCAGGGCGTGCTCGCTGACCAGGTAAAGGGGGAGCATGGTGTAGACCCCCAGGCTGGCCCCGACGCCCAGGCCGAACAGGACGCTCATGACCCAGAAGGCCGGCAGGCGGGCCAGGTCCCGGAGGGCCGAGAGATTGGGCGACTGGCCCCTGGACTCGCCGCCGCGGCCGTAGCGGGCGAAGGCCAGGCCGGAGAGGGCCGAGACCAGGGCCATGGCCAGGACCACCTGCCGCCAGGAGAGCCAGGCCAGCAGGGCCTCTGCTACCAGAGGAGCGGCCACGAAGCCCAGGTTGGGAGCCACCTCGTGGATGGCCAGGGTCTTGCCCCAGTGCCGGGGGCTGACCAGGCCGGTCAGGGCGGCCACGCCCGAGGGCAGGTACAGGCCGGCGGCCAGGCCAGTGGCCAGCATGCCCAGGCGGAGCCCGGCCAGGGAGTGGCTCAGCCCGACGATCAGCAGGGCCGCCCCCACGGTCAGGGTGGAGAGGATGATGGTCCGGCGGTGGTTGAGCCGAGCCGAGACCAGGCCCGAGCCCAGAAGGCTGGCCACGTAGCCCAGGGAGAGGAAGAGAAAGAGAGCGCCCGACTCGTCGTGGCCGAGGCCCAGGTCATGCTCCACGGCCGGGAGCATGGGGGCGACGATGGTCCGGGCCAGGAAACCTAGGAAGAAGATGCCGGCGATGAAAAAAACGGCCCCCAGGGCCGGGCCCAGGCCGGCCTCGGGCCGGCCGGTCGCCTCTGAGGCCGGTTGGTCGGCCGAGTCGGCCTCTTTTCCCTGCGGGCTCACGACCGGGTCAGGTTACACCAGGGCCGGGGGGCTCACAAGGGGTGGAGAAGGATACGAGGGGGCCGATCTGGCCGGTGTTATCCAGGACGGATGATCTTCACCTGCCGGCTCAGGCCTCCCGGGCCAGCAGCCTGGCGATGGCCTCCCGCTTCTCCTCCACGGCTCGCCGGCCCAGGTCCATGGTCGCCAGGACCTTGCTCCGGTTCCGGGTCACCCGGCCGGCCGGCAGCTCGGCCTCGGGAGCCAGGATGACCACCTTGTCCGGGTTCCGGCGGCGGAGGTCCTCCAGCCGGGCGGAGGCTTGCCGGCAGAGCTGATGCCGGTTCCTGGCCAGGTCCCAGAGACCCGGGTTCTCCCGGAAGTAGGCCCTGGTCAGGAAGCGGGCCAGGCCTCCCAGCGGCCGGCTGGACCGGCCCAGGGGCACGGTCAGAACGGCCAGGATTTTTTCGGCGCCCAGGGCCAGGGCCTTGCCCACCGGGATGGGGTCGACGATGCCGCCGTCCAGAAAGGACCGGCCGCTGACCAGGGGCTGCTCCGGGACGGCCGCCGGCAGGGTCAGGCAGGCCCAGATGACCTGGTAGATGTCCTGGGAGTCCTTGGGAAAGTAGTGAGCCTGGTTAGTCTGGGCGTCGAGGGCGACGAAGTAGGCCTCGGTCGGCGCGGCCCTGAACTTGTCCAGGTCCAGGGGGAAGCGGTCCCGGAAGACCTCGAAGACCAGGTGGTGGGTGTCCAGCAGGGGGCGGGGCCAGGCCGTCTTGCGGCCGCCGAAGAGGAGACCCGAGTAGCGGACCAGCTTTCTGGTGGCGACGTAGTTCTCCCAGACCTCTCTCATCTCGGCCCGCTGGCCGCTCAGGAAATAGGCCAGGGTGGGCACGCTGGCCGAGACGGCCAGGGCCAGGTCAAAGCCGGTCAGGTCCCGCTCGGCCAGGGCCAGGCAGGCCCCGGCCGCGAAGGCGCCCCGAAAGCCGCCGCCCTGGAGGATCAGACCTCGGGTCATGGCTCCCACCCCGCTGATGCTCCGCTTACAGCCCGTACTCCTTGATCTTCATCAGCAGAGCCCGCCGGCTCAGGCCGATGGCCTGGGCCGCCCTGGTCCGGTTGCCGCCGCAGGCCTCCAGGGCCTGGCCGATGACGGCCCGCTCGGCCTCGGCGGTCAGGGAGCCCAGGAGGGTCTTGAGGTTGTGCACGCCCGGCGGCACGCTCAGCCCCGGGGCCCGGCCCGGGCCCAGGCCCAGGGGCGGCAGGTGCTCGGTCCCGATTTCGGGCTCGTCGGCCAGGAGGAGGGCCTGCTCGATGACGTTCATCAGCTCCCGGACGTTGCCCGGCCAGGGCAGCCGGCTGAGGTGGCCCAGGGCCTGGCTGGACCAGCGGGCTTGGGGCTTGTCGTGCTTGAGGGCCATCTTTTTGAGAAAGTGATTGGCCAGGAGGGGGATGTCCTCGGGCCGCTCCCTGAGCGGCGGCAGCCTGAGGCGGATAACGGCCAGGCGGTAGTAGAGGTCCTCCCGGAAGCGGCGGCCGGCCACGGCCTGCTCCAGGTCCTGGTTGGTCGCGGCCAGGAGGCGGAGATTGGCCGGCCGGTCCCTGGTCGCGCCCAGGGGCCGGAACTCCTCCTCCTGGAGGACGCGCAGGAGCTTGACCTGGAGCTCCAGGGGCAGCTCGGCCACCTCGTCCAGGAAGAGGGTCCCGCCCTCGGCCTCGGCCAGAAGGCCCTCCTTGGCCCTGTCCGCGCCGGTGAAGGCGCCCTTGAGGTGGCCGAAGAACTCCGACTCCATCAGGGCGGCCGGGATGGCCCCGCAGTTGACGGCCACGAAGGGCTTGTCCCGGCGGGGCGAGTTGTGGTGGATGGCCCGGGCCAGGAGCTCCTTGCCTGTGCCGCTCTGGCCCTCGATGAGCACGGTCGACCTGGTCTCGGCCACCTTTTGGACCACCTCCAGGACCTTGGCCATGGCCGGGGAGGCGGTGATGATCGAGGAGAAGTCGTAGCCCTCGGCCAAGTCCCGGCGCAGGCGCCTGTTCTCGTCCAGGAGGCGACGACGCTCCAGGGCCTTGTCCAGGACGATGAGAATCTGGTCCTCGTTGAAGGGCTTGGAGACGTAGTCGGCCGCGCCGGCCTTCATCGCCTCCACGGCCGACTCGATTGAGGCGAAGGCGGTGATCATGATCACCGGCAGGTCCTCGTCGCGGGCCTTGAGCCGGGCCAGGACCTCCAGACCGTCCAGGCCGGGCATGCGCAGGTCGCAGATGACGGCGTCAAAGGCTTGGGCCCGGCTCAGCTCGAGGCCCTCCTGGCCCGAGGCGGCCTGGCTGACCTGGTAGCCGGCCGAGGAGAGCATGATCGAGAGGACCTTGCGCAGGTGGGGCTCGTCGTCGATGATGAGCAGGCGCGCTTTCACCCGTCCCTCCCCGGGGCCCTGGGCAGCTCGACCTCGAAGAGGGCGCCCGGGCCGGACCCCTGGCCCAGGCGGATGCTCCCGCCCTCGCTCTCGACGATGCGGTGGCAGATGGACAGGCCCAGGCCGGTCCCCTGGCCGACCGGCTTGGTGGTGAAGAAGGGGTCGAAGATCCGCTCGGCGATCTCCGGGGGGATGCCCGGCCCGTCGTCGGCCACCCTGAGGAAGACCCACTCTCCGGCCGAGCCGGTGGTCAGGGTGATCCGGCCCGAGCCGTCGAGGGCCTGGGCGGCGTTGACGACCAGGTTGACCACCACCTGGGCCAGGAGGTCCCGGTCCATGTAGATCTCGGGCCCGGGCTGGCCCAGCTCGGTGACCACCTCCAGGCCCCGGAAGAGACGCTGGTTGGTCAGCAGGCCCAGGATGGAAACCAGGGCCTGGTTGAGGTCGAGCCTGATCCTGACCCCGCTGGAGGGCCGGGAGTAGGCCAGGAGCTCCTGGATGATCCGCTCGATGCGGCCGGCTTCCTCCTCGATGGCCTGGAGATGCTCCCGCCGGGCCGCCTCGCCGACGCCCTCCTTGCCCAGGATCTGGCTGTAGCCCTTGATGGCCGAGAGAGGGTTGCCGATCTCGTGGGCCACCCCGGCGGCCAGGAGGCCGACCGAGGCCAGCTTCTCGGAGTGGAGGAGCTGCCGCTCCAGCTGCTTGCGGCCGGTGATGTCCCGGGCGATGACCAGCAGGCTGGCCGCGCCCTCGCCCGGCGGCAGGGGGGTGAAGCTGACCAGGGCGGTCCGCTCCTGGCCCAGGCTGTCGGCCAGGGGCAGCTCCTCGACCGGCCCCGGCTCGCTCTCCGCCGAGGCGGCCCGGGCCGGGTCGGCCCCCGGGATCAGGCGGCCCAGGGGCTGGCCCAGGAGTTGGGCCGGCTCCAGGCCCAGGTCCTTGACGCGGCGGTTGACGTAGGCGATCCGGCCGGCGGCGTCGGCGGTGACGATGAGGTCGTGAGCGTTTTCCAGGAGGCGCTCCAGGGAGGCGCTGGCCAGGCGGGCCTCCCGCTCCGAGCGCCGGAGCGCCCGGTTGGCCCACTTGAGCTCGGCGAAGAGGCGGACGTTGTAGAGGGCGGCCGCGGCCTGGTCGCAGATTATGGTCAGCAGCCTGACCTCCTCCTCGCCGAAGGCGCCGGGCTCGCGGCCGATGAGGCCGAAGACGCCCACCGTCTCCTGGCGGGAGATGAGGGGCAGGCAGACCAGGGAGCCGGCCCCGGCCAGGAGCCCCTCGGCCGGCTCGCCTGGGGGCAGTTCGGGCCAGAGCAGGGGCCGGCCCTCCCGGGCCACCCGGCCCAGGGGCCCCTGGCCCGGCCGGGGGACCTGGGCCTGGATGGGGTCGTGGCTGGGCCAGTAGGTCGGCCCCCGGCCCTCACCGGCCGAGGCCTTGAGGAGGAGCTTGCCGGTGCGGTCGAGGGTGAGCAGGAGCGAGCTGTCCGGGGCCAGCTCCTCCATGACCAGGCCGACCACCTCCAGGCAGACCTTCTTCAGGTCCAGGCTGACCCGGAGCGAGTCGGAGAGCCGCCGGATGAGGCTCAGCTCCTCCAGACGGGTGTCGTAGAGGGAGTAGATCTCGGCCAGAGTTTCCTTGTAGGTGGCCAGGCGGGCTTCCTGCTCGGCCACCCGCTTCTCCAGGCGGGCGATGAGTTCTCGCTCAGAGACCTCGGGCACGGGATATGATAGTCTGATTTCTCGGCCCAGGGCAAGTCCGGGTGTTGACTGGGCTTTGTCCCGTGTGGTAAATAGCAAGTTGGTAGGTTAACCAGTTTTCTTGGGAAGGCGCCGGGGGCGGGAAAATGCTCGATCTGAAGTTCGTCCGGGCCAACCTGGATGTGGTGGCCAAGGCCTGCCAGGTCCGGGGGGTCGAGGTTGATCTCGAGGCCTTCACCCGATTGGACGAATCCCGCCGTTCGCTTCTGGCCGAGAGCGAGGAGCTCAAGAGGCAGCGCAACACCATGTCCCAGGAGGTTGGCCGCCTCAAGAAGGACGGCCGGCCCAGCCAGGACATCCAGGACCGGGTCAAGTCGGTCGCGGGCCGGATCAAGGAGCTGGACGGCGAGCTGGCCCAGGTCCAGGCCGCCCTGGACGAGTGGCTGCTGAGCGTGCCCAACATCCCCCACCAGTCCGTCCCCCTGGGCCGGGGGGAGGCGGACAACCCCACGGTCAGGACCTTCGGCCAGCCGACCAGGTTCGACTTCGAACCTCAGCCCCACTGGGACCTTGGGGAGAGGCTGGGCATCATTGACTTCGAGCGGGCGGCCAAGCTGGCCGGGGCCCGCTTCGCCGTGCTGGCCGGACCGGGGGCCAGGCTGGAGAGGGCCCTGATCAACTTCATGCTCGACCTCCACACCCGCGAGCACGGCTACAAGGAGGTCTGGACCCCGTTCATGGTCAACAGCCAGACCATGACCGGGACCGGCCAGCTGCCCAAGTTCAAGGAGGACCTCTTCAAGATCGAGGGCTGGGACCACTGGCTGGTGCCCACGGCCGAGGTGCCGGTGACCAACCTCCACGCCCGGGAGACCCTGGACGAGGCCCAGCTGCCGCTCCTCTACACCGCCTACACGCCCTGCTTCAGGGCCGAGGCCGGGGCCTACGGCAAGGACACCCGGGGCCTGATCCGCCAGCACCAGTTCGACAAGGTCGAGCTGGTCACCTTCACCACCCCCGAGGACTCCTATGACGCCCTGGAGCGGCTGACCGGCCACGCCGAGGTAGTCCTGCAGCGGCTGGGCCTGCCCTACCGGGTGGTGAGCCTGTGCACCGGCGATTTGGGCTTCGTTTCGGCCAAGACCTATGATATTGAGGTCTGGATAGCCTCGGCCGGAGTCTATCGGGAGATCTCGTCCTGCTCCAACTTCGAGGATTTCCAGGCCCGCCGGGCCGGGATCAGGTTCAAGCGCTCGGGCGGCAAGGGCAGCCAGTTCGTCCACACCCTGAACGGCTCCGGCCTGGCCGTGGGGCGCTGCCTGGCGGCCATCCTGGAGGACTATCAACGGGCCGACGGCTCGGTCCTCATCCCCGAGGCTCTCAGGCCCTACATGGACGGTCTGGAGGTCATCAGGTCGTGAATCGAGCGCGCTCGAACTACTGGCTGGTCCTGGTTGCGGTCCTGCTCGTTCTGGGCCTGGCGGCCTCGGGTTCGGGCCTGGCGGCCCAGCGCCCGGCCAGCCCGGTTTCCAAGATCACCGCCCAGATCCCGCCGCCCAGCCTGAGCAAGGAGGAGCTGGCCTTTGTCCTGGGCCGCTCCTGGACCAAGTCCGAGCGGATGGCCCCGGTCCGGATCGAGGCCGGCCAGGGCCGCGCCTTCGTGGTCGAGACCTTCCTGGACGAGAGCCTTCAGGAATTCCTGGTCGAGCGGCTGGAGCAGTGCACCGTCCCTCTGGCGGCCGTGGTCGCCCTGGACCCGGCCACCGGACAGGTCAAGGCCATGGCCTCCCACGACCGGCTGCCGGGCCGGACCGATTACGCTCTGACCCCGGCCTTTCCGGCCGCCTCGGTCTTCAAGATGGTCACCGCGGCCGCGGCCCTGGAAGCGGGCGGGCTCAGGCCGGGCAGCCGCATCCCCTACCACGGCCGGGCCCACACCCTCTACAAGGGGCAGCTCAAGAGCCGGCGCGGCCGCTTCAGCGCCCGGCCCAGCCTGATCGATTCTTTCGCCAAGTCGGTCAACCCGGTCTTCGGCAAGCTGGCCCTGGACCCCTTGGGGGCCGAGACCATGGAGGAGTTCGCCCGCCGTTTCGGCTTCAACCAGCCGCTCCACTTCGAGCTGCCGGCCGGCCCCTCCCGGGTGGAGGTGCCCCGGCAGAACCGCTTCCATCTGGCCGAGATCGGCTCCGGGTTCAACCGCCAGACGACCATCAGCCCCCTCCACGGGGCCCTCATGGCCGCGGCCGTGGTCAACTCCGGGGTGATGATGGAGCCCAGCCTGGTTGATCGGGTCAGGCTGGTGGGGGGCGGGCCAGTGGAGAAGGAGGTCTACCGCGGCCGGCCGGCCGTGTTCAGGCGGGTGGTCTCGCCCGAGACGGCCGAAGGGATGCGCCGCCTCATGGCCGCGACCATCACCAAGGGCACCTGCCGCACCGCCTTCCGCGGATTCGGCCGGGACGAGGTCCTCGGCCAGCTCGAACTGGGGGCCAAGACCGGCTCCATCAACGACTCCAGCCAGACCTACCGGATCGACTGGTTCGTCGGCTACGGCCAGCACCCCTCCACCGGCCGCTCCCTGGCCCTGGCCGTGCTGGTGGCCCACGACCTGGAGCGGCGGGGGACGGCCTCGCGCGTCCTGGGCCGGGAGGCCCTCAAGCACTACTTCAAGACCGTCTTCCAGGCCGCGGTCCAGGCCCCGGCCGGGGCAAAGCCGGCCGATCCGGACTCCGAGCGCAAGTCCTCCAGCAAGGGATCGACTTCCTGAATCACTTCCTGGCCGCACCTGCCTGAAGAAGACCGGTGGCGACCCGCTAAGTTTAGGCGGGCCGCCCTTCCCCGGGCCGGCCCAGGCGCCAGTGGGCCAGGGCCAGGGCCAGCATTAACAGGGTCAGGCCGGCGTTGACCTGGCCTTCGCTGACCGAGGTGACCAGGCTGGAGGAGACCCCGCTTTCATAGACCTGATCCGCTAGAAGGTGCCGCCGGGCCAGGGCCAGGTCGTCCGGGGGCCGGACGTAGGTGGACAGGCCCAGGGTCCGGGGAAAGTACTTCTCCAGGATCTGGTTCTCCCGGAAGGCGATGGTCAGGCTTCGGGCGCAGAGGGCCGGATCGGCCCGCAGCCGCCTGGATTCGGCGAAGTTGAAGTCCCGGCTGAAGAGATGGACCCGGGCCTCGTGGAGGAAGGGGTCGGTCACCGGCGTGTAGAGGGTCAGGAACTCGTGGTACTGGGAGCGGCTCCGAAAGCGGTCCAGGACCCCAGCCGCCTCCGCGGCCCGCTCCAGATCGGTTCGTCTCAGCTCGGCCGGGGCGAGCCGGGAGCGGAAGAGGCCGATGTCCGGGTCCCGGTAGAGATAGCCGTACTCCTGCATCATGCTCTCGTTGGCCTTGAGGAAGCCCAGGCCGGGGATTCGCTCGGCGTACCAGCCGATCCGGGCCGGCGTGTTGGCCAGGCTGGCCGCCAGCAGGGCCAGGCCGAGAATGGTCAGGCGGCAGAGGTAGCGGAGGTTGGCCAGGTTGGGCCAGCCCCTGATGTAACCTGGCTTGAGGCCCAGGGCGATGGCCATCTGGACCAGGGAGGCGGCCAGGAAGTTGATCCAGATGTCCCTCAGGCCCCAGAACCTCCTGGGCGTCAGCCACTGGATGACCTCGTCCAGGGTGCCGATGAACCCGCAGACCACGGCGGCGGCCAAGTAGACGCTGTAGTCCTGGAGGCGGTGGCTGAGGGCCCGCCAGGCCAGGACCCCCAGGACGCCGTACTGGATGAAGTGGAGAGCCTCCTCCGGGCTCTTTTGGCCCAGCCTGAAGGTGTAGTGGAGGAAGACGGCCGCGACCAGGACCAGCCAGAAGTAGCCGGTCCAGGTGGTCCGCCGGCGGCGGAGGAGGGCGGCCGCGAACAGCAGGGCGGCCAGGATGGCGACCACGACCACCAGGGTGAAGGCTTCCCGGCCCCATTGCCGGGCGACGAACTGCTGGATGGTCCGGGCCAGGGGGATGGTCGCGAAGATGAGCAGCGACCAGACGGCCACGTAGAGCCAGGGCAGAAGACTTTTCTCTCGCGGCGGCCCGTCCAACACGCGCTGGCCCCCCGGGCTCGACTCGGCCAAGCCGGTCGCCGACCGGGATGATTCTCCCCAGGCCGGCACGAGGCCGGGCCTCGATCATAGTCAGACCGGCCCGTCACTGTCAATTGCCCGGGGCGCCACTCCCTCCCGGGGGCGGCGCGGCGAGCCGGTCACGGTTGCCGGATCGGAAGTTGAGG
>Ga0068712_1002103_pt1 | contig 24295 bp, 33 predicted proteins | sample MTBAKSrepl1MetaG_FD_62987 | JGI IMG/M metagenome (GOLD analysis project Ga0068712, IMG submission 62987) | Enrichment culture microbial communities from Arthur Kill intertidal strait, New Jersey, USA, that are MTBE-degrading - MTBE-AKS1... | ecosystem: Environmental > Aquatic > Marine >... | reverse complement strand
ATCGCCGCTATATCGAGTCATCCAAGGCCGAATGGAGCGTCGCCAAAAACGGCTATGTCGTCGGCCAGGCCGGGTGGTTCAGTTGTCGTTCCGCCTGCTATCTTGCCGCGGGGAGGCCTGTTGTCGTACAAGATACCGGCTTTCGTCCGGTTCTTCCGGTCGGCGAGGGGCTCCTGGCATTCACCTCGGTCGAGGAGGCAGTCGCCGCCATTCGGGAAGTCGAAGCCGACTACCCGCGTCATGCGCGGGCCGCACGTGGCATCGCCGAGACTTGTTTCGACGCGGACAAGGTGCTGACCCGTCTGCTGGATGATGCCCTGGCGGACTGAGGTGAAAGTACCTCGAATGGTCCTCCCGGCGCGCCTGCCTCCGCTTCGAGTCAATATTGCCGCCACTACCGAAAGCAAATCGGTCCGCTGTTTTGGCTGTCAAATGAACTTCAATTTTATTTGTGCATTCATGGCCGATCCCGACGAAACGTATGTCGTAGTGCGGATCCTTGGCCGGGATCGCGTCGCGGAGAGGTGGGAAACCATGCGGGATCTCGAAGGGTGGTGACGGCCGCAGCGAATCCAACGACATATGATCGCTGCGGCTCTATCCTGCTGTCCTGTTTAGGGTTGTCGGCCTCGGCGTTGGCTCGATCCAATCGGCCCTTGCAACGGTCATCCCGCGGATAGCCGCAACATCAAGCTGTTGAACCATGCTTGACGTAATGGAGGACCCTTTAAATCAGTAAATGCCACCTGAACCCTTCCCTTGGGCCGGATCTTCAAAAAGATGCACAGGGGTGAAACCGGGCGTGGGCTATCCGGAGGTTGCCGAGCGCAAAGGCTTGCCCGCCAGGGGATTGTAGAGCTTCATGATGGCATACTTCATTACATCCGAGGTTTTCAGGTCCACGATGAAGCCCATGAGAATATTATTTGCCTCCTCCGGCAGCGTACAGGAGTTGGAGGCATCAAATGTCAGACCCGGGAAGCCCTTGCTCAATTTCTTCTGATCATTCTTGCTCATGCCCACCTGGATCGTTTTCTTTCCATCCACTTCCTTTATTTGGCTGGTTAAACCCGCTGCCTCGATTTTTTTGAGTTTTTCATCATCCAAGTAAATATTGACATAATAATCTGCCATTTCCTGTACCTCCTCGAGCATTTGGTTTCGATTGTCACGCCACAAAGAATGCCATTTTCCAGAACCATGAGCTTCCGAGACGAAAACTCCGGTTTTCATCGCGAAAGTGGAATACCGGCCCGCACCTGTCACTTTCACGGATTCCGGTCGGTTTCCATTAGTATTTCCTCCGTTCCATGTCAAGAATAATACGGCAGGCTGAACAATTCGGGGCGATTGCTACGCCTGAGGGTGTATGAAGTCCCGAGGTCTGGCGGGAGCAAGCGCATGTCTTGTCGCCTGGATGGACTATCTATATCTCGGCAGCCATGAACGGAATTTCGACAGAACACTGGCAGCCTTCATTGACACAACCGGCGCAAAGCTCTAGACTACAACAGCATTCGGTCTGTCGAGGGGGCAGGGGAGCACCTGTGTAAACACTGTATCGAGCTCATTCGAGCGTATTGCTGTTAGCTGCGGGTACCGCTTTGCCGATTGCAGGGGAAAAGCAAAGCAGCACCCGCATAGTCAACCGGGCGAGACCATGATTTTACAAGAGCAAGCCTTGTTGGAGCGTGCAAGGAAGGTCCTGGGAGTCGACTTGGGGGCCGATGAAAACAAGCTCAGGTATGCCTACTATCGCCTGATGTTCCAGCATCATCCGGACAGGAATCCGACCAATCCGTCGGCTCACGAGCTGACCGCCCTCATCAATGAGGCTTTTGGCCTGTTGACCGGTAGAAGAAGCGATGCTCTGCTTTTGAAGCGGGACTTTCTTGTGGAAAAGGTCACCGGATGTGCGGTTGTGGAAGCGGAGGGGCTCTTATCCTACGAAGAGTGGCTCAAGCAGCAATTCTACAATCCGGACGAAGGGTCCATCTGGGCTTACTGAAAATTCCCTTCTTTAGCAGCAAGGCCTGCAGCAGTTGGAACGATCGAAGCAATGAACCCGGAAGCCGGTGACCAACAACTCATGCAGGGGACGGCGAATGGAGATCTGGAGGCCTTCAATCAAATCGTCTTGCGCCATTAAGCAAGAGCCTGGAGTGTGGCGTGGCGATTTTTAGGCGACCCGATGGAAGCCGAGGACGTGGCCAGGAAGCCTTAGGCTGCAACCGCAAGAAGTACAGCCATAGCAGCATTACGATCCAAACTGTCCGGCTCTTTGTCATCGGTTTCCTTCGTTACCAAGCATAATACCGCAAAACACGGCAGAAATGACAAGGTGGAGAAGGCCGGAGAACTGAACATTGCCGCCATCGGTTTTGTTGACTGCTGTTTCTTGGTAAGGGAAAGTCCTTGCTATCTACCGACCGGCAGGGTGAGCACCGGTGCGATGCCTTCAGCCTTGCCGGCCTGCAGTGAAAAAATCTGAGACAACATGACAAATGTTGACTTTGAACCAAGGTCCGAATCGTCGATATAGAACCAATTTCCTCTGTAGCGGACCGCGATGGCGGCATCGGCCGGTCTCGATGCTTCTGTCTTTATTTTAAAAATATCCCCAAGCAGCACATCCCAGTCGAATGGTTCGCCGGTCTCTGTCTTGGTAACGGTGACTCTTCCTCTTTGTATATCGGCTGCCGGCGCTTCAACCGACTGGGAAAGGTAGTACATGATGCCAAGCAAAGAGCGAGTGTCCACCCTGATGGACTGCTGGGTCCGAGGCTGAATATGCTGGGTCTGTGAATAAACGATTGGATAGGTGCTTGTGGATGGCTCAAGATTGAGAATGGCTCTAAGTTCGCCAACCAGCGGAATGGTCGAAGCTTTTGGGTCGAGCTGCAAACTGAGCCTTGCAGGGGGTTGTTCGGCGGACTGCAAAGCATAAGCGAGGTCAACGAGACCCCTTCTTTCAAGTTCGCGAAGGACCTCAACGGCCCTATAGAAATCCTTGTATTCAGGCGCCCTCCCGGGGGTTGGCCCGCTTGCCCGCAGCGCGTTCTTGACATTATTCATACTTTGAACACCCAGCAGCAAAACACGCTTGATGTTCCACCCCGACTGGTAGAGCAGCATCAGTTTCTCAAGAGTTAAAGGAGTCAGAAGCCGCTGGATAAAAGCATCTCCCTGCAAAGGGGTATAGGTGAGGGTTGGCTGGGTAGAGTATGCCGCCCCTGCTCCAAAGGTGAAGAGCTCCGTACTGGTGGTCGCACGCTCAAGCTCCGCGCCGGCTTCAACAGTAGATTCAAACGAGGGCTGTGAGGAGATGCTGCTCACTTCAAGGAAAGCCGGAGTGTCCCGGTACCTCAGTCGCACAAGATTCAGCAGCAGTTGCTCATCATTTGTCTGCTGGAAGGCTGCATTCAACTGGATTCTCTCGCCCTTCAATACCCTGGCGCCAAATGATGTGCAGCCTGCACTAAATAGAACGAGCAGACAACAAATGAAGATTTTCTCAACAGTGTTGCCCGTGGGCTCAAAGACTTTTCGATTCTTCATCTCTTTTCTCCTCGACTGGCTGTAAGCATTCAATCAAAGACAGGAATTCTCGGTTACTGCTCTGTCAAAACGATAATCCTTGATTTCTCACCGACCGCGCTTGAGTCCTGCAGGCCGAAGCGTCTGACTGTGACTGTTCGATTCGTCGAATTCACAAAGCCAAATAGAATTCTCTCCGCTTTTCCGTCACCGCCGGCGTGACGGTTTTTCGATGCAAATGGTGCAATGGGAAAAGGATATCCAATTTTAATATCGTTTGACAATATCGATGTGCAATATTATTGTTCATTAATTCATGGAGGAATGCAATGATTCGGGACCTCGAACTGGCGTTCATCAAGCTTCACATTTTGTACCATGCGAGCAAGGAAGAGGTGTTCGGCATCGGTTTGATGGAGGAGTTGGGGCGCCATGGTTACAGGATTGGGCCGGGCGTACTCTACCCGACCCTGGCTAAAATGGAAAAAGCTGCACTGCTCTTATGTGAAGCACGTACCGTTCAAGGCAAACGGCGCAAGTACTACCGGATTACCCGGGAGGGGCGTTTGCTTTTACAAGAGATGAAATCCAAAATTAAAGAACTGCACGAGGAGGTCGTAAACGACCAATGATCTATCTGATCGTATGCGCATCGGCGCTTTTGGTCTCCGGGCTGACGCTGTTTTCGGGATTTGGCCTCGGCACACTGCTGATGCCTGTATTTGCCTTGTTCTTTCCGGTGGAGGTAGCGGTCGCCGCAACTGCCATGGTGCACGGGGCAAATAACATTTTCAAAGTTGCGGTAGTCGGCCGCAACGCTGATCGCTCCATCGTTTTGAGGTTCGGGCTTTCCGCGATTCTGGCTGCGTTTGCGGGTGCATCGCTGCTCGCCTACCTGTCGGCATTGGGAGAACTGGCCAGCTATTCCATCGGGTCACACACCGCGGTGATCACTCCCGTCAAGCTGGCCATGGCATCGCTCATGCTGGTGTTCGCGTCATTTGAACTTTTTCCGAAGTTTCGCGACCTGAAGTTCGACCGCAAGTATCTCCCTCTGGGGGGTGTTCTTTCCGGGTTTTTCGGCGGCCTGTCCGGACATCAGGGCGCGTTGCGTTCGGCTTTCCTGGTGAAAGTGGGGATTTCAACCGAGGCCTTTGTTGGCACCAACGCCGTGATCGGTTTCATGGTCGATGCGGTGCGGATTATCACCTACATCGGGCTGCTTTTTGTGGTGCGAAGCGCAAGCCCCATGGGAGCCCTGCAATGGCCTCTCATTCTGGCTGCCATCGGCGCGGCATTTGTCGGCGTGCTATGCGGCAAGAGGTTTCTACACAAAGTGACCATGAAAACGGTGCAGAGCCTTACCGGCATCCTGCTGCTGGGGATTGCGCTGGCCCTTGGCATCGGAATTATTTAAGGTTCTTTGCCCCCTTTTTCCGCATGTTCAAGCAGGTCTGAGAACATATCGAGGACCTGCTTGACTTTGAGGCCGAAAATTCAAAAACATGCGCAAGAAATCGAAACAAGCCAAGGTTTCGCGCAATTCGAGCATCAGACGAAACGAAGGAGAAAAGCGGCCCAAAAGAGTCCAATGAGGTATGAAAGCATTACATCGCTTGGCCAGTGCGCTCCCAAAGCAATGCGTGCCGCCCCTCCCGCCAGCAGAAGCAAGCAGCACAAAGCGGGCGCCGCCACGCGCCATATCCCGGCGGATTTTTTGGCAAAAAGCATAGCCAGAAAACCTATGGTCGATGCGTAAGTTAGCGCGAAAATCGAGGGAAAGGAGTAGCCGGAGAGTTGCTCGGGTACTGAAACGAGCTCCGCAGAGGGGCGCGGTCGCGCCAACAGAGGGCTAAGCCATTGCCCCATAATCCACATGCCGATAAAGCTGAACAGTGCGGCCGCAACGGCGCGGCTGCCGGCAACCCTCCAGGAAGACGCAACCGTAATGGTAAGCAGAGCCAGGCTCCAGGGGAACTTGGCGGTGGCCGAAACAAGCCTGGCCCAACCGTAGGAGGCAGGAGCAACTCCCTGGATAAATCGGGCCGTCGTCACGTCGCCAGGAAAATAAGCCGCATATCTCGCGGCAACAGTAAGAAAAACGGTGATCCCAAAAAGCAACATCCACATCTTCTGCTTTCCTGTCATCGTGCGCCTCCGGCTTATCGACAAGGATTCCAAAAGGGGTCGCAATAATTCAGAGTGATTTCACCAAGACATAACCACCCATTGACCGCTTGTTAATGCATAGCGTTAAGCACACGTAACCATGGGAAGCATCCGACGATAAAGATTACGTTCAATGACGGTTGATGGGCACTGCACCGGGATCTCCGACAAAGGGGAGAATGATGAGCCACGGCAGGGTCAGCCGTTTAGGGTCGCGGAATTGAGAGAGGCCGATGGTCATCCCCTCATGGCCTTTGTCCGGCTGGTGCTTGTAGGTTCCAAGCAGCCGATCCCACCAGGGGAGATTGAAGCCGTAGTTGCTGTTGGTCTCACGGATGATCACCGAATGATGCACCCGGTGCATGTCGGGTGTCACGACAAAGAGTCTAAGCACCCGGTCAACCGCTACGGGAATACGGATGTTGCTGTGGTTGAACATGGAGGTGCTGTTGAGCGCCACCTCGAAGATGAGCACGGCCAGGGCGGGCGGCCCGAGTGCCGCTACCGTCATGAGCTTGATTGCCATGGAGACGACAATTTCTATGGGGTGGAAGCGCAGGCCGGTTGTCAGATCGTAGTCGAGATCGGCGTGGTGTACCATGTGCAATCGCCACAGAGCAGGGACCGCATGGTGGAGAACATGCTGCAGGTAAATGGAAAAATCCAGAGCGATCACTCCGATGGCCACTTCAATCCAGTAGGGAAAATGGACGTTGTTGAGCAGTCCCCATTGATGTTCGGCGGCCAGAAGAGCCAGTGCCACGGGAAGAAGCGGGAAAACCAGGCGCACCGAAAGCGGATTGAGGCCGATGATCACAAGGTTTGCAAACCATCGCCTAGTCTTTGAGGTGGTCAAAGGCCGGCGAGGGGCAAAAACCTCGCAAACGGCAACCAGAACGAAGATACCGAAGAAAAATCCCAAGCGTATCGCTATTTCAGTGCTCATTTAGTAAAAGCCTTCCCTCACTTCGATCCAAATGCAGCCAGCTTATCATAAAGTCGGTGAATCGGTGAATCGCATAGCTGAACCGTTTGTTTGACGAATCAACTCGTGCAAGGCACCGCACTTTTTAGAACGATCACCCGCCTGACAGAACGCCGCAGGCCTTGTTTGCCTCTTGACCGGATTGGGCCAAATGACGGCGGATGGTCGTCTCAAGCTGCTCTTCGCTAATATCCTTGCCCTGCACGATGACCTCCTCACCGATCATAATGGCCGGAGCCGCCGGTAATCCGAGCCGTGCGTACTCCTTGCTCTGATATGCATCTTTTGACTTGGAGATGATCTCGACTTCAATTCCATACTTTTCCCCCAGCCCGGGGACAATCTGACTAAAATGGCTTCACGTTCCCCCCTTGGGATCGTTTACGAAAACTCTCACCTTCGACATGTTTTTTACTCCATTCGTTGGTCAGCTTACTCGACACCCAGCCCGGAGGGCGGGCAAACCGGAAAAGTTGCAGTTCGAGGAAAAACAACTTTTTCCTGGATTAATCGAAAGGATTGCGGCCACCCTATTTCCCGAAGAGGCGACCCAGGATTCCCTTCTTTTCAGGCTCCGGCTCGGGCAGCCCCAAGCATCGGCATATGACCCCTTCCACCTTGTCCTGTGAAACATTGGAGCCTTCCACCACGATCTCCTCTCCCACCATGACGGCCGGTGCAACCGGAAGATCCAGCTCGAAGTACTCATCGGTCTGGTATTCCGCGACGGGTTTGGAGGTCACCTCGATCTCAATGTCCTTGTACTTTCCGCCCAGCCTGGGCATCATCTCGAGGAAATTCTTTCACGGCTTGCCATTGGGCTCGTTCAAGAAAAATCTCACCTTCAGCATCTTTTCTTCTCCTTTCTTTAACTGCCGCCTTTTTCAAGCTCCGCCATACGACCGATGAATTGATCGGCCGGGAGGAAATCCACCAGGCGCAGATCCCGCCTTTCCTTGCCGCTTCTGTCCAAGAACACTATGGTCGGAACCCCCTTGACCTGGTATTGTTCGAGCAACCGCTCATGAACCGGGTTGCCGCCTTTGGTCACATCTATTTTGATCATGACAAAGTCGCTTTCCGCTTGCTTTACTACCGATGGATCGTGGAAGGTGGCCTCTTCGAGCTCCCGGCAGGGAGTACACCAGGTTGCGTAGAAATCGATGATGACCGGCTTTTTCGAGCTTCGCGCCTCTTGCAGAACTTCCTCCGAGTAGGCCTTCCAGGTGACGCCGGGGCCTTGCATCGCCCACGACGTGACGAGGAAGGTGGCTAGAACCAGGCATGCCACACCCGCTCCGCCCTTAAGCCAGGGAAAAGCCCGGAAGTTGGCCTGGCTTTTGTCGATCCAGCCAAGGTGCAGTCCCGCGGCCAGGGCGACCAGGGCAAGAGAGATCGTTCCCCACTGGCCGGGGAGAACAGGCCTTATGAAATGCACGGCCATTCCGACCAGGACCCAGCCCATGAGCTTCCTTACCCAGATCATCCAGCCGCCCGAGCGGGGGAGTTTTTCCAGCTGCCCGGAGAACATGGCAAGCAGAAATAGGGGCAGGCCCAGGCCAAGACTCAAGGTAAAAAAGATCAGGAACCCGAGCCAAGGGCTTCCCATGCTCGCAACCCAGGTGAGGAGCCCCAGCACGAAAGGACCGATGCAGGGTGCTGCAACCACCCCGAGGGTGAGGCCCATGAAGAGACTGCCGAAATACCCGGTGTAAGATTTGGCGGCTGCCTGCGTGAGGCCGCTCGGAAGGCGCATTTCCCACAGTCCGAAGAGACTGGCTGCAAAAGAGATCAGAACCACAGCGACGACAATAAGCACGATGGGATTTTGGAGCATGGCTCCCATGAGTCCGCCTGTAAGTGAGGCAACCACCCCGAGCACGGAGTTGGTGACCGCAAGGCCCATCATGTAGCACAAACCGTGTGCGACAAGCTTTCCCTGGCCCTCGCCTCCCTTTGCGGCCTGGCCGCCAAAGTAGGAGACGGTAATGGGAATCAGGGGGTAGACACACGGGGTGAGGTTCAGGGCCATACCGCCCGCGAAGATGCCAAGAAGCGTCCAGATCATGGCCCAGCCGTGGAGAGGTCCCGGAGCCGTGGGCTCTTCACTTGCTTGAGCGAGTCCGGCCGGGGCGCTCTCAACGGGCATTCCCCTCCCCTGCCATTCGGGGTAGCCGTACGGGTCGCGATAAACGTTTTTATAGCCGAGCTTTACGGCCACACGGGCCGCCGAGTCGCTGCGGACTCAGGTGAGCCCCGCTCAGTAGAAGATGACGGTGCGGTCCTTATCCGGTCCGAGGAGCGTTTCGAGCGCCGATGCCTTGCGCCATCTCGACCAGGCGGTGGGCTCCATGGGAAAGTTCACCGCTCCCTTCAGGTGCCCCGTCCGGTACTCCCACTCCTGGCGGGTGTCCACAAGAAGAAGGCTTTTGGCATCTTTCAGGTAGCGCTCGGAAAGCTCCTCGGTGGTGATAATCTGATAGCCCCCGGCTTTCGCTTCGGCCAGGACATCATCCCATGTAGCCTCTTCGGGAGCAACGGCGCGGTTGGTGAGCCACAGGGCTCCGACCGTAAGCAGCACCCCCAGCAAGGCTATGAAGGTGGTTCTTCTCGTGTGCATGACAAACCTTTCCGGCTCATCGCGGATTAGAGGGATTAGACACCCCGTTCGTGCTGAGGTATCGAAGCATGAACGGCGCCTTTCGCCCTTCGATGTCTCAGGGCGAACGTTGGTGGAGTCACCCGATCACGCTAATCCGCGATGAGCGACCTTTCCTGAATGCGGATAAACAAGGACGATGTTCTGTTAGGGAGACACGGTGACGCGGTGACGGCTGTCCCCGCATCTCCGCGTCTATATCTTCCCCTCGCGTTTGAGCTTTGAGAGGAGAAACGTGGCTCCCCGCAGGGAAAGCCCGGTTTTTTCAGCAAGCTCCGCCGGGTCGAGAGGGCCATACTCGCTCAAAAGTGAGACAATCTCCTCTTCCAATTCTTCAAACCAGTCCTCGAAAAGCACCAGAAGATCCGGGTCGGTCATCGCCATGAGCTGCCTCGATTGGGCAACCTTATCCACCAGCCTCTGGCACATTTGCGTCGGGTCGACACCTTCGCCCATGCATTCGGCCAGTCAGAGGTGGACCAGGCTCGATACCTTATCCCCCCTCGATTCTCCCATGAGGTCCCACAGAAATTGCGAGCGCGCCTCTTCACCCAAGGCGGAGAAAAGAACCTTCAAGACTTTGGCGATCTCTTCCATCGCCTTTTCCGGATCCATGCGGCCAACTATCTTCAGTATCTCTTCCATGTGGATTCTGATCACCTCCCCCATAGCTCAAAAGGTCTTCCTTGCGGTCAACAGGTCCGTCGCCACGGTGCTCAAGGTTCGAATGACATCGAGGATTCTCGGGTCAACGAGCTCGTAGTAAATGAAAGGACCGCTGCGCTCTATCTTAACCAGAAGTGAGCGCTTGAGCTCCTTCAAGTGATGTGAGACAAGGGGCTGAGAGAGACCGAGCTCCTCGACGATACTTGAGACGGACTTTTTCCCGTTGCTCACACAAAGGATGATCCGCAGCCGGTTCTCGTCAGAAAGGCTTTTGGCGAGAAACGCGACCCTCTGATAGTGCTCCTCTTGCAGCACCAATGTCTCCTGCATCGCGAGATGCTCCTCGCTTACTTCCGCTACATCGAGGCCACTTAACGGCTTTCCTCGGGCTATCTTTTCCATGGGCAATCATCCATTTTGGATTTTAGATTGCTTATTGCTGATTTCATACTGGAGACCGCCGCTGTTCTTCCCATTCAAATCAAAAAGGCTCATCGCGGATTACCGTGATTTACGCACTCGGGTCGTGCTGAGGTATCGAAGCACGAACGGATGGGTTGCCCTTCGATACCTCAGGGTAAACGGCTGTAGAGCGACACGATCACGCTAATCCGCGATGAGCCATCAAAAATCTCCAATCTAAAATCAATAATCACCCGACTTGCGCGACAGCTTCGAAGCAGACCGCGCTCGCCGCCCGGACCACCGCCCACGATGATGCAATCGTACAGCTCGTTTGCTGACATGCGAAATCTCCTGTTGCGCAGGGAGGGATTCAGAGCGCCAAATTATCAAACCAACATATTAACATCTATTTATATGCAAATTTAATGGAAGTCAAGAGCCAAACATCGGCTTATTGCAGATTAGCGTGATGAACCTGAAGTACGGAGGCTACCGACGGCTGCCGAGGATACACACAAAGCCGGCGTTTTCCGCCAGTTGGTCGGGGACGGGATGGTTGTGCATGAGCCGGCCTGGCGGCCGGCAAAGTGCTGATGCAAAAGCTTCCACAACATACCCGGCACGCTGCAGCATGCCGGCAACTTCACTCACCATTCATCGTAAGCTTCCGCGTGCAGCTCAAACACTGCGGTGACATCCCTCATGTGTCGCGTCCTTTGCGTCGTTACCTGGTTCCCACGCAGGAGCGTGGGAACCAGAACAAATGGCACCCAACCCTGACCACAACAAGGGCCGACAAGGGTAATGTCACAACAATAGCGGGCGGTGGAGCTCAGTTCCGCACAACTGGTTGTGGCGACTCAACCCTTTTGGCTTCTCGCACAGCTTTGATCAGAATATCGAATTCTGCCGAGGTGCCGGCCTTCGGATTATTGAGATCGGCTACCACTACTTCGTCGCGAATATCCTTGACCAGGAATTGCACCAGACATTTGCGCCGCATCTGTCGATACATTTTGCCCACTCTGAGGCGCTCCTGCTTGTAATCGAAGCGGAACAGCTCACGCACCAAGGACGGATCGTGTTTGCCGTATATCTCTTCCGGCGGAACATGAACGTGAATCCGATCTCTCGCACATCTGTTCAACAAAGCCGCTTCAACGGATCGGTATTGAGCATCAGCACCAAAGATAAAGCTGCAGGTCGCAGGCGGCGCTGCACACTTTTCACCAGCAAAGGCGGTGGTGGTGATGGTGTATTCGATAGTCACCACCATGCCCTCTTCCACTCGTGCCGGTTGCATGGCTCACTCCCTCCTTGGCTCGGCGCCATGCCGGCCACCGACTAGGCTCGGCAGCTTTTATGGAGCGCAGTGCGGCAGCCGTGTGGCTCACCTTCCTCCGGGCCGTCAAAATGTTATTACTCTATCGCTTTCCACTACCCATCGTGCCAGCTCCGGCATTGTGGCCTTTTCCGCTCCCTCAAAGTATGGATGGTTCTTGTGGATTCCGCAGCGAGCCATGCAAGTCCCGCAAACCTTCACGGGAACACCCCTGGAAATGAGATCCTTAAGCATTTTAGACAGATCCTGGTCATAGCTCTCCGGAGGCTTGCAGACGTCGCGGGCCATATCGACTGAGTCATTCATCAAGAATAATCTCAACTCCTGACCCGCTTCGAGTAACTTATCCGCAAGACGCAATCCATTCCACGTGACATCCGTGTCGTCGTAAGGTACGCGATTAAATACGAGCAGGACCTTCATCGTCCCTCCTTCCGGTGTTGAATATTGACGTGATATGAGGCCCAGTAGAGCCTATTCCCCTTGACACTCTTCGCCATTAAGGACCGGGGAGTCGGCCACCAGCTCCCACAGGTATTTCACTTCCAGATCCATCATGTCGTATTCCTTGCACAAGCTCTTCATGATCTGGTCCGATTTCGGCCCATAGTTGCACGGGTCATGGTAGGTGGTAAGATGCGGCTCTCACCCTCTTTCCCTTGCCTTTATATGGTTGCAGAGGTTAAATAAATAAAGCAACATATTAATAAACATTAATATGCAACTCGCGCTGAATGTCAAATAAAAAACACACAACAGCTTACTTGTCTATTTATATGTAATGTGAGAGGCATATATTCATGCTATTTGACTGTGGGGTTGGCGGGACGGCTTTTGGGGGACCGGAAAGGAAAAGTTGAATGCTGAAGGCGGGAGGAAAGGTCATCGGCATTGACCTCACACCTGAAATGCTGGAGCGGGCGAAAGCAAACCTTCGAATGACATCTCGCAAGAATGTGAGCTTCCAAGAGGCTTCGGCCGAGGACCTGCCTTTTAGGACATGAGCTTTGATACGGTGATTTCCAACCGGCTCTTTAATCTCATTCCGGACAAGGTCAGGGCGTTGAAGGAGATCTTCCGGGTTGTAGTTTTCCAGAGGCAAGTCCCTTGCTTAGCAAGACGTCACTCCACGAGCTCTTCCAACAAAGCACGATTCACGATTTCGATCCTCTGTCCGTCAAAGCGCACCAGTCCATCGTTTTCAAGCTCCTTGGCCGTCCGGTAGAAGGTTTCATGGGTCATGCCGAGAAGCGTTGCTATCGATTTTCTGTGCACCGGGAGGGTGACGGATGCGGTGTTCTGCAATTCGGCAAGGAGAAGAATGTAGCTCACGATCCGCGCCTTGGGGGTCTTTATGGAAAGCTCTTCGATGCGCTGCCTGTGGTGAATGACTTCGAGAGAAAGAATGTGGATCCATGCGGCGGCAAACTGGAGGTCCCGCTTAATCAGCTCCAGGAATGCGTCCTTTCGGATCAGATAGACCGTGCTGTCCTTTAGGGCTTCCGCAGAGCAATGATACACATCCGAGAAAAGGCTTGCCTCTGCAAAGGTACTCCCGGCGCCCGCAATCTCGAGGGTGATCTCTTTACCCTTGAGAGAGACCCTGTAGACCCGAACCGCTCCCTTCAGCACTGCAAAAAAGCCCTGCGTCACATCCCCCGGAGAAAAAAGGACCGATCCCTTCTTGACCTGGATCTCCCTGGAGATGGCTTCCAGGCGCATCAAATGCTGCTGGGGAAGGTTGGAAAACAAGGGGAATTTTTCCAGCATGCGCTGCTCCTGTAAGGACTCGAATCCTTCCTCAGATGCAAAAACGATCCAAAATTTTTAAAGCATATGATTCGGATCATACACGCCTTTAGCATTTCACTCTACACTTAACGGCAAAAAAGAGTGTTGCGAGTGTTCAACCAGGCGTTGGGGCTGGCAAAGCTGCCGGCTTCAGCGGATTTTCAAGGAGGATTCCCATGAAAGATGCAGATACACGCAAAATGATACTTGTCCTGGGGATGATGGTCTTCTGGTGCAATGGGGACAACTATGCGGCAGCCCCCCTCATTGTGGAGATCGCCAAGGACTTTCAACTGGACATAAGCCGGGCGGCCCTTTCCGTTACGGCGTACATGCTTCCATTCGGTCTGCTCACCCTTCTCTTCGGGCCTCTTGCCGACCGCTTTGGTAAGGTGAGGATCGTCAACCTTGCAGCCTTCGGAACGGCCATCTTCAGTGGACTTGGCGCGGTGGCCTTCGACTTGGCCTCGCTCAGCCTCATTCGGGCGGTAAACGGCGCCTTTGCCGCTGCCATCCTTCCTGTAACCATGTCCCTTATCGGGGATCGCTTCGGGAGTAATCCAAAGGAGGTTCAAAACGCACTGGGAAAAGTCCTTGGCATGATGTTCCTCGGCGGGGCCTCCGCTACGGCCATTGGCGGCGCACTGGCATATGTCGGCTCATGGAGGCTGGTCTACCTGGTCTACGGGGTTGCGGAGCTCGTCATCGCTTTTCTCATGCTGAAAATCCTGGAGAGGCAGCCTGGAACCGTCTCCAGCCTGAACCTCAAGGATGCATACAGGGATGCGTTTGCCAATTCCAATCTCTTGAAGACAGTCAGCATCATCTTCCTCGTGGGGTCTTCCGTTTTCGGAAGCTTCACCTATGCAGGAAAATTCGTCGAAACCCGAACCGGGTACAATATCCTCCTAGTTGGCTTGATCCTTACCTTTTTCGGCCTGGCAACGGTTGTGGGCGGAAGGAAAGCCGGTGCACTGAGGCAAAAACTGGGGAACAAGCTTCTCCTTTTTGCGGGCATTCTGGCCTCCATCTCGTGGGGACTCATGGGAGCCTGGCATTCCCCGGTTCTTCTCTCTCTTTCCCTCGCCGGGTTCGGATTCGGGTTCATCATGATTCAGCCAACCCTCATCGGCACAGCACAGCAGCTCATGCCGGCAAGGCGCGGCACCGCCATGTCCCTTGCTTCCTTCAACATGTTCGTGGGCGGCGGCATCGGGACCTTTCTCAACGGAAAGATACTCACTGGATGGGGCTTTGAAGCCATTTTCATCTTTGCCGCGGCTCTCATCCTTGCCGCGGGGACACTCGCGGCAGCCCTTCTGCAAAGGATGGCTCCGCTCGGATCTTCCGTGCTTCAGGCCGAAGCGGCCACGGCACGGAACAGCCTGGAGGTGGATCAGGGATGAGTACATTGCGATTTATGAGAAAGAGCATCAGGATCTTGCTACCGGTCATGCTCATCGCCCTCATGGTGCTTTGGCTTTCGGGAGTTTTTCGAAAGGGTGTGATTGCCGGGGGAAAGATCGAAGTAAAAGAGCGAAGCGCCGAGGGGATCCATTCCGTTGAAGTGAGCCTAACCCGGCTTCCGGTCACAATGGAAGCCGTGGGAGCCATCCAGGCCAGGTGCAAGATAGCTGTCTCGCCCAAAGTGACCGCCCATATCGTAGCCATGCCCGTTCGGGCAGGTCAGCAGGTAAAGAAGGGTGACCTCCTGGTGCGCTGTGATGAGCGCGACATCAAGTCGCGCCTGATGCAGGCAAGGGAAGCCATTCGGCGCGCCGAAGCCGAAAGGGACCTTGCAGCGAGTGACCACCGGCGCGACAGGGGGCTCTTTGAGAAAGCGGTCATCCCGCGCGCGGAATTCGACAAGACCGATGCACGCCTCAAGGCAGCGGCCGCCGACGTTAAACGGTTAAAAGAAGCGATCCGGGAAGCGGAAGTGATGCTGGGATATGCCGAGATCCGAAGCCCTGCCGACGGGACGGTCATTGATAGATTCGCCGAACCGGGGGACCTTGCCGTGCCCGGGAAAACCCTTCTGACCCTCTATGCACGAGATGAGCTCTGGCTCGAAGCCGACGTTCGCGAAAATGATGCAGCTCGGCTCCGAATAGGGGAGCACTATATCGTGGAAATCGATGCCCGGGGGGGAGCGGATGAGCGGCCCGCTCGTTGAAATCGTTCCCTCAGCCGATTCCGCAAGTCGAACCGTTGCGGTCCGCATTGGACTGCCGGTGAGCTCGATCCTTTATCCCGGCATGTTCGGCCGGCTCCTCATTCCGGCAGGAGAGGCCGAATACCTTGTGATTCCACAGGATGCTCTGATCTATGCGGGACAGCTCGCCTTGCCGAGCTCGATAGCGCCAGGGCAAGGGTTCGGGCGATATTGGAATCGGTAAGCCAGGCCGAGGAGACGCTTCGCCATGAGCGATTAAACTACGAGTCCGGGCGCAGCGCAATCAACTTCGTGCTGGATGCCGAGGCGGCATTGCTTACCAGCCGCTCGCAGCTCAGGCAGGCACGGCGCTCGATCACCATTGCATCCTTGCTCCTTGACCTGAGCCTGGGGCGAATCGGACCGGCGTCTGCTTCCCGGCCGTAGCCAAGGGTTTTCAACATTCTTAATCTTTTCCTCGAAAAAGGTCTTGACGAGGATTCCGGATTGATTTATTGTTTCAGTAACTACTACATTACTTTAAAGGATATGAACATGGCAATCACTCAGGCGGAACTTTTCAAGATTCTTGGAGTCGAGACCCGTATCCGGATCATCGAGCTTCTGAAACAGAAGGGGCCGCTCGGGGTGAACGAGCTTGCGGAAACGCTTGGCGTTACTCCCTCCGCCGTGTCCCAGCATCTCAAGATCCTCAAGCATGCCGGCCTGGTACGAAACGAGCGAAAGGGCTACTGGATTCCTTATGCAGTGAACGAAGAGGCACTGGAGCAATGCCGGGAGCTGCTCTCCAAGGTCTGCACGTGCGGGTGCAAGGGAACGGGGAAAGTGCGCGAGGCGGAGCTTGGCGCATCCGACGACAAGCTTGAGCTTCTCAAGAAGTGGGAAAGCGAGCTTCAGAGGGAGCTGAACGAGGTACGGTGCCGGATTGAGGAGCTTGAAAAGAGGGAGTAGTCTCTCTTTTTTTTGACCACTATATTAGAGATTGCTTAATTACTGAATCAGTGTACCTCAACACTCAACTTAAGGAGAACGGCGATGGAAAGGCAGAGTGATACCATTAAACGGCAGGGACAGATTCGGGAGCTGGCCGCCAGGATTGCCAGAGAGCGCATTGCTCCCGACGCAGCAGAGTGTGACCGCACCGAAGCTTTCCACGGGAAGCGATTCGCTTTCCGGGGGAAGCCCGGCTGCCCGGAGTGATCATCTCGCAGGTTGAAGGCGGCGCTGGGGATATTACAACCGACGAGAAGCCGGAGTGTCTTAAAAGCGAGCTTGCCGGAGTGCGGGAATGGACCGGCGAGATAAGGCAAGCGTGAGTCAAATTGGCGTGAGATGGAGCCAAATGAAAGGAGGTGAGAACGATGGCCGAGAAAAAAGATCTTCCCATGGCTGAGAAGGAACAGAGTGGATGCGGGTGTGGTTGCATTGCTCCCGCGCAGAAGCATGCCAAGGCAGTGAAGCCGGCAGTCGAAGAACCCAGGAAGTAAAGAACCTTGCTTCAACCAACCGAATCGGGGCGGGACAGGTGGCTTTTTCCCGCCCCGGTCGGCATTTCCTCATTCCTCGGCACTATCCCGGGTTAGAACACCTTTTCCGTGATAGATTTTTGAACAGCATTTGCCGGAGGAACCTTTTTGCTCCCCATATCCGTCACTGACCGAAATTGTTGAAAGAGGCAAGCTCCAGGAGTCTGATGGTCAAAAGCAATTCGCCATTTGGACAGTACTATCTAAGTTTGCTGGCATCCATTTTAAAGTATACTCAAAACGATTGGCAGGAAATGGACAGTGTGGAGCTGCTTGGTGCTTTAAAGACTTTGGCGGATGAAACCCGCCTGAAGCTTATCGGCCTGCTGTTAACGCATGATTTGTGCGTGGGAGCGCTAGCCCAATGGTTGGGGATTTCCGAGGCGGCTGTGTCGCAGCATTTGCGGCTGCTGAGAAAGTGCTGGACTGGTTATAGGTGAAAAACGCGGGTACTGGACCCCTTATGCGGTGGAAAGGACCGTCCTGAAAAATCCCTGGCCGACCGGCTGAAAACGATTGCCGATCAGTCGGAGTGTGCTGAAGGATGGCTCAGGATGAGGGCAGGCATCTTTCATCATCAATTATTTTGCTGGATAGGCGGGGAGGTTATCGAGTCGGGTGCAAAAAAAAGAGGAATGCGGCACGCATCCCTCTTTTCGTGCACTCCTGTTGATCAGAACATCTCCTGCAGGTTCATGGGATCTTTAATTTCCAAGGAAGGATCGGCCATTATCTTCTTTTTGCCCCGTTCATCGAGATATTTCTTGAGCTCCAGGTCGACCTTCATGGGGACCTCGACGCCGGCCTTGGCCAGGGCCTGTCTAAGGAATGCCTCGGCTTTTACGGCAAAGGCTATGGAGTCGCCCAGGATGCGCATGCTTTCGGGGGGATTGTGGAACCCGACCGAATTCTCCGCCCCGATAAAGAGCGAGCGGTAGAAGGCCTCCTCGTAGAAATCCCGGGCCTGGTTATAGAGCTGCTCGTCGATGGGTTTGCCTTCGGCCTGCGCTGCGTGGACGGTCTCAAAGAGCTTGGCGGTCGTGGCGGTTGCGTATCCGGCTCTCAGCATGAGAGAAACGGTTCTGTCCTGGATGGCTATCACCCGCTCCTTCAGCCACTCCGAGCCCTCCGCGTGGCATTGCCCGCAGGCCCTCAGGTCGCCTTTCAAAGGACTCATGACCCGATGGTCGGATACCTTAAAGACGCCCACCTTAGTGTAGGGCATATGGCAGTCGGCGCAGGCTGCCCCCGCCTTCCAATGGACGCTGTTATTGGAGAAGAGCTCGAATTCCGGGTGGCGGATAAAGGCCAGCTTAAAGCCCGTTACGGACTGTTTCCATTCCCGATAGGAGTCGTCGCTGCGGATCTTTTTTATGATGTTCTCCATGGTGATGCCCCCGAGGGTGCTGCCCTGCCAGGGGAAGAACAGGCCAACCGATTTCATATCCTTGTCTTTAGGGATGTTGTAGGTGACGTGGCACTGGGCGCACACTATGGTTCTCATCTGCTGACGTGTGAGGCTCTCCGGCTTCACTCCCATATCCCCCAGCGCCGAAACCAGGGTAAAGCCCCGCGAGAGCTTAAGGGACATATCGTTGTTGTCATGGCAGTCTATGCAGGCCACACCCAAGTTTTTGTGCTTTTCCGGGATCTTGTCCAGCACCTCCAGGTACGGAAGGCTGTAGTAATCAGGGCCCATCTCCTGTTGGAGCTTCGGAGCGTAGGGGGTCTTGCAGCTAAGGCACACCCCTCCGGACTTGAGTCGCGAGGGGTCGACCTCGAGCTGGTCGCGAATCATGAACGCATGTCCCCTCGGCTCGTTGTACTCCACCCCGAATCCCCACCCGTTAAAGAGAAGCGCCATGTAGGGGAATTCGGCGAGCTTGTCGTAGGTGATCCCGTCGGCATCAAAGCCCTTCTTGTACTTGCTCTTCCCCGCAGGCGTCGGCATCTCGGTCTGCTTCCACAGGTCGTATTCTATGGGATAGGCCTTGCCCCAGATTTCCGGGTCTATTTCGCCGTCCGGGATCTGAACGGTTTTTACCGGCTCCGGCTTTTCCGGAGCGCAACCCGATGCAGCAAGCGATAATACGATGAATACACCGGTTGAAAAAAGAAGTCTTGTCCTGACAAACAGCATGTTCGTGTCCCCCTTTTTAGAGATTATAGTCCCGGCTCTGTAAGAATGGCTCCGCTCCTCAGGTGCGACAGGCGGCGGTGGCAGTCCCAGCACCTTCTTTCCTGGTCAATCTTGTCCACAGTAAGCTCATGGCACCGAATGCAGTTGGTCTGCAAAACCTTTTGTCCGTGCTCTGAAATGTTAATCGTCTCGGGCACCCTCCCGGAGTAGAACACCATGACGTCTTTCATTCCGTCTATGCTCTTCCACATGTAGTGCATCGCCACATTCTGATGCGGAAGATGGCAGTCCACGCACTGAGCCGATCGATGCGCCCCCTCGTGGAACCATGACTCATATTCAGCCTCCATGACATGGCAGGAAGAGCAAAACTCCGGGGTCTCGGATTTAGCCAGCAGGTTTGGCGGTCCAAGCGAGACAAAAACACCGATGCCTGCCGCAATCAAACCGAACACGAGGAGATACTTCAAACGCCATAGTTTGTTCATTGACTCAACCTCTCCTTTACAGCTCAGCTCACCAACTCATATTATCGGACTCTGGCATAACAATGGTTACGTGATTGACAAGGTTTGGAGTGAATGGGAAGAAGGGCTATGCCCAGTTGCTTTCCGCCAAGAACCATGAGGAGGTATGGCTATGGACTCTCTTCCCGCCTGAGATGGTGCCGTTTCTAGGAGCTCTTCGGAAGAGTTTCAACGCGAGCGGGATCAAATCAATATGGATGAGACTTCCATCCGGCCTCATCAAATTAAGTCGTGCAGAGGAAGTTTGCAACTTCTCGACCGAAGATTCTCGACGGAATACAGGGGCGCTTCTCGTTTCTTGCACACCCGAGCTTCATCTGCTGTTCATTTCTTTTTGAAGAATCGACATTTGGGCGGAAGTATTCCGAGACTGGTGATAATTAGGGGGAGTCGAAGCGGTCGAGCCACTTCTCGCTCCTAAATGCCGCGTCCGAAAATCGATCCATTTGACAGGGCTAGTTGACTCTGATAGCATCCAATTAAGAATTAACTTAAATGAATGAGACTTAATAAATGGATACTGCGGAGCTCCTAAGCCCCTTGAAAGCTTTGGCGGAGGAAACCCGCCTCAATCTCCTAAGCCTGCTGTTGACACATGATCTGTGTGTGGGGGCGCTGGCCCATCGGCTGGGGATTTCCGAGGCGGCCGTATCGCAGCATCTGCAGGTGCTGCGAAAGGCTGGCCTGGTCAAGGGGGAGAAACGAGGTTATTGGACCCACTATGCGGTGGAAAGGGACGCCCTTATAGATCTGGCCGAACGGCTGAAAGCGATTGCCGATCAGCATTCCTGCGCTGAAGGATGCTGCCGCAGAAAGGCTTCGGATGAAGTCCACTGTGGCAGAAAGGAGGTGAAGAGAGATGTGTAAGTGCTGCTGCGAGCAACCGCAAAAACTCAAAGAAAAGCCGGAGAAATGTACTCCCGAGCAAATCAAGGAGTGTCACGGGGAGGTGAAGGACCACTTTCCAACTTCTTCCGGTTCCCCATGATTTTTCTTTGCGGGCTGTTCATCTCCGTGCAGGAGCTGCCCGTTTTCCTGCAACCCGTTTCCTATTGTATTCCGATTACCTACGGAGTCGATATCCTCAAGGCGGCAATCATCGGGACCGGACACATAGCGCCCATTCTGAGCTTCATGGTGCTCACAGGGTTCAGCCTGGCCCTGTTTGGCCTGAGCGCAGCGATAGTCAGGCGAAACTGGATCTATTGAAAGCGAAGAGGAGACGTGAAAGAGGCGACCGATGAGAAGATCATGAAGGCCGTTGGCGGCGGGGATCTCGATGCGTTCAACGAGCTTGTTTCGCGCTATCAAGGCCATGCCTGGAAGATGGCCTACCGGTTTCTTGGCGACTCGATGGAGGCCGAGGACGTTGCCCAGGAATCTTTGCTCAAGATTTTGGAAGCCGCCCCGCGTTACCGCGCCACGGCAACCTTTCGCACCTATTTCTACCGCATTCTGACCCGTCTGTGCATTGACCGCACCCGCAAAAAACGTCCCGCCAGTATCGATAACATTCCGGACGTACCCGACCCGTCACTCGGCCCCACGGAAATCCTGATCGAAAATGAGCGCAGAGGCCAGGTCCGCACAGCGCTCGATGCCCTTCCGCCCAATCAGAAGGCAGCCATGATCCTCAGACATTATGAGGGATTGGGCTACGCCGAAATCGCCCAGGTCCTCGGCGTTACGCCCAAAGCGGTTGAACGGCTCATCAGCCGCGCGGGGGCCTCCCTTCAGGCTCGATTGTCCCATTTCTAAACAAAGCGAAAAAAATGATTTTGGACCGGGGGTTTTTGCCTTCTCGTTCGTTTATACCTTTTGAAAGGAGATGCCCATGAACTGCAAAAAAGTCATTTCCCGTTTACAAGCTTACGTGAACAAGGAAATGCCGGTGGAGCTCATCCGCGAGATGGATGAGCATCTCGGTGCCTGCCCGGCATGCCGCAGTCAGGCCGAGCGCATCCGCCAGGTGGGAGACGTTCTGGACAGCCTTGCCGTTCCTCCGCTGCCTCAGGGGTTTTCCGCCCGTGTGATGGCAGAGGCGAGAAAGAGGGCCCCGCTTGCCAAGGAAAAGAAGTCCTTCTTCCCACTGGCTCGGCAGCCTCTTCAATGGCTTCTCGAACTTTCAGCTCCCATGCGCCTGGCAGCCTGTGCCATGGTCCTCCTGGCCTGCCTGCTCGGGATGTTCATGAGCAAAGAGCTTTCTCTCTCAGGGAATCGTCAAACCTCTGTTGCCGAGGCAGAAAGCCTGGATGGATTCGAGTGGTTCAGTCCCACTCCCCCGGTGTCCCTGGGTTCAGTCTATTTGACCTATGCCTCGGTAACACCGGCGGCCGGAGAAAACCCATGAAAAAGAACCTCAAGGCCCTGGCAATCCTGTTTTCGGTTGTCCTCAATATCGCTTTTCTGACCTTTGCAGCATACTCTCGATGGTCGTTTGCCAATGCGCCCTCGTCTCCCTCCGTAGAAGGCCCCTTGCTCTATGAACAGCTCAACCTGACGGAGGAGCAGCTGAAACGATTCGAGCCTTTGCGGGACCGGTTCCACACGCAGATAAGGCGTATCCGCAGTGAAATTGAGGCAAATCAACTCGATCTGATCGATTTTTTGGCTGCGCCTTCTCCCGACCCGCAAGTGATCCGCGCCCAACAGGAAAAGATTCGAGAACTTCAGCGCACCATGCAGGACACCGTCGTGAACCATATTCTAGAGGAGAGCAAGGTCTTTACACCAGAGCAGCGGATCAAATTTTTCCAGCTTCTGAAAGAACGGAGCAGAGCCGATGGTCGCTCCTGCCCGCCATTGATGAAACCTTTCAAGCGGACAGGCGCAGGAGAAAAGCAAGGGTGAAAAGCGAGCTTTCCATACTGATCAAGGATAATTCCCGGATGCTGCGAACCCTTATGCTCACACTGATGCTGCTCTGCTTTTCTCTGTTGAGCTGCACGCACCTCGAATCGATGGACCCTTTCCACACTGTCTCGCAGGCGCCGTCTTCTGCTGCGACCCCCTATGAAGCGTCCACTATGCCGGAACCGGAAAGACCACAATGGACAAGTGCTCCCCCGCAGATCGAAGAGCGGTTGTTGAGCGTTGCCGACTGCATTCGCATCGGGGTGGAGCTCAACCCCCGCACCCAATCCAGCTGGCAGGCCATGAAAGCGGCGGCGGCCAGGATTGGGGTGGAGCGATCGGCATATCTTCCGGAGGTGGACTTTTTCAGTTCCGCAAACCGCGAAAAACAACTGTCGTTCCAGAACATCCAGACCGGTCAATCGATTGAAGCCGGCAATGTATTTGATGCCGGCTTCGGGCTGAGCTACCTCCTGTTTGACGGCGGCGGCCGTAGCGCCAGGGTTGACGGGTCGAGGTCTGAATTCGAATCGGGAGCGTTTCTGCACAACGCCGTGCTGCAAGATGTGGCGTTGAACATCGAACGAGCCTACTACGATTTGCTTGCGGCCCGCTGGTTGCTTCAGGTGGCCGAGGAAACGGTCAAGAACACCGCCTATCACGTGCGCTTGGCCAATGCCCGCTACGAAAACGGTCTGGTCCCGCGCTCGGATGTGCTGAAAGCCGAAACGGAAAAGGCGGACGCCGACTTGTCGCTCGTTTCCGCCCGAAACGGCGTGCGCATTGCCGAGGGTGCGCTGGCTTCAGCCATGGGAATCAAGGTGTCGGCATCGATTAAAATCGCCGATATTGATTCCGATGCTCATGCCCGGGAAATCGAACAAATCGATCGGCTGCTCGATGAGGCCACGCGCAATCGCCCGGAGCTGCGCGCGGCAGCCGCGCAGATAAGGGCGAGGCAGGCTTCGGTTGAAGAAGCCGCCGCACAATGGTGGCCGAAGCTCAACGCCGATCTCGGCTATGGGTGGGCGGATGATGTATTTGCACCGCGGCGCGATGAGTGGGCCATTGGCGTGAGCCTTACTTTTCCTCTCTTTACCGGTTTCAAACGTGGCTATCAGGTGCAGCAGGCGAGAAGAGTCGCCGATCAGGCGCAGGCGGATTATCAGACTCAGCTTCGTTCGGTGGAACTGGAGGTTTGGACGGCGTATTCCAATCTGGTCGAAGCCGGCGAAGCCATCGAAGCGGCCCGATCTTTTGTCGCCAGCGCGGAGGAAAGTGCCCGGCTGGCCGAGGGGGAATACAAGGCGGGCAGCGGCGACATCATTGCTTTGATCGATGCGCAGACGGCGCTTACCACCGCCCAAAACCGGCTGGTGCAGGCGCGGCTTGGCTGGTATACGGCGCGCGCTCAATTTGAGAGATCGGTGGGAAGAAGTCTGCTGGCCGCGGGCTAGAGACTAGATGCTCGATGTGAGAAAGGAGCTCATTTTGACGAAGAAAAAGAAGCGCGTGCTGT
>Ga0068712_1002077_pt1 | contig 24519 bp, 23 predicted proteins | sample MTBAKSrepl1MetaG_FD_62987 | JGI IMG/M metagenome (GOLD analysis project Ga0068712, IMG submission 62987) | Enrichment culture microbial communities from Arthur Kill intertidal strait, New Jersey, USA, that are MTBE-degrading - MTBE-AKS1... | ecosystem: Environmental > Aquatic > Marine >... | reverse complement strand
CAGGCGCTTCTAGACGCCGGAATCGTCGTCTGCGGGCACATCGGCCTGACGCCGCAGAGCTCCGGGCAACTCGGTGGGCACAAGGCGCAGGGGCGGACGATCGAGTCAGCCCGCCTCCTCATCGAGGACGCCCTCGCGATCGAGGAGACCGGCGCGCAGCTGCTGTTGCTCGAGGCGGTTCCTCCTGAAGTCTCAGGGTTCATTGCCGAACGGCTCTCGATCCCAGTGCTGAGTATCGGGGCAGGACCGGGCTGCGACGGGCAGCTTCTGATCGTTTCGGACATGATCGGGCAGTTCCAGGCGTTCACGCCGAAGTTCGTCAAGAAGTACGCGGACGTCGCTGAGGTGATCACCGAGGCGATGCACGCGTACATCTCGGACGTCAAGTCGGGGACGTTCCCGGCGGACGAGCACTGTTACCACATGCTGAAAGGCGAGGCCGATGGGTTCCCGGACCTCGTCAAGGAGTACGAGTAACCGGTCGGCAGCCGATGACCGAGGCGCGGACGGAGGAGGACGAATGAGCGATCTTCGACGGCGGTTGACGATCGAGGACGGGCAACGCCGGCGGATCAATGACCTGATCCTCGATCCGAGCGGCGGGATCATCGACGAGTTCCTGGCCGTCGTGGAAGCGCACGGCGGACCGGATCGGATCAACCGAAAGGCAGCCGAAGCCCGAAAGCTGCAGAACCTGCTGGGTCGGCTAAAGGAGATGCGCTCGCCCTATCTGGCGGACATCGAGTGGTTGACCGAGCAACGCGACCGCTGCGCGTTCGTCTCGGTCGACGAGTTCCGCCGTCGGGTGCTCGGGCCTCGCGCGGATTCGATGACGTTCGACGAGCAACATGCAGTGACGCTCGAGATCAGCGCGCTGCAGTACTTTCCGTGGCTAATCGCTGAGGCTCGGCAGGCGATTCACGCGCGCGAGCTCATGCCGGGGCGCTACATCCGGGTCCGGAGCATGGCGGAACAGACGGCCGACCAGGGGGATACGCTCGCTGTCGCCGCCGCCATGCAGGTCGTGGGGGCGAGCTACGTTGAGACCCTCGACACGAAGGGGACGGACGGGTCGAACATCCACCTCGGAGGTCCGGAGACGATCACCGGGTACTTCGGTGGAGTCGGCCAACCGAACGATCACGCACTGCAGTGGGTCGACGAGTTCCTCCGATACTACGCGGAATACGGGATCCGACAGGTTCTCAACATCAACCCCGGCACTGTGCTCCTCGGGTACTTCCTCCACAAACTGGGCATCGACATCGAGTTCAAGATCTCCGTGTTCATGGGAAATGACAACCCGTACGCTGCGCTGTGGACACTGATCGGTGCGGCGCTGTTCGCGCGCGACGACGGGACGACCTCGCTGATCGGGTTCAACTGGTCAAATTCGGTGAACAACGAGACAGTCGAGAAGACGGCGCAAGTGCGACAGGCGCTCGGCCTGGAGGACGTCGTGCGGTTCGAACACCATATCACTGAGACGTGGAAGTCGATCGTGATCCAGCCGTACGATCGGACGGAGGAACTGGTCGAGCTCGCCCGCGGGGTATCGAATATCTCGGCGAAGCACGAGGGCGGGAAACCGGCGGTCGAGCGAACGCGTCAGCATCCCTCCGACATCCTGGATTACTTCCGACCGAAGAAGGAAATCGAGGCGGAGGGGCTGATGCCTGTCCTTGAGCGGAACTACCTCGACAAGCATGCTGCCCTGAACGAGACGGCGGTGGCGCTCACCACGGGGGGGATCGGGTTCGTGGCGGCCAGGAACCTTCACACCCGATAACGGCGACGATCGAAAGGTTGAGCGCGGCCGCGGGCTTCAGTATTCTTGCCGCCCATTCCCTCGCGTCGGAGAGAGGTATCGATGAGCGATTGTGCGATCCTGCAGCGTCGGATCGAGGAAGAAGCGGTTGGGTTCGTCGATTTCCGCGTTAGCGATCTGATCGGCAGATTCCGCCACATCACCGTCCCCGCGGAGCGGATCACCGACGAGCTGCTATCCGACGGAATCGGCTTCGACGGCTCGAACTACGGCTACCGGCAGGTCAGTGGAAGCGACATGGTCTTGGTCCCGGATCCATCGACGGCCTACGTCGAAGAACGATCGGGAGAGCGGATCCTGACGCTCATCGCCGATATCTGCGACGCGAAGACGCGCGCACCTGCGGCGATCGATCCGCGCGGGATCGCCGCGTCGGCAGAACGCTTGGCGGTGGAGCGCGAGATTGCGGACGAGATCGTCGTGAGCCCGGAGTTCGAGTTCTACGTCTTCCGCGAGGCGCGCTATGGGTGCATCAGCGGTCGCTCGATCGTCGAGATCGATCCGGTGAGGAACGGCGACGTCGGATCGGACGGACCCGACTTCTCTGCGTATCACGCGCCGATTCCGCGGGATCGGTTGTTCGACGTGCGCTGCGAGATCTGCCGCCAGCTCGAGGCGGCCGGTGTCCCGGTGAAGTACCACCATCACGAGGTCGGGCGCCTCGGTCAGCAGGAAATCGAACTCGGATTCGGTCGGCTGGTTCGGATGGCCGACGCGACGCTCATCGTGAAGTCGATCGTCCGCAATGTGGCGGCCGAGATCGGCCTGTCGGCGACGTTCCTGCCCAAGCCGGTGCACGGAGAGGCCGGGAGCGGGATGCACCTCCACCAATACATCGTCCGCAACGGGCGGAATCAGTTTCGCGACGGGGACGGGCTCTCGGAGCGGGCGCTCTGCTACATCGGCGGGATCCTCACCCACGGGCGGAGTCTGCTCGCGTTGACGAACCCCACCACGAACTCCTACCGGCGTCTCGTGCCAGGGTTCGAGGCTCCTCTGCATTTCGTCTTCGGCTCCGCGAACCGGACCGCAGCGATTCGTGTTCCCGCCTACGCGCGCGGGGAGGCCACGCGGTTCGAGCTACGGACGATGGACGCGACGTGCAACCCGTATCTGGCGTTCGCGGCGATCGTGATGGCAGGATTGGACGGGATCGAGCGCGGCCTGAACGCGCAGCGTCTGGGAATGGGGCCGTTCGACAGCGACCTACACGAACGCGGGGCCGGCGGAGTGGCTCCGCGGACCCTCGACGAGGCCCTCCGGGCGCTTGAGGAGGATCACCGGTATCTCCTCTCCGGTGGCGTGTTTAGCGAGGACGGGATCGAGCATTGGATCCGCGTGAAACAGCGAGAATGCACCCTCGTCGCGGAGCACCCTCATCCAATGGAGTTCTCGATCTACTACGATCTCTGAGCCCGGCGCACCTGGGTGTCCTGCTCCGGGAACAAAGGACCGGAGATCGCTCCCTGATCAGCTCTTCTCTTCCGAATCGAGGTACTGAAGAATCGCCTCGACTACCAGGTAGTTGATCGAGCGGTCGAGCTTTGTCGCGAGTCGCTCAAGTCGCTCGATCGGCCGCTTGTCCAGCTTGCTCTTCGGGATGTAGATGGACAACGTCGTCACTTCGCTCTTGCGGACCACCGCATCATCCTCCTTGCGCACCGAGAACTCTGTATCTTATCGTTGAGCCTATAGCAACACCGCCGTTGTTGACAAGTTGAGCGAGGGCACAGGGTTGAGCCCGGGGCGGCGCACGTCAACGAGTGCCCCCCGGGCTCGGAGTCGTCTGTCGGCGTTCGCGAGCGAGACCGTTACCGAACGACGAACCGGAACGTGTAGTAGACGACGCGGCGCTCCGCGCATCCGCGCTCGGACAGATCACGGCGAGCCGGCACCGGCTCGATGCACTCCGGCGCGCCCGGCGGGAGCTTCGGGCAGAGGACGGGGACGTCGAGCGCGAGGACGAATGTGAACGTCCCCTTGTCGAGGATGCCCGTCGAGACACTCCACCCTCCCTCGTCCGACCAGCTCAGCTGCGAGACCGGAAGGACGGCGTCAAACAGGTCGCCGGCCGGGGCGATCGAGATCGTCCCGCCCGACGGGCGGACCGCGCCGAGACCCTCCTCGTTTACGACATTGACCGTGTTTCCCGAGGGAAGCTGGATCGAGCAGCGGTCCCAGAGCACATTGACAACGCCACCGGAGACGTTGTGAAGCCAGAAGGGCAAGCGACTCTCGACCCCGTCTTCGCTGAAGGATCCCTTGAACGCAATTCGGATCGTCTCGTCCTGGAAGACCGCCTTCTCCGAGTAGGCTGGACCGAGCATCTCCAGCGACTTTGGTGGAAGAACGTTCACTTGCTTCACGATCGCTTGTTCCGCCGGCGCGGACTCGACGACGGCGGCCGGCTCTGGTGCGGCCGGGCGGAAGAGCAGCCCCGCCACCAAGAGGGCCCCCATGATGGCGGCAATCACCGTGATTTTTCCCAGCTCGTTCACACTCACTCACCCCTTTTCGCCGAACAGACGCGGCGGAATCGCCCTCATCGTAGCCGTTGGGCGTTCTGTGGATCACCTCCCTGTGGCCGATCGTGATTGGACGTGCGTCACCTTGGCGCCAGCAGCGCGCCGGGCGCAGGACGCGCCCGGATTCTTGATGTGGCGACGCAGGATCTGACGGAACGACGGGGCCGCGCATCGAGCGCTCGCCCGGGCGCCTTGAGCGATTTCGAACAGCAGAAGGCCCAGGACTCCCCTCCTGTCCTGGGCCCCGCCTGGAAGTACGGATCATCGCTCTCGTACACCCCGAACCATACGCCGCCAGCGTGAGAGAAATGTGAACGGAACGTGACCGAGCTGTGTGATGTGCTGCTCGGCGGTGAGGACGATTGAAATCGCTCGAACGGAGACAAGAACGACAACAGCCGGCGAGAGGAGTCGAACCTCCGACCCACGGTTTACGAAACCGTTGCTCTGCCTCTGAGCTACGCCGGCGGTATAATCGGCGGGCATTATAGCCGTCCCCATCAGGGGTTTCAAATGGAGGGAGCATGGACGGATTGGCGATCGCCGCCGCGTTGAGCGAGCTTCGGTCGACCGTCGAGGGGGGTGCAATTCGGGGCGTGCACGAGCCCGATCGGGGATCGATCGTCATTCTCGTCTTCTTGCAGGGCGAACGGCGGATCTTGATCTCTCCGCGGAATGCCCGGATCCACGAGACGCGGGCTGCTCGCCCGAACCCGCCGTCCCCTTCGCCGTTCGTGATGCAGCTTCGGAAGCACCTCGGCGGTGGACGGATTCGACGGATCGAGCAGCGCGGATGGGATCGCGTGGTCTCCATCTCGGTCGAGCGAGGCGGGGCGGCATCCCGCGAGGTCGAGCTGATCGCCGAGTTGGTCGGGCCTCGTGGGAATCTAATCCTTGTAGAGGGAGACCGGATCCTCGGGGCACTTCGTCGGGATGAGCGATGCAACATCGGCTCGCCGTACGCGCCGCTGCTGGCTCAGCGGAAGCTCGATCCGGACCGAGTCACTGCCGAAGAAATCGCAGGACTGCTCGAATCGGGCGACCCCGCGCGAGCGCTCGTGCAGCGAATCGATGGGATCGGTCGGGAGACGGCGGAGGATCTGCTCGTCGAGGCTGACGGGATGCCCGATCGCATCGTCCAGGCGCTTCGAACGCTCATCGAGTATGTGGAATCTGCGGCGTCGCACGTGATCGTCGATGAGCCGCGCGCGACGTTCTACCCACCACCGCGGGACGCGCGACCGACGGTGACGTTCGGAGAGGCGCTCGACCTCGCGGCGTGTAGCCCGGCGCCGGCCGACGTCGGCCGAGAGGATCTCCGAGAGCGGATCGAGCGGGCGCTTGAACGTCGGGCCCGGACGGCGCAGCGACTCGCGGCATGGCTGGTCGAGGGCGAGGAGGAACGACTTCGACGATCCGCCGACCTCCTGATGATCCATCACGCGGAAGTCGAGGCCGGAGCGCGAGAAGCGACGCTCTCGGATCCCGCCTCCGGCGAGGTGACACGGATCCCGCTGGACCCCAAACAGTCGGCGATCGAGAACGCGCAACGGCTCTACGAGCGGGCGAAGCGCCTCCGACGTGGGCGGCCGCAGGTCCGATCGCGGCTGCGGCAGTTACAGGAGGAGGCGGCGATCCTCCGCGAGGCGTCGGCGCGGGCGGAGAGCGGGCGGCCTCCGGCAGAGGAGGCACTCGAGCTCCTGCCGGGAGCGCGCCCGAGAACGGTCGAGCGAACGACGCTGGCTCGCCGATTCCGAATCGGTGGGTACACGGTGCTCGTGGGGAGAAACGCTCGAGAGAACGATCGGCTCTTGCGGGAAGCCAGGCCTGATGATGTCTGGATGCACGCTCGCGATGCGGCCGGGTCCCACGTGATCGTGCGGCAGCAGGGCGGCGAGGAGATCCCGCACGGCGTCCTTGAGCAGGCGGCCCGACTCGCGGCCTGGTTCTCCAAAGCGCGCGGGGAGAAGCGGATCGACGTTTCCGTAGCAGCCGCGAAGCACGTGCGGAAGCCGAAGGGCGCTCCTGCGGGCCTGGCAATCGTTCGAGACGAGGATACACTCACCGTCGAATCGGAGGAACCGAGGGGACGATGAGTATCGACCGGATCTTGGACATCCTGCTGTCGCTTGTCGCTGTGTTCACGGCGATCGTCTTTCACGAGGTCGCGCATGGGTACGTCGCCGCCCGGCTTGGAGACCCGACAGCGAAGAGCCGCGGACGCCTGACGATGAACCCGCTGGCGCATGTCGACCCGATCGGGACGATCCTCGTGCCGGTGACTCTCGCGATCCTGCGGCTTCCGCTGTTCGGTTGGGCGAAGCCCGTACCGATCAACCCGAACTACTTCCGGAATCCGTTCCGCGGGATGCTCTACGTTGCGCTCGCCGGGCCGGGGACGAACGTCGGGCTGGCGTTAGTGACCGCTGGCGTCGGGCGGCTCGTTCTGCTCGGTATTCCTGACGGGGTGCTGTTCGGAAACGGGACGTTTGCGCCGAACCTGATCCGGGCCGTCTTCCTCTTGTTGGGCGCGTTTGTCATCTACAATTTCATCTTGGCGGTCTTCAACATGATCCCGATCCCGCCGCTCGACGGGTCCCGCGTGCTCACCTACTTTCTGCCGGTCGAAGGGAAGCGCGTGATGCTGTCGCTCGAGAGGTACGGGTTCGTGATTCTGATCGCGGTCATCTACCTCGGCGGGGTGAGCGCGCTCTTCCGCTGGATCGCCCCGCTCTGGCAGGGTCTGTTGGGCGGCCGCTGGATGGTGGCCCTTCGAATTATCGGATAGCCCGATCGGGACGGAACTTCCTTGCTGTAATGGCCACGGGGCCGTATAATCCGCCGTTATCCCGATCGGTCGGAGAGCGAGATCCACATGGCAGAGAGAGTGAGATACGAGGTCAAGGAACGCGCGGAGACCAAAGCGACGGTCCAGGTGACCGTCGACCCCTCTGCGGTCCAGGACGAGGTCGAGTCCGTCTATCGGCGATACTCCCGGGAGATCCATGTCCCCGGGTTCCGCCGGGGAAAGGTGCCGAAGGGGTACCTCGAGTCTCGGTTCGGTCGCGACGTATTTGTCGAGGAGGCGCGCGAGGAGTTGCAGAGGCGCCACCTTCCACAGGCGCTGACAGAGTTGTCGCTGCAGCCCGTCTCGCCACCGGAGGTGAACGTCGTCTCGCCTGAGGACGATCCATCTCTGATCTTCGAGGCGTCGTTCGACGTGCTCCCTGATGTCCATGTCCCCGAGTATCACGGAATCGAAGTGCGCGTGCCGTCGATCCGACCCGTGACGGAAGAGGACGTGCAGGCGGCGCTCGAGGAGATCCGATCGCAATTTGGGACGCTCGAAGAGAAGCTCGGAGACACTGTCGCCGACGGCGACTTCGTTCGAGTGCGCGAGAACGAGCAGGAATGGGACGCTCGCGCCGAAACGGAGAACCCGGTGACGAACACCCTGGTTGGCGCGAAGGTCGGGGAGGCGGTCGAGGTCGACGCCGAGACCCCGGGTGGACGGCGGATCCGCACGAGGCTTTGGGTCGTGGGCCTGCGGCGGCTCGTCCTCCCGGAGATCGACGACGAGCTCTCCAAGGACGCGGGGTTCGAGTCGCTGGAGGAGCTGAAGGCAGACATCCGCCGGCGAATCGCCGAGGGGCGCGAGGAGACTCATCGAAACAGGGTCGATGCCGCGCTTCTCGATGCCGTGTCCGAGAAGACCGAGATCCCGCTGCCGCAGTCGTTCGTGCTCGATCTCGCCGAGAAGGAACTGAACGAACTGAAGGCCTCGCTCGAGCGGTCGGAACCGTCGCTCTCATTCGACGAGTACCTCAAGAAACGGGAGACGACCGAGTTCGAGCTGAAGGAGGAGCTGCGGCGTGCGGTCGAACACCGGGTCCGGAGGGAGCTGATTCTGCGAGCGTTGGCGAAGGTTCATGGCATCTCGATCGACGATCCTGAGCTCGAGGATCTGGCAGCGGCCGATGCGTCGAAGCATGACGAGGAACCGGTGCGCTTGATCGCCCGACTGAAGGCGGGCGATCGCTGGGAGACGTACCGAACGAGCAAAGTGAATGAACGGGTGTTCGTGCTCCTTCGCCGGAGCGCCGTCATACAGGATACCACGGAACCGGACCAGGAGGCCTCGGAATGAGCGCTCAGATCCCCTTTGTCATCGATCACACCGGGCACACGGAGCGAACGTACGACATCTATTCCCGGTTGCTGGAGGACCGGATCATCTTCCTGCGGGACGCGATCGATGACGATATCGCGAACGCCGTCATTGCCCAGATCTTATTCCTCGCTGCGAAGGATCCCTCGAAGGACGTCCGTCTGTACATCAACTCGCCTGGCGGATCCGTCACGGCGGGCCTTGCGATCTACGACACAATGCGCTACGTGAAGTGCGACGTCGCGACGATATGCATCGGGCAGGCCTCCAGTATGGCCGCCGTTCTGCTGGCGGCGGGAGCAACCGGGAAACGCGCGGCGCTCCCGAACTCCCGGATTCTGCTGCATCAGGTCTTCGGCGGGGCGCAAGGGCAAGCGGCCGACGTCAAGATCCAGACCGACGAGTTGCTACGAGTTCGCGACGTGCTGGTCAACATCCTCGCCGAGCACACAGGTCAGCCGAAACGGCGAATCGCCAAGGACACCGATCGGGACAAGTACATGACCGCCGAGGCGGCGGCCGAGTACGGCCTGATCGACCGGATCATCCCGCCGCGGAACCAGGCGGCGTCTCCGGGTTAGCAGGCGCACGAGAGGGGGTTCCATGCGGACCGGGACCGCGGATCCCCCGCTTCATTGGGGTTGGACGCCGCGATGGCTGTTCGCGCGGATGGCGAAGCTCGCCCGCGAAATTGTAGAACTCGCGGGGCTCGAGCACGAGACGGCCGGATTACTCGATCGGATCAGCGATCCACACTGATTCCAGGCGCTCGGCTGCGTCCTCGGGTTCGACTGGCACTCGAGCGGACTGACGACGACGACATGCGGCGCGATCAAGGCGGGGATCGCTGGGGCGGAAGAGACACTGGGGTTCTTCATTGTTGGAGGGAAGGGGGCAGCATCGTGAAGGACACCGGCGGAGATCGTTGCGTGGGGCGACCGGATCGGCGTCGATGCGGACCGACTGGTCGACGCCAGCCGTACGTCGGCGAAGGTCGACAGCGCTGCGGTCCAGGATGGGTACCCGGTCTATCACCACGTCCTGCGATTTGATCGGAGCGAAGAGTGGGCGGTCGTTTCAGCAGGGGATGAACGATGCAACGGGGACGGCCCGTCGATACGACTGGCTGTCGCGTCGGGTGTCCGATTTCGTCTGCGATCCGCACGCTGCGATCTGTTGGGGGATCACCGCGCGCCGACGTTGAACCTAGTGGCGGCCGACAACGCGCGAACGCGAAGCCTCGATGTGGACCTGGCGCGCCGCCCGCTGGGAATGCTCGTTGAGGAGCTCGACCACCTCAAGCGGCTCGCCCTCCCCGCGACGTCATGAGATCCGCATCGCCGACATCTCACCCGACCGGCTGTCCGGGATTCTCTCGAAGACATACGAGGCCCAGCCCGAGGGATTTCTGGACCTATTGCTCATTTCGGGCGTCGGCTCGAGGACGCTGCGCGCTGTCGCTCATCGCCGAGCTCGTTCACGGTGCGACGCCGAGCTTCGACGATCCCGCACGGTTCAGCTTCGCCCACGGGGGGAAAGATGGGATCCCGTACCCGGTCGATCGGCCCGGCTACGACCGAACGATCGACCTTCTGGAGCGGGCGATCCGCCGCACGAAGCTCGGAGGGAGCGAGGAGCGGTCGGACCGACTGCGATTGCATCGAGCGTTCGCTGCCCCAATCCGTGCGGCGTTCCCTCAGCGCACGACGGCACCCGACCCGAGCTGCGGTCGGTCGGTCGAGAAAGGGCGCCCGAGGATCGCGCCAGCCGGGAGCGTTCATATTCCGCAGCCGGCGGCGGACTCAGCCGATCTCCTCCACACATTCGCGGCACTCGATCCTGCGTTCGCGAAGGGACTGTAGGATGAAGTCGGCCGCCGCCGAATCCGCGCCAAGCAGCTCGGGAGGAATGATCCCCGCGTCCGGAACCCCTCCGCGGGCGACCCAGCGGGCGGCGGCCGTGGCCGTGAACCCCGTGGTACGCGCCATTGATGTCGTTCCCGTCGCGCGATCGAACCGATCGAGCAGGTCGAACGTCGTCCGGAGTCGTCGAGAGCCGGTGACCCCCTCGACGGCGACCCGTAGCACCGTGAGATCCTCGTCGCCCTCGCGAAGTGCCCACGTGGCGGACAGGAGAGCCGCAGTGACGTCGATCGGGCGGGCGCGACCCCCGGGAACGTCGACCGGATTCACGTCGAAGAACCCCGTTTCACGGAGGATCTCCATCAGATCAGCGTGGCCCGGGTAGCGAAGCGTCTTCTCGGTCATCTCGTCCGCCGGGATCGTGCGGAGGAGGGTCCGGAGTCCATCGGTCAGGAACGCCTCTACAGTGCCGACGCCGGCGAGCGTGAGGCGCTCCCGCCCCGAAAGGGCCGGCTTGACCACCGGCTGCCCGCTCCTGACGATCCGCGAGGGGCGCGTGTACTCCTCGATGACGTCGACCGGTGAGAAGACAGCGCGGTACTCGTAGGGCCAGTCCCGCACAGCCGGGAGGCCACCGACGTAGATTGAGACGCGCTCGACCCGATCGAGCCGCGCTGCGACGCGGCCGACGAGTAGATTGCTCAGGCCAGGAGCGACGCCGCAGTCCACGATAGCTACCACGCCTCCTCGGCGTGCGAGATCGTCGAGCTCGAATGGGTCTTCGGGAAAGAACGAGATGTCGACAACGTCGACGCCGGATTCGAGCACTGCGCGAAGCGTCGATGACCCCATGTGTCCGGGCACTGCGCTGACGATCAGATCCGCGCCGGACGCGAAGTCGCGGATCGTCGCGGGATCGCCGAGATCACCGGTCGCCCGTTCGATGGCCGGGTGCGCGTGCAGCGCGGCGAGCCGTCCGGGATTCCGGTCGACAGCGAGGACGTGGAATTGCGGTTCCGTGGCGAGATCGGCGGCGATCGTGCTGCCGACCCGCCCCGCACCGAGAACGACGATCTTCATGATGACTCCCTTCGCCCGTGGCTGTGGGGATTGTAGACGAGCTGGACCACCGCGGCGAGTCACGCACGGGCGGGGACGAAACGCGGCGCCCGGAGCGGTGGCGGTGTCGGGCGGCGCACGGCCGTGGAGAAGATTCGGCGGCACGAGACGCAGCGCTGCGGAGCGGACGACCAACGGCCGAGGATCGATCCAGAACGTCTCCAGAATGCATCCAGCACGAACTTGCGCTGGGTCGTTGGGCACTGCATGATGCATACACAGACGTACAGGACGCGTAAAGGAGGCGATGTGTTCTTCCACCAGGAGAGACTGCGGGCGTCGGAGGCGTTGCCGGGAATCCGGCGGTCGGCGATCTGGATGGATCGAGTCATGATGACGTTCTTCCAGTTCGAACCGGAGAGCGTTGTTCCGGAGCACGCACACGAGAACGAGCAGATCACCCTGGTGACGGCAGGGGAAATGGAGTTCACGCTCGACGGGGAGACGCGCCGGCTCTACACGGGGGATGGGGTCTGCGTTCCGGCGGGTGTCCCTCACTCTGCTCGGATCCTCGACCAAGCGACGAGTGCGATAGACGCATGGGCACCGCCGCGCGAGGAGTACCGCTGCTGACGCTCTGGAGGTGGAGGAGATCGGCGTGTCGGGGCTGCATCTGAGGTTCTTCGGGGCGCCCTGCCTGGAGCACGGTGGCGGTGAGCCGGTCTCGATCGCGCGGTGGAAAGGGATGGCGCTGCTCGCATATCTCGCAGTGACGGGGCTTTGTCATCCCCGCCCGGGACTGGCGGCGCTGCTTTGGCCGGAGTCCCCGCCGGAGGCGGCGCACTCCGCTCTTCGAAACGCGCTGTGGATCCTATCCTTCGGCAGACCCCGCTTTGCTCATCGATGATCGGCGATCGGAGCACGGTCGGGCTTCGGCCGGCCGACGAGCTCTCCGTCGATGTGCTGCAGTTCCGCGCGCTCCCTCGCTCCGCGGAGGACTGCCGACACCAAGGAGATGAGGGACGTTGCGTGCATTGCGTGTCGACGCTGAGAGAGGCGGTCGAGCTCTGCCGGGCGCCGTTCCTGGACGAGTTCACACTCCCCGATGGCCCCGGGTTCGATGACTGGCAGATCGCCGAACGGGAGGCGCTTGCGGATGAGTTCGGACGCGCGATCGCGCGGCTTGTCGGGCACTACATCGCGCACGGCGATGGCGGCGAGGCGGTCGTCTACGCCCGTCGCTGGCACGAGGACGATCTCTTGAGCGAAGCGGCGTGCAGGGAGCTGATGCGGGCATTCGCTGTGGACGGGAGGCGTGCCGAAGCCCTGAGAAGCTTTGAGTGATGTCGCCGAATGCTCCAACAGGAGTTCGGCATTGCGCCCGAGGAGTCGCCCCTCGACCTGATCGACCGGATCCGTCGTGAGGAGGTCGGTCATTCCGTTCGAAGCGACGTCCGTCCGTGGACGAACCTGCCGGTTGCTGCGACCCAGTCCGTGGGGAGAAAGCCGGAGATCCCGCAGGTCCGCGTGCTGTTCGATGCAGGGGAACGACTGATCATGCTCGTCGGGATCGGCGGGAGCGGCAAGACACGGCTCGCCCTGCAGGCCGCCGAGAATCTCTCTGGCCGGTTCCCGGACGGCATTGTCTTTGTCTCTCTGACCACCGCGACCGGCGAAGCGCAATTCGTTTCCGCAACGGCCGAGGCGCTCGGTCTCCCGCGGACGGAAGACGGGCTCATGGACGACGTTGAACGGCCGGCCGACTCGATCAACGGGCACAGGCTCCCCTTTCATCCTCGACGGAGCGGAGGGGATCGCCGGGGACTTGGGAACGCTACAGCGTCTCGTGGCCGACGGTGCACAGGCAATCGCCACCAGTCGGGAGGCGCTGTCGCTGTCCTGTGAGAGCATCGTGCCGGTCGGCGGCCTCTCGGTTCCGCCGGTCGATGCGCACCGCGAGACACTCGATGACTACGCCGCCATGCGGTTGGTGCGGCTCGCGGTGCGCCGTGCACAATCGCAGACCTTATCGGGTGACACGGCCGAACGGCTGGACACGGCGAAGGTCTGCCGGCTGGTTGACGGCCTCCCGCTCGGACTGGAACTGGCTGGCAGCTGGAGCCGGGTCCTGCCGTGGCGCGAGATCGCCGATCGAATGTCCCGGGATCTCAATTCTCTGTCGAGCACGAACCGCGACACGCCGGTCCGATATCGGAGTCTGCGATCGGTCTTCGGACAGACCTGGATCCTCTTGACGGGCGAACAGCGCCAGGCGCTGACCCGGCTCGCCGTCTTTCGGGGAGGGTTCAGCTCCGGGGCGGCGGAGACGGTCGCCCGGGTCACCCCGGCGAGCCTGGCAGCGCCCGGACAGAGGAACCTCGTCCAGCGAACCGGGGCGGACCGGTATCAGCTGCACGACACGAAGTGATTCGTCAGTTCTCGCGCGAGCGGCTGGATCTCGATGAGGGCGACTGCGTGCGCGTCGCTGACGCTCATTCGACCTACTACCTCGAGTGACTCGAACGGACGTTCGCCAAGATGAAGGGGGAGTCCCAGGACAGCGCGTTGCGGGCGGAGGAGGGGGATCTGGCGAGCATCCGCGATGCCTGGTTCCGCGCGATCCGGCGGGCTGATTCGGATCGGCTTGTCCGGGCCGCCAGCGCCCTCTTCTTCGTCTACGACATACGCAGCCGGTTCGAGGAGGCGGAGGAGCTCTTGGCGCAGACGCGGAATGCAATGCAGGGGAGGATGCGAGTCGACCGGACGATCGCGGAGTTCGTGAACGTCGCGTACGGATGGTTCCGGATCTACCGCAGCCCCGATGCGGCATGCGCGCAGATTGCGACCGCTGTCTGTGCGCTCGACAGGGAGCCGTTCGGCGCGCTTCACGCCGTCGCATACGTAATCGCGGCGTACGCGGGTGCGTTTCCCACGGGAGCGGCTCGATCGGAGCCTCGCATTCTATCGGACGATCGGCGCATGTGGGCCGAAGCACTCGCGCTCGGGGCGTACGTTGGCGTGCTTGGAGAAGATGATCTCGACCAGGCAGAGCGGATGGCGATGCGCAGTTTTCGGCTCCGTCGCAGTCTCGGCGACCGCTGGGGCGCGAGCCTGGTCCTCTACACCCTGGGGCGACTCGCCGAGCTCGGTGGGAGATTGGGGCTCGCGCGTCTGCGGTTCGAGCAGTGCCGCTTGCTGGCGGATGAAGCTGGGACCGGCCCGTACATCGTGATCTCATCGCTTCTCGGGGAGAGCCGGGTCGCGCGGCGCAGTGAGCGGTTCGGCGAAGCGGCGGGGCGCCACCGGGAAGCGCGGGTTCGGTACGAAGAGGCGTTTCGCGTCTTCCAGACGATCAGTCCAACGCAGGAAATCGCGGAGACGGCTGCGCTTCTCGGAGATCTGGCGCGCGAGACAGGGGGCGCGGATGAAGCCGAGGGCTGGTACGAGGAGAGCCTGGCAGCGGACTCGGAGAATGGTCCGGCGGCCGAGGGCCTGTCTGCCCTGGGGAGATCTCCCGCGACGGATCGTTGATCCTCCTGGACCGCGCGGTCGGTGCCCGGCGGATTCGGTAGAATCAGGCCGAGGGAGGGATTGATGAACGTCGACCAGTTACTGTCGCTTCTCGGCGGGCGATTCTCCGGGGCAAGGGCTCGGGATATCGCGGCCGAGATTGCCGGATTTCACAGGGTTCAGGGATCTCCCGGTTATGACGCCGCTGTCTCTTCGGTCCGAGAGAGGCTCGCCGCCGTCGGCGTCGCCTCGCGGGTGCACGAATACCCGGCGGACGGGCGGGCGAAGACGTACGAGTGGAGATGCCCGCCGGCATGGCACGTGAGGGGCGGTCGGTTACGCGAGCGGTCCCCGAACGAGCGGACCGTCGTCACGTTCGATGACGTTCCCGTGTCGATCTGCCCGCATTCCCCCGGGGGAACCGTGGAGGGCGAACTGGTTCATGTGGGGAAAGGGACGGATCGGCCGGACTACGCCGGGATCGACGTTTCCGGGCGGTTCGTTCTTGCGCACGGCCGGGTCGCCTCCGTCGTGGCCGCCGCCCGCGAGCGCGGAGCGATTGGCGTCGTGATCTACCCTGACAACGAGCGGGCGGCGACGTCGCACGACCTGGTCCAGTATCAAGGGATCTTCCCGTCTGCGGACGAGATCCCCGGTCTCATCCCGGCGTTCTCGGTCTCCCGCCGGACGGCTGACGGGTGGATTTCCGCCTCCGCGACCGGACCGGTCCGACTGGTCGGAGAGATCGACGCAGCCTTCATCGAGAATGCACTGAGAGTACTGGAGGCGTGGGTCCCGGGGACGGAGGACGGAGCGGGGGAGGTCCTCCTCGTTGCTCACCTTTGCCACCCGCGCGAGTCGGCGAACGACAACGCCTCGGGGAGCGCGGTCCTCGTCGAACTCGCGGGCATCCTGCAGGCGATCCGGGACGAGATTCCTCTTCGGGATACCGTCCGACTCCTGTGGGTGCCGGAGTTCTACGGGACGCTCCCGTGGGCGGCGTCGCACGTCGAGGCCCTCAGGGATACCCACTTCGTCCTGAACCTAGACATGGTCGGTCAGTCGCCCGAGGTTGTCGGCGAGCCGCTTCGTGTTTTTGCGGTCCCGAATTCGGTTCCGAGCTATCTGAACGCGATGATCGAGCCGATCGCCTCGCGCGTCGCAAGCGCCTCAACCGCCGTGCCGCGCGGGTCCGGGCGACCGCTGCACTGGGTGCTCGATCAGCCGAGCGGGGGGAGCGACCATCTCGTCTTCGGTGCCCCGCCGCACCGGCTGCCGGCGATCATGTTTGGACACGAGGATCCGCACTGGCACACGAACCTCGATACGATCGACAAGGTCGATCCGACCCGGCTGCAACAGGTCGGCATGATCGTGGGGTGCCTGGCGGCGCTCCCGTGGGCGGCCGAGGCCGAGCATCTGCGATTGCTGGATTGGACGCTCTCGTACAGCGTACGGCGACTGGTTGAAGCGGGCTCGTTGGCCCGCGACCTCGAGCCTCCTGCGAGACGACGGTTGCTTGAGATCGCTTTGGAGATTGAGACCCGACGCGCCCAAAGCCTGACACGCCGGATTCCCGACGCGCTCCTTCTCACGCTCCTCGAAGGACACGTCGACGCATTACGCACGGTTGCCGATCACCTGACGCGTCGGCTCCCTGGCGGGGCGGCGAGCCGGGCGCCAGCGGCGACGGGCCGGCGTCCGATGCGACGGATCGACGGACCGCTCGTCTACGCGTTCACTGACGCCCTCAACGAAGAAGAGCGGGGGTTCTTCAAGGAACGGCTGGCGGCGAACCATCGAGCGATGATCGAGGGGCTGTTGAACCTGTGCGACGGGGAGCGGACGACATCCGACATCGCGCTTCACCTGGCGCTCGACGCCGGTCGGCTCGTCTCGATCGAGGACGTGGAGCGTGGAGTTGACCTGCTTGCGAAGGCCGGGTACGTGACGGCCTCGGCCGAGTGACGGGCGGTATCATGCACCCGCGCCGCTGCGCAGGATGGCCGAGGCCAAGGCGGGACGTCGCACCTGATGGCGGTCCAATGTCGCACGACCCACAGCGGCTGGGGTGGTGTGTCCTCTCCAAGACGATCTCGGGTGGGATCCCCAAAAGGGACAAGTGTCCTTACGACTCCCGAGGAGCGGGACGGATGATGGAGCGACGGTACAGGGCATCCGCGCGGATCGCGGACGGAACGGGGGAAGACGGCAGGGGCCGTTTTCCCCCGTGACCTGTCTTTGCGTGAGTGTTCTCGAGTCGATGCGCCCCGGTGCGGCTACCGACGCCGCTTCCGCGGCTTTGACGTCGGTGCGCGGGCGGCATCGTGGCCGATCCGGCGCTCATCGAGCATTTCGTCGAGCGCACGATCGATCTCCTCTTCCGTCGGCGCTCGACGCAGCCGACCCTCGAGCCGCCTGATGACGCGCTCTCTGACTCTTCGTTCTTCGCGACCCATTCCTCTCCCTTCGCTGCGCCGGCAGAGTATGCCCGATGGCATCCCTCGAAGGCGAGCGGCTCGACAGGGAGCAAGGTGATTCGTACGATCTCTCCCGGCATGCTGTGGCATGCGGGAGAGCTGCGCGAAAGAGGACGTAATGCAGGAGAACTACTTACGAGGCAAGCAGGTCCGGCTGACGGCGATTCGGAAGGACGATGCGTCGGCGATGGCGCGTTGGGAAGAAGACGTCGGGTTCCTCCGCCTGCAGGGGACGAACATCGCGGCACCGCGGAGCGCCGCTCAGATCGCGACCGAGTTGGAGCGGATTGCCGAGGAGTCCGATTCGGTGATGTTCGCGATTCGCAAGCTGGAAGGGGACGAGATCGTCGGGACTGTCGGGTTCTACGAGATCGAATGGGCAAATGGGAGCGCCTGGATGGGGATCGGGATCGGGGATCGGAAGAACTGGGGAAAGGGGTACGGAGCGGAAACGGTCCGGCTCATCCTGCGGCATGCGTTCGACGAGATGAACCTGCACCGGATCAGCCTGACAGTGATTGAGTACAACGCCCGAGCGATTGCGCTCTACGAGCGCGCTGGGTTCCGACGGGAGGGCGTTTTTCGGGAGTTTGGACTGCGGGACGGGCGTCGCTACGACCTCCTGCTCTACGGTCTACTCCGCCCGGACTGGGCGGCGAGACGCGACTCATGATTGCGCACCGGCCTGGCTGCGGGAAGCCGGCCGGGGGGGAATTGACGGAGTCTGGTCTGCCTCTGCAGAAGGGGGTCTCATGCCGGAACTGCCCGAGATCGTGTGCCGTGCGCGCGAGATGTGCGAAGCCCTCGCGGGTCGGACGATTCGCACGATTGAGGTCGCTCAGCCGAAGTGCCTGAACGTGCCGGTGGCGTCGTTCACACGCGGCCTCGCCGGAGCGAGGATCGTCGCCGTCGACTCCCGGGGGAAATGGCTGTTCGTGGAGACCGATCGCGGCCATCTCCTCCTGAACCTTGGAATGGGGGGGGAGATCCTGCTCGTCGGAGACGGCGAGCGGCCGGAGAAGTGGCGTCTCCGGCTCGATCTCGACGGAGATGGAGCGCTGTCGATCAACTTCTGGTGGTTCGGGTACGCGCACTACGTCTCGCCCGGTCGGCTCGCGTCCCACGAAATGACGGCGAAGCTCGGGCCGAACGCACTCGATGCGACGCGTGAGCAGTTTCGGGCGTTGCTCGCCGGTCGGCGCGGCGGGATCAAGGCGTTCCTCCTCGATCAATCGCGGCTTGCCGGGATCGGGAACGCCTACATCCACGACATCCTGTTTCGGGCCCGGCTTCATCCGCTGCGAACCATCCCGACGCTTCGGGACGACGAAGTTGGCCGACTGCATGAAGCGATCCGGACGGAACTGCAGCGAAGCATCGACGTTGGCGGCGCCGGGTACGAGGTCGATCTCCGAGGGCGGCCGGGCGGGTTCACCGCCGCAGACCTTCTCGTCGGGTATCGGGAGGGAGAACCCTGCCCCGCTTGCGGAACCGCGATCGAGAAGGTGCGGACAGGAGCGACGGCGAGCTTCATCTGTCCGAGGTGCCAATCACTCTCGGGTCCGGACAGCGGCGACACCGAACGCGCGGATCGTCGAAAGAGCGCTAGGATCGTGTAGTCAACGAGCGAATCCGCACAACCGGCCGGGCAGCGCAGGCAGAGTCAGCGCAAGATTGGGACATGGCCTGTGACGCTCGCTCCCCGCGGGGGACTCGGAGCCGCTGCGGTGACCACCGTCAGAGCGGTCCACCTCTTCGTAGGGACGACGGACGCTGCGATGGTGTTCTCGATCGGAGCGGCACCGTGGACGCAGAGCCTCAGCGTGCGTGTGTGTGGACCGAGAGCGACGCTTCGCCTACCATGGCGAACGGCGGCGGTCGGGGGAGCGACGTCGAGGGGGAGGAGCTATGAGAGGATGGATCATCGGCGCGGCGATCGCTGCACTCGTCGGAGCGATCGGAGTGGCTGCCCCGATGGATGATGGGGTGAGCCCCGAGCGGTACGAGCTTCGCGTGCAATTTGACCCGGAAACCGGCGTGTTGCGCGGCGAAGCAGTCGTGACCGCTGTCAACGGGACGGGAGGCGTGATCGACGAGCTCCCATTCTGTTTACTGGCGAACTGGAGCGCGCAGGAGAACCCGCATCTCCACCCTGCGCTGACTGACACCCAGTACATCGCGGGGTTCGACCCGACTTGGACCCGGATCGATCGCGTGACCGACGAGAGTGGCGCCGTGCTCTCGTATCGACTGATGCCCGTTCCGCCTGCAATTCAGACGTACTCACTCGACGACGGCTTGATGATCGTCGAGCTGGCATCGCCGCTCCCTCCCGGTGCAGCGACGACTGTCGGGATCGAGTTCGAGACGAAGTTCGCCCGAGGATACCTTCTCGATCAGTGCGTCGTCGAGGAGGTCTTCGTCTGGCGCTTCGCTTGGCATCCGATGCTTGTCCCGTCCGACGATTGGAGCGGGGAGTTGCTTCTCCCGGCTGCCGAGTACCGCGTCGAGTTGAGCGTGCCGACCGGGTACCGCGCGCTTGGGGGCGCCGACCGGCAGACGTCCCTCGACGTTGCGGACGACGAAACGTGGCTCTTGCTGGAGAGCGACCGCCCGGTCCGCTCGATTCCGTTGATCATCGGCCCCGAGCTCGAGACCGTTTCGACGGTCTGGCGGGATGTGCAGGTCGTCGCGGTCCATCGCTCCGGGAACGAGACATTCGCTCGGCTCGCTCTCAGCTACGCCGAGGAGATCCTCACCGACTACACTGAGCGCTACGGCCCATCTGGCTACCGGCGGATCGTGATTGCCGAGAGTCCGACTCCGGGTCTCTACGGGATGGCGGCCGACGGGATGATCCTGCTCGGAACCGACTTCGCCCGGCTGAAGGACATGCCGGCCCTTGGGACGTACGATCGCCTGATCGAGTATCTGATCGCGCACGAACTAGCCCACCTCTGGTGGGGAATCGGGGTGGGGGCCGATCTGAACGCCGAGAACTGGCTCTCCGAGGGCTTCGCGGAATACGCGTCGATCGGGTACTTCGAACGAAGGCACGGAGCATTCGGGCCGAATGTCTTCTCCCATCTTGGGCCGGGCCTAGTGGAGGAGATCCTCCGCGAGTCGTTCGGTTGGATGAACCTCCGGCAGCACAACGTCGAGGCCGTCTACCTCGACGTTCTGCGGAACGGCTTCGACGAGCCGATCCTGCGCCCGCTCGCCGACGTGGAGTACCTGAACGCCCTCCAGGCGCGCACGTATAAGAAAGGCTACCTGGTCATGCGGGCGCTGGAAGGCCTGATTGGCGAAGAGGCGCTGACCGTCGTCCTTGGCGAGCTGAACACAGAGTGGCGCGGCCGGATCCTGACTGCCGAGGCGTTCCAGCGGCTCTCCGAGGACGTGAGCGGCCGGGACCTATCTGCGTTCTTCGCCGACTGGCTCTGGGGAGATGCCCAGTTCGATGCGACCGTGGAGCGGTTCGACGTCGCGCGCGACGATGTGGGTTATGCGACGACCGTCCACTTGCGGCGCGCCGGTCCCGCGCTTCCGGTTGAAGTGCAGGTGACCGCGGACGACGGGACGACATCTCAGCAGCTCTGGGGAGGAACAGCGGACGCGGGGAGCCTCGTCTTTCGGACCGACAGGCCGGTTGTGTCGGTTCACGTCGATCCCGAGGAGCGACTTCCGGATCGGAACCGGTTCGACAACCATTCTCCGCGGAAGGTCCTGATCGCCCACCCGTTCCGATCGTCCGACGATCCTCCGATCGGGCGCCCGCTCGACGCCTACGTCATCCGGGTCTCACTGGCGAGCATCTCCGGCGGCTTCCGGAACGACCACCAGTGGAGCATCGCTGCGATGCCGCACATCCCGACGTCTCTGACCGTCCCCGGGGCGGTCGGCGGAGCGTTGTTCGAGACCTGGGATGTTGTTGGGCAGTACGCAGCGAACGTCGATCGCAGTCTGTCGATCCTCGCGATGGCCGGGATCGGGGCGTGGGACCCGATCAAAGGCACAGGCGATCTTGATGTTCGGTTGACCGCGCAGCGCCGATTCTTCACCCACCCGGAGACGGGAAACGCCGGACGATACTGGTACCCAACGGATCTCCTCGATCTGACGCTCGGTGCCCTCGGTCCGATCGCGGCTCCGGTCCCGTACCTGTCTGCAACTTGGACGCGCTCTGAGCTCCTGTCGAGGTATACGGAAAACGTGGTGCAATTCACGGTGGGCGTCCCGGGGCTCGGGGCGGAGCCATTCGCGTCGGCTGAATGGTCACGCTCTCAACGGATCCGGATCGCCGCGAACCTTTACCTGGATCTTGACAGCGTCATCTCCGAGACGCTGTTCGGCACAATTCCGAACCCGTTTCTCTTCTCGCTCGACCGCCTTCACTCGTTCCCGTACCTGCCGATGGGGCATCACCAGGTCTACGGCAGCGCGGAGCTGGTCCTTCCGCCGCTCGCCCGACGCTTCGGGTACGCCGTCTTCAACCTGACGCGGATCGAGACAGTGACAGGATCGCTCTTCGTCCAGGGCGGGAGGACAGAGTCCGATTGTGAGCGGATCTGCAACCCGCAGACGCTGATCGAGGCCGGCGCGAAGCTGACGTTTGAGCTGACGGGGATCGTGGGTCTATCGTTCAACATCGGTGTCGGATACGCGCAGCCGGTCTACGGCCCCGACGGCGCACCAGGGCTGTTTTTCGAACTCGGCATCGAGCTCTAGTGACGGCCGAGCAGCGGGCAGAGCGGCGTCAAATGCCTCCAGGCCGTGTCGCTCCCGCCGGGGCTGTTCTTGTCCTCTGGCGTGACAAGGCTCCATAGCACGTCATGGCGCGCGATAGAAGACACGACCCCATCGAGGACGGGGACCGGCAGAATGAGGGCTGGGGAAGAGACGATTGAGTGAGGAGCGAGTGCAGATGGCCGAAGAGAACGCGAAGTCCGAGGAGAAGAGGACCGGGGAGTCCGGCGAGGGGAAGGAGAAGCGGAGGAAGCTGCTCGGGATCGAGCCGATCGAGACGCACCACGAAATCGCCCTGAGGGGGACCTCGCTCAAGTACACCGCACGAACCGGCGTCATCCCGTTGACAGACGAATTCGGCGAGACGCGGGCCGAGGTCTTCTTCACCGCCTACGAGCTCGACGGCGTCGAGGACCGATCAGACCGGCCGCTCACATTCGCGTTCAACGGCGGCCCGGGGTCCTCGTCGGTCTGGCTCCATATGGGCGCGTTGGGACCGAAGCGCGTGGTCATGGAAGACGAGGGCTGGATGCCGTCGCCGCCGTACCGGCACGCGGACAACGAGTCCACGTGGCTCGATCGGACCGATCTCGTCTTTGTGGACCCAGTCGGGACGGGGTTCAGTCGCGCAGCGAAACAGGAACTGGACAAGGCATTCTGGAGCTTCAAAGGGGACATCGAATCGATCGGTGAGTTCATCCGCCGCTACCTCACGCAGTATCGGCGGTGGTCGTCTCCTCTCTTCCTCGCTGGCGAGAGCTACGGTACGACGCGCGCCGCGGGGCTGGCAGAATACCTCGTCGACCGTGGGATCGCATTCAACGGCATTGTGCTGATCTCGACTGCCCTTGACTTCGGCGCAATCCGGTTCATGCCGGGGAACGACCTGCCGTATCAGCTGTTTGTCCCGACGTACGCAGCGGCAGCCTGGTACCACGGGAAGCTCTCGCGGGAGCTTCAGGCACGCAGCCTCGCTGACCTGATGGCGCAGGTCAAGGCGTGGTCGGAGGGGGAGCTGACACTCGCGCTGATGAAAGGGGACCGCCTCGACGGTGCGGAGCGCCGCTCGGTTGCGGAGACGCTCTCGGCGTACACCGGGCTCGATCTTGACTACGTGCTGGGGACGAATCTGCGCGTTCACATCCAGCACTTCTGCAAGGAGCTCCTGCGCGCTGAACGGCGTAGCGTCGGCCGACTCGATGCGCGATTCAAGGGTGTGGAAGCTGTCACGGTGACGGAGCGGCCGGAGTTCGACCCGTCGATGCTTGCAATCACGCCACCGTACACCGCTGCGTTCAACGACTACGTTCGGTCGGAGCTGCGGGTCGAGACCGATCTCACCTACGAGACACTCAGCATGCAGGTGAACGAGAAGTGGGAATGGGAGAAGGGGACCATGCCCGCGACCGGCGAGGCGCTGCGCAGCGCAATGGCGAAGAACCCGTATACGAAGGTCCTCGTCGGCCAGGGATACTACGATCTGGCGACGCCGCACTTCGCGGCCGAGTACATGATCAGTCACATGAACATCGACCCGGAGCACCGCGGCAACATCGTGATGGCGAGCTACGAGGCTGGGCACATGTTCTACCTCGACGTTGGCTCACTGACTGCGTTCAAGGACGACGTCGACCGGTTCATCCGCTCGGCCGCGTGAAGACGATGGACAAACGGAGCCTCCTCGGCCGTCCGACGCAATGAGGGTGATGCCGGAGACTCGCATGAAGCTTCGATGTGCCGGATGCGGCGAGACGTTCAACCCGCCCGCAGTCCGCTGCGGGCAGTGTGACGGGCTGCTGCGGTCGGAGTACTCCGAGAGGGCGTTTCGGCCTGGAGACGCCGGCAACATCTTCGCCTTCCGCGACTGGCTCCCCGTGCGCGAGCCGATCGAGACGACCGTCGGCCCCGTCGTCTACCGGAGCGAGCGGCTCTCTGAGCGGCTGCGACTGGGAGACTTGGCGATTGCGTTCAACGGCTACGCGCCCGAGATCGGCGCGCGGAACCCGACTGGGTCGTTCAAGGACTTCGAAGCGTTGCCGACCCTCCTCTACTACCGCGAGCACGGGATTGACGCGCTTGTCCTGGCCTCGGCGGGAAACACCGCGCGGGCGTTCGCTCACGCTGCATCGCGCCTGAACTACCTGACCCTCATCGTCGTCCCGGAGGATGCGCTTCGGCGGCTCTGGCTCCCGTGTCCGCCGTCCGACGCCGTCCGACTCATTGGAGTTGACCTGGTTTCGTGGACACCTTAAGACTTGAACGAGGAGGAGTTCACGATGCCGAAGACACGACCACCGTACCCGCCGGAGTTTCGCCAGCAGATGGTGGAGCTTATAAGGGC
>Ga0068712_1002063_pt1 | contig 24637 bp, 22 predicted proteins | sample MTBAKSrepl1MetaG_FD_62987 | JGI IMG/M metagenome (GOLD analysis project Ga0068712, IMG submission 62987) | Enrichment culture microbial communities from Arthur Kill intertidal strait, New Jersey, USA, that are MTBE-degrading - MTBE-AKS1... | ecosystem: Environmental > Aquatic > Marine >... | reverse complement strand
CCTTTCTCTTTTGCGCGAGCTCGTTCTTGATGATGGTGATCAGCTCTCTCTCCTTCGGCATCACTCCCTGAAGTGGGGGACCGACTGCCACGAAAGTTTACATCCTGGAACGGTGAACACTTTTTCGACAGCCTCGTTCGGCAGGCAAAACATGACACACGAATTCGACGGCAAAAAGTATGAGAAGGCTTCCGATCATCAAAAGGAATGGGGGGCCAGGCTCATAGCTGAGCTTGATCTAAATGGGTTTGAACGAGTTCTTGATCTCGGTTGCGGTGATGGCACTATCACAGCCCAGATTGCAGGCCTTATTCCTCAGGGCGAGGTAGTCGGAATCGACGCTTCCGAAGGAATGATTGAGGCGGCATTGCCCAGGCAAAAAGACAATCTGTTGTTCCATAGACTTGACATTAACGATCTCGATTTTGATGAGGAATTTGATGTCGTATTTTCCAATGCAACGCTTCATTGGGTTAAAGACCATAAGCGGTTGCTCTCGAACGTACGCCGAGCTCTTCGTTATGGCGGTCGTATCCGCTTTAATTTTGCCGGAGAAGGCAACTGCTCAAATTTCCTTTTTGTAATCCAGGAGGTAATGGACCTGCAGAACTTCCGGTCATTTTTTGCCAGGTTTGAGTGGCCGTGGTATATGCCCCCCGTTAATGAATACCAAGTCTTGGTGGAATCCATCGGATTGCAGAATGTTCAGGTTTGGGGTGAAAATGCGGACAGATATTTTCCAGATGAACAAGCGATGATTCGATGGATTGATCAGCCCAGCCTCGTTCCATTTCTTGCACATGTAGAAGAGTCAAAGAAAGATGCATTTCGAAAAATTGTTGTACGCAAGATGGTTGAAAGAACAAAGCATAAAGATGGAAGATGTTTTGAGACTTTTCGCCGTATCAATGTTTCAGCGGCAAAATGAAATTGCCGAACAACAGGCTGTACAGGATTCGGGTCAAAAGGCGGCCTTCACCTGTAAGCCAGAGCGTTAGTCGCGACGCGATGTCGCGTAAGTGATTGTACTATTAGGAGGTTTTATACCCAAGAGTACTCAGCATGTTCCTGCTGATCCCTACGTGGGCGTGCTACCGTTGCGCTGATGACGGGGTGCGAAGCCCCACGGACAATGTACCGAACTGGGTTGAAATGGTAACATGACGACCCGTCCGGAAAGCCTCTCCGGTTAAGGGCTAGGGACCGAGTGATATGGTGAAGACATCTGAATGTCCGCACGCATCGTCAATGGGCAACAGGCCTACGAGGCTTAAAAGGCCGAAGGCTACTCCTCTGTGTGAGTAGTATGCGGTCAGGATGCAAGTCGCTAACGTGCTTGCACGGAACTGTGGTACCGCCGGTGTCCAGGGCACACCTAAGTCACTCAATGGATCATTTACGTGGAACGTGGGAACCTCGCATGTCCGCCTGACAGTCTCAGGCAGGTGAACCGCAAGGCACACTGTTGGAGGTGCGGGATTGAGATGCTGGAAGAAGCGAATGCCCTTCTGTAATGGGAGGGATACGGGTTCAGGATTTGCCCAGCCCGAAAGGGAGCAGACGTCCGGCAGGTGTCTCGTTGCGAGAAAACTGGGAGAACCATCGTAAGGAAGGAAAGCAATGGAACACGGCTTTGGCCAGTGTGTGCACCTTCCCCCGCAAGGGATGATGGCTGTCAGGCAATATCGCAAAGCCGGTGAGATTTTCCCAGCGGCGGGTGGCCCCACAAGGGTTGCCTTGGGAGATGCTTGAGCCGTATGAAGGGAAACTTTCACGTACGGTTCTTAGGGGGGAAAGGGGCGGTAACGCCCCTGACCTACCCGGTCCAAGAGGAGATAGCAGAATGGCCTCTCTAGTTCAGGACCTACAAAAAGATGCTCTAAATCAAAAAGTCAGAGTAACTGAGCTACTTCAGAAAAGCCTGGTTGTTGCCACAAAGCTCAAGCTGGCCGATTTTGCATCTTGGCCAATCTAAAACAAGCTCTTTCCGTGGAAGTTTTCCTAACCCAGAACAGCTCATCGATCAAGTGGAATAGTAATGGTACAAGTAAATATGACTCTCACTACGTCCTTCTATATCCCAAAAGGTCGCCTTAATACGAGCCCAGTAGCCAAATACCTTCGAAGAATAGCCACAGACAAGCCTTTCCGGGCTCATTGCCGTTTCCAGGGGGTTCTTGGGGGAAAGAAATAGGGGAGTGTAACCGGCAGTGTAACCGAAAAATTGCCGCTTGCAGTAACAGGAAGCCTGGCTAATAATGGCGGCACTTTGAATAGGATCAGCGAAGAGAGAACGAGAAAGGGCCGGACCCTCTCAAGGGGAGAAGGCCCTTTTGCCTTCGAGAAAGGGGCGGATACTGAGAGTCCAAACCCGGCATCTGAACGGATTTTGCACATTAAATTTAGGAAAAATATTCCTAACCCGGAGGGTCAAGAATGGGCGGCTATGGCAGCGGACAAAGAGCTATTCGCAAAGATCTTGTATCCGACTACCTTTGCCTAGACATCAATACCTTCCGTCGAAGAGGCAGATGGAGGTTCTTAATCGGTGTTAGCACTTGGTCGAGGGGCAGTGTGAAGACTGCCAGCATTGGGTATACGGTAATGGATAAAATTATAAATCTTAGCTGGCGCGACAGTGAGAACCATATAAATGAGCAGTCCATCCCTTTAGTGATTGTCCAAGTAAAATACGGCCTAAGATTCTATTTCTCCTGCCCCCGATGTGGGCGAAGAGTGACAAAGCTCTATGCAGGGAGAGATTTTTACTGCCGACATTGTTACCAGCTTACTTATGAGAGCGCCAGAGATTCACATTCTAGTTATCATGCTCGTTTAGCGCTATCTGATAAGCAGTACCGTAATTTTTTCAAGGCAATAGCCTATTCCCGCGAACTGAAAGAGAAGAAATGGGTCAGAGGCAGAATGCTGAGGCGGCTGAACAGGTATGTGGAGAAATCGGGCATAATATTCTAAATCCCTGCTTCACCACTGAGCACACAGTCTGTAAAACGGGGAACCGTTTCCCCCCCCAAGGCCGCGGAGGGAGCTAAGATGTCACTCGAATCAAACAAGAATCCCAAGCAAGATGTCCCTAAAAATTGCGATCCGGTGTGGAGAGAGTGGGTCATTGAAAGAGCAAGGCGATCCGGATACATCAGCTTAGGTAATCTGGTGGGCCTTCTTGCTGCTGATGAGCAATACATTCCCCACCTTCAGAACCGTTACATGATCAAGCACGCTGAGAATCTCGGTGAGCGTTTCCGATTTTGGGAACTTTGGATTTCCTCTCATGCACCTGGAGGGTCTGTAAAGCCATGGTATCCCGATGATAGAACATCTCCTCAGGAGTTTCCCCCCATTTTTCAATTCAATGAAAACACAAAAGAATATGAGGCATTGGGCAAATGGGAAAAAGTAGGGGCGGTCGAGAAGGGGCAGGCTTTTGTCAAATGCGATGATAGCCTCAAGGGGTATTTTCTGGGTTATGGATGGTCTCTGCTTTCGGAAATCTTTGTTGATCCCCTGGAGAGAAAGCAACTGGAAAGTGAATCCTGTGAGGAAATAGCCAAGAAGGCCCTGCAGCCGCCTTACGAACTCCATAGGGCCGCAGAGGGAGCGGGCGCCGTGAAAGAGCAGAGGGAATCGAAAGAACCAATCCGGACCGTTTCCAAATCTGTAGACACAATATCCGGCAAAAAAGTGAGTGAGAAGTACAAGCGCAGCCTACTGCGAATACGGGAGGCGATCCGGGATGGAATTTTGCATCCTACGACTCAGCGCGGCGAACGGATTTACGACATTAATCAGCCACTCTGCCAGTTTGAAGAAGGATCCATCAGGGCTGGGAGTAAGATTCTGTGTGATCTCTTGGAAGAGCCGCGCTGGAAGCGAGCGGTTGCCGAGCTCATTGCTGCACGCCGTCTGGGTTCAAGACCTTGTCCCACTGCAATCCAAAATGAGTGCGAAGCACTTCCATCAGAGCACCCGGCAGGATGGTATGGGATAGATCTGAGCACTACGCCCGAAGAGTTCAACGACCAGCCTGCGGTTTTTGATGGAATTTTGAAAATCATCGCAGAGTTGTATTTCTCTGAGAAAGAGGCAAGAGCATGGGTGACGCGAGATCGGCCGAACTCGGAATCTACAGGAGCTTCCATCTTGGGGTCTTGGGTGTCGGGGACGGATAGGCATTATCCGAGCTTCGAAGAAAAGCTAGAGAGGGCCTTTCATTGGTATGAAGGGGAAGTAAACGCCCTGACCGATCAAGAAGAAGACAGGAAGCTGCGGTACGGGAACAGCACTCGAGTCAGGTTGGCACTCAAAAACGGATACCTCTCTCTGGGGGATCTCGCACACATACTTGCCGAAGAGATATCCGAAGAACTTCTCAACCGGCAGTGGAAAGAAATCCGTTCTATCGGTGGGGACCTGTTTGCAAAACTCCCTCTTCCGTTAGGTATTTCACATAACAGGTCACTTATCTGGGGCTGCATCCTGGAAAAGGCGGGCCAGGGAACGGTCTGGGATGGTAGCATTCTGCCTCTATACAGAAAGACCGCGGGATCTGCCGGACTAGTAGCTTTCGATTTTAATTCAGAGATTGATTCGGCCCTTCTCAAGTTGGCCGACGTGAAGGAGTACTTCAATCGTCATTACCTGCCTCTGCCAGAAAGCTTGTTTCCAGACGAAAATCGGGAAGAACTAGAGGAGACCAGGAAACACCAGCCGTCTGAGCCTGCCGGTGAAGTGCAGGACCAACCGGGAGCCGAGAACATCCAAAATTCTCAGCGTGAGGCAAATACAGACCTATCATATCCGCCCGAAATCCTTTCATTGATGCGTAAGGCTTGCCAGGAGATCGAAGATCTCTGGGGCGGCGTTCAATCAATCAAGAAGACACTGCTCCAGGAAGGCACGCTGCTTGATCTCTATCGTGAGGCGGCTTTGATCTTCATCGAGAAGAATGCCGCCGGATTCAAAATACTTAAAAGGAAGCATTTGGAGGAGTCTTCTGCTTTCTATCCTTTTTCCGACAACCCCGAATTACGCCACCTGAAGAGAAATATCGTGGGGAAACTCTATCAGCAGCTCATATGTGAAGCCTTCCCCCGAGTACTTCCGGAACCTGGAGGAAAGCAGGGTTACAGCTTCAAAGATCTGTACGAATTTCACAAGGAAGAACTGAAAAGGATCTCCCCAACTTCGCCCCAGCTTCTCCCCAACCCTGTCTAAAAGAGTTTCATAAGCTAAGGTAAATTAAGCCGGATATAGGAGCTCTCCCCGGTTTTTCGCCCCAGTTTGCCGCCCCAAGCCTATCTCTGCCAAAGTGTACGCATGTTCAAAGACGCACACCATTTCACATCCACGAAAGGAGAACAGCAAATGGAAGTAGCGGTGAATCAGGGCAACGATGAGCTTCTGACTGTTCGGGAATTCTCCGCATTTTTGAAGGTGCCTCTTAGCTGGGTATACAGCCGGACCCGAGAAAAAGGACCCGGGACACTCCCCCGGTTAATGTGCGGCCGTTATGTGAGAATTCCGAAGCAGGCGGCTGTCAGATGGTTGGAGAACCAGCAGGAGGCCGGGGCGCAATGACCGGGGCAAGACCTGTACAAACATCGGCTGACTACCTGAGAGCCTTTCATCTGGGGATGGATCCTGAGACCTTCCTTGCAAGCCAAGACCTTCTTAGGCAGCAGTCACGGAAGTTACTCAGAGAGGAGCGGGGCGTCCGGATTCGCAGGCGGGTTGACCGTTCCATCTTGCATGGGCCGGGACCCTTACTTTTCACTTATTCGAATAGCCTTTCTAGATTCATCGATCGGCTGACTTCGGAGACAGAAAAGGACAACCACGGATGAACGACCTATCAGGCACCGCATTGTCATATCTCCAGTCCGGCCTTTCGATCATCCCCACAGGAAAAGACAAGAGGCCGACCATAGACGAGTGGACCACGTTTCAGCGACAAAGACCGACCCCCGAACAGGTCAAATCATGGTTCTCCTCGAACAACCGCAATATCGCAATCATCGGGGGGGCAGTCTCCGGAAACCTGGAGATTCTTGACTTCGATTTCAGGGCTGAAGCCCTTGCACAGTGGGCCGTGATGGTGAACGAGCAGGCACCGGGGCTCTTTGAAAAGCTCGTCTTCGAAAACTCCCCAAGAGGAGCACATGTGATCTATCGGGCAGAGGCCACTATCCCGGGCAATACGAAGCTGGCGCGCAAGCCTGTGGAAGTGGGAGGCCCTGGTGATCATGAATACAAAGAGAAAACCCTGAGGGCGCAGGAGATCGGCGGCAAGTGGCTAATCATCCCTGAATTGATCGAAACCAGGGGCACGGGCGGCTATTGTGTGGTCAGTCCATCACAGGGCTACACCCTGAGACAGGGGGACCTCTGCACGCCCCCCACTATCAGTACAGAGGAAAGGGAGATCCTGATTGCAGCGGCCAGGGCTTGCAATGAATTCCTACCTGAGAAGGAGATCCGGAAGGGTTACACACCCCCAAAGCAGGAATCGGAGGAGGTGCTACCTGGACAGGACTTTGATTCCCGCGGCGATATACGGGGGCTGCTGCAAAAGCACGGATGGACGAACAAGGGGCATGGGAACGACGGGCGGGAGAAGTGGGCGCGGCCGGGCAAAGAGAGAGGCAAAGCCGTTAGTGCGACACTCACAGAGGGAAAGGTTTTCTATTGCTTCAGCGGCAATGCCTACCCCTTCGAAGCTGGGCGAGCTTATGGGCCGTTCGCCGTCTATGCGATCCTGGAGCATGGCGGCGATTTCTCAGCAGCGGCAAAGGCACTCTCAGCACAGGGCTACGGTACGTCAAGGACCCGTAGTCAAAGTCATTCTCAGGGCCAGAATTCAGCGCCCAGCATGTCCGATCTTCGGGAGTACGTGGATTTCAGCCTTGTGCCCGGGCAGAAGGTTACAGCCGATGAGATATGCAGAGGGCTTGGTTGCTACCGCCGCGAGGAGCGGAAAATCGTCTACAAGAACATAGGCCGTCTCTGTAACGATGGCATTCTCAAAAAGGACGATTACAAGCATGGTGGCTATCGGCGGGTTATCGAGATAGACGAATTCGATCTTTCCGGGAAGATCGGAGAGGATGCTGTTGCATTCAAGATCAAACTACCCCTGGACCTGGAAGGCCTACTCAAGATCAGGCCCGACCAGCTATTGCAGATCAGCGGCCGGTATGATTCCGGGAAATCCTCTTTCATCTTCCAGACCATGGCCGACAATTATGAGGAGAACCGGATTGTCAGTATCATCTCGGATGAGTGGAGCCTCAGCGCGATCAAAGAACGGATGGACGTTCTAGGCATCCAAAGGCCGCACCCCAACATACGGGTTCACCCTATGAAGCCCGGATATGAGGAGATGATACCCGCCGGCAGGTGCATTGTTCTCATCGATTACATCAGGGCCGATCAGAACCCTTTTGAAACAGACGCACAGATTCAGCGGATCCTGAAAAACCTCAAGGGGGGAGTGGCGATCTTTGCCACACAGAAGCACCCTGGGCTTGATAGGCCAGTAGGCGGACAATTCGCCGTCCATGCGAGCCACCATATTGTCATGCTTGACAGGTGGAAAGAGGTTTACACCTGCAAGGTATACCGAAGCAAAAGTGAACGAAACCTTGAAGGGCTGTTCAGGACGTTCAAGTTCAACGCACAGAAGCGGCTCTACCCCTGCATGGAGACCTGGAAGCAGGGAGAAATCAAGTGGGAACGTGAGCCAAAGGCGCAAAATAGAAATGACGGCAATGACGGCAATGACGGCAATGACGGCAATTCTTGTGCCGTCAATTGGGGGGGTCCCCGTGTGGTAATAGAAAGAAAAAAAGAAAGTAGCAAAGAAAAAAAGAAAGAAGAAAAACCCCGCCATGGAAAATCAACCCTTCAACCCCCCCCTATAGTGCAGGCCTTTTTGCGTGATTCTCAGGAGCCAGCGGGCACTACTCAGCCGGACAAAGGCAGCACTGGAACCCCGGAGGTAGATGCAGGCCCGGATTACCTGGAGGTAATTGTATGAGGGCTACCGAGGTGTACGCGAAATGTGTCCGGGCAGGGGTGAAGCTGGAAACTCAGGGCGACAGGCTAAGGCTCTATGGTCCCAAGGCAGCGCTCACCCGGGAACTGCAATCGGAAGTCAAAGCTCACAAATCGGGGCTCCTGGAGCTGTTGCGGATCATGCGAAATTTCCATGAAGCAGGATTTGAGGGGAGCAGACTGGTTTTGAACTGAAGAGGTGATGGAATGTCCTGGAAGCTGAACAAAAGAAGTCTCACGTTGAATCTTACTGAACTATCAGGTTGACCTTGAGAGGGGCACTTCAAGCGCAGAGGTTCTTGACTGGATCGTCCAGGTATCCACGAAGGCATGGGCGAACGATGCCGCACCGGGCTTGTAAGGTGCCTTGATGAATGCCTGGACCTGCAGGGGAATGTTTGCGGCAGCGGGATTGACCGTTCTTTTGATGTGAAAAGTTTCTTGGAGCGGAAAAGACAGCGGAAATTGTAACCGGGAATTGAGTTACACCGTTCGAGATGAAGAACGAAACCGACAACTTGCATAGGGACGACCGGATTGCATATCCGGTACGTCTCCTGTCCCTGGAGGGAGCATGCAGGTATCTCTCCTGCAGCGGGGACCTCCTGGAAGAGTTGATTGCACTGGGCACATTTCCTGTAGTGCGCTTAGGTGCCGAACCAGGGAAGGGCAGGAGGGACCGCCGGAAGAGATGGGTTGATCGGCTGGACCTCGACAGGTTTATCGAGAAGAGGAAGCAACCCTTGGGGGCGTGAGGGTAAAACTCAAATGTGACAAGGCCAAGACCAGGAAATCGAAGCTGAAAAACGGGCATGTATTACCAGACGTTTTGGGAAAAAAAGTGAAGGATCCGGAATTCTCAAAAAATTGCGGTCGTAGGAACACACGTCTTTTGAAAACTGTTCTCCAAATGAATCGGATAGTTATAGAAAGGAAAGAGTGGGAAGTGCAAAAAAATCGGAAGTCTAGCACAGAATACGCAATTTACAGGGTCATAATCAAGGCAAAACATGGCCCTTTTCTGAGATTTTTTACTGGAAAAATGTCCAGGCTCATTCTTCGCTCGTTAGGTTCGCGAACCCACACTGCGAACCATCTCTCGCGAAAACCTCTTGTGAGCCATTTTTTCAGGGGCAAAAAGTGATCTCTGAACAGGCCCAGAAGTTCGCAGTACGCAGTGAAGTACGGGTCACAACGCGAGGAAATCACCACTTGTCGTGATCAGCGAGCATTCCCTGGAGTGCCACGGTGGGGACCGCCTGGGAGTATGCGTGAAAGTCGAATCCTGGGCCGTGCGACAATCCGGACAGGGCAGCAACACAGTGCCGGACCTTCGTCAATCAGCGGCCCGGGATGGATCCAAAGCAAGCAATCACGATGCAGATTGAAAAGTCACCAGTGAAAGCGCATAGGCTGAGATGCTACGAATGTCACGGATGGTCCCCCGAGAGTGGGACGAACAAGCCTTGCCAGGCGATCCGCAACTGTCCCCGGACCCAGTGTGCGTCTTATCCCTTCCGGTTTGGAACGAACCCTTCACCAAGCGCGGTCCAGGCGCTCGCGCAGATTACCGGAGAGAACTGGTTGAGAGCCTCCTTTTTTGAGGTGAAAAACCGCCCAAGAGAAGGGGTTCTTATATCCGATTTCTTGCGATCTCGTGCAGACGCATACCGAACTATGGACCTTGCAAAAAACTCACTTCTACGTCCCTTTTTTGAACTCTGCCACTTTTGATGATGGACAATGCGATCGGCAAGGCACAGCCAATAAGGGAACAGTGATCAAGGTGACTGATGAAGCATTTCCCCTGCCCGATGACGAGAGGGCTTTACAAGCTGATCATCGCAGCCAAAGAAAGGTATGAAGTCGAGTACGCGAAAAGGTAGTGCGCAGTGAGGTGCGCACCCCCAACGCGAGCGAAGAAGCTCTTTGACAACTGAATCCGCGGTGAGCTAACGACCGAGACCCGAACAGGCCGTAATTATGGGCAGGCGGCATAATGAGGCGCCGAGACATCCCTGGAAGAACCAGGTAGGTTTAGCTGTTCCGGAAAAACTGCTTCTACTTTCGAATATTTTGGGAGCACCCCAATTTTCTTATTGGAAGCACAGCCTCTTGTACCTTCATTCCTTTTCTGATAGCGTTTCTCAACTGTTGTACCGGACCTATATAGAGGAGTGAAGAATGTCGGATCATGACATTGACGTAGCAATCTCATTCTTAAACGAAGACTTAGGTCTTGCCAATGAAATCGCGGAGAAGCTCGGCAATGCCATGGAGGTGTTTGTCTACGCGAAAAAGCAAGAAGAGCTGGCTGGCACCGACGGCTTAGAATCGTTCCGGAAAGTGTTCCGCCACCGGGCGCGTTTAGTCGTGATACTTCACCGAGACCATTGGGGCAAGACGCCATGGACTCGAGTAGAAGAAGAGGCGATTACAGATAGGTTTCTTAAAGAAGGTCCAAGCTTCCTCTTTGTAATCAAGCTCGATTCCTCGCCCCCACCACCATGGGTGCCGGAGAAACTGATTCGTCTCAGTTTGTCTGATTTCGGAGTCGAACAGGCCGTCGGCGCAATCAAAGCTCGGGCAATGGAAGCCGGCAGCGTAATCCATCGCCCGACGACGAGCCAACTCGCGAGGTTAGCTGAAGAGGCGGCTCAGTTCTCAAAGCGCCGTGCTCACCTCCTTCGGAGTGAAGAAGGGGTCCGGCTGGCTAACGATGAAGCACAAAGAGCTATAAAACTGATCGACGAGCGGATGGCTGAAGTGCAGTCTGCCGCAGCTTCACTGAAAATAGAGTACGCGACAGAGGAAAACGTATGCGTTGTTAATTCACCTGGGGTAGGTTTCCACGTTCTATATGAGAATCGGATAATCAATGTCCTCGATGAGGCTCAACTTTGGGTTCGCGAATACCCGAGCAACTTAATACTGCCAGGTCAAAAAAGGTATTATTTGGAAACACCTCATGAGATCGCATCTCATTCCTACCGTCCAGAACTGACCCGCTCGCAAGGATGGTGCTGGGCGGACAACGATCAGGTTTTAACCTCAGAGCAGGTAGCGGACCGCTGTGTCGAACAATTCTTAAGCCTCGTACGAAGAAGGGCGGCGGGGGAGCTCCCGAAAAGATGGAGACGTTAGCCATGGGTATAGGTGGGTATAGGAGAGTACATCGTCCTCTTCCGCGCCTGTTATATCATGTCTGAGATATCACGTTAACACTCTCACTCGAACTTCGTCCTTGCGGCGTACGCCCTCACTTGCTACCTCCCGATTGATATAGGCGACAAGATCTTCAGGATCTTCACCTTCTTTCCAGTCAATCTCGATCACCACATACGACCCGGAATCTGGGCATATCTCTCGTTCAATGATTTCCATATCATCCGTACCGTACTTCCCTCGCGAGAGACGGTCTACTATCTCGGCTGTCTTGACTGAGTTTGGAAAGTTGCCACCTTTTAGCCACTGGACGACCCCGGAAATGGCGAGCCCGGACAAGGGATGCCAAAGAAAGCTGCGTAGGTTACGACGTCGGGGATCGAGGAAATCGTATCGAAGGAGAGCGGTGTAGGCCATTCGTTCAGGGAGCATTTTCACCTGTGGGGGTGTAAGTTGGTTCCAGCGTCCGTCGGGAAGACGGCGCTTGGCCTGCACGAGCAGTCCTCGCTTCATTCCGCCACGTTGAAGGTCAAGTTCTGCCCTCCAGCGAACCTGAAATTGAGGTTCGATCAATAGCAGACCAAAATCACCCCCGGTCCTCTGTTCCTCAATCGTATGCTGCTTTCGCAAACGCGCAACGAGCCCATCAGTGAGATGATGCAACCGGCCCGGTGGTGAATACTGGTGGGCACAGTACCCGTCCTCTAAGTCGCTACGAACGGCCGCAGCAACACGCCCGCTATCCGTAGCCTCCTTAAGTCCCCTCTCTGCCTCCACAACGAATAGCGTTGTAATTTCGTCCTCTTTTGCATTCTCAAGACTCTGGTGGACAGACTGGATCACGCGTATCTCAGCCTTACTAATCTCATCCACGAGTAAATTCCTAAGATTCCTCAGATCAATCATTTTTGTTCGTGCGCCACGGCATTGATGGATTGTTATGGAAGACACGCTTTGTTAGCTAAGGGGCAAACAGAGCCCTATAAACAGGGTATCAGCCCGAGCGACTCAGATTACCGTGTGGGCTAGAATTCCAGGTACGTTGCCAGTGTCTCTTCCCACAGGCTCCGGAGTCTCGCTTCGAACTCCTTCACCTGCTCGAGTGGGTTCTCCTTCGCGTTCTTCCCCTGTACTTGGTTGAGCAGGACGTCGCTCCTCCCCTCGCTGAAGGCCAGCATCATCTCTTTTTCCCAGTCCCTTACGAAGTTCTCCAGTTGGGCGCTCTTCCTCAGTTGCCGGAACAGCTGGGGATTCTTCTCCTCTAGCGCCTCCCTGATCATCTTCCGGCGCTCTTTCTCCCTTCCTTCCAGTGTCAGCGGGTTCATGGCCATTTCAAACTCCTCGCTATCTGAAGTTCGCCGACAAGTCCCTCGGTCTTCGGATATAACCCGGCAGTTCCGCACTCAGTCGGCTGTGCAACTGCTCCAGGACCACCAGCGTCAGGCTAACCAGGTTTTCCCTCTCCTCTTTCGGTAGGTCCCTCAGAAGGTCGTGTCTGTCCGGTCCCTCCAGTATCTCCATCGCCCTCCTCGGACTGAACTGCCACAGGAAGCTTTCCAGGTTTTCGCGGAGTCCCGGTTGGTTGGTTTCGAGGTTCCCGCTCTCTAGTCCCCACATCGCCAACTGCAGGCAATAGAGGCTTCGCGGGCTCGGGGATTCCCCCGCTTTCTTCAGGAGCTTCTTCGCCAGAAAGTTGAGCGGAGACAGGTTCTCTTTGACGGGTTCGGTCATCTCAAGGCCGTTTCAATGGTATTATAGCACATCCTCGGAAGGTGATCCATTTTGGCGATGCTGGTGGTTTTCGAGAGCCGAGAGGAAGGTGTCTGGAAGCCGTTCTGCAATAATCACCAGCCGATCGAAGGTGCCTTCTAAAGCTCAGTCATAATGGAGACCAGAGACGAATGAATTGAAGGTGTCTAAACGCCATCCGGAACTGCATTTATCTTGTAATCTTAGCGATTCTGTAATAAACGAAAATCCCTATGTTTTGATAATCTTGGAGATAAACGATGCCTCTTCTACATTGGCTCACGCGTGACGAAGACATTCACAGGAGTGCCCAAGCGCCTTACCGTCTTCTAGCCCGAGTTTACCGCCATTTGTAATCAAAACATCTTCCCAGATCTTCCCGTTGACCACGTGGACAACTTAACGGCTTGATTATATGTCGCTTTACCAACTGACCCACTCCCTCGTGATAGGCTTCCGCGACGTTAAGATGTATGACCTACAGATAATCGCCACTCGATTCCAGCATGGACTCGCGCCAGGATGCATTGCTGATATGGCTTGTCGCGCCGACGTCACATAGTTCTTGACAAGACGAATCGCATATTGTATGACCTGCAACATGGCCAGCATCACTAAGAAGATGATCCGTGGCAAGCCCTATTATTACGCGCGAGAGTGCAAGCGGATCAACGGCAGGCCCAAAATCGTTTGGCAGCAGTACCTTGGGCGCCCGGAGGACATCATCAAAGCCGTCATAGAGCCGTCCCCGCGGGCCGAAGCCGTTTCCAAACCCAAAGAGGCAATCGTGGTTGATTTCGGCGCCGTGGCTGCTTTGTATGACCTGTCCCAACGGCTTCGCCTCACTGAGCACATCGATCGCCATGTCCCCAAGCAGGGACCGGGGCCCACTGTGGGCGACTACCTCCTGGCGGCTATTCTGAATCGATGCGTGGCGCCCTGCAGCAAAGCGGGCATCGGCACATGGTATCAGGGCACAGTGTTGCGCCGCCTCATGAACGTGGACAGCCGTCAGTTGTCCAGCCAACGATTCTGGGAAAACATGGACCGGGTCTCCGGCTATGCCATGCAAGCCATTGAGCGAGACGTCACAATCCAGATGGTCCGCGACTTTGGGATCGACTTGAAGCGAGTTCTGTTCGACGGGACCAATTTCTTCACCTTCATTGATACGTTCAATGAGCGTTCCACCCTTGCACAGCGGGGCAAGGGCAAAGAGGGCCGCAAGGCGCTGCGGATTGTTGGCTTGGCCTTGCTGGTTTCGGCCGACTTTCATGTCCCACTCTTTCACCGCACCTATCCGGGCAATCAGGTCGATGCCCCGATCTTTTCCAGTTTGACTTCCGAACTTGTCACCCGCTACCGAGAGATCAATACCGAGGCTGAGCACGTCACCATCGTCTTCGACAAAGGGAACAACTCCCAGGACAACTTGGCTGCCATTGAGGAGAGTCCCTACCATTTCATCGGTTCGCTGGTGCCAACTCACCATCCGGATCTGCTGGCGATCCCGGCCAAAATGTTCCGGCCTCTTGATGAAGAGGGACTGGCAGGGGTCACGGTCTACCGGTGTCAAAAGGAAGTGTTTAAGGTGAAACGCACCGTGTTGGTCGCATACAATGAAAACCTCTTTGTCGCCCAATCCAAGACTCTCTTGCGGGAAATTGCCAAGCGCCAACAGCTCCTCCGAGAACTTCAGCATCAACTTCGTCGGCACAGGGAAGGGAAGATTCAGGGAGGCAGTCCGCCAACGATGCAAGGGACTACAAAAAAGGTGCAGGGCTGGCTCAAGGCCCGTCACATGAAAGACCTCTTCCAGGTGGAGATTCATGAATCCGAGGGACTTCCAAGCTTGACTTACCGATTCGACAATCAAGCCTGGAATCGCCTGCAAAAAACTCTGCTGGGCAAGACGATCCTCTTTACGGACAATGATCAGTGGACTGATGTAGAGATCATACGAGGATATCGAAGCCAGCATCATGTAGAAACCGCCTTCCGTCGCATGAAGGACTGCCATCACATTTCTTTGCGTCCCCAGTATCATTGGACAGACCAGAAAATCGAAGTGCACGTCTTTTGCTGCGTCCTCGCTCTTATGCTTTGCAGTCTTCTTCGCCGTGAGTTGCACCAAAAGGGAATTGATCGCTCTATCCCCGATCTACTCGATGAATTGGGGAAGATCCGCGAAGTGGGTGTGGTGTACCCTCCGCTCGGAAAAAAGAAATCCCCAACCATCCAAATGACACTCTCGCAAATGTCCGACGATCAGCGTGCCCTTTATAATGCGCTCGATCTATCGAAATACAACTGATACAGTCATCGCAGGTCATACGGAAATGATACAATTTAATTCATTATTACAATTATTTGTCGCAAAAGGGCGGTAAACTCGGGCTAGAAGAAGTGTCGGAACTTTCCTACGGCGATCCCTATAGCGAAAACATGCTCATACAAGGCGACAATCTGGACGCCTTAAAAGCTCTTCTTCCCTATTACGCCGGAAGAGTGAAGTGTATCTATATCGATCCGCCCTATAACACCAAGAGCGCTTTTGAACATTATGATGATAACCTGGAACATACCCAGTGGCTTGCGATAATGTACCCGCGTCTTGAGGTTTTACGGGAATTTTTAGCTGATGACGGGACTATGTGGGTTTCGATTGATGATAACGAGGCACATTATCTTAAAGTAATCATGGACGAGATTTTCGGGAGAAAGAATTTCTTGGCGAATGTCCTGTGGCAAAAGAGGACATCTCCAGATGCAAGATTGAGATTGGGAGCGGCCCATGACCATGTAATTGTCTTTTGTAAAGATATAGACAATCAGAACTTAAATAAAGTCCCTTTGACCGATGAAAAAGCAGCTAACTTCAAAAACCCGGACAATGATCCAAAGGGGCCTTGGGCATCAACTGATTTTACGGGACAGATTGGTCATGCGACCCCGACCCAATTTTACACAATAAAGACACCAGCAGGAAAGTCATATCCTCCACCCAAAGGCCGATGTTGGGCTTTAAACGAGGAAACATTTTATGGTCTGGTGGCGCAAGGCCGTGTTTGGTTTGGCAAGAATGGGACCTCAAAGCCACGACTAAAACGCTATCTCTCAGAGATGGCAGGAGTTACCGCATGGACTTGGTGGGCTAACACAGAGGTCGGCCATAACCAAGAATCAAAAAAGGAGATTAATGAGATTTTTGGTAGTGAAAATGCTTTCGACACACCGAAACCTGAAAGACTATTGAAACGCATTTTGGAAATCGCAACAAACCCTGGTGATTTAGTCCTTGATAGCTTTTTAGGTTCCGGTACAACTGCAGCCGTAGCGCATAAAATGGGACGTCACTATATCGGGGTAGAACTAGGCAGCCATGCCGTGACGCATTGCGCGCCGCGTCTGAGAAGAGTTATTGATGGAGAATCGGGCGGCATTTCAAAAGCCGTGAACTGGCAAGGTGGTGGAGGATTCCGCTTTTATCGTTTAGGTGATCCCGTTTTTGATGAAATGGGCCATGTTTCAAGAGGCATTAGGTTTGCTCCCTTGGCTGCGCATCTATGGTTTGTCGAGACTGGCGTTCCCTACTCTGGTAAGGCGGATTCCCCTTTTCTAGGGGAACATAAGGGAACAGCGTATTACCTGCTTTACAACGGCGTTCTCGGAGACAAACGCCCCAATGGCGGTAACGTCTTAACTTCAAAAAGCCTGGAAATGCTTCCACCTTTTGAGGGGCCGAAAATCATCTTTGGCGAGGGCTGTAGGTTGAGTTCCGAACGACTCAAACGTGCCAGCATTACCTTCCGGCAAATTCCGTACGAAATAAAAGCGCGCTAGGAGTGGACAAATGGAGCTTAAATCCTTCCAACGCTCGGCCTTAGATATTCTCAGAACTTATCTGGACCGCGCGCGGATTACCGCCGATCCCGAACAGGCCTTTATTCAGACGTTGCGGCAGCGGGAACCAGATAAGAACCCGCCTCCTTATCGCACTATTCCTGGACTGGAGGGCGTTCCGAATGTTTGCTTTCGCCTTCCCACGGGAGGAGGTAAAACCTTTCTTGCCGCCCACACAATTGCCGAGGCCGGGCGTTCCTACCTGGAACGAGACTACCCGGTTGTCCTTTGGCTTGTACCTACTAACACCATTCGTAAACAGACAGCTGAAGCGTTGAACAAGCCTTCCCACCCTTACCGCTCCGCAATTGATGATGCCTTCAAAGGGAGGGTTGCCGTTTTCGACGTTGCCGATGTGACGCAGATCAGACCCCAGGATTTAACCGAGCGCGTGTGTATCATTGTAGGGACCATCCAGACTCTTCGCGTGACCAACACCGAAGGCCGTAGGGCCTATGCTCATTCGGAAAATTTCGAGCCCCACTTTGCCCATATTCCCAACATGACGCCGGGACTAGATCGTTTCGCTGATGGAAAAATTAAGTTTTCTTTTGTCAATCTCATGGCCTTTCATCGTCCCTTTGTCATTGTGGACGAGGCCCACAAGGCGGGGACAAATCTTTCTTTCGACATGCTTGCCGCGCTGAATCCGGCATGCATCGTGGAATTCACCGCCACGCCGAACACCGATCCGCGCAACGGCAGTAATGTTCTTTTCCGGGCTTCTGCCGCTGAAGTAAAGGCGGCGGAAATGATTAAGCTCCCGATTATTTTGACCGAGCATCCCGACTGGCGGGCAGCTATCCACGACGCGATTGAAACACGTGCACGCTTGGCGGAGACTGCCAAGAGCGACGAACGATATATCCGCCCTCTCGCGCTTTTTCAGGCCCAGGACAAGGGGCAAGATATCACTGTGCAGTTCTTAAAAACATATCTGATCGAAAACGAAAATATTCTTCCGGAGCGGATCGCCATAGCCACCGGCGAACAGCGCGAACTAGATACAATCAATCTTTTTGATCCCGCTTGCCCAGTTGAATTCATAATCACCGTGGAGGCCCTCAAGGAGGGTTGGGATTGCTCTTTCGCTTACGTGCTTTGTTCAGTAGCCAACATCGGTTCGGCGACCGATATTGAGCAGCTTTTAGGACGTATTCTTCGTATGCCTTATGCACAGAACCGCGCGAACGAGGCTATGAACCGCGCATACACCCACGTTTCCAGCCCCCGTTTTGGCGAAGGCGCTCGCCAGTTGACGGATACCCTTGTTGAGAAAATGGGGTTTGAACCGGATGAAGCGGCCGTAGCTGTGGAACCGCGGCAAACTGAACTTCCAGGTTTTCTGACGGGCGATTTGTTCCAAGGTCCCCCTGTTTTTCACCAGACCGTGGATACTGCGCCGGATCTAACCGGAATTGCTCAAGAGGTAGCCGCCCACGTCAAGGTTGAGACGCATGCGGATGGAACCGTGACCATTGCAGTCACGGGACAGATCCCAGAAGAGCTTGAACAAAGGCTTGTTGATACAGTGAACCCAGAGCTGCGGGAAGCCATGCGCTCAGCCGTTCATCGCCATCGGATCTTACTTCGAAACAGTCTGTCTCCCGCTCAGCGAGGAGAGAAATTTGCAGTTCCCCGCCTCTATCTAAACCTACAGGGAAAATTGGAGTTCGTTGAGAAAGAGCTTATCCTCGATCTTGGCGGCTGGACGCTCAACAATTATTCAGCAGAACTCACCCCGGATGAATTCACTATCCGCGAGACGGCAGAGCGTTGGGAGGTTGGTTTGAAAGGCGATAAGGTTGTTTACAAACATCTCGATCAAAATATTCAATCTGAAATTGGTATTCTTAAGCTCAACTGGACAGACCTGATGCTCTCTCGATGGCTTGACAAGGAATGTCGCCAGCCGGACACTACTCAGCCCACACTTTTGGAATTCTGTCGGAAGATCGTCCTCTACCTCGTGGAAAACCGCGGCATTTCTCTTGATAATTTGCTTCGCTTTAAATACCAGCTCGCCAAGGCAGTGCAGCAGAAGATCAAGGCCTATCGGAAACAAGCTTGCACAGAAGGCTATCAGAAGTTCTTATTCAGCCCAGAAGCACAGGTTGAAACTTGCTTCAAGGATGGCTTCGCCTTCGATAAAAACCGGCCCTATCCTGCCACATCGTCTTATCAGGGTGCTTATCAGTTCCAAAAGCATTTTTTTGCCGTGGTCGGAGAGCTTGACAAAAAGGGGGAAGAATTTGAGTGCGCCAAGCTCATCGATAACCTACCACAGGTGAAATACTGGATTCGTAACCTTTCCAAACAGCCGCAAACATCTTTCTGGTTGCCCACATCAACCGATCGTTTCTATCCCGATTTTGTTGCGCAACTCTCGGACGGCCGTATTCTGGTGATTGAATATAAAGGCGCAATTTGGTCTGACACCTCTGACACAAATGAAAAGCGGAATATCGGTGAGCTTTGGGCATCAAAAAGCAGTGGCAAGGCACTTTTTCTTATGGCAGAAAAACAGAACCCCAAAGGACAGGGCCTTAAAGATCAAATCACAGACGTTCTTAAGCAGTAAGCAGAAAGTCGCGCCGCCTAACTTAATCCCCGGAACCTCCGTAAATCGACACCGAACGTACTTAGTTCCCGCGAAAGCTTACCGAAAAGAAGGCTTCTTCTTTTACAAAAGGACTACTTTCGTCGGTTTGGCGTTTTCGGTGAAATCGCGAGATGACTTAGAATAGATTGGACAGTAGTTGCTCATCTTAGCGCCGGCTGGAAAACACGCCACTTTTTTGGGCTAACGTATTCTTGCCCTAAGACCCACATCCCCCGCCTTGCCTGCCGTGCTTCCTCTTCTGCATGCTGGAAAGGCGATGGATCAAATCCATGTGGCGGACTTCCGCGGTAAACTTCGGCTAAACCCGCTTTCACCATTTCCAGGTTGATGTTCTTGCCGTCAAGGGAGATTATCCCGAGGATCCGGCCGTATCGATCGGTTCCGTATCCCTTGACGTCAATGACCTTGTTCAAGACCAACCCGGCAAGGTGCTTCGTCGATTGCTGACTGAACGGCTGCCCGGGCTCTCGCTTCCTCCTGGAGGCTTCAGGAGCATCGATTCCCACGAGACGGACCTTGATTTCAATGTCGTGGTCTTCGGCCTTTACCGTGTCACCGTCATAAACCCTGGTGACCTTGAACTGGCCGGCATGCCCCGGGGCCGCGATCAGGACCACGAGGATGAAGGAAACCAGAAGAAGAACCGCCCTTTGCTTTTTACCCGTGTCCACCTTCATGGCCTACAAAACCAACGTGATAAGTATCCCCCCACTTACTACCAAGCAGCCTAGCAGGGTGACAGCTCGCCTTATTGCGACCTTTCTAATTTCCCACACCCATGGATCGATCATGGCGGCACCTCATTTCAGGATGACTGAGATAATATCCCTGTAAATGTTGAAGGTGATTCTATCCTCTTTCCCTTGCTCTATATAGCCTATTGAATTCCGATGATGCCCCACCATTTTTGCAAATTGCACCTGGGTCAATCCCTGCCTTCTTCTGTATTCACGAATAAGTTTCCCGAGATCTTCAGGGGCCAAGGTCAGAACTAATAGGTTCTGCCATGCCTCACGAGGCATCTCAACCAGAATATTCCCAGAGGGAACATCTTGGACTTTTCGAAACACCTTACCGAAACCGATTTTGCTGTTCTTAGAGAGCCATTCGTGAAGAGGCAATTCATCTATTCTCTTTCCAGCACAAAAAGGGCATCCGGCCCCGCGAGTTCTGGTATAAGCCCTTGTCTGCCATTCATGCCCAGACTCACATAACCACCAGACCATTTTGGGGGAATAGGGAGCGATGTCTTGAGGTTTCAGCTTTCCGTTCTTCGTGGGGTGCCATTCTTTCAGAAGATTAGGGTTAGCCGTTGCGAAGTTATAGTTCTTTGTTGCCCATGCCATTCTATTCCACCACCCGGAGTGAATAAGTGGATTTCAGCTTTTCCCATAGCTTCCTGATAATCAGAAAGGAAGCGCTGTCTGCATCCAGATCTTTTCCGGCAGCCTTACGGCAGGAATTCATCAAGGCATCGTTCCCAAGAGAGAGCTCAAATCGGTCCCGGATGTATGCACCGAGATCAGGATGAAGATAAATCAAATCCTTCTCGGTCATCCTTCCAAGCTTGGCCTTGGCTTTGAAGTCCATCTTTTCAAGAAGGCTCTCTAGGGCTTCATCAATGGTCCGTAGCAATAGGGGGGAGATTCGCTGAGGATCGGGCATCTCCTCATCCATGATTTCCATGTAGTAGGCCACCTTGAGGACCTTTAAGGAGTCTTGATAGATCTTCGGGTCCTTGCTTGCCCTTGGACCGGCGACGTTCAGAACCTCAATCCCGTGAGCAGTAATCCAATTGATGATTTTCCCTGCCGCCATGAAGTGGTTCGTTTTGGAAAGATCGATGTGAAGCCAGGGGCGCTTGTGATCAACAGCTAGACTTTTGGTCCTGCGAGACCCTCCGGTGAGCTTCCCGTGGGACATGATAAGGGTTCCATGAGATTCGAGAACGTTCTTTTCCGTCCGGGCTGGGTAACTGGAAGTGGGCATCTCCTGGAGGTTGTACTTGTCAGGGATAGTCCCGTCGTCAGCCCTTCTCCCCTTGGGGACCCATCCGCCGTGAGGAAGTCCGACTTCGTTGGCGAAGTCGAGGACGGCCCGGTCAGCGCCGGTTTGCCCGCCTGAGATGATTTTGCGGATCACTGTTCATCCTTCCCAGGTTTTTTCTTCGTGCCCCTTTTGTATTGGTACTTGATAATACCCAAATTCAAGGTGAAGGAGTGCTCTGTTGTTTCCTCTGTCGGATGTTCTCCAACAAACCTTTCCAGGTTGTTTATATTCTGGATCAACTGCGCTCGGACGTAGAGAGGGGTAGCTTGGCTTAGGCTGGGGTTGTCTAGGCTGGCGGTCACAATTTCACTGCTATAAACACCTGGGTGAAAGCTGGCTGGGTATATGATTCCATCCTTTTCGATTGTAAGTTCAGACGACCCTTTAACGATTGTAACCGCTAAGTCATCGTTCATGCCTACAGCATCTACGATTCGAACGTTAATATGTGCATCGTTACTGCCACAATGTGGGCATGGTCTTGAGAAAATTTCTTTCCCGCATTGCGAACATGTGAGTCTGTCCATTAAAAGCCTCCTACTTTTTTGTTTTCAATGCTTCGGCTTCAACTCAAACAGACTTTCCCCCACCCTGGCAATCTTCCGAAAGTTCTAATGAACAACGGCCAATAAATCGAAGCACTTCTTGAGGGCAAAGACGAGTTGCTCATTGTTGGACTCCAAGAGTTGGATGTAGGTCAGGAGCTTGGGATGCGGCTTGTTCATGCCCTTGTCCTCTCTTCCGGCTAAATCGGCAATGCATTCGCCGGCTTCGTATCAGGATTGAGGAGGCGCGTCTTCATCGCTTTTCGTTTCAGCAATTCTCGCAATTCCCTCTTTCGCTGATACTTCTTCTTGAGCAGCAGCAATTCCTTCGTGCTTAAGGTCTTCAGGTATTCTTTTACATCGTCCATGGGAACCTCTCGGGGTAGCAATCTGGGGGGACTATTTCTTCGATTCTTCTCGGGCTTTTCGCGCCAGTCGAACCTTGAGGATGGCCCTTTTCTATTATCTGCTGATATATCTGTCAAGCTAAGGAAATCGAGGGCGGGCGACGATAGTCGCTCCTTCCTCAGAGAAAGATGCTACAAGAAAACCGAGTGCGGTGACAATCGGTCAGGCCGGGGCTGGCCAGAGAGAATACCCGATCTCTTCCCATCCAATTCGCTCTTCCTTATCAAGACCGGGAAGTTTGCCTATGGTCGCCACAACCCTATGCCTGGGACCTCTCTCTGATCTGACCGACTCAACGAGAGACCAGTACTCATACTCGGTCTCCCCCTTCTTCTTTCTGTTCCGGCGCAGGTACATGCCCGTATTATCCACCGGGCACTCATGCTCCCGCAAGGGGTTGGTCTCCACTACATCCGGTTTTCGGTCAACTGGGGTCTGATATCATTCAGGCTTCCGTGGAATCAGTCGTCATTTTTCCGGAAAATTGAGGACAACTGCGGATGATGGATTAGGGATGGCATAGGTGCGGCTACTACACCTATTTCCAATCCTCTGCCTCCTTCAACCCAATGCCGTTCCTTGAGAATTCAGAGAAATGATATGTCGTAAAGATTCCCATGAGAAAAAGCTTGATAAATGGTACCAATGGTATTATTGATATCATAAATCAGTCTTGGGGGTGATACCTTGATAGCGTGGAACCTTAGAGTACCGGAAGATATTTACAACTGGGTGCGGGAGAAAGCGGCGCGGGAAACAATCGAGCGCGGCGAAAGGATCAGTATGAATGCCTTGGCCGTGGAGATCCTGACAAAGGCTATGAACGCGGACAGGAAGAAGGGAGGGAAGTAAAATGGAATATCCCATAGGGTGCATCTACCAGCGGGCGAAGTCTCCTTTTTGGTGGGCGAAGATCGTACCTTACAAAGGGGGCAAACCGATCTTTGAGAGTACCAAGCGAACCAGGAAGGACCACGCGGAGACATGGCTAAAGGAACGGATGAAGGACTTCAAGATTGATCTGGGGCATGTTCGGCCGGAACAGGTGACCTTTGACGAACTGGCTAAGGACCTCAAAACGGAATATGGGATCGAGGGCAGGAAGAGCCTTGACCGGTTAGAGAACAGTATCGGTCATCTTGAGAAGGTCTTCGCCGGCATGCGCGCTATGGAGATCAACACGGCCAGGGTGAAGCGATATATTGAACTGAGGCAGTCCGAAGGCGCGCAAAACGGAACGATCAACCGGGAACTGGCCGCATTGTCCAAGATGTTCAGCCTTGGGTATCAGAACACTCCCCGGAAGGTTCTTACTGTTCCCCACATTCCGAAGCTGAAAGAGGCGAACCCCCGGAAGGGTTTCTTTGAGCCTGCCGAGTATCAGGCCGTTCTTTCTCAACTGCCCGGGTTCTACCGGGGGCCGGTTACCTTCGCCTTCTACACCGGATGGCGGCAAGGGGAAGTCCTGGACCTGAAATGGTCGAATGTGGATAGAGAAGGGGGCATGGTTACTTTGGACGTGGGGACCACAAAGAACGATGAGGGCCGAACGGTCTACATGACGGAGGAAATAAGGACCCTCCTAGAAGCCCAATGGGAAGAGAGGAAGGCTTCCGGCAAACTCTCCCCCTATGTCTTCCCGAACGAGAGCAGAACGAACCGGATACTAAAGACCCGATTCAACCGGGCATGGCGGAAGGCATGCGAGAAAGCCGGGCTTCCCGGTAAACTGTTCCATGACCTTCGAAGAACGGCCGTTCGGAACATGGTCCGGGCCGGGATCCCCGAGAGGGTTGCAATGATGATTTCAGGCCACAAGACCCGGAGCATCTTCGATCGATACAACATCGTGGATGACAAGGACCTGAAACAGGCGGCACAGAAAATACAGGCGTATCACGGCGCGCAGGTTACACCAGCGGTTACACCGAAGGTTAGAAGCCTGTCCGAAGGCAATAGAAAAGGGATTAACCATGTTAGCTAATCCCTTGAATTTCCGCCCTTGGCGGAAGTGCATGGGAATCGAACCCACCTGCCAGGTTTTAGCCCGGCACACCGGATTTGAAGTCCGGGAGCCCCACCAGTGAGCTTTCCACTTCCGTCAGGCAGTATAACAAATTGT
>Ga0068712_1002048_pt1 | contig 24799 bp, 24 predicted proteins | sample MTBAKSrepl1MetaG_FD_62987 | JGI IMG/M metagenome (GOLD analysis project Ga0068712, IMG submission 62987) | Enrichment culture microbial communities from Arthur Kill intertidal strait, New Jersey, USA, that are MTBE-degrading - MTBE-AKS1... | ecosystem: Environmental > Aquatic > Marine >... | reverse complement strand
TCTCATATTTCGGTTCCCGTTCGTTCTGTTTTTCACCGGTTGGGTAAATCCAGCTGAAGGGCATGCGGCCCACTACCGGCAGCAGCAGCTCCGCCATATTTTTAATTTGTTTTTCAGTGTGCAGCGGGATATCGACACCCAGGGAGAACATCATATCTCCGAAGATGACATCATATCCGTCATCCAAAAAGGCGCGCGCTGTCCCCCAGCGGTCCAGAGCCACAGCAACAAATGCCCGTTTTTCCTTTACATAGCCGTGCAGATCTTCGTTGATGACCTTGGTGACCTGTTTTTCAAGGGTCATCTTCAAGCCGGTTCCGTCCACCACGGGGGTAGTTTTTACGTATTTGATCAGCGACTGGACTGAATGCAGGGTTGACCATTTATCTTCGATCATGAACCCCAGCAGCGCACCGCCGACACCAAACGCGTCCACCTTGCCGTCCAGTTCACCATACAGGTTGGCGGCTTTTTCCATGTCTCCGTCAGTGCCGATGCGTTCGATCGAGACGGTTTCACCCAATAGATTGATCTCAACCTTCTTGTCACGGCTGGAGGATCCGATACTGATGCTGACTGCTCGCTTCATGTTCTACTCCTGAAGATTCCCGCCCGCAGGTAATCCATAAACTGATCGGAGGATTCTTCCATGTTTAGGGTTAATAATGAGTCTGATATTTAAGACTGGCTTTTATAAAAGAAATAACCCACAAATTGACAAATAGTATTGTTTAAACTCCGGTGAAGAATCAGATTTTGATGATACTATACTTTTTCGTCAATCGGAATCGGTGATGAACCATAATAATGAAGGCCGCCGCGAACTATGCTTCACGACGGCCTTCATTATTCTTTACGAATTTCGAGTTTATGAAAGCTGCAAGCGCTTGCAGGCAGATTCCACGATCTTGCGTATAATATCCGTATAAGAGTAACCTGCCGTGTATGAGGCGCATATAAAAGAAGCATATTTAGGGTCAGGATACATACAGGGGAGCGGGTTGACCTCAAGGATATAAGGATTGCCGGCGTTGTCCATACGCATATCCATGCGACATACGTCTTCGAGATAAAGGGCTTTTTTGGCCTGCAAGGCAATTTCTTGGAATTCCTTGGTCTGGATGTAGGTCAGGTTCGCGGGGCAGACCCGGTAGATCTCGTTGGCAAAGTTTTCTTTCTGGGTGTTTGAATAGAAACCGATGGGTGAAAAAAGTTCTACAATGGGGAGAGGTTCATCGCCGAGGATGCCGATGGTAAACTCACGGCCTTCAATAAATTCCTCAACCAATACCAGTGTATGCAGTGTGTCGATCAACCATGTGACCTGTCTGACCAGTTCGTCATAGTTGTGTACGAGGGCAGAATCCGGGATGCCGATGGAAGAACCTTCAAAGGCCGGTTTTACGAACATCGGATAACGGAGATTGCTTTCAGGAATGTTCTTGGCATCATCCACCACCATGAATTTGGCGGTGGGCAGCCCTGCCTGCAGGAACTGGTTCTTGGCAACGTGTTTATTATGCGACAGCATCATACCCAATACACCCGCAGCCGTATAGGGGATGCCGAGCATGTCAAGCACTGCGGGAATCTGTGCTTCTCTTGAATTGCCGTAATGGCCTTCCGAGGTGTTGAAACAGAGATCCGGTTTGAATGCTTTTATTTCTTCAATTGAATTAAATATGCCTGGAAAATATTTTACTTCGTGTCCGAGTTCTGAAAGGGAGTTTTGCGTGGTTTCAATGGTAATGAGGTCGTCAAGATCATCCCAACACCCGGGAGGGTCTTCAGGGTTTGCCGGTGCATCTTCTTTTAGATTTGCCATTAAGGCGATTTTCATTTTTATTGTTTCTCCTGATACCTAAAATTAAACGGGTTTGATTATAATGAGTATTGGATAAACTACAAGAGGTGAAATTTCACGAATTTATATTGAAAATATAAAATTAAGAGGAATCTCAACAAAAAAACGAGTTGTATCCCGTGACATTTATCCTGTTGAATGATATAAAAAAGAAGAACTTATTTTTAATTCAATTAATTTTATAAGGAGGAAGTCCATGTGGTATGTCTTGATCGCAGTAGGGATCCTGGCGTGCGCGATATTGGCTATTTCCGCGAAACGCTTGTTGATCTCTGCCATCTGGCTGGCACTGACAAGCGCGCTGGTTGCTCTGATGGTCTATCTGTTGGGAGCACCGCAAGTTGCCGTCATTGAACTGAGCGTAGGGGCCGGTTTGGTGACGGTTTTGTTTGTGTTCGCAATCAACATTTCCGGAGAAGAAGTTATTGGAGAGAAATCTCCTTTGCCAAAGCCGGTGGTTTGGACCAGTGTACTCCTGACACTGGGATTAGTTATCTTTTTCATCCTTCGATCAGTCGGGTTCCTGCAGCTTCCGGAAAATGTAAGCGGTTCTGCGCCTTCCATTTTATGGAGTATCCGCTATCTTGACATCCTTTTGCAGATTGTATTGATCTTTGCGGGTGTCTTGAGTGTTATTGGGCTGCTTTCGAATTCCAAGACGGCATCTCACGTGGAGGACAAAGCATGAATCTTCCCATTCCCTTTATCGTGTTGGTCGCAGTGCTTTCATTGGCCGGCACGGGTTTTTATTGTCTGCTGTTCACACGCAACCTGATCAAACTGGTGGTTGCGCTTCAGCTTCTGGTCAAGGGGGTTGTGCTGGCTTTCGTCCTGGCCGGACACATGCAGGGGGCTCAAAACCTTGCTCAAACCATGGCTGTGACTGTGATCGTAGCCGACACCATCGTGGCTGTCATCGGTCTGGCGCTGGCCGTTCAGATCCGTCTGCGCACCGGCAGCCTGGATGTCAAGAACCTGTCAAAGTTGAAGAGGTAAACCATGATCTCAACATTGATTGCTCTTACGATTGGTTTACCATGGTTGGGCGCCCTGGCTGTTTGGCTGCTTGGCGATAAACGTGAAAATTGGCAGCATTGGACGGCTATCAGTTTTTCAGTGGCTTCCGCCGTTGTTGCCACCATGATGCTCTGGAACGCGTCTGATGCGGTTGGCTTATCCATCACCATCAACAACGTGGTCTTCGGCGAGTTCAACTTTGTCGCAGACGGTCTGGGTGTCTTTTTGAGCGTGATCGCCACGGTGATCGGTTCACTGGCCGTCATATTCTCCAAGAGTTATATGAAGGGAGAAGCACAACTCGGAAGGTATTACGGGTTCGTGCTTTTCTTTATCGGCGGCATGGCCGGCCTGGTGCTGACCAGCAACATCATGTTGATGTTCCTGTTCTGGGAGATCACCGCCCTTTGTTCATACGCGTTGATCGCTTTCAACAATGATGACCCGAAGGCGGTAAAAGGCGGTATCAAGGCCTTGATCATCACCTCCATCGGTGGCGTCGGTCTCTTATTGGGCGCCCTGATCCTGTTTGCCTATACCGGCAGCATGGATATCAATAATTTCATGGCGAACGTATCCAATATCCCCGCCTCGATCCTGTCCGTGTTGGCTTTCGGATTCCTGGTCGCGGCTGCTGCCAAGTCGGCGCAGTTCCCCTTCCAGACCTGGCTGCCTGACGCCATGGAAGCACCGTCTCCGATCAGCGCATTGATCCACGCGGCCACCATGGTCAACGCCGGAGTTTATTTGCTGGCTCGTTTTTATCCGGTTTTCAAAGAGGTTCCCTACTGGCGCGAAGCCGTCATGATCGTGGGCATGCTCTCGGCCTTGCTGGCAGCCATAATGGCGCTTACCGCCATGGATTTGAAAAGAGTGCTGGCCTATTCAACCGTCAGCCAATTGGGATATATGGTTTATGCGGTGGGTGCGGGAAGTGTGTTTGCCAGCCAGTTCCATCTGTTCAGCCATTCCATTTTCAAGGCGCTGCTCTTCCTTGGCGCCGGCGCGGTCATACACTCTGTCGGCACGCGCGATATGGCTAAAATGGGCGGCGTTGGCAAGAAGCTGCCGTTCGTTCAGTGGGTCTTTATCATCGGCGCGCTGGCTTTGGCCGGCATTCCTGTGCTGAATGGTTTCTGGAGCAAAGAAGCCATCCTCGAAGCCGGCTTGTCAGGCGGACCGGGCTGGATTTACGGCATTATGGTTTTAGTAGCCGGGTTGACCGCCCTCTATACGATCCGCTGTGTCTGGCTGGTTTTCTTCGGCGAAGCGCGTTCAGAATACCATGCCCATAAAGTTGAACTGCCCATGAAAGTCGCGCTGGCTCCCCTGGCGTTAGGCGCTCTGATCTCATGGCTGGCGGTGGGACCTTTCTCTACCTTGTTGAGTGAACATACTCTGCCATTCCACGGGATCGAAACCATCGGGATTGCCGAGCTTTTCCATGAGGTGATGTCTGTGCCAACCCTGATCGCTTTGGTGGTGATCGCCCTGGGCATCATTCTCTGGCTGCTTCGTGAGAAACTGACCGGGGTAGTGGAGGGGCTCAAGAGCATCCGCTGGGCGGCTGAGAACAGTTTTGGTTTTGAGGCCATCAACAAGGCTGTTGTGAACGTCACCAACAGCCTGGCAGAAGGTTTGCGCGGCACCCAAACCGGAATTCTGAACTGGAATATTCTGGGTGTTATGGCAGCCTTGATTGTCCTCTTTATCATCGTAGTATTGGGAGCCTGACATGAATACTCAAACACTCTATACAGGCATGATCGCTTTACCCTTCCTGGCAGCTCCCCTGGTCTATCTTTTAGGACGTCTCTCCGTGCGCAAGGGAAAAAGCTGGGGAATCGTTCTGGCGCGCGTCCTTGCCGTGGTGACGTTGGTGGTTGACATTGTTTTGCTGCTGGTCAACTTGAAAAACGCCATGGCCGGTCAGGAAGTATCCGACTACATCGGTATGGTCATGCTGCGTTTTGACGGCATCGGACTTCTGCTTGCAGCGGTTGTGCTGGTTTTGGGATTGATGGTAACCATCTTCTCGATCCCATATATGGCTAAAGAGAATAACGAAGAAAAATTCCACGCGCTGCTGTTGATGACCATCGGATCCATCATGGGCATCGGCTTCACACAGGACCTATTCAACATGTGGATCTGGTTTGAGGCCATGGCCATCAGCACCTATTTCCTGGTGGCATTCTATAATGAGCAGCCCGCTTCTCTTGAAGCTGGTTTGAAATATTTGGTCCAGTCAGCGGTTGGTTCCGCGCTGGTATTGTTTGGCATTGCGGCTGTACTTTCAGGCATCGGTTCCACCGATTTCCTGAGCATCTGGCAGCTTAGCGCGCAGCTGGGCGGACTGGGTACTGCCGGGGTGGTCTTGATGATCGTCGGGTTCGGCGTCAAAGCCGCACTCGTCCCGCTGCACACCTGGCTTCCCGACGCGCATTCACAGGCACCTTCCGGCATGAGCGCCATGCTCTCCGGCGTTGTCATTGAAGCCGGTTTGATCGCCATGCTGCGCGCCATCAGCCTGATGGGCAAGCTTGGTGGAAGCTGGGGAACCATTTTGATCGGATTCGCCTGCCTGAATATTCTGGTCGGCAACCTGATGGCGCTGCGGCAGACTGAAGTGAAGAGATTGCTGGCTTATTCGAGCCTGGCACACGTGGGCTACATGCTGTTCGGCTTTGGTCTTGGTTTTGCCTTCATGTCAGGCGACGGCGGCGCAGGCGGTTTCTTCCACCTCATCACGCACGCCCTGATGAAGGGCCTGGCCTTTATGGCAGCAGGCGCTTTGCTCTACACGCTGCACCTTTCTAAGGGAGATCACAAGCCTCTCGTGCTCGATGATCTGAACGGCGCCTCACGCAAATATCCGCTGGTGGCCATTGCTTTAAGCGTGGCAGTGTTGGCACTGGGCGGCATGCCGCCCTTCGCGGGCTTCATGTCCAAGTGGTTGATCCTGGTAGCCGGCGCCGAAACGCACAACACCTGGGTCTTGGTCGGTGTGGTCTTCGTTGGACTTAACAGTGTCTTGTCACTGGGATATTACGCACCCATCGTGAACCGCCTGTTCAAGAAAGAAACCTCACCGGCAGTTGAGTCCGGTACAAAGGTTCCGTGGTTGATGGTTGTACCGATGGTGATCCTGGTGGCCTTGATCGTGTTTATCGGCATTTGGCCGACCAGTCTTGAAATCTTTTATGGGAACGCGGTCAATACGCTTCTCACTTATTTCTTTAGTTAAGGAGAAATGATAAGCGATGAACATCCTTTTATCCCCTCCTCTGGCATTTCTGATCTACATTCCGCTGGTCTTTGCCATCTATTTTGTTGGCAAGGGTCTGGCCGGTAAGGAGAATCCCTCTCCGGAAAAATCCAGCCTCTACGGCAGCGGCGAAGAAGCAGCCACCTCAGTGGCGTCGCCCGGTTATAAACCTTTCTTCTTGATCGCCTTTTTCTTTGCGATCCTGCACCTGGGCATGCTGGTGATTGGCTCAGGTTCCTTTGACGTGAAAATGCTGCCCTATATTATTGGGCTGATCCTTGCCCTGATCGCCTTGATCCTGGGTTGATGGACAGGAGAATCTAAATGGAAAATTTGATGCAAGGCGTGATGGAAAAAGTAAAGACCTGGGCGCGGGTGAATTCCCCCTGGGCCATCCACTATAACAGTGGATCATGTAATGGATGTGATATTGAGATCCTGGCGACCCTGACCCCCCGTTATGACGTGGAGCGCTTCGGGATCAAACTGGAAGGCAGTCCCCGCCACGCGGACGTGTTGATCTGCACCGGTCCTGTGACCCTGCAGTCTCGCGACAGGCTGGTGCGCATCTACAACCAGATGCCGGAACCCAAGTTTGTCGTGGCTGTCGGCTCCTGCGGACTTTCGGGCGGCGTTTTTCAAGGCTGCTATAACGTAGTTGGCGATATCAGTGAGGTCATCCCGGTGAACGTTTACATTCCGGGTTGTCCGCCGAGACCTGAGGCCATCATTCACGGCGTTGTCGAGCTTTTGAAAAGCTTGCAAAACTGACCGGATCGCGAAGAGAGGAAAAACATGGATACTGAAAAAGCTCTGCAACTCGCCGAATCCAGGCTCAAGGAATTCGCCGTTTCGATGAATCGTCCCGAAGAAAACCGCCTGGATGTGGTGATCGACAGGAAAGAACTTAAAGCGGCCGTCAGCGCCCTGCTTGCTGAAAAGCAGTGGGGATATCTGGCAGCTATCACCGGTCTGGATAACGCAGCCTGGAAAGTGGATGAAGCAACCAAAGAAAAATCGCTTGATCCAAGCGGCGGTTCATTGGAAGTGCTTTACCATTTTTGTGAGGGCGCTGCTGTTGCCACTTTGCGGGTGAGTTTGCCTTATAACGACGCCAAAGTGGATACGGTCTGCGACCTGATCAGTTCGGTTTCATTGTATGAACGAGAAGCCGCCGAACTGTTCGGTATTGAGTTTGTTGACACACCGAATACCGACCGCCTGGTACTGCCGGATAGCTGGCCTGAAGGCGTCTATCCGCTTCGAAAATCTTTTACCGGTTTTGAGAAAAACGCGAAAGGATAGCAGACATGGAATGTAATCCTGCTCCCGAAAAATTTATTGTGCCTATCGGCCCGCAGCATCCGGCCTTGAAGGAACCCGGCCATTTCGAGTTCACCGTTGAAGGCGAAGTGGTCACCAATGCCACCGCCCGCCTTGGATTCGTCCATCGCGGCATGGAAAAAGGCGCAGAAGACCGCACCTGGATCCAGGACTTATATTTGATGGAACGCGTTTGCGGCATTTGCTCACACGTGCATGCCATGGCTTTTTCACTGGGTGTCGAAAAACTGGCCGGCGTACAGGCCCCTCCTCGAGCACAGGCCATCCGCGAACTGGTGGCCGAACTGGAACGCATTCACAGCCACATGCTCTGGTTGGGCGTCGCAGCCCATGAGGGCGGCTTTGATACTCTCTTTATGCTCTCCTGGCGAGACCGTGAAACGGTGATGTCCCTCCTGGAAACCATCAGCGGCAACCGCGTGAACTATTCGGCCAACGTACTGGGCGGTGTAAAGATCGACATCTCCGACAAACAGGCTGATGAGATCCGCAAAGGCATGGATTTCCTTGAAGAACGTTCTAAACATTATCTCAAGGTTGTCACAGAAGATGAGACATTCCTCGGACGCACGCGTAATATCGGCATGATGAATAAAAAGCAGGCTGAATTGCTCGGAGCCATCGGACCGACCGGCCGCGCATCAGGTGTCAAACGCGACGTGCGCGTGGATTCTCCCTACGCGGGTTACACGGACTTTCCGGTCAAAATGATCACCAATGATGCCGGTGACCTGGAAGCCCGTTTTGTGGTGCGTATCGAAGAATTATTCGAGAGTTACCGCATCATTCGCGAACTTTTAGACAAGATGCCGAAGGGCGAGCTTACGGTGAAAGTTCCGCGCCGAATCCCTGAAGGTGAAGTGATTAGCCGCGTTGAAGCGCCGCGCGGTGAACTGCTTTACTTCATGAAAAGTAACGGCACCGATAAGCCGGAGCGTATTAAAGTACGCACACCGAGTTTATGCAATTGGGGCTCCGTGTTGGTGACGGCCATCGGTCACAACCTGGCCGATATGCCCATGATCCTCGCGGGCATTGATCCCTGCTTCTCATGCAATGATCGTATTGTAACCGTCAACCGCAAAACGGATTCCACCCGGATGGATTGGGAGGACCTGCGGCAATATGGAATCGAGTATTACAAATGAATATCCAATTCCCTGCCCTTGTAGCACTGTTATTCTTCCCTGGTGGATTGTTCCTGATCGCCAGCGGAATGGTGTTTGAATATCTTGACCGTAAACTGGTGGCGCGTTTTCAAAACCGCTACGGCCCGCGCTGGTTCCAACCTTTGGCCGACGTGGTCAAACTGCTTGCCAAGGAAGAGATCTTCCCGGCCGGTGTGGTGAAAAGTCTGTTTGTTGCTCTGCCCGTGGTCGCACTGGCGGCGGCTCTGACGGCTGCGCTCTACGTGCCCCTGTTTGGATTCAAACCGGTTTTCAATTTCCAGGGCGACCTGATCGTTACCCTGTACCTGTTGAGCATGATGACCCTCTGCATCGGACTGGCGGGCGCCAACACGGAAGACCGCTTCTCGCTGATCGGCGCAACCCGCGCCCTGACGCAGTTATTCTCCTACGAAGCTCCCTTCCTGCTGGCTCTGCTTGGACCTGCCATTGCGTTGGGAACCTGGAATATCACTTCCATCAACGCCGGTGCCGCAAATCAGACCTGGTTCATCCTGGCGCAGCCGATCGGGTTCGTGGTCGCTTTGGTGGGGCTCATGGGCAAGTTGGAACTGCCCCCCTTTGACGCTCCTGAAGCCGAGACGGAGATCGTGGCGGGCGCTTTCACCGAATATAGTGGACGCGGTTTTGCTCTCTTCAAGATCGGCCGCGACGTTGAACTGGTGATCGGTCTCACCCTGGTGGCATCTTTCTATCTGGGTGGATTCACCTCTCCGCTTGATTTCCTGTGGAAGACCCTCGCGCTGCTGCTCATCACCGCCGCTTTACAGTCTTTGTTTGCCCGTTTGCGCATCGACCAGACAGTCGGTTTGTGGTGGCGTGTAGGTGTCATCCTGGTGCTGCTGCAGTTGGTTGTGATCATTGCCGGCAAGTTCCTCGCACCGGTCGTCCAGCCCCTGGTACAATCGATATTCGGAGGTTAACATCATGACCATTGGTTCAATGTTCGGCGATATCGTTAAGTCGTTTTTCAAAAAACCGGCGACTGAAAAATATCCCTTTGTTCGAAATGAAGCTCCTGAAAATTTACGCGGCAAGTTGATCTGGGACCCCGAAAAGTGCTCGGGCTGTCAGTTGTGCATAAAGGACTGTCCTTCCAATGCAATTGATTTGATCGTGTTGGACAAGGTGAACAAGAAGTTTGTCATGCGCTATAACATTGACCGCTGCACCTTCTGCTCTCAATGCGTCGCAAGCTGCCGATTTGGCTGCCTGGAGATGTCAGACGAGATGTGGGAACTGGCTTCGATCAATAAGGAGCCGTTTGAAGTTTATTATGGCCGGGACGAGGATGTTAAGGAACTGCTGGAAAGAGCAGCTAAACCAGAGACTGAAGCCCCTTGCTGAGGGAGATAACTTCCGTCTTGCGGTCCTCGGGATCGGTAACGAACTGAATGGTGACGATTCGGCAGGTGTACTCATTGCGCGCAAATTACTGAGCGCAGCGGGTGACCGGCCGAATCTTCTTGTTCTTGACTGCGGTACCATCCCTGAAAATGCCAGTGGCCCCTTGCGCAAGTTTCAACCGGACCTGATCCTGATGGTGGATGCGGCAGATCTGGGGTTGGAGGCTGGGGCAATCCTTGAAGTTGACCTGCAGCAGGTGAGGGGATTCAGCGCTTCAAGTCATTCCCTTCCTTTGAATATCTTTTCAGGTTATTTGGAATCGGAATTCAATTGTGAAACGTCGTTATTTTGCATCCAGCCGCAGACACTGGAATATTGTGCGCAAATATCTACGCCGGTAAAACTGGCGGTGCAAGAGTTTGTGGGTGAGATCTTGCGCCTCTTCCATGAAACAAAATGACAAATTCCTCGTATATCTATATGTAACGATAAAAATATGAGGATTCGTATGGACAATCAATTTAATAACAAACCTGAACCTGAAATCATAGATGTGACGCCCGCGCAGCCGCAGGAAAAACGGAACAAACACAATAAAAATTCATTCTTTTGGCCCTTCATCTTGATTGCTGTAGGTGTCATTTTTTTGATCCAGAACCTGAGCCCGGTGCCCGTTCACTTGAATTGGTGGGCAGTGTTTATTTACTTCCCGGTGGTGGGATCCATTTTTGCCGGTATTAATGCATTTGAGAAGAGCGGTAAATTCGATGCGGCAGTGCGCAGTTCCTTAAGCGGTGTGATCGTAGTCGGCACGGTGGCAACCATGCTTCTGCTGGGAGTCGACTGGCGTAACTGGTGGCCGCTCATGCTGATCGCCCCCGGGCTTTCCATGCTGGTCAACAGCATCTCGGTTGTAGATGGTGACAAACACGTTAACCTTGCCCGATGGGCGGGTCTTGGATTTTGGTTCGGTCTGGCGACAATCCTGTTGGGCGTCGGGTTCCTGGCAAAATTCCTCCCCATTCCGGCCATTGAAGTCTATCTGTTTACACGTTGGTGGGCGATTGCCATTCTGATCCCGGGTATTGGCGCAGTCATTAACGCCATTGTATTGCTCTTCAGCAACGGATTAAAAGCAAATTGGACGATAGGATCATTCCTTGTGATCGGGGTGGTTTTTGTGGCAACCGGCTTGTTTGCCTTGTATAACCTGAATTGGAACCTTTTGAGCCCTATTATTCTGATCGGCACAGGTTTGGTGATTATCTTCAGTTTCTTCATCAGAAAGTGATCAATCCACAAGCGTTCCCTTGAGCCGGAAATCCGGCTCTTTTTTTTTACTAAAAATATACCAATTTACGCTGAAATTCGATACACTTAGGCTGCAATGTTTGAGATAGGAGTATGAATGTCAGGCAACGAAAGTAACCGAAACGAAAATGCGCCGAAGGTATTGGCGTTGATCCCGGCTTATAACGAAGAAGCGCGGGTTGGCAAGGTGGTTCAGTCTGCCAGCACATATCTTCCGGTGCTGGTGGTGGATGACGGTTCAAAAGACAACACTTCTCAGGCAGCCAGCCAGGCCGGTGCTGAGGTGATCCGACAGGAACCAAACCAGGGCAAGGGCGCTGCGATCTTGAAGGGTTTTAGATACGCTTTGGACAATGGATATGACGCGGTCATCACCCTGGATGCAGACGGACAGCACGACCCGGACGAGATTCCGCTTTTTCTGCATGAGTTTGACGTGTCCGGCAGCGATCTCATCATCGGCAAACGCGATTTCAGAAAGATGCCCTTTCCACGCAATATTTCCAACCGTATCGGCACGTGGTCTTTTTCCAACGCTCTGGGGCAATACGTTCCTGATAACCAGTCCGGCTACCGTTTCCATTCCAGGCGGCTGGTTGAAGATTCCCTTACCAGTATGGAACATGGCTTTGAGTTTGAGGTGGAGATCATCGTCCGGTGTGTGTTGAAGGGCTACAAAATTTCATGGGTGACGATCAAGACCATTTATAACGAGATTCAAAACAGCAAGATCACGCCGCTGCGTCACATCGTACGTTTTTACCGGTTGGTATCCAAAACACATAAAATTATTCGTTCACATAAACGGTCAATTTAATTTACAATATAGATAGATTCCTGCTTGACGGAAGAAAAATGTGACTTTTCCGATAATGAAATAAAGGGTCAGGAGAAAACGTGGATCGGGATCGTTTGCGACAATTATGTGTAGTGGCTGCAACATTAATAATGCTTGCTGTTAATGCGCTGGCGAACATCCTCCCGATCAATGGGGTAACCACAGCCGAGGTCAGCAATCAAGTTGATGTTTATTTTGTGCCGGCTGGTTATGTTTTTTCAATTTGGGGGTTAATTTATATATTATTGATCGCTTATACAATTTTTCAGGTGATGCCTTCTCAGAGGGAAAATTTAGCGTTAAGAAAGATCGGCTGGTGGTATGTTTTAGGATGCCTGGTTAATTCGGCCTGGATCTTTTGCTGGCATTACCAGCGCTTCACATTGTCACTGGGCTTGATGTGTCTCCTGCTTGCTTCGCTGATATTCATCTACGAATTATTGGAGATCGGAATAGTCAAGGTCTCCACGGGAATACGTTTCTTTGTTCACTTGCCGTTTTCTGTGTATGTTAGCTGGATCACGGTCGCAACCATTGCCAATGTCGCCTATGTACTGGATTACACAGGTTGGAACGGGTTGGGTTTGGAACCAAAAGTCTGGGCGGTAATTTTGCTGGTGGTAGCGGTTGTTGTTGCGGAATTGATCACCTATAACCGCCAGGACCTGGCATTTCTGGCAGTCGTTATTTGGTCTTTCGTCGGTATCGCACAGAACTCGAAGGGGATATCACCAATTTATGAAGCCGCCTATGTTGCTGTAGTGGTGGTCTTGATGATGGCGGTCATTTCCATTATATTAAAACTGAGAAGGCGTAAACGTCTCAAAGACTGAATAATAATCAGATAATCTGGTAAACTGGCGGCAACTGTTAAGAACGAACAATATGAACACATGATAAAATACGTTTATTGTCGGTGGATTTTGAAATCGTTCAGAATTGAAGTCTTTGAAAAACAGATGCCAAAAGGGCATCTTTTTTAGAGAATACAGCGAGTCTTGTTTTCATCCATTTATCATTCTAGCGTTTTTCATTCAATCAAGGAGCAGGTACATGATCAATTCCCGCAAGACCATTGATGAATTCATGCAATTAAAAACCCTGGCTGTCGTCGGTGTTTCTCGAAACAAAGACAAGTTTGGAAATCTCATCTATCGTGATATGAAAGCCAAGGGTTATAAAATGCTGGCGATCAACCCCAAATTGGACATGGTGGAAGGCGATCGCTGTTATGCCGGGATTGGCGCTGTGCCTGAAGTGCCGCAGGGGGTCATTATTTGCATCGCTCCCTCAGAAACCGTTCCGGTTATCGAAGAAGCCGCCCGCCTTGGGATCAAATATGTCTGGCTGCAGCAGGGCGCCAACAGCCCCGAGGGTGAAGCAAAGGCCAAAGAACTGGGGCTCAACTTCGTCAGCGGAGAGTGCATCTTCATGTTCGCCGAGCCCGTGGAATCCATTCACAAATTCCACCGCTTCGTCAACAAGGTGTTTGGCAAGCTGCCGAAATAAATTGACGCTCAAAACAATTTCAATATGATAACGTTGGAAAGATTCCAAACCTTTCCAACGTTTAAAAATGAATAACCATAACCTTGGAAAGGTTTTTTAGAACCTTTCCAAGGTTGAATAACCAAGCAAAGGAGACACGGCACATACCGTGTGCTTACGATAACCCCAAAAATCAATGTATAGATTGATTTTTGGGAGTTTGTAATTCAAACTCCCGGAATCTGAATTGAATTGGATCAGTAGGGGTTCGTTGCAACGAACCCCTACAATATATCATTAGGTAAGGGCGATTCATGAATCGCCCCGGGCAAGTCACTTTTATTGTTTTTTTCGAAAGACTTTAATATTTGGCAAGCTTCAATAATGATCAAAAAAAACCGGAAATCTAATAAAAGATTTCCGGTTTCTGTTCTAAGCAAAGGGGACACGTCCCTACTGTATTTAATGGTATGAGCGGTTAATGAACCGCCCCAACGAACTTACCCTAACTGCGTTTTCAATTTCTCATATGATTCTTTGAATTCGGCCAGCTTGGCGCGTTCCTTTTCGACCACGGGGGCGGGGGCTTTATTGGCAAAGTCACTGGAGAGCAGTTTTTCCAGACGTTCGATCTGAGACTGTACCACTGCCATCTCGGATTCGAGACGTTTCTTGTCTTCAGCCGACTCAGGTACAGGAATGTAGATGGCGCTGCCGGATGAGACGGTTGAAGTCCAGCCTTCGGGAGCTTCCGTCAGGTCCTTGAGGATTTCGAGATTGTCGATCTCAAACTTTCCAAGGTCGGCAATGGTTGCCTTTTCCTGTTTGAACAGGTCGCAGTTATCCTGGCTGACGATCTTGCCCGGTGTTTTAACGTTGGGCTGGATCTTCTTCTCGGCGCGCAGGTTGCGGTTGGCGCGGATCACGTCCTGGATGGCAGCGAACTGGGCGATCTTTTCTTCTTCCCAGCCTTCGGTTTCTCCCGCTTCAGGCCATTTGGCCACGATCAAGGCTGGCTCCCATTCAGACGTTTGGTAGAAAGGTTTGAAACCGGCTTTCTGAGCGGTATTCTTGAGCGCCTGCCAGAGTTCCTCGGTCACAAAAGGCGTGAAGGGATGCAGCATGCGCAGACTGGCGTCCATGACGCGCAGCAGGGTGTTGGCGGTATAGAAAGCGCGGTCTCCGCCTGCGGTCAGTTGGGTCTTGGCGATCTCAACGTACCAGTCGGCGAAATCACCCCAGAAGAAATCGTAAATTTGGCGTCCGGCTTCGCCGTATTGATAGTTTTCGAATAGTCTCTCGGTGTCAGCCATCAGCGCGTTCAGGCGCGCCCAGATCCACGAATCGGCCAGCGTCCACTGCGGGTCGGCCTGCGCGGACTGCGGGGCCTTCTCAAGCGCGCTGATCACGAAGCGGCCGGCGTTCCAGACCTTGTTGGCAAAGTTGCGGTTGGCTTCCACCTTCTTGAGGCTCAGGTTGGTGTCGTTGCCGGGCGTGGAACCTACCAGCAGGGTGAAGCGCAGGGCGTCGGTGCCGTAGTCGTCCATAACGATCAGCGGATCAACCACGTTGCCCTTGGTCTTGCTCATCTTCTGGCCTTTTTCGTCCAGAATGAGACCGTGCAGGTAGATGGTATCGAAGGGTTCCTTGCCGGTGAACTCGAGGCCGAACATCATCATGCGCGCCACCCAGAAGAACAAAATGTCCGCGCCCGTTTCCATTGTGGCAGTGGGATAGAAATACTTGTATTCAGGAGTTTCCTCGGGCCATCCCAGGGTTGAGAAGGGCCACAAACCGGAGGAGAACCAGGTATCCAGCACGTCTTCGTCCTGGCGGATGTTCTTGCTGTGACACTGGCTGCACTCCGTGGGGTCTTCGCGAACCACGGTCAGCGCGCCGCAGTCGTCACAGTACCAGACCGGGATGCGGTGTCCCCACCAGAGCTGGCGGCTGATGCACCAGTCACGGATGTTTTCCAGCCAGTTATAGTAGACCTTGGTGAAGCGTTCGGGCACGATCTTGGTGCGTCCCTCTTTGACCGCGGCCAGGGCCTTGTCGGCCAGCGGCTGGATCTTGACGAACCACTGCGTGGAGATCATGGGTTCCACGATCTCGCCGCCGCGCTGTGAACGCGGCACGTTCAGGGTGTAAGGCTGTTCCTTGATCACCAGGCCGGCGGCTTTCATGTCATCCCACAGCTTTTTACGGCAGTCGAAGCGGTCCATGCCGGCGTATTGGGCGCCGTTCTCATTGATGGTGGCATCCTCGTTGAGGATGTTGATCATTTCTAGGTTGTGGTTCAACCCGATGGTGTAGTCGTTGGGGTCGTGGGCGGGAGTGATCTTGACCGCGCCGGTGCCGAATTCGCGGTCCACGTATTCGTCCGCGATGACGGGGATGCGCCGGCCCAGGATGGGTACGATCACGTCCTTGCCCAGATACTTCTGGTAGCGCTCATCTTCGGGGTGGACGGCCAGGGCGGTGTCTCCCAAAATGGTCTCAGGCCGCGTGGTTGCCACGGCGATATATTCGCCCGGCAGGTCGGCCAGCATGTATTTGAAATAATATAAAAAGCCCGGTTCCTCGGAGTATTCCACCTCAAGGTCAGAGACAGCCGTGCGCAGCGAGGGGGACCAGTTGATCATACGCGGTCCGCGGTAGATCAGTCCCTTCTCATAGAGGCGCACAAAAGCTTCGCGCACGGCCGTGGAAAGGCCCTCATCCATGGTGAAGCGTTCCTTGGTCCAGTCGCAGGAAGCGCCCAGTCGGCGGATCTGGTGCGTGATGCGGCTGCCGTATTTCTCTTTCCATTCCCAGGTGCGTTCGAGGAAGCCTTCACGACCGAGTTCGTCGCGTTTGATGCCTTCCTTGGCCAGCATCCTTTCCACCAGCATTTGGGTGGCGATGCCGGCGTGATCCGTGCCGGGCACCCACAGGGTGGGGATGCCCTTCATGCGGTGATAACGGATCATCAGGTCTTCCATCGAAACGAACATGGCGTGGCCTGTGTGCAGTTCACCGGTAACGTTCGGCGGGGGGATGGAGATGACAAAAGGTTTTTTGGTCGGGTCGAACTGCGCTCCCCTCGGGTCGTTGCTGGACTTGAAATAGCCGTTCTCGTCCCAGAACTTGTAGAGCCGCTGCTCGGTGGATTTAAAGTCGTATGCCTTGGCTAATGTTTCTTCTGTCATTCTTGTTCCTCCATAAGTTGTTGAAGTAAGGGCGTATTGTGCGGTTTATGCATACCCGAGCAAAGCGAGTGGTACCATACGCCATTACACCTTTTCAAAGGTTTTCTCTGCGTCCTCTGCGTCTCAGCGTGAGAACAAAGTTTTTGCTCTTCATCTCTGCGTGAGATTAAAATAAAAACCTCTCATCCGTTGAGGACGAAAGGAATTCTTCCGCGGTACCACCTCGTTTCGCCGTTCTTGGCGCGCTTGAGATCGCGTTATCGGGCTGCCCGTGCCGTTCTACTTTCCGCGTGGCGGGGTTCTTCGGCAATCACACCAAACGACTTCAACCGGTTTCACTGCGGAGGCTCTCAGCCTGTGGCCTTCCTTCTCTTTCAGTTTGAGTATCGGTCTACTCTTTTTGGCGTTCTCCATTTAAAATGGATAGAAGGATTATACAGGCCGGAGGCGCTTTCGTCAATGACCTGCAAAACCGCGAAAGGATAACTCATGACATTACCAAAATGGCTGGCCTGGTCGCAAAAGATCCAGGCGCTGGCGCAAAGCGGACTGGAGTATACCAAGAATCCATTTGACGAAGAACGCTACCGCGCGTTGAGCCGTATCGCGGCCGAGATGATGGCCGTACAGACCGAGGCGGACGCGGGAGAAGTAATGCGTATCTTTGAGGCGCAGCAGGGCTATGCCACCCCCAAACTGGACGTGCGAGGTGTGGTTTTTAAGAACGAAAAGATCCTGCTGGTCAAAGAATTGATGGACGGTGGCGCGTGGACGCTGCCGGGCGGCTGGGTGGACATTAACGAGCCTCCCAGCACGGCCGTGGAGCGTGAGCTGCGCGAAGAGGCCGGTGTGATCGTCAAGGCCAGGAAACTCCTGGCAGTCTATGACCGCAACCTGCACGGGCATCCGCCCTATGCTTTCCATGCCTACAAGATGTTCTTCCGCTGCGAGATGATTGCCGAAGCCACGCCTGATCCCATTGAGACTTCGGATCCGACCTGGTTTGCCGAAAACTGCATCCCGCCGCTTTCGCTTGCTCGTGTGACCCCTGAGCAGATCAAGCGCATGTTCGAGCACCTGCGCCAGCCCGACCTGCCAACCGATTTTGATTGACGCTCGTGATTGGATTTTTAGGTATGAATCAGGTACACTTGGACATTGCTTTAATGTTCAAAGAGGAATCCCTTTATTCATGAAAAGAACATTCATCCAACTCGGTTGTGTTATCGGTTTGACTGCCTTGTTATCAGGCTGCATTACCATTACACCCACTGACAAAGAGACTCCCACTGCGACTCGTCCGGCCGCCACGGCCACGCCCGATACACGTACACCCACTGCCACCACCGTCCCGACCATCGGCGTGGACGCTGCCCAACTCGACGGGATCCAGATCACCTTTCTGCATCCCTGGTCGGGCGAAACCGGCCGCGTCATGGACCAGTTGATTGACGAGTTCAACCAGTCCAACCAATGGGGCATCCACGTAATGACCCGTGAACCGGGATCAACGGGGCTGGTGATGCAGGAACTGAACGACGACGACCCGGACTTGCCCGAGATCGACCTGACCGCCGTCCCGGTCTATGAACTGCTCCATCAGGACGCCAACGGACGCGAGGTGGTGGACTTGAACCCCTATGCCGCTTCAAAGACCTTCGGCTTCACCGACGAGCAGCAGGAGGATTTCTTAACCGCCTTCTGGGATGAAAACCTGGTGGACGGCAAGCTTTACGGCGTCCCCGCGCAGGAATCGGCCTCACTGCTGTTCTACAACACCACCTGGGCGGCCGAGTTGGGTTATTCTTCCCTGCCGCAGACCGTCGCGGCTTTCAGAGTGCAGACCTGCGCTGCCAATGCTTCTTTCCGCAAGGATTATGATCGTTCCAACGACGGCATCGGCGGCTGGATCATCAGCAGCAACGCCGACGCCCTTTTCAACTGGCTTGCCGTTCAGGACGCGCTTGATCTGACAAGCGTGCCGGAAAAATTCAACAACACGAAAACCCGAACGGCTTTTTTGTATTTATTTAATTTACAGGCAAACGCCTGCGCCTGGTCCAGCAGGCTGCCGGAACCTTATGATTATTTCGCCACCCGCCAGGCCCTGGTCTACAGCGGGACGACCCAGGATATCCTCCCGCAGATCGCGGCTTTCGAGCGCGCCGAAAATGAGGATGACTGGCAGGTGATGGCGTATCCCTCGGAAGAGGGCGGCATCATTAGCAGCGGACTCTCCTACGGCATTTTCAAGACCGACGAGAAACGTCAACTGGCTGCCTGGCTGTTCATCCGCTGGCTGTCAGACCCGTCAAACCAGGCGCGCCTGCTGCAGACCTCGGGCAGCCTGCCGCTTGGGACAGATGTGCTGGATGAAATGAGCGCGTATGAAAATTCTTATCCCGAATGGAAAGAAGCGCTGGCTTTGTTGGATAACGTAGAGACGATCCCTGCCGATGCCAATACGGGTATGGTGCGCATGGTATTGGAAGACGCCGGTTCATATCTCTTTAGAGCCGAGTTTACTGCTGACAAGGTCGGTGAACTTCTGGCGCAGCTTGACCAGACCATCCGCGAGTTGAAGGAGTACGAATAATGAGCCTGCCGCGCGTGACTATTTATACTGACGGCGGGTGCGACCCCAATCCCGGACGAGGCGGCTGGGCGGCCGTCATCATAAAGGACGGCAAAACGATGGAACTCAGCGGCTTTGACTCTGACAGCACCAACAACCGCATGGAACTCACCGCGGCCATCCGCGCGCTGAAATCGCTCAAGGAACCCTCGCAGGTGGAACTGCATACCGATTCGCAGTACCTTCAGAAGGGCATCACGGAATGGATGGCAGGCTGGCTAAAAAAGAACTGGCGCGGGTCCAACGGTCCCGTGCTCAACCAGGACCTGTGGAAGGAACTGCTGGCGGCGGAAAAGCCGCACGACGTGACCTGGAAATGGGTCAGGGGGCACGCGGGCAACCGCTTTAACGTCCGCGCCGACGCCCTTGTGCATCAGGCCAGGAATAGATAGTAATGATAATAATTCCTAATTATTGGAAAAATTGCTTGTTAATTTATTCGTTCTAATTCTCGATAAATAGCAATTGGTGTGATAGAAATTGCAGGAAATGAAATTGATGCCATTAATTCTTGAAACATATTCAGAATTTCAATCGTAGGGTTAAAAAAATCGGCTAATGATTGGATATTCTTAGAATTGAAGGAAGATAGACTCTCGCTAAAATCGGTTAATGCGTCTTTTTTATCTGTTGGATTAGTAACTTGAGCAATTTGCGCCAGCATAGTCCACCCTTCTCTTGGCATTCCTCCATATTTTAATATTACATCTCGAATGCTTTCCCTTAAAAAATCACGAGATATTGGTCCTGCAAAAAGAATATTATTAATGTATCTAAAATGAACTTGTACTGTATCGCCCATAAATATATCTGCTAAAGTCCAAATTTGTTTAATTACTCCGGTCTGAGTTTTATTAGGGTTTTGTGATGATCGAGATTGTGCTTGTTTACTTTTTGGCGACGATAATAGTTTTTCTATCGTTCTTTCATTATCTGCGATTCCTTTTAATAGACCGTAATCTAGTATTGATAGACTTCCTCTAACTAAAATGAAAGCAGCATCAGGAAGTAATAAATCTTTTCGTTCTAAGTTTTCTATTTCGAGTAGTAGTCTTTCCCTATCTAGTGCTTCAAGAGCAATTGTAAATGCATAATCATGTAATACCTTGCTTGTTTGAATTTCATGTTTGCTCGAAATAGAGCCACTTAGGTTAATTGGTAAAAAAGAAGCAAGTACACCTGCAGCTAAGCCAGCCTTGCCTTCCAATTCATTTCCTTTTCCTTCGAGGACTTTTTCCAAAACACCTTTTTCTAATTGAGCAATAATCGATTGAACACGCTCGGTGTCCAAATATAGGAAATCTCGGAACATAAGCCCTCCCCAACTTCTTTCAAAAAGTCAATTAGATATTTTTTCTAATCAAAAGTTGTGATTAGTATTTTTAATTCTCTATTGTCCAATGCTTGGAATTCTTCTTCTGTTAATGTAATTATCTTTATTGGAATATTATCAATTGTGTAAAAACTGGTTTTATCAGGATGCCAATTTATTACATCGTCAGATATGATTAGTAATCCTATTCCAATGGTTTCTTTAAAAGTTGTCGCCAGCTTGTTATAGTTGATCACTGCATTCCGTAAAAAATCGACAACATCTTTTTGACGCTTTATAAAACTACTTGAGTTGCTGATTTTTTTGACTTCAATTATTGCTCGTTTTTTCTTATTTATTCTCACTAACATGTCAATTTGTGTATTTTCTATTTTTAGACGAGAGCGAACATTTGAAGGTCCAAAACAATCACGTAATTTGTGTATGATAATATTTTCAAATTTTAAATAATTGTTAATTGAATTTTCTTGTTTGTTAAATATAGATGGTTGTTCATCTTCGACCCGTTCATCTTGACTGTCTTCAATTACTTCGTTTATTGCTTTTTCAAGAATTTGTTCTGGGGACATTTTCTTAATTTCGAGTTCTAATTTTTCATTTTCTAGATTGTCTTTTCTGTCGACTATTTTTTGTTTACGATTCCACAAAACAATGCCATAAACTAGAAAAAATAACCCTGCAGTTAATGGAATTGTAGCGATAATAAAAATATTTTGTGCAAACCAAAGAGCTACTTTTTGTCGATAAAGAATTAATATCTGTGCTGTGGACGTTAAGTTAGAAATATCAGACGTGCTTAATAATGTATCAAATGATTCGCGTAAAAAAAGCCAAGGAAGAATAATACCAAAGGAAATAAAAATTATCCCTAATGACGCGCAAAATTTATACAAATCACTATATTCAGGCTTATTCATAGAATTCTTTCAAAAAAAGGAGACCCCATAGCATTATTATATGTCAAATTTATCCATTCGTTCTTTAATAAAAAGATAGGCCATCCTAAAATTATCCCAAGAATTTTCTTTTATTGGGACAATGGATTAGAGATGATAGATGAAATATTAGTCATTCACGAGGTGAACTGGGGTGGATGTAGGGACATTAGATTTACTGAAAAGCCTAATACACTGGTTCATCAGGTCTGAAATAGGAAGTACTACTATGAAAAAAGCAACGTTGGCAAGGATTCTATCTAACTTAGGTACTTGTACACATGGATTATTCTTAGTTACGCGATGATTTTTAATTCTATTTTAAAACATAATTACTTGATATCTGGCGTCAATTCTCTTCCGCACAAGATCAGCTTTGCGGATTCATAAGCTTCCTTTTCGGTGAGCGCCAGTAAATGGTCGCCCGCTTTCAGCACCGTATTGCCGTTGGGCTGTAAATAAGCGCCGTCGCGCGAGATCAGGGCAATCAGATATCCCGGCGGCAGACCCAATTCAAAGATGGCCTTGCCGTCTGCGTGTGAATTCTCGGGTAGCACGAACTCTTTGAGTTCACTGGGGATCAACTGTCCTGAAACGATCTCCAGCGCAGGCTTCGGTTTGGGAGGTTGTTTGCTTTCCACTCCCAGAATTTTTGCCATTTTGGGAAGAAGGGTACCTTGCAGGAGTACAGAAACCACCACCACGAAAAAGACCATATTGAAGATCAAATCGGCATTGCCAAGTCCGGCCGCCAGAGGATAGGTCGCAAGCACAATGGGTACTGCGCCGCGCAGGCCGACCCATGAGATGAAGAGCAGTTCACGAAAGCTGAAGCGGAAGGGCAGCAGTGTGATGAAGATCGCCAGCGGACGGGCCACCAGCACCAAAGCCAGAGCAAGGGCGAAGCCTGAGAGCATTACCGGCGGCAGGCGTGAGGGGAAGACCAGCAGTCCAAGCGTCAGGAAAAGCACGATCTGCGAGAACCAGGCCGTACTGTCTAGAAACCGGATTACGCTGCGCTTGTGTAAAAAGTCCTCACGGCCCATGAGCAGTCCCAACAGGTAGACGGCCAGGAATCCGTTGCCTTTGAGAAGTGTGGTCAGACCGTAGGTGAGAAAGAGCAGCCCCAGTACGAGGATTTGGTACAGTCCGTCATACCCCAGCTTGATCTTGTTGATCAAATAAAGCGCCAGGCGGCTCATCAGCCAGCCCATCAGAACGCCCACAACAATCTGTACAACCAACAGCAGGATGGAAACTGGGATGGATGCGTTGTTGCCTTGAATGAATGAGATCAGTGTCACGGTCAACAGCACCGCTATGGGGTCGTTGCTACCTGATTCCAGTTCGAGCACCGAGCGTAAGCGCGATCTGAGATTAACGCCTCGTGCCCGCAGAATGGAAAAGACTGCGGCGGCATCCGTCGAGGAAATGATGGCGCCGATCAAAAAGGATTCAAGCAGAGAAAGGCGCAGGAGATAATAAGCGATCAGGCCTAAAATCCCGGCGGTCAGGATGACCCCCAGTGTAGCCAGGCTGATGCCCTCCCTGTAAACGGATTTCACCGAACTCCAGGGAGTATCCAATCCGCTGGAAAAGAGAATGATGGTCAGGGCGCTGATGCCGATGTATTGGGTAATGAGCGGATCGTCAAAATAGATACCGCCGATCCCTTCCGAGCCGGCCAACATGCCAATGCCGAGGAAGAGCAGCAGAAGCGGAACTCCGAAGCGGTCGCTGATCTTACTGACGATCACGCTGACAAGGATTAACAGTGAAACGATGATCAGAGCGTTCTCGAATGATAAAGTCATGTAAAAATTATACTGAATTAGTGGATGCCGCTCAACTTTTATACTTCCTTCGTCAATATTGAAATAAAAGTTAAAAAACGTTGACAAGGTTTCAAACCTTGTCAACGTTTGAAGTTAATGAAATTGTGATTATTGCGGTTTCCCGAAAGTCTCGCAGAAAAAATCGATAAATGCCAACATTTCCGACTCAACCTGTGGAAGGTCGGGCTCCGCGCGCAGGATGTTGTGAGTGTAATAGGCCGAGATGATGTACGCGTGATAGGTCCTGGCCAGCATCTTTGCGTCCACCGCTTTGAGCATCCCGGCTGCGATCATGGCGGTGAAGGTCTCTTCAAGTTCTTTGAGAGGTTTGTCCACCAACTCCTGCAGGAAAAAGCCGCGCACCTGTTCACTGCGCGCCTGTTCCAGGTTGATCACGCGCGTGATTTTCATCAGGCGCGGCTGGTAGATCAGGTCGCGGAAAGCGAAGAAGGACGCTTTCAGAAGGTCGGCCGCGTTTACCCCTTGCGGAAGCTGCAGCATCTGATCTTCATATTCGTGGGTGGACTGCATGACAGCGCGGAACTGCTCGAAGATGCTTTCAAGGATGGCTTCCTTGTTATCGTAGTGCTTGTAGAGCGAGCTGGCCTTAATACCCACAGCAGCCGCGATATCTCGCACGGAGACTCCCTCAAAACCGCGTTCCGCAAAGAGGTCAATGGCACAGTCCAGAATACGTTCCTTGGTATCTCCTGACATCGAACCTTCTCCTTTTTACGGATTCCTTGACGTGTTTTTTCTGAAATACCCGGCAGCGAGAACTGCTAATGGAATGAAGTACAGACACCAGAACTCCATCGCCAGGATGCCGTATATTTCATCGCCGGACCCGCCGTTACCGGAAAACAAGTTGAGTAAAGGCATGAGAATGCTGAAGAGGGCGAAGATGCCGGCGGCCAGCATCAGGCCTCTCATCCATTTTTCGGCGCGCGTGACCGGAATCAGTGACAGCCCGATGAAAAAGGTTGAGAGACTCATTATGCCGTAACCGAACAGGTCCAGGTTGAAGAACCAGGTGCCGGGACTGTAGGTGATGGCGTCCAGCACGTCTGCTGCGGCCGAGCCGCGCAGTACGGTGGTCAGTTGGGTGAAATAGACCAGGTTGATGAAGGCAAAATAAGCGCCGGCCAGCACCATCCCCAGCGTTGCGGCGGCTTTGCGGTCCGTTGAGGCCCGGACGAAAAATGC
>Ga0068712_1002014_pt1 | contig 25225 bp, 13 predicted proteins | sample MTBAKSrepl1MetaG_FD_62987 | JGI IMG/M metagenome (GOLD analysis project Ga0068712, IMG submission 62987) | Enrichment culture microbial communities from Arthur Kill intertidal strait, New Jersey, USA, that are MTBE-degrading - MTBE-AKS1... | ecosystem: Environmental > Aquatic > Marine >... | reverse complement strand
CGTCAGCTGACCTGGGAACTCCAGGATCGACACCCGGACGCCAAACCCATGCGCTTCCTCATTCACGACCGCGACGCCAAGTTCGCTCACTCGTTTGACACCGTCTTTCGCTCGGAAGGTATGAAGATCGTCCTGACACCCTATCGCGCGCCTAAGGCTAACGCCGTTGCCGAGCGCTGGATCCGCTCGCTGCGCAACGAGTGTCTCGATCATCTGCTGATCCTCAACCAGCGCCATCTACGCCGCGTGCTTACCGAGTACGCCGCCTTCTACAACCGCGCTCGACCGCATCAGGGGTTGGACCAAGAGATACCGATCCCGGATGAGGAACGCCGCGACGAAGGTGCCATTCAGCGTCGCGACGTCCTGGGCGGCTTGCTCCATGACTATTATCGCCAAGCCGCCTGACCCGTTTTCTCGCCTGGCTTGAGTTTTTCAACCGTACAGGATGTTTCAGGTGAGGATTATACTTCAAGCAGGCGAAAAATCACGCCAGACAACGTAAGTAGCCGGCACAGGTACGGCGCTCGGAGTCACGCCGGATAAAAAAAGTAGCCAGCACACCGCGGTTCCTCAAACAAGTTGCAAGACTCACCGGAAAAAGGAGAACAGTCGATGTTTCGTCGATGCGTGGAACTGCCGACACGTTGTATTAGTCCGCTCATCCACTACATGAACCAGCTCTACAGGCAATGGACCAAACCCGGCATTGCGTCGGTCGTGCCAGGCGCGTTGGCCGGCGTAAAACGCAGTAGACGCGACTTGACAGTCGAAAACGCGTTCCTGCGGCAGCAACTGATTGTGCTCGAGCGTCAAACACCTTGACCATCTCAAGGTATCGATCGGATACCTGATCCGCCCGCGGCTGGTTGCAATGGTGCGTCACCGACTGATCACCGAGTCATTGCTGTTCCAGTTCTCGGTGGTCACCATCATGACTACCGCAGGGCTGCTTGAGGGGAAAACCACGCCGGATACGTTAAATAGCCACTCCAGTTGTGTCACTGTGTGCGTGCGACCTACACAGAGACCCGTCAATGCGAATGCCACCGGGTAGCCAGTCCGGTGGGTGAGAAGTGGGGCCGCGGTGATGCGTCACGAGTCAAGAGGGCGGAGGGTCTTTGCCAGTTTGCGGCCCCGATGAGGCTCTCGTCTTCACCGTCCGCGCGCTGCCCAGCTGAGCCTCACCGCTGACCAGCGCCCACATTCAGTCACGTCTCTACTGTACGCTATCCGGCACGCCCGCAACAGTCGTTAATGTTATCGAATAAGGCTATCGACCCGTGGAAGCCGATGTCCTCCGTATAGAAACGGAAGGTAGCGCTATCAACTCAACAAAACAAGTTTAATGTGGGATGACCAACTCCTTCGCTGCAGCGACCGCACGACTCGCGTCCGGTGCATAGCCGTCCGCGCCAATCTGCACAGCGTATGCCTGCGTGACGGGTGCGCCGCCGACGAGCACCTTTACATGCTGGCGACTACCCGACTCGTTGAGCAAGTCGATCACGGCCTTCAAATTGGTCATGGTGGTGGTCAGCAGCGCAGACATGGCAAGGATATCCGGCTGATGCTCCCTCACCGCATCTACGAACCGGGTGTGGGATACATCAGTGCCCAGGTCCACGATGGTGAACCCCGCGCCTTCGAGCATCACGCTGACCAGATTCTTGCCGATATCATGCAAATCGCCGGCAACCGTGCCAATGACCACTGTCCCGGCAGCTTTGATGTCGCCTTCGCTAATGTGTGGCTTGAGCGCATCCATCCCAGCCTGCATTGCGCGGGCGGCGATCAGCATCTCCGGGACGAAGAATTGCCCGTTCTCGAAACGGTTACCGACCTCGGCCATGGCCGCGATCATCCCTTCATTGATGATCTGCTGGACTGGCACATTAGCCTGCAGAGCGGCGTCGATCCCCTCCAGGACATCAGGCCGTTTGCCCGTGAGAATTCCGTTGAAAATTCTTTCGATATGCTCGTTCACCAGGTTCTCCTCAAACTGTACTGTATGGTTAAGACGCGGTGTTTGTTTTCACGTACGAACCGCTAGAAGTCAGTTCATAATAACCGCTTCGGTGAGCGCCTCAAGTGAGGTCTGTTCCTTCGGGCAGTCCAACACTTTGGTGCCGTGACTCATCACCACGAACCGATCGCAGACCTGATAGGCGTGGTACAGGTTGTGTGTTACCAGCACGCTGGATACACCCTCTTCCTTCAACTGGCGGATGTACGCCAGCAGGCTCTCGGTGGCGCGTACGGCCAGAGCGCTGGTCGGCTCGTCGAGCAGCAAGATCAGACGCTTGAAGTAAACCGCACGCGCAATCGCCACGGCTTGCTTCTGACCGCCGGACAGTTCACCAACCGTCTTGTGCGGATCGTCAATGCCACCGATTTGCACCGCGCTGCGCAAGACATCTTCAGTAATCTCGCGCATTTTGCGATGGTTCATGAAACCAAGCCAGCCGGTGATCTCGCGCCCCATGAATACGTTGCGGATCACTGACATGCTGTCCACCAGGGCAGTATCCTGATAAATAGTCTCGATGCCCAGACGCTCGGAATCACGGCGTGAATTGAGCTGAACTTCCATGCCGTTCGCCAGGATGGTGCCACTATCGGGCGCAACCACGCCGGACATCATCTTGATCAAGGTGGATTTTCCAGCGCCGTTGTCGCCCAGCAGGCCAATCACCTCGCGCTGGTTAATCTGGAAATCCAGACTCCGCAGCGCCTCGACCGGACCATAGCGCTTGCAGATGCCGCGTAGCTCCAGCAGCGACACGCCGTCTTGGGGCGGTCTCGCTGCTGCCTGTTCACAAGGATTCTCTGCTGCGGTCATGATTCTGCCCTTTGCTGTCTGCGGATCATCTGGTTGAAGATGGCGGCGCCTACGATCAGCAGGCCCACGAAAATGTCGAGATAGAAGCCGGGTGCGCGCGCCAGCAGCAGAATATCCTGAATAGTGTAGATCAGGGCTGCGCCCAGAAAAACGCCGAGGATGGATCCCCGGCCACCGTTGAGGGCCACGCCGCCAATGACGCACGCCGCAATCGCCTGCAGCTCCAGGCCACTTCCCTGCCCAGGCTGAATGGCGCCAACACGAGTCGCAGCCAGAATACCGGCCAGGGCAGCACTCGCACCGGCCAGGCCGAACGCGATTAGCTTGGTCCGGTTCGGGTTAATGCCGATGGCCGTGGCGGCGCGTTTGTTGCCGCCGACGGCATAGAAATGGTTACCCAGCTTGTGGTGATGGAGCAATGCCCAACAGGCCAACGTCACCCCGACGAACCATATGAAGCTGGCCGGTATCACCCAAATCTGACCAGACATCAAATCAACGAATGACTGTTCGGGCCGGAAGCGCATCGATTTTGCCCCGTGATAGAACAGGGTCATGCCTTCCCAGAACAGCATGGCTCCCAGCGTGGTAATGAAAGAGGGCACTCCAAATCGGATCGTGATCGTCCCGTTGATCAAACCGATCAACACACCGGCGAGAATGGCCAGTGGTGCGGCCAGGTAGACGGACATGCCGCTCTCGACCTGTCTGGCCATGAAGATACCGGTCAGCGTGTAGGACGCGCCAACCGACAGATCGAACTCTCCGGCAATCATCAGGATGCCGACGCCCATGGACATGACTCCGAGTACGGAGATCGCCTTCAACGTTACCGTGATATTACGACTATCGATGTAGCGAAACGTGTCAGGTTCGATCAGGGAATAGATGATGGCCCCGAGCTGAACCAGCAGGAAAAGGAAGAGAATATCAATAGCTGATTCTCTGTAACGATGCATGAATAAGGAGATCCGTGCGATCATGGTCACATCCATTCTGTTCCAGGTGATGCTGTATGGCATCGGCGCGCCCCGGTTATGGGACGCGCCGACGCGGCGTTTCGCCAACGATTAGCGGATGGTACCTGTCAGTTCTTTGACTGACGCCACATTGGACGCATCCACGAGGCCCAGGCCGCCGGTGTTCATGTCCGACGGATAAAGGCTGTACTTGAGGTAGAGCACGAGCTGCGTGATGGCGTAGAAACCTTGTGAGTAGGGCTGCTGATCGACCGTCGCCGTGATGGTGCCATCCTCGATGCCCGCGATGATGTCGGCGGTCAGGTCGAAACCACCCATCGGAATATTCATGCCGGCCTCGCTTACCGCAGCGGGGGCCACGGTCAGGTTGACCGAGCCAAGGCCAATGATGGCGTCCGTCTCGGGGTGGCCGAGCAGGTACTGGACCGTCATGGTCTGCGCATCCGCCAGATTGAAGCCGGTGCCGATCAGTTCCCACGTGATACCAGCTTCATCCAGCGCCCGCGCCGCACCCTCGGCACGCTGAACCGCATAGACCGCTTCGGGGGCTTCGACCGACAGCAGCACGTGATCGCCTTCGCTCAGGCCGTGCTCTTCGATCATCCGAGTGGCAATCAGGTAGCCGGTCTCAATGAAATTCTGGCCCATGAAGGCCATGCGGCAGTTGCCCGCCGCGCCCTGCGAGTCGTCCACGTTGAACGATACGACCGGGATGCCGGCATCCATAGCCGCGCACACGGTCTCGTCGAAGGCGTCGTCATCCTGAATGATCACTGCGATACCATCGACCTGATTGGCCGTGGCGGTTTCGATCAGGTTATTCTGCATGACAGGATCGCTGTTGGCGTACTGAATGTCCAGGTTAACGCCCCACAGCTCTGCCGCTTCCTCCGCGCCGTTCACAACCGGGACGAAAAACTCGACCGACGCATCGCTGTAGATAATCATGGTGATGTCGTAGGAATCGTCTTGGGCGGATGCTGTAGTCACAGCGAATGTCAGAACCATCGAAAGAACGACTAAAAGACTGATAAGCTTCTTCACGGAACTCCTCCTGCATAGTAAAAAAGGTCTGGTGAATTGCGAGCGTGTGTTTTCTTTGTGCCGCGTGCCTCCTTTCGGCTGCTGTTACTCTCCCAGGCGATCGATTAGTTCGTTTAGTCGCATGCGATAGTATTTGAAGCCTTCCCACGATACGTCGGGGGGAATGAAGTGGTCGCCGAAGGGGATATAGCCGCCGGTCTTGAGCACTGCTTCGACCGGCCCCAGGAATTTCTCGATAGCGTCCCTGCCCAGCCCAATGTCCGATTTGGGCACACCACCCATCATTTGCAGGTTGGGGAAGTCTTTGCGAACTCGCACGATGTCCATTCCAGTGTGCGTCTCGAAGGGGTAAATGCCGGTCGCACCGCCTTCGATGAACAGCGGTATGATGTCGTGGCAGTAGCCGTCGGTGTCCACGAAGATAATGTCCACGCCCTCGCTGCGTAGGAAGCTGGTAAAACGCTTGTAATAGGGCAGCATGAACTCGCGGATCATGTCCGGCGAGATCATCGACCCGCTGCCGTAGGAAATGTCCTCCCAGATCTGCACCAGGTCCGGCTTAACGTGGGTGAAGACCTCCGAATAAACCGCGATCCACATTTCGGTGAATGTGTTGAGAATGTCGTGGATCATCTCTGGGTCATCCACGTAGGCATAGAACAGCTTGTCATAGCCCATCAGGTTGGCCAGCGTGCCGAAGAACCCGTGCGGATAGCCTCCGATCGCCAGCGGGAAGTCGCGGTTTCGATACCACTCGACGAGCTGCGACCAGTTGGACGGGAAGCGGCCCTTGATGTCGTTGAGATTCAGGCGTTCTTCCTTGAGCCGCTCCCAACTTTTTCGGTCGGTGATCGGGTACTTCTCGCCGGAGGGCATGGTCTGCGTGGCCTTGATGAAGCGGCGCTGCACGCCGTCGACATCGCGGGTAACAAAGTATTTCTCGCTGTCTTCGAGCACCTGCACCTCGAACATGGGATGGAACAGAAGATTGACATCCACCAGAATCTGCGGGTGATCCATGCCGAAATAATCACGTACATCGTGATCGACCGGGAAGCCTTGGGTCGGCCAGTACAGGCCGCCCGCCATGACCGCGATGCCCTTCGGCAGCCGGCTGCGGGGCACGGAGTTCCAGGCCGGGGTGTACAGCTCGGACGTGGGGGTGCAGATCTCGTGCGAAATCCGCGGATAGTGCTTCTTGGACAGCCCTTCGGCATACCACCGATCAATGACCTCGCCCCAGTAGCCAAACTCCCACTTGATGCTGTGGACGCCGGTGTTGAACTTCATTACTTCCAAAAAACGCTCGCGTAAATTCATGAAATCTCCTCCACAACTGATCACTTTGCGCAGCGCCGCCGGGCTGGTCCGGGGGACACGCCTCTCAAGCACGGTTCCCGCGCACTAACCCACCAGCGCCGCTTCGCGCTCGCGGAAGTACGTCGCGGTCTGCATCACCATCTCGTCGAGCTGCCGCTTGTCCGGCTTGCCGTACATCGCCGGGTAGGGATCGCCGCCAGGGCCGAGCGGCTCCGGCGTGACGAACCGGCCCGCCGTGTTGAAGCCGATCACGTACAGCGCCATGATGATCGTGTCCAGGTCCATCGCGCCCATGCCCAACGCGGTGCGGTTGCTGTCGGCCATGTGCAGGTTGACGAGCTGGTCGCCCGCGGCCAGGATCGCTTCGCCGATGTGCGCTTCTTCCGACTGCATGTGGTAGACGTCGCCGTTGATGTGCTGCACGCCGGGATGGTTCACGGCGGCGATGTAGCGCTGGGCGTCGGCGACGGTGTGGACGAGGCTCACCTCCGCCGAGCGGATCGGCTCGATGGCCGCCTTGACGTCGTGCTCCGTGAAGCGGTCGGCCACCAGTTGCAGCGTCTCGACGCTGCGCTCGAACTCGACATCGTCGTAGGCTTTGGGGCGGCCCACCGCGCCCGGCACGACGAGCAGGTAGGACCCGTCCACCGCCGCGGTGAAGGGGACCTCGCGCTCGATGTAGTCGACCGCCGCCTGGCGGTGCACCGGCCGGTTGCTGGCGAGGTCGTTGTCGACGGAGAACATGCCGCACACGCCGCTCACCTGCAGCCCGTGGTCGTCGAGGATGGCGAGCGTCTCGTCCACCTTGTAGCCGAGCGCGGGGCCGTAGTGGTTGCCGTGCAGCTCGATGTAGCGGATGCCCGCTCTCGCCAGCCGGGCGGCGGACTCGGCCAGCGACTCGATGCCGAAGCCCCAGTTGCTCCACGAGAGGTTGAGGGGCGTTGTAAGGCGCTCCGGGTGTTCCTGTTTGAGCTTGTCAAATGCAGCCCGTATCTTCTCATTCTTTAGCTCGTAATTCTGTGGCGTCATTTTCTCGATCCTTGTAGGGGGGATTTCCGGGGCATATCCGGGTGGTTGGGACCAAAGTGCTTGAGCACGACCATCGGTTCCCACCGGCTGTGGTTGGTGATGGTGACACCTTCGCGGGCAGCAGCCTCGCTGACAAAGTACTCATCCGCGCTGAGCTGACCAAAGCGCAGCATGATCGCGGCTTCGGCATCGTGTACGCCGAATGTCCCGTGGCCCTGGATGATGATGCAGCCGTAGGCCGCGCCGTCCTTGACGGTCACCGTCTGGCCGGGCAGGATGGTCAATTCCTTTGCTGCAAAGTAATCATTGGCATAGACGACCCACTTCTCAACATGCCGGTCATCGGAGTGTGCACAGACCAACGGTGGGCGGAAATAGTTCTCGCGATAGTAAGGATCGACGTTCTTCTCCCAATCCAACAGACTGAGCACGTAGTCTACGTCCCGCTTCTTGTCATCGGGACAGTTTTCGACCAGGAATTCGTAGGGATAGATTTCGCCCGAGGTAACGTTTTCGTACACCGAGTTGACGTCGCTGTTCCACTGGGGCTCGTAGGTCAGGTATGAACCCGGCGCGTGGACGACGCCGGGAGGCGTATACCACCCAGTCCCCAACTCGATGCGGAAAGCGCGCGACAGCTCGGTGATGCGCGTGTCGCGCTTCTCGAAGTCCAGCAGCCGGGCGCGCACCTCGTCCAGAGTCACGCTGGGGTCAAAGCCGAAATACGTCACCGGGAATTCGCCCGGATGGTTGTTGAGTTGGGGTGGGAAATAATATCCCTCTGGCTTGCCGATGCGCCCGACGCGCGCCGCCGCGACATCGTCCAGGTGCACGTGTAGAAACAGGGGCGGATTGTAATCGAAGAACTTGGAGTACATCGGCCAGGTGCCGTATTTGACGTGGAGCTCTTCGCCGATGATCTCCGCGCCCAACTCATCTATCGCATCTTTGAGCAGGAATTTGTCTTCAATGCGGTCGGTCGGCGCGACATAGCTCATCCCTTCATCGGGTGGAGCGAGCGGGCCATTCATGGCCGCGATCACCGAGGAGAACCAGCGCTCTTTGATCGAGCCGCGCGCCGTCCCTAGCGCATAATAATCATCTGGATGGAGACGCAACCGACGTCCGGCCTCGCTAAATCGCCGGGGTACAAAATTGGGAGCCAGGCGTAGAACGCCCTGGCCTTGCTCAAATCTCTGGCGGATGACAGTCGATTCAACGGTTTGTACCATAAGGTTTATTCCTTTGGGTGGAACGGCGCAGCAGACTGCCGCTCGATTAACTGCGGCTCGATCATGATCTGGGGCTCTTCTGGCTTGCCGTGCTCGATGATCTCCAGCAACAACTGGACGGCCAGTGTCGCCAGTTCGGCGAAGGATTGCCGGATGGTCGTCAGCGCAGGAATCTGGTAGGCGGCTACCTCAATGTCGTCCACGCCAACGAAGGAGAGGTCGTCCGGGATGCGCAGACCGGCACGGCTGACGGCGTTCATCGCGCCGATAGCCATACGATCATTGGCAGCGAATACGGCCGTGGGGCGCACATCACTTCGCATGATATCCAACATTGCTGCATATCCCGACTCGCAAATCCAGTTCCCCTCGCGGATGATGCAGGCATCCGGCGGCAGTCCGCGCTCGGTCAGCGCTGCTTGGTAACCAGCCATGCGCTCACGGACCAGTCGCAGCTTGAGCGGACCACTGATATGAGCAATGCAGGTGTGGCCAAGATCGAGCAAGTATTTCGCTGCCATGTACCCGGCCTTAGCGTTGTCCAGCGTGACCGACGGGCCGGTATAGTGCTCGGGAATGCGGTCAATCGCCACCGAAGGGATCCCCGCAGTTTCCAGTTCATCAAGGCTTGTCATCCGGTCTTCTGCGGAGACGAACAGCACGCCGTCAATCCATCGTTGCGTAGCCGAGCGCACGTAGTTTGTCTCACGCTCGATGTCGTCGTGCGTGTTGTAGACGCTCAGGCTGTAGCCAAACTGGTGGGCGTAGTCTTCGGCGGCGCTGGCCATTGTGGCGAAGGAGGGGTTGGCGATGTCGGAGACGACCAGAGCGATAGTGCTCGTCTGGCGCGTGCGCAAGCTGCGCGCAACGGAGTATGGGCGATAGCCCAATTCAGCAATAGCCGCCAGGACCCGCGCCCGCGTCTCATTGGTGATGCCGGGCTTATCGTTGATGACGGCTGATACCGTCTGGGCAGAAACTCCCACCTTTTCAGCGACATCGCGCATGGTGGGGGCTTTCTTCCTGGGTTGCTCAGGTGTCATCGGCTGCCTCGAATTTTATATAAGTGATTTAACGTTCACATGAACGATCATGTGAACGATCATATCCTATCACCGATTCGATTTTTGAGTCAATAGGATCGGTGGCGGGTTACGAAGACAGTGGACGTCACGTATTTCCAAATTACGACCGTCCCGTACTGTCCAAAAACCAATCCACGGGGAAAATCAGCGCGTAGTCTCAAAAAACCTCGTAAATGGGCCTGTTTTCGCCTACGCAGCGTCGCGGTAGTAGTCATGAAGGATGCCACCCAACACGTTACGACACCCTACCGGGCCACTCGTTGCTCGACTCAGTGGAGCGATAGGGATTTGTTGACCAATCCCCTGATGAGGCCGCGCGGTGTTGAAAAACATGACGTATTCGCGCATGACCCTTCGCAAATGCACCTGATTGATGATCAGCACTTTATTCAGGCATTCTTCCCGGACAGAGCGGATCCAACGCTCCGCATACGCATTGGCATTCGGGGCGCGACAAGGGGTCGAGATCACCTTGATGCCCGCCGAACGGAACACCATGTCGAAGGCGTGACTGAATTTCTTGTCATTGTCGCGGATCAGAAAGCGAATGGCGGGCTCGTGCTCGTCGAGTGCCCACATTACCTGGCGTGCTTGCTGGGTGATCCAGGCATTATCGGGATGGGCGGTGCAACCCGCAAAGTGGACTCGTCGGCTCCCAATTTCAATAAACATCAACACGTAGATCGTTTGCAGAAACAGAGTTTCCACGGTGAAAAAGTCGCAGGCTAGCAGTTGCTCCTTGTAATGGGTCATCAAATGACGCCAACCCGGTGACGTCTCGCGTTCTGGCGCAGGCGGAATGTTGTGGCGATGCAGGATGTTTCCCACCGTCTCGTGGCTGATGGTGTACCCCAGTTTCTTTAGTTCGCCCTCAATCCGCTCAATGCCCCAATCGTTCTCGCGGGCCAGACGCACTACCAGCCGTTCGATCTCCCGATCGATCCGTGGTCTCCCGTCTGGATTGCGGCGTCGGTAGGTCCACTTGAGCCGGACCAACTCCTTGTGCCAACCGAACACTGTGGCTGGTTTCACGATCCGAATCACCCCATCCATGGCTTTGATCGTGCGCCTTGTCTTGGCTTTCAGCTTCGTCACCAGTACGACCAACGTTAGTCTCTCACCCCGCGATAAGCGCGGCGCCCGTTCTTGCCTCCGTTCGTAGATGGCCAACTGATGGCGCAGCAGCAGGATCTCCAAATCCTTATCGCTCTCTGATTGGCGTCCCAGCCTGACCAGTTCAACCAGCATCGAGACGACTTGCATCACCATGAACCAGATCATCCAACTCCCTTTCCCATCGGTAAGGCAAGCGCCTATTCTACCAGCCGGTTCAGGCCTGATCTCACCTCAGTTCATGAGTGTATGGAGTTTTTTGAGACTACGGGATACGGATCAATCGCTTCTAAGAAAACTATGCCTGTCCAGCGTTGAACGAGCTTCGCTTTATAGTCTTTAGAATCGATCTCCCAATATCTGGGAGTTTTTTGCAACTCTCCCATTGGTACCTCATAGATTTCATGCGGTTTGAAAGATGAAACAAACACTTGCATAAATCGCTCCTAACTTGAATCATGGAACAATAACAACGGTACCATTGCCATCTATGAATCCTGCATCGCGAACCGCTGATGTATACCATCTACTAGCATTTCCGTGACTAATCTTAATAATTAATCCCTTTGGTTGTGCACTAGGCCATCCATTATCACGTTCGATATCCAAACGATATCTCCTGAATTCATGTACATCCTGCTGATATCCAGACATATCTGCTATCGGCATGAAGAGGTTTTCGTACCAGTCCGGATTTTGGATGAATTTAGCATCAACTAAGCAACATGAACTAGGCTCAATCCCATCCGCATTCACAGACCCCGTGTTTCTTGGTGTTGTACCGTATGCTCCGTTTGCTCGTGCCACTCTCTGTTCATATCTATACCAATCTTGGTTAACGTTGCCACTTTGACCAGCGGGTAAAGAGAACCACCATTTGATGAATTCTCCTGGATTGCATGGCTCCTCACACTTGTTTTTATCATACAACGGACTGTTTTCATCGTCACACGCGCACGCTTCGTCCACCATGGGATCACAGTCGCGCCTGTTCCTATCGCGGTCTCTTTCGGGTGGTTCACAGCCGTCGGGAGCCAGCGCGCGAACGAAAGAGACATCAAAGCCCGCGACTTGGAGAATCGATATGTATGTGAAGTAGTAAACACATGTAGTCGCATATCCCAGGAGTCCCAGGATAACCAGATCCTCAAGCGTGACTTTGGTCTCCAGCGTGGCGACTTCAACAGCCATGCGCCCACTCGGATCGCTCCACGTCACGGGATTCGCCGTGGCGTACACATACCGGTTCAGCTCGACCGGGTTCCACGTATCGACCGCCCACGTATCCCGGCTGAGGAAGCGTCCTACCGCCGGATCGTACTCGCGGGCGCGCAAGTAGTACTGCGCGGTCGCCGTGTCGTAGCGCTGGCCGGTGTAGAGGTACGCGGAGAGCGGATCGGGGATGTCCTGCAGCAGTTCGCCAAACGCGGCGTAGTCATACACCTCGACGACAGCGCCGGAGGAGTCGGTTAGGGCGCGGGTGCTGCCCTGGGCGTCGGGCAGGTAGTAGCCGGTGACGCCGTCGCGGGTCTGCGCGATGAGCTTCCCGTTGGCGAGTACATAGCTGGCAGTGACAGCGCCTGAGCCGTCCGTCTCAACGACGATGTCGCCATACGGCGAGTACTCGTCCCAGCGGTAGTGCGTGACGGTGCCGTTCAGGTCCTCGCTGATGCGCCGCCCGCCCGCGTCGTAGGTGTAGGTGAGTGCGTTCGTGCCGTCATCGACGGCCACCAGCCGGTCGCGCGCGTCGAAGGTGTAGCGGGTGACCAGGCCGCCGGTGCTTTCCTCGACCAGGTTGCCGCGCCCATCGTAGTCGTAACTGGTGATGACGCCCGCGGCGCAGTCGGTGCCCGTCGTGGTGCAGAGCAGTTGGTCGAGCGCGTCGTAGACGTACCGCGTCGTCACGCCGCCCTCGGTCATGCTCAGGCGGTTGCCCGTCGCGTCGTAGGTGTAGCTCGTCGTGCTGCCGTTCCGCGTTTCGCTGAACAGGCGGTAGGCGTCGTCATACGTCCAGGCGACGACGGTGCCGTTGAATTCGGTCACCTGCATCCGGTTGCCGGCGGCATCATAGCTGTAGGCATAACTGCCGAGCGTCTGCGCCCCCAGGTTGTGGACGATATTCGTGGGGCGATAGGCAGCATCATAACCGTAGGTGGTCGTGACGCCGTTAGGCAGCGCGGTCTCCAGCAGCAGCCCGACCGGGTCGTAGCGGTAGGTGGTCGTCTGGCTCTGCGGGTCGGTCACACTTGTCAGGCGGCCCATCACATCATAGGTGTGGGCGTTGCACTCAGCGGCTAAATGCAGCAACCGAGGACACATAGGCATTAGTGGATTTACGGAAGCCGGATGTTTATCGCGCTTAGCAGCCTTTCGGTTTCAGCAATTCCAGCATTTCCGTGAGAAATTAGCGCCCTATATTCTCCGTCATCCAAAATGATCGTCGAATCCAGTTCCATTCCTCGTTTACGGAATAGCGCTTTGATGAGATCAAGTTGTTCGGCAGTTATTTCCAGGTCTGCTTCAAGGGTTTCAAACACGCTTTCTAATGGCATCAGTTCGATTTCAAGAATATGCGCCCCGTTCTCCCAGATTTTGTCCCATGGCATCGCCGCCGTCAGGTTTCTGTCTGAACCCCAAAATGCCGCCGTGATGATGGGTTGCACGACACCCTTATGCTCCTGCTGCATAAAGCTTAGAGTTTCGACGTTAGCAATGACACGCAACTCCCTGGGTATTCCACGAAAAAAAAGCTCGATATCATACACGTAGTCCGGATTGCTGAATGGATTATAGATGCTGCCGGAAGCAAAAAATGTCCCTACGACAGTGGAACTATCTGCAAAGTGAATAGCACTACTTGTGCCCATTGAGTCTTGGCGCAGGTAGTTTTTGCCATTCCAGCCAACTTCGTAGGCCAGCAACGGATCGGCGGCAATCCAGATCGCGTGGGCAATCGTGTTGAGCAACGCCCCACGCCACAGATCCTGTATGGCAGGGAAGGTCTTGTCAGTTGCCATGTAACATCCTTTCTTTTTTAAAGGCAGTTTGACTCAAGGGTTGTTAAGGCATTGTATTCCCCTTTGAAAGGTTTTCGGCACGAGAAAGAACTTGAGCATTCGAATAGCTATTTGTACCACCTCGGGATTTTGGGATAATGTGGTCAATATGGGCTTCATTCCATGGCGGAGTCACTCCTGGCTGATGTTGTTGAGGTATCACAAGAATCTCTCCGGATAAATCAGAACGCAAGACACCGCCATTTCTGCGCATGTTCTCTTCAAGAATATTTCGACGTTGGGCGCGGGTGAAATCGCGCCCCGCGGCCACATGAGGTGGATCCACCAAATGAGCATAGGGGCCGACCCGGACACTGATTGCTCGGATGATTTTGCCAATCACGAACCCGACAGCAGTCGCCAATCCGAAGCTGATGGCATTCGTCGCCAGGGCCTGTAACGGATCCTGATCCAGAAAGACGATATCCATCAGGGTGCCCAGCCCAATGTCAATGAACAGGTTACCGATGGCATAGATGTAAGCGCTCTTGCCCGCCACTGCGGCATACGACCCGAAACCGCCGCTGATTGCACCAAGGAAGCCAGAGACAAGCACGCTTTTCCAATTGAGGCTATTCCATCGCTCCTCAAGCGTTCCATCGCTGAAAACAAGCTGGAACGCAACGTCCGAACCCGTCCCGATCCCAGCGCCAACCAATATCGCGGTAATGCTGACTTTGGAGAGGATGGTTTGGTACTCGACTGCGAACAAGCCGCTGGGATCAATCAGATTTACTGGATTGTTTGAGACATACGCGTACCGGTTTAGTCCGACGGGATTGCCAAGGTCCGGCGGGAAAGTATCCTGGCTATAGAAGCGTCCGACGGAGGGAGAATAGTAACGGTTCCGCAAGCTGTACAGTTCCGTCACGGCGTCAAATTGCTGGCCCGTATACAGATACGAATTGACTGTCGTACCGATCTGCGTGTACAACTCGCCGAAGGCGGTGTAGGCATAGGTGTCGGTGATGCTGCCGGCGATGTTGGCTAGCGCCCGGACGCTGCCCTGCCCGTCATGCAGATAAAAACTGGTTACCCCGCTGCGGGTTTGGGAGATCAACTGTGTATTGCCCAGCACATAGCTCGCCAGGGGTGTACCAGCAGCGTCCGTCTCCAGCACCACGTCGCTATACGGCGATAGCTCGTCCCACAGATAGTGCGTGGTCTGTCCAGCGACGATCTGGCCCACGCGCCGCCCATCGGCGTCATAGCTGTAGACGGCGGTTGTGCCATCTGGCAGCATGGCGCCAGTTAGTCTGTCTTGTGCATCCCAGGTGTAGGTCGTGATGTCGGGGCCGTTCTGAAGGCGACTGACATTCCCACGCCCGTCGTAGGTGTATTGCGCACTCCCTGCGCTGAGTAGCTGATCGAGCACGTTGTAGGTGAAAAGTGTTGTCTGTCCATCAACTGTTTCAGTCAGACAGTTGCCGACCGGGTCATAGGTAAAGGCGGTCTGGGTGATCAGCGCGCCTGTAGGGTCGTAGCGGGTTTCCTCAAGTAGTTGATGAGCGTCATCATAGGCCCACTGAATGGAACTGCCATCATCTTCGACCACACTCAGCCGATTTCCGACAGAGCCAAGTGTATACGTATAAGAGCTAATCACACTCCCTGCGCGGTGCTGCGTGATGTCCGTCAACCGATTGAGCGCGTCATAGCCGTAGTCAACGGTGATGCCGTTCGGATACTGCATCTGTAACAGCAGACCAAAGGCATCGTAGGCATAGGTGGTAGTAGCCCCCTGCAGGCCAGTGACACTAGTCAACCGGTTGGCTGTGTCATAACCATAAGTTACCGTCCCGGCTGGCGTAGTAAGCGACAAACGATTGCCTGCTGCGTCGTATGAATACGAAACCTCTCTTCCGTCCGGCTGGATGATCCGAGTTATCCGGTCTTGGGAGTCAAAAACGTAGGTGGTGGTACCGCGTCCGTCCGTAACGGTCTGTCGCCGGCTTGTAGGTGTATAGGTATAGGTGACACTCTGGCCGTCGAAATATTGCGCTTTGGTCAAGCGATCCAGACTATCATAGACAAAGGTGTTTACCTGGCCGTCAGCCAGTTGGTGGCCGGTCCGGTTCCCGACTGCATCATAACTAAAGGCTTCTAGTAACCCATCCGGCCAGGTCTTTTGCGTTAGCCGCCCCAGTGCATCGTAGTCAAAAGCTGTCTGATGATTGTTCGCATCGGTGATTGAGGTCAGGCTGCCAAGCAGGTCATAAGTGTATTGCGTCGAATGCCCAAGCGGATCGGTCACGCTCAACAGGTGCGAAACCGCGTCATAGGTGTAGGACGTTACCTTACCTGCCTGATCCGTCAGCATCACGAGCTGGCCCACCCCGTCGTAAGTGTATTGCTCCGTCGTGCCATCGGGATACGTAATGGCCACCAACCGTTGCCGTGTGTCGTAGTCAAACGTCCGTCTGTGCCCGTTAGCATCCGTCTGGCTGATAGGCCGTCCCATTACGTCATAGGCGTAGGTCACAGCATGGCCCAACGGATCGCGGACCTCGACCAGCCGGCCATCAGCGTCGTAGATATAATTGGATGTGTGCCCCAGTGGATCAGTTACCTGCGTCCGGCGTCCTGCGGTGTCGTAGCCATACTGCGTGACCGCCTGGTCGGGTGTGCCCTCGGCGGTGATCACCTGGATCAACTTCCCGATCAGGTCGTAATGGTAGCGCGTGGTGTGCCCCAGACCATTGGTTTCGGTCAGGGGATTGCCCCGGAAATCGTAGGTTCTTTCGATAGTTGTTCCGTCGGGAAAAACTGTGAGTGTTGGGTTATTGGCGGCATCATACTCATATGTGGTACGCCGCCCCATCGGATCAATTTCCGTTGTTAGATTATGGTTGTAATCGTACTCATAACTGGTCGTATTCCCGATCTCGTCTGTCTCACTTAGTAGATGCCCCAATGCATCATATGTGTAGGTGGTGGTATGCCCTAGTGCATTAGTGGCGGTTAATCCACGTCCCAACAAATCGTAAGTAAATGAGGTTGTTCCACCTAGAGGATTGGTTTCAGTGAGAACGTTGCCGTAAGCATCATATGTGTAGCTGGTGAGTTCGTCGTTTCCGTCCCTGTAAGTCAGTGGATTTCCGTGCGAGTCCCAAGTGTACCCACCAAGTGTGCCCAAGCTGTCGCCAGCACTCAATGGCATAGAGGTTATGGGAGCATACTCAATTGTCGTAATATGCCCCAAAGCGTTAGTAATCGTCGTCGGCCCACCATAGCTATTGTAATCCACAGCAGTAGTTGTAATACCGAGCGGATTCGTCACCGAAGTGCGGTGGCCGTTTTCGTTATACGTATAGGTAGTCGTCTCGCCCAGCGCGTTGGTTTCGGATAACAGGTTGTTGTTCGCGTCGTAGGTGTAGGTCGTCGTATGGCCGAGCGGGTTCGTCTGGCTGAGCAGGTTGCCCGCCGCGTCGAAGGCGGACACCTCGACGCCGCCGTCCGGGTTGGTGATGGTCGTGGTATGCGCGTCCAGGTCGTAGGCATACGCGGTCACGCTGCCCAGCGCATCGGTGACCGTCTCCAGCCGCCCGTCGGGGTAGTAGGTGGTCGTGGCGACGGGATTGCCGCGCGGGTCGGTGCCGCTGCGGAAGAAGTGCGCCAGGGCGGGCGTGTCGTAGTAGTCATACGAGATCGCCGGGGTATCGGGCAGATACACCGCCACCAGGTCGCCCGCCGCGTCGTACTCGTAGCGGTAAATGTGGCCCATCGGGTCGGTGATGCGCACGATGCGCCCCTGGCTGTCGCGCACGAATGGCACGGATAGCCCGCTGCTGCTGGTGATACCATCCGGCGAAAACGTCAGCGTGTTGTCGTTCAGGTCTCGGATCGACTTCAACACACCGTCCGCGCTCATCACGAACGCGCGGCCATACGGGTCGGTGTAGGTGAATTCGGTGACCGTCTCGGCGTACAGCGGGCCGGGGAAGCAGAACGTCTGCCCGCCGGACACCGTCAGCAGGTCGCAGCCGTCGGACTCCAGGCTGCCGTAGACGCCGGGCTCGGGCGTGTACTGCGGCAGGGAGAGGAAGCCGAAGACCCAGCTCGGCGTGTGCGGCGTGAAGTAGAACGTCTTGCGGCTGCCGTCCGGCATGGTCAGCGTGACGTTGTTGGCGGCGTCGACTTCGACGCGCGGGTTGGCGATGTCGAGCTTCCAGCCGTAGCCGAAGTCGCCCCGATAGTCCCGTTCCAGGCTGTCGTAGGTGCGGCCAATGGTGATGGGCAGTCCGGTGACGGGCACGACCAGGTCGGTCACGCTGAAGCGCACGCGACCGGGCTTGTGCTCGCCCTCGACGGTGACCATCACCGCCGCCGACTGCCAGTCTTCGGCAACGGTATCAAAGCCCACCGCGCAGATCACGTACGAGTCGTTCGCCAGCAGGGTCGCGTCCAGCGTGGCGACGGTCGCGCCGCCCGCGCCGGTCACGTTCTCGGCCAGCGGACGGAAGGCATCCGGGTCGAACGCCGGCCACAGGTCGACGCGCAGGTGCGTCAGATCGGCCTCCGCCGCCAGCGTGACCGGCGCCTGCCCCGTCACGTGCGCTTCGTTGAGCGGCGCGGCGATGAAGCCCTGCACCGTGGCCGGGTCGCACAGCGGGGCGGTCATCGCCGTCAGCATCATCGTGTCGCTGGCGCGGTACTCGCGGTCGTCGGCGGTCAGCTCGAGCACGTACTCGCCCGCTTCGCTGGCCGAAACCTGCGGCGTGAGCGATGCCTCGTCGTCGAACGTCACCTCACCCGGCCCCGAGACGACCCGCCAGGAGTGGCGCAGCTCACCGACCGGCCAACCATCGTCACTCGCCGTCGCGTGGAGGGCAATCGTGCCATCCGGCAGCGGCAGCACGCGGTCCGGCCCGGCGTCCACCACCGGCGCTTCGTTCGGCACCGGCGTCACCCAGGCGCGGGTTTCGTACAGGTTGTTGGCCTCGTCCGGTTCGGCGTAGGCATCCGCCGGATCGACCCACACCCAGACCGGCAGCGCGGTCGTGCCCAGCGGCAGGCTGAGCAGCACGTCCTCATACCCGCCCGGCGCCAGGTCCACGGTCGTCAGCACGGTATCGAGCAGCGCCCCGCCGTCGTTGGGATCGCCATCGTAGAACGCGACCTCGGCGCCGGCAGGCGCGGCCACCCCGCCGCCATTGCCGACGCGCACGGTCAGCTCGGTGCGGTCCTCGAACTCCTCCTCGCGCATGTACGACGCCGTCAGGTCGGGCAGCGCCGGATCGGCGGTCGTCCAGGCGTTATTCATCTCGTCCAGCTCGACCTGCAGGTGATCGCTGTCCACCACCACCGCCAGGATGCTGTCGCGGAAGCTGAGCAGCGTGCCCTCGGCCAGCGGGAAGGTCACGCTGGTCGTTTCGCCCGGCAGCAGGGCGAATTGCAGCGCGCTGCCCAGCAGCAGGTCGACCGTCTCGTCATACGTCCCGCTGCCGTCGCGGTCCTCGAACAGCCGCACGGTGTAGCCGCCAAAGGCTTCCGCCGTGCCGACGTTGCCGACATCGACCCGGATCTCTCCATACGTTTCCAGCGTGTCGATGTCGAACACCATGCCGGACAGGTCCACGCCGTTGACCATCAAATCGGGGGACAGGTAGATCGTCGAGGCGTAGGTGTTGTTGCGCTCGTTGAGTTCCTCAATCGCGTTCGCCTCGTCCACGACCAGCCATACCGGGCGCGCCGTCGTGCCCAGCGGCAGCGTCAGGCTGACGGTTTCGTACGCGCCCGGCAGGATCTCCCCGATCGTGGCCGCCGTGCCCAGCGCGACGGTCCCCGGCTGGGCCGGATCGCCCGAATAGAAGGTGACGACCGCACCCGGCGCGGCGGCGATCCCGCCCAGGTTGTTCACGCGCGCGGCCAGCGCCAGGTCACTGCCGTTCACCGTTTGCTGCAGGTTGGAAACGGTCAGGTCCGGCAGCGTGTCGATGCAGGTCATGGGCGGCGCAGGGGGCAGGTCGGGCAGCACGTAGCCCGCCGTGCCGACCGTCAGGTCGTACAACACCGGCGTCTCGCCCGTCGTGGCGCGCCGGAAGTTGGCCGTGATGCGCAGGTAGCGCCCAGCGGGCACGGCGATCTCACCGCCGTTCTCGACGCCCGCCAACGCGCTGAAGCTCGCGCCGTCCAGGCTGCTGGCCGCGAAGACTTCGAGCAGGCCATCGTTGCAGCGGTTCTCGGTCCAGCCCAGCACGCCCCAGGCTGCCCCCTCGATGCCGCTGTCGAAGACGACTTCCCAGTGCCCCTCGTCCGGTAGTTTGGTCAGCGTGCTGCCGGTCATGTCGCTGTAATTGTACAGGGTGCCTCCCAGGTTGGCCGTCGTCAGGTCGACCGCGCCGACCGGCACACCGCCGCCGCCCACCGGCCCGGCGTCGGGATCGATCCGCATCACCGTCCGGCTGTTGTGGTTGGTCACCCAGATCTTGCCGTTGACGTCCACCGCCGTCCCGGTGGGCATGTCGCCAACGCTGATGCGTCCCACCAGCGTGCCATCCGGCAGCAGGTGCGCGACCGAATCGCCGTCGGACTGTGCGATCCACACGTGGTCGTTGTAATCGACCACGCAGCCGCGCGCGTTGTTGTGGCCGTGCGCGTAGGTCGCCAGCAAGGTCCCGTCCGGCGCGAACTTGCGAATCTGGTTCCCCGTGTATGACGTATTCCAGACGTTGCCCTGGCTGTCGATGCACAGGCCGTAGCTGTCGTGGCTGTAGCCCTGCCAGTTGCCACTCGTCAGCGGCAGCGACGTGTCCCAGCGCATCAGGCGCCGCGCCGACCAGATCACGCCGTTGCCGTCGATCAGGCCGCCGTAGCCGCCGTACCCAACCGAGGGTTCCTGGCGGATGATCTGCCCGGTTTCGCCGTCGATCAGGTCGAAGGGACGCGTACTGTCGCCATCACCGGTGCGCCCGCTAACCCAGACGTTGTTGTCCTGGTCCACCGAGACGTGGCGCGTGCCGTTGGCCGACACGCGCACGTAGTGCAGGATGCACTCGTCCTCCGCCGTGGAAACGCCGCCATTCGTATCGGCCCCGCCGGTGTTCGGCCACAGCAGCAGGTCGTTGAGGCCGGTCGAGGTCTGGATCACGCCGTCGCCGTTGCGATCTTCGCACTCGCCGTTTTCCAGCAGGCCGATCTTGGTCACGCTGTTCCCGGCGCGGTTGGCGACCCACACGCTGCCGTAGTTGTCGACTGTCGTGCGCGATGGGTCTTTCGGCTGGCCGCTGGGCGACGTCCAGTATTCGCCCAGGACGTCCCCGTTGTTGATGTCGATCTTGGCGACCGTGCCCTTGCCGGACACGGCCACCCAGATGTACTCGAAGCGATCCGGGTGGCCCTGCAAGCGCAGCTCGTCCGGCTGCTCTGCGTGATCCACGTGCTGGTACGCCCCCTCGTCGAAGTCGGCGTCGAGCGTGTAGGTGCGGTAGGCAACGGGGATCGGCTCCGGCCAGGCGTCACTGTTGACATTGTTCGTTTCGTCGGACTCGTAGATCACGTCCGCGCTGTCGATATGAGCGTAAATCTGCGTGCTACTTTCGGCGACCACCCCGCTCACGGCTACTGTGAGGGTGAGGCTGTCCCCAACCCCTAGCGGATCTGCTTCCACGCTGGCCAGCGCGGAGTCTATGCCTTCAGTATATAGACCATCCCCATCCACATCATCAAAGAAGGTGAGCGTGTACGGCTCCACGACTGGTCCCGGCCCCAGGTTGGTGATGTCCGCGCTCACGTCACCGGTAATTTCGCGCGTGTAACCACCCATCGTCAGTTCGCTGGCATCCACCGCCGTCACCGTCAGGTCTGGCGCAGGATGCACCGCGATCTGCAGCGTGTCGCCGGCGCTCAGCTCGCCGTCATCCGCGGTCAGGCGCAGCAGGTAGACGCCCGGCTCCGTCAGCGTCACGGTTGGGTCTTCGAGTGCCGCATCATCCCATACCAGCGAATCCGGCCCATCCGTGAGTTCCCACAGCAGGTCCAACGTGCCCGAAGGCAGCCCGTCATCGGTTGCGGTCCCATCCAGCGTCATCACAATGGGATCCGGCCCGGTCATGAACCATTCCAGGTCCGGTCCGGCATCCACCTGGGGCGGACGGTTGGCGCCCGGCGGCACCTCGCCCAGGCAGAAGGTGTGGAACGCCGTGGTGGTTGCCGGGTCGAATAGTCCGTCAGCCGCCCACTGAAGCTGCACGAACGGCTCGGTCAGGACGTATGTCCCCGCCGCGTCAGGTGACACCGTCTGTTCCAGCAGTTCGCCCGGTGCCGGCGCGGTGGCTCCCTGGGCGACGGTGAACGCCCCGGCGTCGTTGCCGGTCAGCGCCAGCGACCACGGCCCGCCCGCGTCCAATGCATAATAGGCGCTGGCAGTGATAGGGTCGCCGGGATCACTGGCCGCGTACATGCCGTTTTCGTCCCACGTCACGCGGTCCGGCGAGCTGTCGATCCAGCCGAACGCATCGCCCCAGCGCCAGTCGTAGCACATCACGCCCGCCGGCAAGGTGGGGGTCGGTGTGTTGGTGGGGGTATGCGTCGGCGTGAAGGTCGGCGTATTGGTCGGGGTGTCAGTGGGCGTGTTGGTCGGTGTATGGGTCGGGGTATCGGTTGGCGTTGCCGTCGGTGTGTCCGTTGGCGTAAATGTTGGTGTAAAGGTAGGCGTCGCTGTTGGCGTATCGGTTGGGGTGGGCGTGTCCGTAAAGGTGGGCGTGAACGTTGGGGTGGGTGTCGGTGCGGTGCACGCCAGGTTGTACGTCAGCGATTTGACGTGGTGGTAGGGCGCGCTGTACAGCGGCGCGGTCACCGTGCACGCCGCCGGGTCGATCCGCACGAATCGCGTCTCGGTGCCGTGATGCACGCCGCTCACCAACCCATCGGGGCCCCATTCCAGCGCCGGAATCACGTCCCCCGGCAGCAGGTTCTTGCAGGTCCGGCTGAAATCGCCCGTCGCCGGGTCGTAGGCGTACAGATTCCGCCCGACCAGCGCGTACAGCAGCGAGCCATCCTCATTCCAGGCAATCGCCTCGACCTTCTTCCTGGTCGCGTACTGCACCGTCGTCTGGCTGACGTCGCCCAGGTCGACCGTGATCAGCCCCACGTGTGCCACGAACATCCAGAAGCTGCCGTCGCCGGGGCGGAACGACGCCGCGACCTGGTCGCGGTAGCCGGTCGTGCCGAGCAGGGTCAGCGCGCCAGCCGCGTCCAACCGGTAAACCGGGCCATCGTCCTGCACCCGGTGGCCGCCCACCGCGTACAGCACGCCGGTCACCGGGTGGACGTCGATGCCTTCGATGTTGAGCCCGTCGTAACGCGGTTCCAGGCCGGCGGACAGCCCCGTAGCCGTCTCCAGCCAGAAGAACTGGGATGCGCTCTGCCCGGTGTTGTCCACACCAGTCAGCAGGCAGGCTTCAGGGTCGGGGGTGACCTCTGGCGTGTTGGTGGGCGTCGCGGTGAGCGTGGCCGTCGGCTCTGGCGGGGTGCAACTGCCCGTCTCGTCCGCATTCACGATCTGGGTGCCGAGAATCGCCGTGTCTTGCCCGTCGATGGTCAGGTACCAGCTCAGTTTCAGGCTCTGGGCGTACACCGTGTTGACCGGGTTCGGGTTGGGGTTGTCCCAGCCCTGGGCGGATTGCAGCCGCTTGCCGGAGGCGTTGGGCTTTTTGTAGGCCGCCCAATCGTAGCGCAGCTTGACTTCCGGATTCGTGCTCAGCGGCACCGGGTTGGGGTTGCTGATGGCCCACTCGGTGCTGCCCTGCCCGTTCCAGTGCCGGACCCAACACGCGCTCGGGGGCGTGTAGCCGGGCAGCGCGCCCGGCGTGGCCGTCGGCTGCGGGCAGCGCGGCGGTGATCCGGCGGTTGACTTGATCCGCCCCTGCACCTGGATCGCTTCGATCCACAGCGCGCCGTCGCCGTTGGTCACCGTCAGCACGTGCTCGCCATCCGGCAGCCCGGCGAAGCGTACCTGGCGCCCATAGGTGTACTGCGCGGCGTATCCGTCCGCAACCTGGGTCGCGCTCCCGTCCAGTTCGACGCGGAACGTCCGCCCTTCCGGTCCCGCCGCGTGGATCACGGCGATGCCGGTCCCCTCGAACGTCACCGTCATGGTCGAGCCCGGATCCGCGCTGCCGGTCAGGCTCCCCCCGGCGGCTTCCCGCACCGGGAACGTCTGCCAGTGGCCGCAGCCGTAACCGACCGCCGCGCCGCTATCGGCATAAGTGGTCCAGGCGTTTTCCGGCGGGATCATGGCCTGGGCCGGAGGCTGCTCTGAGGGCTCCGCAACCGGCGGGTCCAGCACAGCGCCCTGCACCTGGATCGCTTCGATCCACAGCGCGCCGTCGCCGTTGGTCACCGTCAGTACGTGGTCGCCATCCGGCAGGTCGGCGAAGGTCAGCGCGTGTCCGTAGCTGTACTGCGCCGTCTGGCCGTCGCCGGTTTGCGCCGCGCCATCGACCTGGGCCGTGAAAGGCTGGCCTTCCGGTCCCTTTGAATAGATGAAGCGGATGCCGGTCCCACTGAAGCGCACGGTCAGGGTCGCCCCGGCACCGGCGGTTCCCGTCAGCGTGCCCCCCGCCGCGCCAGCGACCTGGAAACGCTGCCAGGCGCCGCCAGCGTACAGCAGGCGGGCGTCGGTATCCTGCACCGTCAGCCAGTCGCGAGCGAGCGTCGTTTCCGGCGTTTCGGTCACGGTTGGGGCTGGCGGCATCACCGGGACGGTCTCGCTGGCCGGAATCGTGGGGTTGAGGGCGGGAGGCGTCGTCGGCACAGGGGTGGGAATCCACAGCGCCGGTTCGGCCAGCAGGCCGATGTCGTCGAGCTGCCACACGGCGCCCGGAGTGTCCGGGTCTGAATCGGGCGCGATCGCGAATCGCAGCCGGACGCTCTGCCCGGCGAAAGCGCTCAAATCGACTGTGCGCAGGGTCCAGTCAGCAGACCCGCTCGCCGCGCCCTGCCCGACCGGCTGCCACAGCCCATTCGCCCTCTCGACCTGCACGTGCAGGCTGTCCGGGTTATGGACGGGCGTACGCTGCCAGTAGGTCAGGGTGATCCGGGCCTCGGCTGGCAACCCGACCGGTTGGACGAGTTGCAGCAGGGCATGGTCCACGCTTCCCTGAGGACCAGTCGCCCACAGCCAGAGTCCTTCATGTGCGGCGTCCGTCTCGCTGCGGGTCCAGCCGCCGGTCATGGACCAGAGACCTGCATCGACCTCGGCTCCATCGGCCAGCAGCCACGCTGGCGCGCTCACCGGCGGCACCAACGTTGCCGGTGCGGTTGGCGGCAGGACGGTATCGGTCGGCGGGGCGGTGGGCAGCGGCGTGTCCGTCGGAATCGTGGTGGCGCTGGGAAGACCGGTCGGCGTGTCCGTTGGGATCGTGGTCTCAGGGGCCGTGGGCGTCACGGATGCCGTCGCCGTGGGGGCGGCAGCCGGCGGCGTCGATGTTGGCGATTCGGGCGGATGGGTCGCTACGGGCGGCGGTGGTGTCCCGTCCTGCGCGTGTGCCTGCGGGACGAGACCACGGAGCGGCGTAGCTAG
>Ga0068712_1002004_pt1 | contig 25283 bp, 17 predicted proteins | sample MTBAKSrepl1MetaG_FD_62987 | JGI IMG/M metagenome (GOLD analysis project Ga0068712, IMG submission 62987) | Enrichment culture microbial communities from Arthur Kill intertidal strait, New Jersey, USA, that are MTBE-degrading - MTBE-AKS1... | ecosystem: Environmental > Aquatic > Marine >... | reverse complement strand
GGGGGGGAAAAACGTGCTGTAGGTGAAGTTGTACTTTGCCGCTTCGGCCGTTGGGACGGACATTGCTGCAAAAAGGAAGAATGTTCCCAACAAAACCAACCCTGCCACAGTAAAACCTTTTCCGGGATTATGGAGGATATCCGAAAAAAGGAGCTGATGGCCGGCGGGGAACGCATCACGGTCCTCGGGAATATCACTTACATGGGCGAGAATATCATGGGGCTCAAGCCGAGTAAACGCGCCAGAAAAGGAATTGTTTTGTGTCCTGAGCGGCGCAGGATCTTCAGCGAGAGCAGCGTCCTTGAAAATCTCCGGATCGGCGGCTACCTGGCCACGCCCTCCCAGGCCAAGACCACCCTGGATTATGTGTTTCGCTTGTTCCCGGCGCTGGTCCGACTCAAAAAACGCATCGGCGGATTTCTGAGCGGGGGCGAGCAGCAGATGCTGGCCATAGGCAGGGCCTTGATGGCCCAGCCCAAGCTGCTTCTTTTAGACGAACCATTGATGGGTCTCAGCCCGCTGATTCAGGCGACACTGGTCCGTGCCACCAAGGTGATCCGGGATGAGACCGGAATTTCCATCATGGTGACGGAGCAATATGCGAGGCCGGTCATTCCCATCGTAGATTATGCCTTTATACTCGAAAACGGGGCCGCGGTGCTGGAAGGGACCCGGGAGGAGCTGCTGGACAATCCGGATGTCCGCTCGGCCTATTTCGGGGTCTAAAGATGACTAAATTGGGGATTGAGGAACTGATGAGTGAAGAATGAAGAATGGGCGCGCAATGCGGAGCTCAAAACGCGAAACCGAGAGAAATGAGAAGATTGAGCTATGAGCATCTGTGAAATCTGCGCAATCTGTGGATATGAGGTTTTATTCGAGGAATTATGAGCAGAAACCAGGATGATTGGGAAAAGGAATTGACCTTTACCCGGTTCGACCGGATGAGCGAGAAATATCCGGACAGGACGGCCATCGTGTATTTGGGTGAGCGGTTCACCTACGCGCGACTTCGGGACCTGAGCGAGCGCTTCGCCGGGGCACTGGCCGATATGGGGGTCAAGAAGGGCGATCGGGTCATGATCTATGTGTCCAACTGCGCCCAATGGGTGATCTCCTTTCTGGGCATCCAGAAGGTAGGGGCCGTGCTTGTGCCGGTTTCTCCCATCTACACCTCCTTCGAGATCGAATATATGATCAAGGATGCGGGCGTGGAGACCGTTATATGCCTGGACACCAATTTCTGTTACATCCAGGAGACCTTCGCCACCACCGGCCTGAAACGCGCAATCGTCACCAACCTGGTGGATATCCTTCCTTTTTGGAAACGGTATCTGGGCGTTCTTTTCGACAAGATACCCCATGGAAAAATAGACAAGGACAAACGGGTCTATTCCTTTTCATCCCTTCTTCAACATGAGCCCCTCAAAAAGAAGGTCGCTCTGGACCCATGGAAGGACCTTGCCTATATCCTCTTTACGGGAGGGACCACGGGTTTCCCCAAAGGGGTGCCGGGCAACCATATCGGGATGACCTCCTATGTCAACGATGTGACCGAAGACGTGGCAGGCAACCATCTGAAGGAGGGGGAGGATGTCTATATTGCGGTAAACCCCCTGTTCCATATCATGGCACTGGGTCTCTTTATGGCCATCGGCCTCAACAAGGGGAACAAGACCGTCTTGATGCCCATGCCCCAGGTGGATGCCATTCTCGAATCTGTTCAACGCCACAGGGTTCGCTGGCTGTTAGGCGTGCCGGCCCTCTACCGGATGATACTGGAAAATGATCGTCTGGATCAGTACGATCTGAGTTCGCTGAAATACTGCTATTGCGGGGGGGACATGCTTCCCCTGGAGGTTTTCAAGCGCTGGAAGGCCTATACAGGGTTTCCCATCTATCAGGTATACGGGTCCACCGAGGCGGGGCATGTGACCTACAGCCGCATTGAACGGGAACTCAAGCCGGGGGGCATCGGCCTTCCTCTCAAAAGCAGGGAATGTATTGTGGTCGATCCCGAGACACTGCAAAAGGCGCCCCAGGGGGAAAGCGGGGAGCTTCTGGTGACTTCCCCTTACACGGTGAAGCAGTATTGGAATAAACCGGATGAAACCGCACGGTCTTATGTGGAAATTGACGGCAAGACGTACTATCGTATGGGCGACTTTGTAAAGCAGGACGCGGACGGGGAACTCATCTATGTGGAGCGGTCTGCGGACATCATCAAGCACAAGGCCTACCGGGTCTCCGCATCCGAGGTGGAGGCCGTGCTTCAGAACCACCCCACGGTCATCGGGGCATGTGTGGTCGGGATTCCCGATCCAAAGGTGGGCGAGCGGATCAAGGCCATCGTGGTTCTCAAGGAAGATGCCAGGGGAGTGGGCGGAGCCGAACTGATCCGCTGGTGCCGCGAACACCTCGCCTCCTACAAGGTGCCGAGCTATATTGAATTCCGGGACATGCTTCCCAAATCCAAGGTGGGAAAGCTTCTCAGACGCGAGATCCGGGATGAAGAGCGCCGACGCCTCCAAAAGGAAAAGAAACAGGAATAAAAAACGCACACATCCTTGTGCCCACGCACTGCCAAGACTCATAAAGGAGCATTCACGCCATGGCCGAAAGTCCGCTCAACCACACCCGCATTCTGGCCGTTGACGACGAACCGGATGTCCTTGAGACCCTCAAGGAACAGCTTGAAGAATACGACGGCCTCGTCCTGGATACAGCGACCGACTATCAAACGGCCTATCATTTAATCCGGTCGTGGACCTATGATCTGGTGATCCTGGACATCATGGGCGTCCGCGGATTCGATCTGCTCAACGCCTCAGTCTCTCTCGGTTTTCCCACGGTCATGCTGACGGCACACGCCCTCAATCCCGAAGCACTCAAAAAATCCATTGAGATGGGGGCGAGGGCCTATGTCCCCAAAGAAAAGCTGGGAGAGATCGCCCCCTTTCTCGAGGATGTGCTCACCCTCAGCCACAAGCCCGGGTGGCAGCGGCTGTTCAAGCGCTTAGGGGCCTTTTTTGACAGCGCCTTTGGTTCCGAATGGCAAAAGGACCAAAAGAGCTTCTGGCAGGAGGTCACATCCGGCAACTACGAACCCAAGCCCCTTTACTTTAAGAAATAATTCCACCCAGCCCCAGCCTCCGGCGTTAACCCTCGGCCCCTGCGCAACCGCGGCCGCCGCAGGGGACTTTTTGCCATATCAGACTCTTTGTGTGTAACTTCTCTGCAACGTGCGAAAAAATTCGCCCGTGGGGGTCTCTGCCCAAGGGCTGCAAAAACCGAACACAGCTCCTGGGAACGGCAGCAGGGCTTTAAAATACAGTCTGTTTAAGCCCCAAGGACAACCTTTCACCTGCCCGCCATGCGAGTGAGGCGAGTCAGGCGGGTCGATAGGGATTCCTTGCTGCCTTTCAATAAATGGTATCCCGAGCCCGGGGGCGGTCGCCGAACGATACGGCCGCATTTTATTGCAGCCCTTGGGCAGAGACCCCCACGGGCGGGCAGAACGCTCTTTGGTTGCGGCCGTCAGGCCGCGTTGGGATGTCTCCTGCCTGTTTTCCCTTGCTAAGGGTCCCTGAATTACCTATAGTCTATCCGGCTGTCCGAATCGGTTGAATCCTTATTCTGGTCAGGAGGACAAGATGGAAAGAATAGAGGCGATTGTGGCAAGGGAGGTCCTGGATTCGCGGGGCAATCCTACGGTGGAAGTGGAGGTGGGCTTGAGCGATGGAAGCTTCGGGAGGGCCGCAGTCCCATCGGGGGCCTCCACCGGCAAATACGAGGCCGTGGAACTGCGCGACAAGCGCAAGAAGCGCTATGGCGGAAAAGGCGTCCAGGAGGCGGTCGACAACGTAAACAAGATCATTGCCCCTGCCCTGCTCGATATGGAGGCCATGGACCAGCGTCTCATCGACAAGACCCTCATCGAGCTGGACGGCACCCGCAACAAGGGCAGGCTGGGCGCCAATGCCATCCTGGGGGTTTCTCTGGCCGTGGCAAGGGCCGCTGCAGACGCCCTGTTCATGCCCCTCTATCGGTATATCGGGGGGACCAATGCCTGTCGCCTCCCCATGCCCATGATGAATATCCTCAACGGCGGGGCCCATGCAGCCAACAATGTGGACATGCAGGAATTCATGATCATGCCCATCGGCGGCAAAACCTTCAGGGAGGCACTGAGGATAGGGGCCGAGGTGTTCCACGCCCTGTCAGGCGTCCTGAAGAAAAAGGGGTTCAGCACCGCGGTAGGCGATGAGGGTGGTTTTGCGCCCAACCTGAAATCGGATGAAGAGGCCATTGAGATGATCCTGAAGGGCATCGAGGCCGCTGGCTATGCCCCTGGAAAAGAGGTGGTCCTCGCCCTGGACCCGGCCTCGTCCGAATTTTATGAGAAAGGTAAATATGTGTTCAAGAAATCGGATCAATCGGTCAGGACCGGCGAGGAGATGATCGGGCTGTACGAGGACTGGGTGGATCGCTTTCCGATTTATTCCATAGAGGACGGGCTTGCTGAAAACGACTGGAAGCACTGGACCGCCATGAGCGCCCGCTTGGGCGATCGCATCCAGATCGTAGGAGACGACCTGTTTGTTACCAACACCGAACGGATATCAAGGGGAATCAAGGAAAAGGCCGCCAATGCGGTCCTTATCAAACTGAACCAGATCGGGACCCTGACCGAGACACTCAACGCCATTCAAATGGCCCACAGTGTTGGATGGCATGCGGTGATCTCACACCGATCCGGCGAGACCGAAGACGCCTTTATCGCGGACCTGGCCGTGGCGGCCAACACCGGCCAGATAAAGACCGGCTCTTTGTGCAGGAGCGAGCGGATCTGCAAATACAATCAGCTTCTGAGAATAGAAGAGGAATTGGGCGAGGCCGCAGTGTTCGGGTGGGAAGCGTAAGGCATAGAGCGACTAAAGTTTAGAAATGCTGCCGGGTTGCGATCAACCAGCATCCAGTCACGAAACAGAGGTCAGAAGACACAGGTCAGAGGTCAGTCAAAACCCAACAAACGCGACAAACACAATAACCAGTATCCAGCAAAAGAAGAACTTATATGGCCTACGATGCAAGCAAAGATCAGGTACTCGATACCTGGGAAAACGAGGAAACCGGGCTCCAGATCTCCATATGCCGCTACGGCGATGGGGAACCCAAATTACAGATCGGCCCCCGAACCTACACCAAAAAGGACGGGACCACCGGCAACACCAAGACCGGCAGACTCAGCATGACCGATGTGCTCTGGCTGGAAGAGACGCTGGGAACAGTCACGGAAAAGCTGAACCGCTATTTTCTGGAACAAGGTTAGGCCGCGGAAAACAGCTCTGCAGAGTTGGCCTTCAGACCCGGCTCAACAGAGGTTTTGAAGAGAGATTCCCTTTTGCTCAAGGATTCTGCTGTTCTCCAGGAGCTGCCTTCCCGCGACCCGATCCACCACATAAAAGAGGTCGCCCTCCTTTTTTCCGTATATCTGGCCGTAGGAAATGGGGACATGCGGGGTTGGGTCGCCTGTGAGCGATGCCGCCACAGAGGCCACCTTCCGTTCGCCAGAGGCCAAAAGGACTACTTTTCGCGCCTGATAGACCAGTTCGGCCCCCATGGTCACCGCATAGCGGGGGGAGTCCTTTCTGGAGGCAAAATGCCCATCTGTCACGGCATTTTCAACGGTATTGTCGTCCAATCTCACCAGCATGACCCGGCTTCCCTTGAAAGGGATGCCCGCCTCATGAAAGGCCACGTGCCCCCGTCCGCCCACACCGATGATCTGCAGATCGATTCCGCCGGCTTTTTTGATCTTTTGAGCGTATCGATCCAACACTTCTTTTCGGACCCATGCCAGATAGGGCGATAAAGGTTTGGCCTTGATGACGATGGACCTCCCCGCATCAGCGCCTTCCTCACGCCAGTCTTCGGGATAAGCCTTCAGATGACGATCAAGTTCCTTCTGGTCGATGAGCGCACCGAAAGGCACGCTGGTTTCCCTGAACTTGCGCTTTAACAGTCCGAACAACTCCTGGATCATGAAATAGCAGTAGCTCTCCGGGTGCATGACCCGCTGCTGGGCATTCTCTCCGGGAAGACCCACATATTCATCCAGATTGAAGCTGCGGATCCGGCCGGAGTCAAATTCCCCCGCATTGGCCGCCTTAGCCAGACGTTTGTATGCACCTGTTGGAGAGCTGCCGGTCGCCAGCCCCAACACAAACTCTTCCTTCTCCTTGAGCACGCGGACGATATGCTCTTTGATGATTCCTGCGGCGACATCGCTCATGTGATGAAAATTCTTGGTAATCAGTACATTGACGGGCACAGGGCGCCTCCTTTTCGGTTGGATGCATGTTCAGAACATGAAGTCCCGGATCAATTCAGGGCAGCCTTGACCACCTCGGCGATCTGGGCGCAGTGCTTCTCGGTCAGATCGTCGGTCGGTCCTTCCACCATGACCCGGCATACATTCTGGGTTCCGGAATAACGGACCAGGACCCTGCCCTCGTCGCCCAGACTGGCCTCTACCTCCCGGATGGCCTTCATGATCTCGGGCACCGAAGCGATTTCAGGCTTGTCTGTCACCTCCACATTAACCAGCTTCTGCGGAAACACGTCCATAAGGGCCGCCAGTTCCGAAAGGGGCCTGTCTTCGCTCACCATGGCGGCGATGAGCTGCATGGCCGTCAGGATCCCGTCGCCGGTGGTATGATGATCCAGAAAGATCATATGGCCCGATTCCTCGCCGCCGATGACCGCGCCCAGCCGCTGCATATCCTCTAACACATAGCGGTCTCCCACCTTGGAGGCATGGTGGGCGAATCCATACTTCTTGCAGGCAATGCTCAGACCGATATTGCTCATCACGGTGCTGACCACAAGATTGTTTGCCAGCAGGCCACCGTCTTTCAAGGCCTTGGCGCAGATGACCAGGATCTGATCCCCTGTGATCTTGCGGCCTCTTTCGTCCACCGCAATCAAGCGATCGCCGTCGCCGTCAAAGGCAAGCCCCACCGCCGCGCCTGTTTCCGTGACCCGTCTTTCAAGGTCCTGCGTGTGCTGAGACCCGCACTGGTCATTGATGTTGATCCCGTCCGGGTTGTGGTGAATGATCTCCACATCCGCGCCCAGCTCGGTGAAAACGGCCGGCGCCACCTTGTAGGCGGCGCCGTTGGCCGCATCGATGACGATCTTCATCCCTTCCATAGAGAGCTTGCGCGGAAAGGTATTTTTGAGAAAAACAATGTACCGGCCCAGTACATCGTCGATCCGCTTGGCCCGGCCCATTTCCCTGGCAGGGGGCGTCATCTCGGAGAGACGGTTATTGAGGATCAGATCCTCTATCACAGCCTCCTTTTCATCGGAGAGCTTGAAACCGGACCCGGAGAAAATCTTGATGCCGTTGTCCTGGTAAGGGTTGTGGGAGGCCGAGATGACAATCCCTGCATCGGCCCGCATGCTCTGGGTGATAAAGGCAATGCCCGGCGTGGGGAGCACGCCAACCAGATACGCATTGCCCCCCATGGAGGTGATGCCCGCCTCGAGGGAGCTTTCCAGCATGTAGCCGGAGATGCGCGTGTCCTTGCCAATAATGATCCGGGTCCGGTGATCCCCGTTCTTGAAAAGGTGGGTGACCGCCTGACCTACGGAAAAGGCCGTCATGGCATCCATGGGATAGCGGTTGGCCTCTCCCCGAATTCCGTCTGTTCCAAACAATTTACCCATTGATGTCGCTCCTCCTTTTACTTCACCTCACGCCTCAGATTCCTGAACAGGTTCAGGGACGGAATCAAGGCTGAGGCCTTGAGGCATACAGCGTCCACGATCTCCTGGAGCCATTCCGTGCCTTTTTCAGACGCATCCCGCGGAAGTCCCTGCACGGTATCCAGATAGGTCCCTTTCCCTGCCGGCCCATATTTTTCAATTGCCTCCAAGAATTCGTCTCTTGTTTTCAACCCGCTTTTTTCGACCACATTGTCTGAAAACAGTCCCGAAAGATCTTCGAGCGCATTGCAGAGTTCCTCTTTGCCCTCTTTGGCCCCGGCATGATCCCCGTGGTGTTTGAGAGACGCATGGATCTTATCCGTCATAATCCGGACTCGCTTGATGCGCTCCTTCTTTGCCAGATCCAGCGTATCGATGGCCCCCGCGCAGATAAGATCGCCCAGTTCCTGCGCATGGAAGAATGGTCGACGTACATGGATGTACCACTGTTTTAGGGCTGCCAGATTGGCCAGGTAGAGGATATTGTTTTCCACAATCCGCGGGAGGCCCGAATAGAGGTCAGACATAAAGGGGAATATCCCGGCCCGGTAGGTCTTGGTGATGATCAGCCTGTTGCGCTCCAGGCAGTCCTTGCGCAGGACAGCGCCCGCGGCCGCCACATTGCCGTATTCGAGACGCAATGGGCCCACCATCCCCCCCTGGCCGCCCAGGAATATGGCCGGCTGGTTGAGCATGACCCCGCGTGGGACATCGCCGATCAGGGACGGCGTGGTCTTGTCGCCGCTGGGTGTGAAGTTGAAATGGATGTAAGAACTCCCCACCTCGCTGTGGTCCTTCCGGCTTGTGCCCCCGGCCATGAGGCAGTCGCAGAAATTGATGAGGCTTCCCAGGGTAACAAAAGGAAACAGGATGGTCTGCTTCAGTCCCACACAATGGGCCCCGTTGGCCTCTTCTTCGAGGATGCACCCTTCCCGGACATGGGCCCCGGATCCCATGTTGGCCTTCTCCAGGAAAACCGACTTTTTGAAGTAGCCTGCCTTGAGTTCCACCCTGGGACCGATCTGACAGTCTTCAACGGTCGTCGGCCCTTCCCTGCCGAGCTGGGCCCCCGCCGCAATGACGGTATCCCGACCGTAGATCCGGCAGCCGGGATAAATTCGGACCCCCTCTCCGGAAATCCGCTCCACATCCACCTCATCGCCCATATGAAGGCTCAAGGGGTTGGGGATCTGGACCCCTTTTTCCAGCAACCGGAGAACCTTGTCGTAATTATCGGGCGCAAGTTCCATCCCGTGTTTCCTCCTCAAAAAGGGCATGCCCATTATGCATAGACAAAAAAATCCACATACTACAACCGTGTAGTTTGTGGACTCCCTTGTCTCATCGCACCGCACGCCGTTGTGCGGCCCGCACAGGGTTGTTTTATAATAGGCAGTTCGGGGCCTTGTCAAGGACCTTTTTAGACCCTTTTGCAACAGAAGCCCTCAGGGCCTCCACAGAGATAAATCCTGTTTGACATAAAAAGCCAAACCTGCGAAACTTCCTTTCATGAAACACATGAACATCGTCATCATCACCGGCCTGTCCGGCTCTGGAAAGAGCGTCGCCATCCGTGCGCTCGAGGATGATGGCTATTTCTGCGTGGACAATATGCCTGTCCTCCTGCTTCCCAAATTTCTGGAACTCCGGTCCCAGGGCGTCTCGGAGATCCAGAAGCTCGCCTTTGGCATGGATCTGAGGCAGAAGGAATTTGTCAAGAACTACCAGGATATCTTTGATGTTCTGCGAAAAGAGGGATACCGCTTCATCGTCATTTTTTTGGAGTGCTCCGAAGAGGTGCTCCTAAAACGCTACAGCGAAACCCGTCGGCAGCATCCCATTGCAGAGGGAACCGATCTGCTGGACAGGATCCGATCGGAAAAGGAGCAGTTGAAAGGCCTCAAGGAAACCGCGGATCATGTTGTCGATACCTCCCGCCTGACCGTTCACCAGCTCAAGGATGCAATTGTTCAACACGCCCTTCAAGGGCTCAAGACCGATCGGATGCGCATCACTGTTTTATCGTTTGGATTCAAGTACGGCGTCCCCCTCGAGGCAGACCTGATGATGGATGTGCGCTTTATACCCAACCCCTACTTTCTCCCCGAGTTGAAAAAACTGGATGGAACGGATGAGCGCGTGGAGCAGTTTGTGGTCAAATGGAAGGAAACCCAGGTTTTTATGGAAAAATTTCTGGGCATGCTCGACTACCTGATCCCCTTGTACGAACGGGAAGGCAAATCCTATCTGACCATCGCAGTGGGCTGCACCGGGGGCCGACATCGCTCCGTAACCATTGCTCAAAAGATCTTCGATGCCCTCAAGGGGAAAAAGCCGAGGCTCTCCCTCAAACACCGTGACATGGATCTGGCCCCATAACCCCTTGACGCATATTCTATTGAAACTCCTCGGACTCCTCTGCAGGATAAAACAGGTCCTGCAACCCTTCCTTGATTTCCTTATGATTTCCGTGGAGCAGATCCCTGAGTGCGGTCTCTCGGAATATCCTGGCCCGCTCCTCCAGGGCCGCAAGCTGTTGTGTCACCCCCGCGTTTTTTAAGATTGCCTTGATCGTGCAAAACAAGGCCTCGCTTCCATACAGCAGGGTCGCTTCCTGAAGGATCTTGCACGCCACCATCCGTCTGAACCCGTCGAAGCGGACCTGCTCCCTGACCCGATCCATATCTTTTACGATGTAATCGATCTCTTCCCTGATGTGAGGCGCCATCAGTATCCGCTGTTTTTCATGGTAAATGATCTCGTCCAGCCTCGCCATCATCTCCTTTGGAAAGCGGTCGTCCACAACAACGACAATGTCCATATCCGATCCCCTCACCAGCCTTCCGGTGCTCCGCTCGGGCCGGGGAACATCGTGGGCCATGTTATAGACAATGTCCCCTGCTATCATCACCGCTATCTGGCCGCACATGGGTCTGCTCAGATCAAACCGATCCATGGCCGCGGAGATGATCTCGTAGGCCAGTTGCGACTTGGAGCGGGTCACCTCTTCGATGTGGCGTCGGATCTGGTCGCCCCTGTAAAGGATGGCCTCCCGATCTCCGGCCTGCCCGATGACCGAATAGGTCAAAAATTCACGGAGAACGGATGGCGAGAGCCGGGCAAAGCCCTCAATTCGCCGATCCAGCCTCAGATATCGCCGGCCAATGGCGTAAACGGCAAGATCTTCTGCCAACAGGCAGGTGCGCCAAAGCGGCAGGGCGTCGCCTTTAAGGATCTCGCACAATTCGGCCCCTGTCAGCGGCCCCTGTTCCCGGATTGCCTCAACAACGGCCTTTTCCAGATCTGTGATTTGCGTTGACGTCCTTTGCATGTCATCCACCGTGTTGCACCCGTCGCACTGGATAAGTATAACAGAAACCGGTCCGCGGCTGAAGGGCATTCAGGGCCCAAGACCCCAGGCGCCAGGCGTGAGGCACGAAACGTCCTATCTCCGTCTTGACAGACGGTGGGCGCCTGCCCTAATATCCCATCATGAAAATTTCATTCCTTACCCCCGAAAAGACCGGGCTCGTTATCATCGATGTTCAGGAAAGGCTGATGCAGGCCATGGGCCATCCTGACAGGGTCATAGACCGGGTTGTCCAGCTCCTTCATCTGGCCCGGGTGTTCCATCTGCCCATTATTCTGACCGAGCAAAATCCGGCTTCACTGGGTCCGACCATCCCTGCGGTCAAAGCAGTCCTGCCCCGCTACAGGCCCATTGAAAAGCGCGACTTCGACTGTTGCAACGTCCATCAGTTCGCTGCCAGTTTGAAGGAAACAGGCATCTGCAACATCATCCTGACAGGCGTAGAGACCCACATCTGCATATTCCAGACCTGCGTGTCTCTGCTCCAACAGGCCTGCACGGTCCATGTCCCCCATCACGGCGTGGATTCCCGAACCGCGGACAACTGGGAGATCGGTCTCTCCCTCATGAGGGAGGCCGGGGCTGTCATCACATCGGCCGAGACCATCATCTTCCAGATGCTGAAGCGGGCCGGAACCCCTCAGTTCAAGGAGATGTTGAAAATCGTCAAATAGCCGCACCCGAACATCTGAACTGTTTATCACTAAGGAACCCAGGAGCGATCATCCGTTGCCCGAGGCAAACGTCAACCGTCACAAAGACCGCCGGTTTTTTTACGGCTATGCCATTGTCGTGTCCTGCTTTTTCGTCCAGGGGATCGGCGTGGGCAGTTATATTGCCTATGGCGTGTTCTTCAAGCCGCTGCTGAGTGAATTCGGATGGTCCAGGGCCACCATTTCAGGGGCCTCCTCCATGGCCTTTCTCCTCATGGGCTTCCTGGGCATCCTGGTAGGAAATCTGAACGACAGGTTCGGACCGCGGGTCCTCATGAGCCTCAGCGCCCTCTTCTTCGGGTGCAGCTATCTCCTCCTTTCGCGCACAGAGGCCGTCTGGCAGCTGTATGTGTTTTATGGACTGGTGGGGGGCATCGGCCTGAGCGCGGTGGACGTGATCCCCTTGACCACCACAGCCAGGTGGTTTCTATTCCGCCGGGGCTTCATGACGGGCTTTGTCAAGGCAGGAACCGGGGCCGGTCAGATGTTGATGCCCCTTCTGGCAGGCCTGTTCATCACGGGCCTTGGCTGGCGAACCGCCTCCGTCATAATCGGCGTTATAGCGCTTGCGATCCTGATGGGAGCTGCTCAGTTGCTGCGTCGGGACCCGGCCCAGATGGGGCAGTTTCCGGACGGCCGCACGCCCTCGCGCTCGGCGCATCGGCCTGGCTCTGAAACCGGGCTCACGCTTCGGCAGGCCCTGTGCAACCGGCAGTTCTGGATACTCTGCACCATCAATCTCCTGGCCGCCTCCTGCATGTTGACGATTTTGGTCCATATTGTGGCCCATGCCACCGACATCGGCATTGATACCCTGAAGGCTGCAGGCATCCTGTCCACCATCGGGGGGATCAGCATGGCAGGAAGGCTTTGTGTTGGTTTTGCCATTGACCGGGTCGGGACCAGGAAGTGTCTGATGACCTGCCTCATTCTCCTGATTGCCAGTTTTCTCTGGCTCCAGATGGCCCGGGACATGTGGATGCTCTATCTGTTTGCCGCGGTTTACGGCATTGCCCACGGCGGGATCTTTACTCTTATGTCGCCTATTGTGGCCGAGCTGTTCGGCATCAGCTCCCATGGCGCCCTTTTTGGGATCGTGGCCTTCAGCGGGACGGTGGGCGGAGCAGTTGGACCGGTTATGGCAGGCCTCGCATTCGACATTACGTCCAGCTATCATCTTATTTTCATGATGCTGGTGGGGCTGGCGTCTGCCAGCCTCTTCCTCTCCCTCCTCCTCAAGCCGGCTGTTTCCAACGGTCTGGTCAATGAATGATCATGAGGAAAATTTGCCCCTGTTGCAAAATTTTACGGGCGTTAAAAAATTTTATGGCAATGACCCCTTCCTGTTTCCCAAAAGCGACAAAAGCCCCACACCGCCAGAACTTTGTCATGAGACTGTGTTTATGCGCCTTGCAGCCGCGCTAAGGATGGGCGCCCAAAGCCCAAATGGGTCTGTGTATGATCTCAAAAATCCAGGGCGGCTTCAGCCGCACAGGCAGCCTGGATCGTGCGTCTGAGCCTGAAGGCGCACCTGCAGGAGCTGAATTTGACTCCATGCGTACTGAATTTGCGAGAAGCGAACCCCCTGAGGTATTGAGATGACGCCTCTGGACGCCGAATCAGCCTGCCCTGTACCCCATGAACTTTGGGCTATAGGGAATCTGTAAAGATAGGCATGCCCTTATCCATCTTAAGAAACTTATCTGCCTTGATGCGAACGCATTCAGACTGCAGGTATAGTTATTGCATCTTTCGTGAAAAAGATCCCTGAGACGCTGAGAAGGGGTGTTCGTTTGCATAAGAGCGTGACTTTTGCGAAGATCGGAGTGCATGCCCACCCATAACCAACCGAGATCCGAAAGGTCGATTCTTGAATCCCAGTCGCTGCTCGAATCTTGTTCTTACATAAAATAAACAGTATTTTATTATTTAAAATCAGTGTAGCTCAGTAATTTTGTTTGTACATTTTGTCGAAATATGCAGATTTTCCTTGACGTGAACACGTCTTTTGGTTATGGTTTTTAAACAAATTCCCAAAGGATTTAAGTTTTTCCCATAATTATGGGAGGGGGTAAGTTTTTTTCATACAACTCAATTTTTTTTAGAGGCAAAGGCCGCAGTCGCAGGCAGGAAGTTCTGAAAAAATGGAACTTGGGTAAGATCGTTTCTTTTTTATCTGGGGCATTATGAATAAGGAGGGAGCAAAAATGAATGGAAGGCGCTTCGTGGGACTAAACAAAACATGGGTAATACTCGCAGCCATCCTCTGCTCGGTTTTTATGCTGCAGGGGGCTTCTTTTGCGGGCGATCCTGATCTGCGACCCTACCAACCCCTTGGGTGGCATTCCGCCATCGCGGTTATGGATGCGCCGGAAAACTGGAGCTATAACTATGATGCGAATCCCGTCACCCAGATGCAGACGGTTTATCTGAATTGTGCATGGAAAAACCACGGGGCTGGGCCGGCCCCTGATCACAGGACCATTCTTTACGTCGGCTCTCAGCCAGCCGCTTACAGCACGGTGGAGGATGGTTCGCCGACCGGAGGGAATTGGGATAAATTCGACGAAAGCCTTCCATTTGTCTTCGAGATGTCCGGCACCTACAACCTGAAGGTAGACATCCAAGTTCCCCCCGGCGGTACAGTCGACCCGGCGAGCACCTTCACCAAGCAGGTCGTGGTGGCATCTGATGGAAAAGCCCATCTGAAGCCGTTTCAACCCACCAATTTAAACTGGACGGATATCATCGTAGTGGCGGGCCAGGCCGGGGCCGTCACCGATTCCCCGGTCTATGCAGGGGAAACGTCCTATCTCAATTTTGCCTGGATCAACATCGGCGATGTGCCGGCCAATGCAGGGGCCTACACCGCCAACCTTGAGATTTATTTCAACAGCGCATTGGTCGATACGATCGCGGCTGGCGGCTTATATCCTACCAATGCCAGATGTGAGCGGGCCATTCAGGATTATGAATATCAGTTTGCCGCCCAGGGCGTATACACCCTCAGGCTCCAGACATACGGCAACCAGGAAGACCCTAACTTCCCGTCGGCCGCGTGGCATGTGTATGAAAGAACTGTGACGGTCGGACCCCCCAGGCCTGTTGCCGATTTTTCAGGGACCCCCCTGACAGGTCTCGCTCCGCTTCCGGTTCAGTTTACCGACCTTTCCACCAACACTCCCAGCAGTTGGCTTTGGGATTTCGGGGATGGCGGCGCAAGCACGGAGCAGAACCCGTCTCATACCTACGGAGCGGCAGGGACCTACACGGTTAAGCTGACCGCGACCAACGCGGCAGGGTCAGACACGGAAGAAAAGCCCGGTTACGTGGTGGTTTCCGCACAACCCGAGCCCGGCACCTACGTTATTACCGCCACTGCCGGAGAAGGCGGGACCATAACGCCCTCCGGAATGGTCCAGGTCCGGGAGGGAAACAATCAAACCTTTGCCATAGCGCCGAATGCAGGTTACCAGATCCTGGACGTCTTAGTGGACGGGGTCTCCCAGGGGCCGCTCACCACCTACACATTTGAAAATGTCCGGTCCAACCACACCATCCATGCCTCATTCGGACCCATCGCCGCCTACTACACCATCACCGCCAGCGCAGAGGGCAACGGTTCAATTGAGCCCCCAGGCGAGGTGCGGGTTGCAAGAGGCGCGGACCAGACCTTTACCATGACGCCCAACCCGGGCTACCATGTGGCCGACGTGTTCGTGGACGGCTTCAGCGTAGGACCGGTATCCACCTATACCTTCACAAATGTTCAAACCAATCATACTATCAAAGCCGTTTTTGCCGTCAATGTCGCGGACAAATTTACCATCGACGCCAGTGCAGGCCAGGGCGGCAGCATCGTTCCGTCCGGGGTAATTGAGGTAAACAAGGGGGCCAGCCAGAAGTTTGACATATTTGCAGACGTGGATTTTGAGCAGCATGACGTGATCGTGGATGGATCGTCTTTGGGGCCTGTTCCCAATTACGCATTTTCCAACATCCAGGCCAACCACGCCATCCAAGCGGTCTTTGCTGCGCTTCAATACATCAACATCGAACAGGCCACCCAGCCGATTGAAACGGAACAGGGCGTCCAAATGCCGGGCGACGGCAAGATGACGGTCCAGGTAACGCAAAAGGGTACCCGGACGACCGTAACTTATACCAAAGGCGCCCAGGTCTACCAGATTGTGGACGGTGTAAAGATCCCTTACACCGGTCCAATTGACCCACCGAGGCCTTATCCCTTGACCGATGCCATTTCGTCGGCCATACAGGAACAGAAATATGACCCATCCACTGCATTTGTCTTCACCGCCGGGAGGCAGGGGGTCTCGCTTTATGTGGAACCTCCGGCCTTCGTCACCTTCGACGTATCCGGCATGGGCGCAAATGCCAAGATCTTTGTCTATGGAAGCGACGGCAAACTGACGTTGGCCGGGGTCCAGGGGGTTCACGAAGGTCAGACCATTGAGCCGGGCGGCACCATCCTGACAGGACAGCCCAATACCCTCGGGCTCTTTCTGCAAAACTTCTCCACCTTCGTGGCGGCTGCCACTGCTCCACCGCCGCCGCCATCCGGAGGCGACGGGGGCGGATGCTTTGTGAATACGGTCTCAACAGGGCGCTCAGATCGGCTTGGGACAACGACCCTTTTTGCAGCGGCTATCCTGGTATGCCTCCTGGGGGCAGCTTGCCTGTTTCGTCGATCCGGGAAGGCTGGTACGATCCTGAGATGCCTTTCCCTCGCAGTGCTTGCAGCAGGAGTGGGCCTGCTGCCCATGGGCCTGACCGACGCCCATGCTGAACCCGTGTCAGGGGCCTTGGGCGCCGCGGCCGCTGCGGCCGGGGCAGGCGGCGCGGCCAGCATCGATGCGGCCACTATTGCAGGTATTGCGGCCGCCAGCGCGGCAGCAGCCGTTGCCAGCGCCCTGGCCAGCGGCGGCGACGGATATGACTTGCTTGCGATATCTACCCATCATTCCACAGCCAGTTACCATCAGGCCATCACCCCAACTCCTATGACTGCAAGCCATCACTCGACGGCCGCACATCATTAAGGCGAGGGGACCTCTCCCCGTTTAACGCAAAGGCCGAGGCCATTTTTATGGCCTCGGCCTTTTTCTTTGGACTATTCCCGCCTTCATTCTTCCATATTCGCTGTTTCCCCGGCCGGAAGTCCCAGCTCGCCGGCCCGGAGGACCCGACGCAGGAGCTTGCCGCTCCTGGTCTTAGGGAGCCGTTCGAGAAAACTGATCTCCTTGACAATGATATCGGGAGAGAGGCTTGCCTTGACAAAGGCCTTGATCTCGTGGTTGAGCCGGGCAGACGGGGTAAAGCCCTTGTGGACGCTGATAAAGGCCTTCAGATAAGAAGCCCCCTCATCGGGTTCCGCACCCTTGGAGATAACCGCGGCCTCTGAGACAGCCGGATGCATGCAGAGAACCTGTTCGATCTCGTAGGGCCCAATAACCTTGTGCCCCCCGGCCTTGATGAGATCGTCATTGCGGCCCTGGTGAAAATAGTACCCCTCATCATCCATAAGCGCGATATCGCCTGTCAAGAACCATCCCTTATCGTTGAAGTAGGCCTGATACCGGGCCTCGTCCCCCCACAGTCCGGCCATCATGGCAGGCCAGCCTGCCTTGAGGGCCAGCTCGCCGAGGCTCATGGCCGGCATGGGTTCGCCTTCTTCGTCCAGGATGGCGGCCTGCACGCCCGGAACCGGCCTTCCCATGGCGCCGGGCTTGATATCCATAGACGGAAAATTAGCCAGACAGATCATACCGGTTTCGGTCATCCAATAGGTATCGTGAGGGGACAAACCCAGATGTTGCTTGGTCCAGTAAAAGATATCAGGCACCAGGGGAGCGCCCACAGTGGCCATGTGCCTTAGGTGCGACAGGTCATAACGGCTGGCCAGATTTCCCCCGGCCTCTTTCAACCTGGTCAGGGTCCGGGGGGTGGTATAGCAGACAGACACCTCATGTTTTTCGAGTGTCCAGTACCAGTTAGAAGGCTCAAAGGGATCGCCCTGGACAATGGCCATGGCCCCGCACAGCCAGGGGGCCAGGACCCCGTAAACGAGGCCTGTCACCCATGCCGGATCGGCATCCACCCAGAGGACTGTATCTCTTCTCAAATCCAGCGCCTGTCTGGCAGTGCTCAGGATCCCCACCATGTCGTCGTGGGTGTGAAGAACGCCCTTGGGGGGTCCGGTAGAGCCGGATGTGTAGCTCAGATAAAGGGGAGATCGCCGCGGTAGCCAGACGCTGGAGAACTCGGTGGGCAACTGCTGCGGTATCCCCCCCACCAGAACTTCATTCGGAAGGAGGTTGGGAAGCGGCCCCTCGGTGAGAAATACGAAGTCCGTGATCCCGTGAAGTTCGGTCGGGAGCATTTCAATCAGGTCGGGGTGGGTCAGGATTCCCTTGGGCGCGGCATCCGAGATGCGGACGCTCAACTCGTCAAAAGTGGATGTGGCATAGACCGGACAGAAAATCGCCCCGATCCGTGCGCAGGCCAACAGGGACAGATATATCTCCGGGCAGGAGGGCAGGAAAACAAAGAGCCGATCTCCCGTCTCGAAACCATACCGGTCCAGAAGGTTGGCCCACTGGGCCGACATCTCCTTCAGTTGGAGATAGGTGTACGTCCTGATCTTGCCGGCCTTTTCAAAAATAAGGGCCTCTCGGTCCCTTTGCTCCGGGTCCATGGCCCAACGGTCCACGGCCTCATGGGCGATATTCATCTTGCCGGTCGTATGCCAGGTAAACTCCTCTTCCACATCCGACCACTTGAAGCTCCCATACGCCTCTTTGTACTCCCCCAGGTTCGCATCAGGGTTTTCGGCCGGCACGCGTGCCTTGATCATAAAACCTCTCCCATTTTTGAGACTCCCCTACCAGACGCCATACCGCTGATGAATGGCCCATGCCCTGCGGATCATATCGGCAGACAACCGGGTCTCCCCGACGCCGAGGCCCTCCTTTGACACCGGGCAGGGGTTCAATAGCGATTGAATGACTGCCTTGACAGAGGCGCTCAGGGACCTGGGGCTGTACCCTCCTTCCAGGATAAACAGAATCGGGGGGTCGCCAATGTCCGACCGCCATTTCATGATGAGATGGGTCAAGAGGCTGAAGGCCTCCTCGGTAAGGCGCGACCGCCCGATCGGATCTTCCTTGTGGGCATCAAAGCCGGCAGCCAGGAGGATCAACTGGGGCCCATAGGCCCCTGTCACAGGCCCCGCGATCTGTTCATACACATAGATGAACTCCCCGTCTGTCAGTTCGCGGGTAAGGGGGATGTTGATCGTATACCCCTCGCCCTCTCCCTCTCCCACATCCTCCCAGTCTCCGGTGTAGGGATAAAGCATGGGGTCGTGGGTGGAGAAGTACAGGACCTCTTTCTCCCGATGAAAGAGCTCATTGAGTCCGTTGCCGTGATGGATGTCGAAATCAATGATGAGGATGCGGTCCAGGCCGTATTCCCGCATGGCATACCGGGCCGCAATCCCAATGTTGTTGAACACGCAAAATCCACCGGCCCGGTCCTTGAGGGCATGGTGGCCCGGGGGTCGAATCAGACAGAACGCCACGTCTAAAGATTGCTCCATAAGCCTGTCCACGGCCTTCAGGCACCCTCCCACTGCCAGCCAGCTTGCCAGATAGGTCTCGGCGCTGGCAGGGGTATCCGGCGCCAGGCTGGTGTATCGGTGATCGGCCGTCTTGAGGACCCGCTTGACGTATGCCGGCGTGTGAACCAGCTCCAGATGCTCGAGCGTGGTCGGCTGGGGCTCAATATGAACCAGTCCCCCGCTGAAATCAGCATCCAGCATCCGGTAAACCGCCTTCAGACGGTTGGGGTGCTCAGGATGGGTGTGGCCCGGCTTGTGAAGCAGATATCTGTCGTCGCGGACAATGCCGACCCGTCGTGCATTCTGACTGGGCATGCTGCCTTCTGTCTATGTGATTGCTTGTTCCTGCGTGCAGATATATGGGAAAGGGGCAAGCTCCCGCACGCCCTCGTGCCTCGCGCCTGATGCCTCCATCAATTGCCTGCCTTCCCCGCTATCAGCTCCTGGATCACCGCCGGATCTGCGATAGTGGACGTATCGCCCAGTTCGTCGATCTTGCCGGCCGCGATCTTCTGCAGGATCCGTCGCATGATCTTCCCGCTCCGGGTCTTGGGAAGGCCGTCAGCCCACTGGATCACGTCCGGTGTGGCGATGGGCCCGATCTCGCTTCGCACCAACTGGATCAGTTCCTTTTTCAGGGCATCGGACTTTTGAACGGACGTGTTCAGGGTCACAAAGGCATAGATCCCCTGTCCCTTGACCGGATGGGGATACCCCACCACCGCGGCCTCGGCCACCTTTTCGTGCAAGACCAGGGCCGATTCAATCTCAGCGGTTCCCAGTCGATGGCCGGATACATTAATGACGTCATCGATCCTCCCGATGATCCAGAAATAGCCGTCCGCATCCTTTTTGGCCCCGTCTCCGGAGAAATACATCCCCGGCACCTGGCTGAAATAGGTCTCAATGAAACGATCGTGATCCCCATATACCGTGCGCGCCATGCCCGGCCACGGTTTCCGTATGCAGAGCACCCCTTCCTGGTCCGGAAAGCGGGCCTCTTCGCCTGTATCGTCGATGATCGCCGGATCCACGCCGAAAAAGGGAAAGGCGCAGGATCCCGGTTTGATGGGCGCCACTGCCGGGAGGGGCGTCAGCATGTGGCCCCCGGTTTCGGTCTGCCACCAGGTGTCCATGATGGGGCACCAGTCCCTCCCCACGTAATGGTAGTACCACCGCCAGGCCTCAGGATTGATCGGCTCCCCAACAGAGCCCAGGATCTTGAGGGACGAGATGTCGTGTGCCTCCACATACGTTGCGCCCTCTTTGGCCAGGGATCGGATCACGGTCGGCGCGGTGTAGAATTTGCTGACCTTGTACCGCTCCACGATCTCCCAGTACCGTCCGTAGTCAGGGTAAGTGGGCACCCCCTCGAACAGGACGCTGGTCAGGCCGTTGGCCAGCGGGCCGTAGACACCGTAGGTATGCCCGGTAACCCAGCCGATATCCGCGGTGCACCAGAAAACCTCGTCATCCTTGAGATCAAAGACGAGCCGCGTGGTCATGGCCGCATACAGAAGATAGCCTGCATGGGTATGCACCACGCCCTTGGGTTTTCCCGTGCTCCCGCTGGTATACAGGATAAAAAGAGGATCCTCAGCCTCCATGGATTCAGGCGCCACATAATCGGGGAGCGACGGATCAGACATGGCCTCATGCCACCAGATCTCACGCCGGGGATCCAGCTCAAGACCCAGGCCTGCCCGGTCTACAACAAGCACCGTCTCCACATCCGGGCAATCCTTCAACGCCTCATCCACCGTCTTTTTCAAAGGGATGGGTTTGCCTGCCCGGAAACTACCGTCCACCGTCACCACCAGCCTCGCCCCCGAGTCATTGATGCGGTTTGCCAGGGCCTCTGCACTGAAACCGCCGAAGACCACGCTGTGGATGGCCCCAATCCGCGTGCAGGCCAGCATGGTTACCGGAAGTTCGATGATTACCGGCATATAGATGATAACGCGATCGCCTCTTTTCACCCCTTTTGCCTTCAAAACCGCGGCCATATGGTTGACTTCTTCATAGAGCTCCTTATAGGTGATGGACCTCGTGTCCGACGGGTTGTCGCCCTCCCAGTAATAGGCGACCTTATCCCCGATCTTGTCCAGATGCCGATCCAGGCAATTGGCGCTGACGTTGAGCCTCGCACCGCTGAACCATGCGATTTTGCCCTCTTCAAAATTATAGTCGAGAACCGAATCCCACTTCTTGTCCCAAGAGAGATACTGGTCAGCCCCCCTGGCCCAAAAGGTCTCTGGAGATTCAATGGACTCCCGATAAAGCCTGTCGTATTCCTCCCGACTCTTGATGTAGGCCACATCCTGAAAATAACTCAGATGCGCGTCATACCATTTGGGTGTCTCGCTCATTGGTTCAGTCCCCCTTTCAAATTTCAAAATATATTAGACTGTCACGTATCTTCTCAATAAATCGGGGCGATGAAACGGATCTGCCTGAACTCCGATAACGAATTTACCCATCAGGGTTTATCCCCTGAATATTGAGATGATACAATTTAACAAATTAAAGTTAGCCGATATCTCTGAACAGCAACGTCCCCTTAATCCCTTACAAGGTGCAGACCATCATCCTCTCGCAGTCATCCTGGCCGCAGCTCTCGAAATCGCATTTTTTATAGAGATGAATCGCCCTGAAATTATAGAGTTCCACGGTCAGCCAGATCGATTTAAGGCCCAGTTCCCTGGCCCGCCTCAAGGCCACATCGGTCAAGGCACGCCCCACCCCCCGGTTTCGATAGGCCCGATCCACAAAGATCAGGAATTCCCCGTCCTTCTTTTGGTAGTCTGGCATAATGGAGGCATGACCAATGACCCGACCCTCCCTCCATGCCAAAAAATTTTCCGCATCGTCTAAGAGTTTCTGGAGCCATCGCCTACACGCCTCAGCATCCTGTGGGGGCAGGCCCTGAGAGGCGGGTTTTGGAGAAAAGGCCTCGTACATCTGTACCAAAGAGAGAAGATCCCCCTCAGAGCAGGGCCGTATCTGGAGCGGATCATTTCGCTTGTCTCTGATGGTGATGGAGGTGCGTGATCCCATGGTCCACATGGCGGTAAAAGGGTTCTGAGTCAGAGCCGGCAAACCGCGAATCTCATGCGCTGCACGTCTCGGGTTCCCTTGGATGGTCAAACTTGGCCCTCAGGGTAAGCACGTCCCCGTCGCACGACGTCTGGATCTCATAAGGAAGTTTGTAAAACAGATCAATCATGTGTTTGTTGCTGGGCGTCGTATAGGCCAGCATCCCGCTGATGCGGTGCTCCATGGCCGCCTGGACCAGCTTTTCCTGCAAGACGGTGGAAATCCCCTTCCCCTGCCATGCCCTGTCCACACTGTATGCGACCTCTGCCAGGTTGGTGGCGGGATCCACAAAATAACATCCCACAGCGATGACCTTTTCAAACCCCGGATTGCCGATAACCGCCACAATCGACATGCTGTGGATATAATCCACCTGAAAGACATCGGCAACATCTTCACTCACAAAGGCGGTCTTGGGCGCAAAAAACCGCTTTACCACGTCCTGACGGTCCAGGTTGTAAAAATGCTCCTGGATCATCCGCTCGTCGGTCAGCCGCGCCGGTCTGAACAGGGTGCGCTGACCGTCGATAATCCGGGTCTCCTCAATCTTGAGAGGGTATACGCTCCGAATGCTTTCTACCAGGGTTCGTTCGGGCCCCAGGAGCCCCATCTCCTTGGCATTGTAAAAGAGCTCGTCCCGAAAATCGGGGTGGGCAATGCTGATCATGGCAATGGCCCGTTCCTGAAGGCTCTTGCCAAAGAGATTCACCACCCCATACTCAGTGACCACATAATGGACATCGCCCCTCGGCACGACCACCGGAATGCTTTCCAGCAGGGGCACGATCCGGCTGCTTTTCCCGTCCAGCGTGGTCGAGGGCAGCATCAAAATGCTCTTGCCCCCCGGACTCTGGCTGGCCCCCCGCACAAAATCCATGATCCCGATCACACCTGAAAAATGGTTGTATGGAAGGGCATCGGCCGCCACCTGTCCGGTCAGGTCGATGGCCATGGCCACGTTCAGGGCCACCATCTTGTTGTGACGGGCGATAATCATGGGATCGTTCACGTAGTCGGAGGGATGAAACTCGATGCCCGGATTGTCATGAAGGAACTCGTACAGATTCGCCGTTCCAATGGCGCCGCTGGCCACCAGCTTTCCCTCGTTAAGACCCTTTTTCCGATTGGTGATCACGCCCCGGGAAAAAAGATTCATAATCCCGTCGCTCAAGAACTGGGTATGGACTCCCAGATCGTTTTTCTCGGAAAGGCCGAGGAACAAGGCCTCCGGGGTGGTCCCAAGGCTGATCTGGAGAGTGGACCCGTCTTCAATAAGCCGCGCCGCGTATCGGGCGATCTGTTTGGCCGACTCGAATTCAGGCGGTTTGCCGATGCTCAAGAGCTCCTCTTCGTGTTCTACAATCCAGTCCACTTCATCTACGTGGATGAAACTTCTGCCCATGACCCGCGGCATACGGGGATTCACCTGGGCGATCACCATGTCGGCAGACCGGGCCGCTGCAATGGTCACATCTACGCTGATCCCAAGGCTCATCCATCCGAAATCATCTGGTTCGCATACCTGGATAAGGGCCACATGGATGGGAAGCTGTCGGCTCTTGAAAAGCCTTGGAATGGCCGAGAGATTGATGGGCGTGATGAACCGCTTGTTTCTGGAAAGGGCCTTGGGCTTGCCTGACCCCAGATAAAAGGAACGGATGTTGAAGCTTTGGGTCGCAGTCTTGTCCGCAATATCTGTGAGCGGCGTGGTTTCGAGACTCAGGATGCGAACGATCTCCAGATCGGTGAAGTTTTCAAATTGAGCGGCCAGTTCCCTCACCAGGGCCTGTGGTTCGCCGCAGGAAGACCCGATGAAGACCCGCTGACCGCGCTTGATCCGGCGGATGGCCCTGGAGGCGCTCTGCCGCTTGCTCACATACGCATCCGGCCAGTATCCCTGATCTCCTCTCCGCTTAATGGTCATCCAACGACCTCCATCATCCATTGAATTCAGGCAAGGCCGGTTTGACCTTCGGTTTGTTGGCCTGATCATGGAAAGATTATAGAAGGAATGGCGCATTTGTGTCAATAAAGGATGAGGTCCTGCAGCCCATAACCTCCAAAGGTCTTGACCATCATCGCCGCCATCTTTACTCCCCTCCCCTTCATCGCCGGGGTTTATGGAATGAATTTCAAGTACAGCCCGAACTGGGATAAAAATGGGGCTATTTTGCGATCTGGATGGTCATGATGGCGCTGGGTGGGCTCATGCTGTGGGGCTTTAAACAAAAGAAATGGCTGTGACAGACAAAAAAAGCCCTCCGCAAAGCGGAGGGCTTTTTCTATTGAATTTCGGCGACGACCTACTCTCCCACGCAGTCTCCCACGCAGTACCATCGGCGCTGAAGAGCTTAACTGCCGTGTTCGGAATGGGAACGGGTGTTTCCTCTTCGCTATAATCACCGAAAACTGAAAAACTGAACAATAGAGTCAACAATCAAAGGGCAAAGGGCATAAATGGAACAATTTTATGGCCAAGCCTCACGACCGATTAGTACCAGTTAGCTCAATACGTTACCGTACTTACACACCTGGCCTATCAACCTCGTCGTCTACGAGGGGTCTTCAGTTCCCGTGTTTCCACGGAAAAGGGATATCTAATCTTGAGGTTGGCTTCCCACTTAGATGCTTTCAGCGGTTATCCATTCCGAACGTAGCTACCCAGCTATGCCGCTGGCGCGACAACTGGAAC
>Ga0068712_1001996_pt1 | contig 25334 bp, 24 predicted proteins | sample MTBAKSrepl1MetaG_FD_62987 | JGI IMG/M metagenome (GOLD analysis project Ga0068712, IMG submission 62987) | Enrichment culture microbial communities from Arthur Kill intertidal strait, New Jersey, USA, that are MTBE-degrading - MTBE-AKS1... | ecosystem: Environmental > Aquatic > Marine >... | reverse complement strand
GAAGACGAGGGTCTGGCCCTCAAGACGCGTCAGGACGGTGAGCTCAGATTCGTTGGGCGCCTGGCGGTAGAGCTGGTAGCCAATGGCTTCATCCACGGCCTGCCAGGCGAGATCGATGCGCCCGCCGGAAAGGGCTTTGGCCGTGAGGCCGCCGGGGGCTTCCAAGGGCGGCAGGTCGCCCTGGTAGACCTGGAAGTGGTTGGCGGCCAGGATGCGGTCGCCGGCGTTGCCCAGGTTGTCTTCCGAGCTTTGGGCGAATTGCAAGGTTTCCACCTGCAACTGGCCGGCGTCGGCCGGCAGTTGGAAAGCGGCCTGCCAGGTCTGGGCGTCGCCCGCTTCGGGGTCGATCTGGGTCAGCATGGGAATATTGACGGCGGTGCGACCCGGGCCAGAGAGCAGGTAATCCAGGACCGGCGCGCTGCCGTCGGCCACCGCTTCGTTGAGCCCGATGGTGACAGTGAGGGTGACCGGGGATTGGACATCATTCTGGATGGGCGAGGCCGGATCGAGGACGATGCGCCGGATGGCCGGCCCGTCGGTGTCGATCAGCAGGCTCAAGCCGCTATCGATTTCGGTGCCGCGGTTGCCAACCCGGTCGCGGCCGGAGAAGACCGCGTAGGCCGTACCGCTGGGGGTGTCGGCGGTGATGGTGAAGCCGCCGGTGTAGCTGGTATCGCCGCTCTGGGTCAGGGCGATGGTGATCGGCATACCGGCCTGGGGCGTGATGCTGAGGAACGGCAGGGCCATGAGCGTTTCGCTGACGGTGACGCTGACATCCACCAGGCCGGGGGCCACGGCGCCGCTGACCGGATCGACATTGCCCTAGGGCGCGAACTGGAGGGCGCTGACCCGCGGTAAAACGCGGTCCGAAGTGGCCGATACCTGGGCGGACGGATCGCTTTCGTTCTGTGCATCGTCCACGCTGGTCAGGCGATAGTACCAGGTTCCGTCTTCGGGCGGCAGGTCACGGTAGCCGGTGGCCGACACCGGCGAGGCATTGACCTTGACCGCGCCGCCGATGGCGGCAAAGGGCACGTCGCTGCGATAGATGTTGTAGGCCGAAACCAGCTTGCCGCTGGGTTGGCTCCAGGTCAGGCGCACCACGCCGGCTTCAATGGCCTGGGCCGCGGCGTTGGCCGGGGCCGAAGGCTGGGTGGTGTCCACGGTGACGGTGATTTCAGGGCTCAGGGGGCCGGCGCCGGCGCGGTTTTGGGCCGCGGCCCGGATGCGGTTGGCGCCCTGGTTGAGCGTCAGGGTGGATGCAAAGCGACCCTGGGCGTCCAGAGTCAGCGGCGCACCCGCGGCCGCGCCTTCCAGGTAGAGCTGAACGGTGCTCTCTTTTTCCGCCTGGCCCTGTACGGCCATGCTGGTCTGGTTGGTGAGCAGGCCGTCGGCGGGGGCGGTGATGGACGGCGCGGGCGGCGGCGCCATGGCGACGATGAGGCTGTAGGCGGCCGATGAAGTATTGTTCAGCGTGTCGTAGGCGCTGATCTCCAGACTGTGGGGGCCGTCGGCGATCTTGCGGATATCGATGTCCCAGCGGTAGGGAGCGCTGTAGTCGATGAAGAGCAACGCGCCATCCAATTTGAATTCGATGCGGCTGACGCCCGAGGGGTCCGTGGCGGCCAAGGTGAGCACCGCTGCCTGGGAGATGGTGGGACTGCCGGAAAGGGGCTGTCCGTCGAGCCGTACATCCGAAATCGAGGGGCCCTCCACATCGGGGGTGGGTGTGGCCGAGACGGTGGCGACGTCGGGCCGCTGGCCGTCGGAGCGATTCACGGCGGTGACGGCAAAGTAGTAAACCTGGTGGTTGGTCAGGCCGGCCACCTTGGCTTGTATGTTGGTGGTGACCAGCGCCGGGGTCAGGCCCTGGACGGAAGTAAACGGTCCGGTGGCAGAGACATATACAGCGTAATGTTTGAGATGGGTGGCGGGCGTGACCGGGGCCCAGCTCAGTTGCACATAGCCGTCGTAAGGTTGGGCCGTGAGCCCGAGGGGGTTGTTTAGCCAGGTGTAGCCGGTCGCGGAGACCCCCATACTTTCGTTGTTCTGAGCGTCGTAGCTGGTGATCTTGAAGGGATACGCCGTCGCACCGGCCAGGCCGGTGCGTTCAAGGGAGGTGGCGCCGGGCGGCAGCAGTTCGGCGGCGCCGCCGTTGAAATAAACTCTAAAGCCGGCCAGATCGCTCTGGTTAGCGGTGGGCAGTTGCCAGGCGAAGAGAAGGCGGTCGGCAAACGATTGCACCGTGAGCTGGGTGACATGTCGTCGAAGACAATCGTCACCGGAACCGCCGGGCTCTGGTTGCCGGCCCGGTCCCGGGCCACGAAACTGAAGGCGTTATCGCCGCTGGCGAGTGTCACGGTATGCTGCCAGGTGGTACCTTGGGTTTGATCGACGATCTGTTGGCCGTTGAGCAGGATGGCCGCGAATGCTTCCTTTTGTCCGCTGATGGTCTGCGTGACGTTGTGCGTGGGCGAAGTGACCGGCGCGATCACCGGCTGGGGCGGCGCCGTGGTATCCACGGTAAAGACCGCTTGCAACGGAGCAGAAACGTTGCCCAAGTTGTCCACCAGGCGAGCTTCGACGGTGTAAATGCTGTCCGCCAAGGGGCCGGCGGGGACAAAACGCAGGAGTCCGGCGCTGTCGGTCCAGGCGCCCGGCGCCGGGTTCAGATTGCCGTCCTTGATCGCATGGGTGACGGTGGCGGCATCGATGCCGCTGCCGGTTTCGGTGTAGGCGATGGTGACCTCGGCCGGCGGGCTGTTTAAAAAGGCGTTGGCGGCCGGTCGCCGATCAGCGACGTCATCTTTCCGCCAAACTCATCGGCATGGGAGAATTCCGCCTCGAAGTCCACGAATCGCCCCGAAAGCGTGGCGCTCATGATCCAGCGCGCCATACCGGATTTGTTGGGGGCGATATCGCCAAAATCGGCCAACAGGCTGTTCGTGGCCGGAAGGCCATTGACCGTACTGCCTTCAATTTGAAACCCGATCAACAGCCCCATATCGTTGTCGACGATTTTCGGCTGGGCCGACTCGACTTTCAATGCTCGCGCATAACCGTAGCCATTATTCTTAATCCGCAGACCGAGATAAAAGGGAACGGGTGGTTCCACCGCGCTGCTCCAGGCATCATCGCCATAAATGTCGGTGGGCAGAAAATAGTCGAGCACCAGTTGCGGCATGGGTTTTACGAAGATGTAGTCGGGCGTGATCTCGATGGTTTCGGTCTGTCCCGCCGCGGTATAGGTAAGGGTGGCGCCGACAAAATACAAAGTTCCGCTTTCAAGCCCGTTGGAAGCGCCCGGCGCCGGAACGATCAACCAATGGATATCCGCGGAGGTTTCCGGTGCAACCGTGCCGGTTCCTTGCACATTCTCGATGTTATCCATGGTGTCGGTCCGGATGAAAAAGAGCGAGGTCGTATCGTCAGGATTGGACGATGCAAGCACCGGTTCTCCAGCCTCGTTGGCGAATGTGACGCTGACGGCGATATTCTCCAACGGCGCATGCGACAGGCCGTTGTTGATCCGCATGTGCGCATCGAAGGCTTGGCGCTCAAGCGTTAACTCCTGTCTGATTTCGATTTTTACAGTGGCGCACAAGGCCAAGCAATCGGGAGGCGTCATGATGATCAATTTCAATTATCGAAACATCTTCGATGGGCAGATTGGTTGGGTTTTGGATGGACAGACTATAACGGATTTGGATAGTCTTATCCGGTGGGTCATAAAAATCGTGGGTATGGTAACCGATGGCAGCGGCTAAAAGAACAAGTAAAAGAACGCCGCAGATAGCCCGTAGATGTTTTCGAGGAAAATGCATTCAACCGCTTTCCGGGATCAAAAACAGGTTTCGTCATCAGCTTGTAGAAAATCGGATCTCGATTCAAATAGTATTCAGAAGTAATTTCCACAATTCTTGAATTCGGTATCGCAACCCTCTTTCTTTAAATAAAGCATTCCCTTTAGCACCGCGACCGGCAGACCAAACAAAGCAGATAATGCAACAAAGTCAGTAATTCTATGCCTTCAATGGCACAGGAGACCGCTTTAGAGCGTTCCGCTCTGGAAGTATGTAGCACCTTTATGATGGATTGATCTGAGTAATTGCTATTTGATAGTCTAAAGCATGACAATATGCAATTGAAAAATTGCACATGCTCTTGATCTCTTGCTTTTCTGTTTAATCACAAGCACTTTTAAATTTGCGGCGACACCGACAAAATAGTTCACTGTTCGTAACAATGTTACGATCAGCAGAACAGTAAATATCGTCAGAGCGACAATCTGCTGCCGCTGATACTGAGCATAACCGACCGTGCGCTGCGCTCAAACGGGCGGCGGGCCGCTAATGATGTGGGCGTAGGCGCTGTGGTTGTGGATGGATTCGTAGTTTTCGGCGCTGACCGAAAACCAGGTGATGTTGTCGTCCTGCAAGAGACGCGAGGCGATGTCGCGCACGATGTCTTCGACGAACTTGGGGTTGTTGTAGCCTTGTTCGGTGACCCGCTTTTCGTCCACGCGCTTGAGCACGGAGTAAACATCGCAGGAAGCACACGATTCCACCAGGTCGATCATGTCTTCGAGCCAGATGAAGCGGTTGAAGCGGGTTTGCAGCTTTACTTCGCCGCGTTGGTTATGGGCGCCGGCGTCGCTGATCTCTTTGGAGCAGGGGCACACCGAGGTGATGGGCACGTTGACTTCGGAGATCAGGTCGATTTCATTGTGGGCGTTGCTGCTGCCGGTGATGCGGCAATTGTAGTCCATCAATCCGGGTGCGCCGCTGACGGGTGCTTTTTTTTCGATGAAGTAAGGAAAGCTCACCTCGATGTGCGCCGAGGCGGCATTCAGATGTTGTTTCATCTCGTCCAGCAGTTCGGAAAAACGTTTGAGCGATACTTCGGTTTTGAGCAGATGGAGCATTTCCACGAAACGGCTCATGTGGGTGCCCTTGTATTCGTGGGGCAGGTCCACATACATGTTGATCGAGGCGACGGTGGCTTGGCGCCCTTCGCGGCGGTCGCGCACGGTGATGGGGTAACGCAGGTTCTTGATCCCGACTTTGTCGATGGGGATGTTGCGGGTGTCGCGTTGGTTTTGGACGTCTTTCATGCCTTTTTCCTCCAGTGATCAACCGTGCGTTCGCGGTGCCCGGGCATGCCCTGGAGAAGCCCCATCCGTTGCGCGCTGGTCTGAAATGATCTCATCCCCGGAGGTCAGCGGCAGGCCCCGGGGTTTGGCCGCGATTTCTGATCGACGCGGCGAAAGACTGCTAAGGCAAATACTCTTTCTTCACATGCCGCATGGCTCGAAAGATGTTGCCCTTGATTTTCTTGTTGCGGCCGCAAATGCCTTTTAGCATCTCTTTGACCTCCGCCCGCTTCGTGCGTCCCGCGCTGGGACATGGATTCTCAATTACCGGGAAATCCATTTGGCCGGCAAAGCGTTGCAAAAGCGTTTCGTCGGCGAAGGCCAAAGGGCGGATCACGGTCAAACGGCCTTCAAAAAGCGGCTGACTGGGGAGCATGGTGCTCATTTCTCCGGCATAGAAGATATTGAGGAACAAGGTTTCGATCAGATCGTCCTTGTTGTGCCCCAAGGCCAGCTTGTTGCATCCCAATTGCCCGGCCACCTCGAACAGCCGTTGGCGTCGTTTTCGGGCGCATAAGAAACAGGGATTTTCCCGGTTCGCCGGGCTGTGCGCCACGACACCGAAGTCGGTGCGTTCGACGCGTGTTTCCCACCCCATCCTGCGTGCATGTGCTTCTATTATGGCGCTCTGCCCACCGCCGAAACCAAGATCGACATGGATAGGACAGATCTCATACGTGACGGGCACCCTGGGCAAGCGCTCCGCCAAAAGCCACAAAAGCGCCCAACTGTCTTTGCCTCCGGAAAGGCCTACGGCGATCCGATCGCCATCGCGGATCATGTCGTAGGTGTGCAGGGCTTTTCCGAAGGCCTGGTTGAGCGCTTTGTATGTATTACGGTGCTTGGGCAAAGCTCAATCGGCGCCGGATCACTCTTTTTCCACGGCCGCCCTTGGTTTAGCCACCACCTTGCCTGCGGCCACCTCGCGCATGGCCACGACGATATCCTCATTTTTAGGCGAGCTCACCAGATATTCGGAACCTTCCCGAATGTGGCGCACGCGGGCTGCCGTCATGTGGACCAATTTGAAACGGTTTTCCACTCTTTTCAGACAATCTTCAATGGTAATTCTGGCCACCAGCTACCTCCACTACGTCAATTAAATTGCTTGAATCCGCAATCTATAGGATTTCCACCAATTCGTAAACCCGCTTGCCGCCGGGTGCTTGCAGGGTGATCTCATCGCCCGGCTTGCGGCCGATAATGGCTTTTCCCAAGGGGGAGGCCACGGAGATACGCCCCTCTTTGATGTCGGATTCATCCGGCCCGACCAGTTGGTACTCCACATCTTCACCGGTTTCGACGTTGGCCAGCAGCACGCGACTGGCGAAGACGGCGCGATCCTTGGGCAGCGATTCAGGATCGATGATCTGGGCATTTCCCAATTTGAAATTGAGTTCGTTCACGCGTGCTTCGATAAAGGCCTGGCGCTCTTTGGCCGCTTCGTATTCGGCATTCTCCGACAGGTCACCATGGGAGCGGGCCTCTTCGATGGATCTGATCACGCGCGGCCGCTCCACAGCCATCAGATTGGAAAGCTCTTTTTTGAGGGCTTCGTAACCTTGGGGGGTAATGGGAATCTTTTCCAACGTGAACTCCTTTTTGCTCCAAAATAGCGGCGGCCCCAAACGGGCCGCTGTCGCGCCAAGCCAACGGCACCCCCGCCATCACGGAATCACATCATGATCGTGACGGTTACGAGGATGGGGTTGATTTTGATTGAACGATTTTCTTTAAAGGCTGAAATCCTGAATGCGTTCCGCCTCCTTGGATTGCTACTGCGGCGCCACCAGGCACCAAAGCTTGCGAGCCGGCACCATATTGTTCCTGCCGGACTTGGATCGTGGAATGCAAATATCGATTTTTGTTAAGGGTGTCAACAAAAGTTGCGAATATGCTCATTTTGTACCGCTCTTTACGCCGGCAGAGGGCATCTGGGCATCGGCCGAGCGAAGATATACCGGCGTGAAGCGGTGCAGATTTTCCACAGCCCCCTGGGCCAGGCGTCGGCTTCCCAAACGCGCCAGCATGCCGGGTTGCAGGTCATGCAGGGCATCATCGGCCAGATGGGCCGTCCCCCCCTTGTGCGCCCGAATAGTTTCGGAATAGACCCGGACGCCATTGCCGATGAACAGACAGGGGCCCCGATCCCCGATCAGCGTCATGGCCGCTTCCACCGATCCGGCACATTCGGGAAGCACCTGGGCCAAATCATCTCCCTGGCGTTGAAACAGCGACCAATACACTTGATGGCGGCGGGCATCGATCATCGGGCATATCCAAGCGGCTTGGGTATGGACCAGGGCCTGATGGGCCAGCACCGCCAGCGTGGATACCCCCACGAGGGGCTTGCCGGTGGCCAGGGCGAGCCCCTTGATGGCGCTGATGCCGATGCGCAGACCGGTGAAGCTGCCCGGTCCCTGGGTGACGACCCAGCCGTCCAGGTCGGCCACTTGCGTGCCGGACGCTTGCAGCAGGCTTTGCAAGGCCTGCATAAGCACCTTGGCGTGGGTCAGCCCCCCGGTGATGCTTCGCTGCGCCTGCACCTCGCCATTGGCCCAGAGCGCCAGGCCGCACACTTCGGTGGCCGTATCGAGGGCAAGTATGCGCATTTTTAGCGCTTGGCTGTTTTGGAACGACGCGGCAATGGCGTGCGATTGATCAGTTTGCCGATGGGTTCCTGCAGGGCGTTATCCAGTACCTCGTTCATGTTTTGAACAGAGATGAACTTGAGCCGGCGTTTGATCGTGGCCGGGATCTCTTCCAGATCTTTTTTGTTCTTGGCCGGGATCAACACAGTCTTGATACCGGCTCGGATGGCGCCCAGGGCTTTTTCCTTGAGGCCGCCGATGGGCAGCACCCGGCCGCGCAGGGTGATCTCGCCGGTCATGGCCACATCCTTGTCCACCGGTCGCTGGGTGAAGACCGAAATGAGGGCCGTGGCCATGGCGATGCCCGCCGAAGGCCCGTCCTTGGGGATCGCACCGGCCGGCACATGGATATGGATATCCAAATTTTCGAAAGTGGCCGGCTTGACCCCCACCGTATCCAGGTAGACCCGGCAGTAACTCAGGGCGGCCCGGGCCGATTCCTGCATGACTTCGCCGATTTGCCCGGTGACGATCAGCTCTCCTTTGCCGCGAATCAAGCTGGCTTCCACATAGAGCACTTCGCCGCCGACCTGGGTCCAGGCCAGGCCGGTGGAAAGCCCCACCTGGCTGGGCTCCTGGTCGAGTTCCGGAAAATACTTGGGAACGCCCAGATACTTTTCGAGGTTGGAGCGCGTGATGGTAAAGGCGCCTTTTTCGCCTTCGGCGATTTTGCGGGCGACCTTGCGGCACAGGGTGGCGATTTCGCGTTCGAGATTGCGCATGCCGGCTTCGGAGGTGTATTCGTTGATGATCAACGACATTGCATTGGGGCTGATCGTCAACTGCTTGGGCTTGAGACCGTTTTCGCGCAACTGGCGCGGCATGAGGTAATTTTCGGCAATCGTGCGTTTTTCATCGTCGGTGTAGCCTGACAGATTGATCACCTCCATGCGGTCGAGCAGCGCGGAGGGAATCGTGTCGGTGGCGTTGGCGGTGAGGATGAACATCACCTGGGACAGATCGAAGGCCAGATTGAGATAATGATCCGAAAATTCGCTGTTCTGTTCGGGGTCCAGGGCTTCCAGCAGGGCGGATGAGGGATCTCCCCGGAAGTCGGAGCCCACCTTGTCGATTTCATCCATCATGAAGACTGGGTTGCGCGTACCGCAGGTCTTCAGTCCCTGCAGGATGCGGCCGGGCATGGCGCCGATATAGGTGCGCCGGTGGCCCCGGATTTCGGCCTCGTCGCGGATGCCGCCCAAGGAGATGCGCACGAACTTGCGCCGCATGGCTTTGGCGATGGCCTGCCCCAGGGAGGTCTTGCCCACCCCCGGAGGGCCGACGAAACAGAGGATCGATCCTTTCACCTGGGGATTGAGCTTGCGCACGCTCAGGTACTCCAGGATGCGGTCTTTGATCTTGTCCAGGCCGTGGTGGTCCTTGTCCAGGGTGGCCTTGGCCTGGGCGATATCGATGATATCCTTGGTGGTCTTTTGCCACGGCATTTCGGTGAGCCAGTCCAGGTAGGTGCGCACCATGGAGGATTCGGCGGCATCCGGATGCATCTGCTCCAGGCGCCGCAACTGCCGTTCGGCCTCTTCCAGGGCCTCCTTGGGCATGCGCGCGCGCTTGATGCGGCGCTTGTATTCGTCGATCTCCTGGCCCTTTTCGTCCAGCTCGCCCAGTTCCTTGTGGATCGCACGCATCTGCTCACGCAGGAAGTAATCCCGCTGGCTCTTGGAGATTTCGTCCTTGACGTCCGATTGAATCTTGGCCTGCATGGCGGACAGCTCGACCTCGCGGCTGAGCATGTCGTGCACCTTGTGCAGGCGGGCCACCGGGTCGATGAGCTCGATCACCTGCTGGGCCTCTTCGATCTTGAGCCGCAGGTTGGAGGCCACCAGATCGGCCAGCTTGCCCGGGTCCTCGATGCTTTCGAGGATGCTGCTCACGTCCCCGGTCATTTCACCGCGCAACGCCAGGATCTTTTCGGAATACTCCCGGACATTGCGCATGAGCGCCTCGACCTCGAGGTTGGGCTGTTCGATGGGCGGCTCTTCCAAAACCTCGATGGACACACGATAAAAGGATCTTTTTTGCACATATTGGACGATACGCGCCTTGGCGAACCCCTGCACCAGGGCCTTGACGCGGCCATCGGGCAGCTTGAGGATGCGCAGGATGCGGCTGACGGTGCCGATCGTGAAGATATCGCCGGCTTTGGGATTTTCGACTGCCGGATCTTTTTGGGTGGCCACGAAAAGAAAACGATCCTTGGAGATGGCGGCTTCCACGGCACGCACCGATTTTTCACGCCCCACGAAAAGCGGCAGCAGCATGTCGGTGAATATCACCACATCGCGCACGGGCAGCAGCGGCAGCGTGGTGGGGATCTGCACGTCGGTGGTGTCTTCCTCGATTATACTGATGAGATCATCCTTATCCGTTTCACCCATAGGCGGTATTTATCTCCAGTTTACTGATTTTCACCGATCCTCTATCGATAAGGATACAGACCGGTTTTATTAAATATTCCGGCTGCATGCCGGAAACGTGCGATCTATCACATTTTTCCAAATAGAATCAAGAAGATATTATAAAGCAAATGTTGATTTTGACAACATCCGCTTGATTTTTTAAGCGAAGGCTCTTAGAAAGCAGCCAGATGCACACCGTGTTGCCAATGGCCGCGACAGGCGCGCATGGCAGACACTCTTCCAAACAGGAGGGCACCCCCTCGTTGCTGATCAACATTTATATCTTTGTATTGGGGCTTTGCGTCGGCAGTTTCTTGAATGTGTGCATCTTCCGCATCCCGGCCGGTCGTTCCATCGTGCGGCCGGCGTCGGCCTGCCCCGGTTGCGGCGCATCGATCCGCTGGTATGACAACATCCCTGTGCTGAGCTACCTCATGTTGCGGGGACGTTGCCGCCACTGCCACAGCGGCATTTCGGCACGCTATCCCATGATCGAGCTGCTCACGGCGTTCTCGGCGCTGGCGGTCTGGCTGAACTTCGGATGGAGCGCCGAAACACCGATTTACTTCTTGTTTATCGCCGCCCTGCTGGCCATCACCTTTATCGACATCGACCATCGCATCATTCCGGATGAAATCAGTCTGCCCGGCATCCCCATCGGCTTTGCCCTCAGCTTTCTGCTCCCCGAAATGCGCTGGTACGACGCGCTGCTGGGGATCCTCGCCGGCGGCGGCTCGCTCTACATGGTGGGCTGGGCGTATCAGTTGCTGACCGGCAAGGAGGGCATGGGGGGTGGCGACGTCAAACTGTTGGCCATGATCGGCGCCTTTATCGGGTGGCAAGGGGTACTGTTCACCATCATGGCCTCTTCCTTTATCGGGACGCTGGTCGGCTTGGTGGTGATGCTTCGCACGCGCCAGGGGATGAAGCTGGCCGTTCCGTTTGGCCCCTTTTTGGCCATTGGGGCGATTATCTACCTCTTTTTCGGCCCTCAGATCATCGACTGGTACCTGCACCGTTTCTTAATGTAGCCTCTGGGACGAAGCCTTGAGGTTTCAGTCTGCGGAAAACCCATGAAAATAGCCGTGCTTTCCGACATCCATGCAAATTTCGAAGCCATGCGCGAGGTGTTGGCCGATGCCGACCGCCTGGGCGTGGATCACATGCTCTGCCTGGGGGATTGCATCGGCTACGGCCCCGAGCCGGAGGCGGTGATGGCTGAGGTGCGCCGACGGGCCATTCCCAGCATCATCGGCAACCATGAGATGGCCGTGCTGGATCGCGTTCATCTCAACTGGTTCAACCCCATGGCGCGCATCTCTTTAGAAAAAACATTCACCCTGCTGAGCGCCGAATCCATGGATCTGATCAGGCGCCTGCCCTATTACCAGGTGCTGTTCGGCTGCCGCTGTGTGCACGGCTATCCACCCGACTCGGCCCAAACCTACCTGTTCCAAAAGGCGGCCCCCGAACTGCGCCAGACGTTTGAATCCATGGCCGAACCCATTTGCTTTATCGGCCATACCCACAATCTGGAACTCGTTCGCTTCGACGGCCGTCAAGTGGAACGCACGGCGCTGGCAGAGGGGATCACAAACCTTACCCCCAGCGATCGCTATATGATCAACGTGGGCAGCGTGGGCCAGCCCCGCGACGGCACCAACCACGCCAAGTACATCATCTGGGACCCGGAGCGGTCACGCATCGAGGTCCGCTTCGTCGCTTACAACATCGCCGCCACCGTGGCCAAGATCGAAGCGGCGGGCCTGCCGCTCGCCCATGCAAAACGGCTATGGTAACTAGGCTACCTTATTTGCTTACATGAAACGCATCGGGCATTACATCATCCGGGGTCTGTTGGGCCGCGGCGGCATGGGCAAGGTCTTCAAGGTCGAGTTGCCGGTGGTGGGCAAGATGGTGGCCCTCAAACTGCTCGATCCGGATCCTTTGCTGGCCAAGCTGCTGGGCATGCCCAAGCTGCGCGATCTTTTCCTGGCCGAGGCCAAGATCCTGGCCCGCTTGAACCATCCCCACATTGTGGATTTAAACGATTTTGACGAGGATCAGGGCAGACCTTTCTATGTAATGGCCTATTACCCCAACAACCTGGGGTCCCTGCTCGGCGAGTCGTATCGGACCGAACGCCCCTCTCGCACCATCCGCGCCGACAAGGCCCTGAACTACGTGCGCCAGACCCTTGAGGGCCTGGTGTGCCTGCACGATGCCGGCATCGTTCACCGCGATATAAAACCGTTCAATCTGCTGGTGACCGAACTGGACAGCATCAAAATCTGCGACTTCGGCCTGTCCAAGCTGCGCGGAGAACGTTTTTCCGGCCCGCCGCAGCTCAATGTGGGTTCGCCCTTCTACGCCGCCCCGGAACAGGAAAAGTCGCCCGATGCGGCCGGCCCTGGCGCCGATCTCTACCCGCTGGGCATCATGCTCTACCGCATGCTCACCGGCCGCTTGCCCGAACACCCCCCCCATCACCGGGATTACCAAAAGCCCAGCAGCCTCAATGCCGATCTGGATGCAACCTGGGATCGGTTCATCGCCCGGGCAACCGCCGTTGCGCCCAAGGAACGCTATTCGCATGCCGACCAAATGCAACGCGCCTTGAATGAACTCTTCACCCATTGGCAGGATATGAAGGAGAAGACCTGCGCCCTTCCTCCGGTCGCGCCGAGTCATCACCAGCCGCTGGCGATGACGTTGCGCCACCAACCCGTTAAGATGGCGCCCAAGGAAGCCCAACGGGTTTTCGAGCTCGATGTTCTATGGCGGCCGCGGCGGTATTCGATCGGGGACTATACGGCCCCATCCGCGGATATGGTCTTTGACCGCGCCACCCATTTGGTATGGCAACGGGCGGGAAGCCGCTACCCGCACCCCTGGTCCCAGGCGCATGGTTATATTCAGCGCCTCAATGCCGAGCGGTTTGCCGGGCATGATAACTGGCGGCTGCCCACCGTTGATGAGCTGGTAAGCTTGCTGCGCCCTGCGCCACAGGCCCAGGATCTGTGCATCGCCCCGCTCTTCGATCCGCGCCAACGCTGGCTGTGGAGTTCGGATCGCCGATCGTTCATGGCCGCCTATTATGTGGATGTCCAGCTGGGTTTCGTGGGCTGGCAGGATCTGAGCGCCGCCTACTATGTGCGCGCAGTGTGTAAGGCCTGATTCGGCTAAGCGATTCCCACGAAGTCGAAATTCATCTTGGCCTGAAACTTTTCAATGCGCTTGAAGATCTCTTTGAGCATGGTCTGCTCGATGCGCGTCAGGCGTTTGGGATTGATGAAATTATCGGCCGGGATCTTTTGGTCCAACACAGCCGACACCTGGCGCATGAAGCGCAGTTGCATCAAAAAGCTGTAGGCCTTTTCCAGCTCTTCATGCTCTTGCCGGCTGATGGCTCCCTTTATGAGGAGCTGCTGCAAGCGCTCCAGGGTATTGGCCGCCTCGACCCCATTTTTAAGGGCGTAGACCCTGGCGAAATCAACGATGGGCATCATGGCGCTCTTGATATCCAGGGCATCGCGGTGCTCCCCTTTGGATTCCACGACGAAGTTTCGGAAAAAGCCTAAGGGGGGTCTGAAACTGAGCGCGTTTTCGGTCATGTAGCGTAAAAACCCCGACCACCGGCCGATGGCGGCGTATAAGTGCGCCCGCAGCTCATTGACCAGGCGCAGTTCGCCATACCCCAACCGGAAGTCAAAAAAGATGCTGGCCTGCAACAAATCCTCGGGTTGGGCGGCATGGATCCATTGCAGGAAATAGTCTTTCCAGACACTCAGCGGCTGGCACCAGCGCGGGTTCTGAGCCATGACATCTCCGCGGCACAATGCAAAACCGGCTTGGGCCAGCATGGCGCAGGCTCTTTGGCCCAATTCCAGGAAATAGGGACGTGCCTGGGCCGTCTCGGCTGCACTCACATCGTCGAAAATAATGGCATTGTCCTGGTCGGTTTTAAGGGTTTGCTCACCGCGCCCCTCGCTGCCCATGATCATGAAGGCAAAGCCAAGGGGCGGCGGCCCCAGCTCTTGCAGCACGAAACCGAGGACCTTTTTTAGAATGGCATCGGAGAGCGTGGAGATGAACCGATTAATGTGACGCGCCTCGGCGCCGTTACTGATCAAGGTCTTGACCAGCCGGGGCAGACGCTGGTGCTGTTGAACAATCTCTGCGATGGATTCGGCTTTGGATACATTGTGCAGCAGGAAGATCGGCGATTGGCCCTGGGCCGAAATCAATTCCCGATGGGAGAACATCCCGATCATCTGTTCCTTGGCGTCGATCACGGCCAGATGTTTGATGTTATGCTGCATCATGTTCATGAGGGCCTCGAAGACCATGGCCTGGTCGCTGATGGTGCGCAGCGGCGAAGACATGATCTCCACCGCCCGGCGCTGAATGTCGTATCCGCTGGCAATCACTTTGTAAGCCAGGTCACTGTCGGTGAGAATACCGGGGCTATGGCTCCTGGAGCCTGGGATGATCACGTAAGTACTTTTTTCTTTGCGCATTTTCTGCGCCACCTGCTGGATCGTCATGTCGGCGGCGCCGAAGACAGGTGCCGGATTATACATCTGGCCAACCGATTGATGGAACAATTGCACGCCTTCTTCCGGGGGCGCGGCCGAACGGGCAATGATGGCAGCATAGGATTTATCCAACATGCGCTTGCCGAAGGTATCGGTGAAAAATTCGCTGAACTCGGTGTGCGCCTCGCAAAGCTGCAGGAAGATCTTTTTGGGCAGAATGTAAAAGACGCTCTCTTCGGTTACTTCCAGAGAGCGAACCGCCAGTCCGTCATTGACCAGCATGGAGATCCCACCATAAAGATCGCCTTCGGAAAGCATGTCCAGCATGGTCTTTTGCCCTTCACGCTCATAGTACCGCTCGGCAAGTCCCCTTTGGAGGATATACAGATATCCCAATCGCGTTGCGCCCTGCTTGAAAAGCAAGGCGCCCTTGGGATGGGAAACCATGGAGAGGTTGGCCACCACTTGTTCCAAAGCCTCTTCGGATAAGAAGGAAAAAGGGGCCACCTCAGTCAGGAATGATTTTGCCTGGCCCGATGAAATGATCGCGGCCAGGGAAGGATCGAAGATATGCTTGCTGAAATTTTCGACGAAGTAATCGTAGAAGGTTTTGTAGCGTTTGCACAGATCCAAAAAAAGAGCCGGTGGAATCAGATAAGCTTCGGTCTCCTCGTCTGCACGTACCGTTCGCAAGGATATTCCGCCGTTCATCAGCAAGGTTATGCCGCCGAACACCTCATTGCGTTTTATATAGCCCCGCAGGCTCAGGCCTTCGGGCTTTTTTTCGTAAAGGGAGATCTGGCCGTTCTTGACCACATAAACGTGTTCGATGGGGGTTTCGCCCTGTTCGGCGATCAAGTGGCCCGGGGCCAGGTTGAATAGGTGCGCCTGGGCGGCGAGTTTGTCCAGCTCTTGGGCAGGGAGCATCTTAAAGTGGGGCATGGCCTCGAAAAAGTGGCGTATCTCCTGACTCATGGCGGACCCTCCACACGCAAAGGGTAATAACCGCCACTTTAAATAAAGAGAGACCTTTTAGCAACCATGGGCGACTAGCCGTGCGCAAGTTAACTGGCGAGGATCTTTTCGGCAATGGCAGCATACGCCTTGCTTACGGCCGACTCAGGGTGCTTTTGCTGGTATGAAACGCCGGCATCGCCACATTCGACCATCTGGGCATCGAAGGGAATGCGGCCCAGAAAAGCCACGTTCATGGCTAAAGCCGTCTTTTCGCCACCGCCGGTTCCAAAAAGATCAAGGACCGACTGGCAGTGAGGACAGGTAAAGCCACTCATATTTTCGATCAAGCCAAAGACTTCCATCTTGACGGTTTGGCAGAAATTGATGGACTTGCGCACATCGGCCAGCGAGACCTCCTGAGGCGTGGTCACGATGATGGCCTTTGCCTCTTTGATGGACTGGGCCACGGTAAGGGGTTCGTCGCCGGTTCCCGGCGGTGCGTCGATCAGCAACACATCCAGATCCCCCCAGGCGACCTGGCCGATGAACTGCTGAATCATGGAGTGCTTGACGGGTCCGCGCCAAATAATGGCGTCGTCCTTCCCCTCCATGAGCGATTCCACGGAGACGGCGCTAAGGTGCTCGTTGAAACGCATGGGAATCAATTTATTGTCGGCGTTCATGTCGAGGATTCCGTCAAAACCCAGCATGCGGGGGACATCCGGACCATGGAGGTCCACGTCCATCAGCCCCACGTTGACGCCCCTAGCGGCCAGGGCCATGGCCAGGTTGACCGCCGTGCTGGTTTTACCCACCCCGCCCTTGCCGCTCATGACGATGAATTTGCGCTGGATGCGGCCAAGCGTTTCTTTGACGGCCGCCTCTAAAGCCTCTTTGGGATTGGTCTTCTTTTGGGCGGATTCGACACTGTCGTGAATATGGACCATGCCTGTCAACTCCTTTGCACTATACACAGCCGCTTTGGGCGGTTTGACGATCAGAAAAACTCGGTGAGGTTATGGATTTCCAGTTGGGTTGTCAATGGGAATTGCCTGTGTGGACTCCCATCCCCTCCTTTAACGGCCTTTTCCTACCACCAATTTCTGCCCAAGCTGCAGGGTACTGCTTTTATCCATGCGATTCATTTGGATCAAATCATCCATGGATATGTTGTAGCGCTTGCTGATGCTGTAAAATGTATCGCCGGCGGCGACTGTATGGTATTGCATCGTGGGGTCCACGGAGGCCTGTCCGCTGGTTTTGTCCTTGGCGGAGGATGCTGCTTTATCGTTGGTTTTCTTTCCGGCGGCGACCGTCGCTGCCTTGCGGACTTCGCCGATTTGTTTCTGCAGGCCTTCCATGCTGGTGGTAATATGGTCCATGCGCAGGGATGCGGATGCCTCGCTGCGTTCAAAGCGCTCTTGAAATTTTTCAAAAGCTTTGGCCTGCTCCCAGATCCTGGTAACCTTTTCGTCAATGGCATCGTAGTTATTCAATCGTTCTTCCACAAGCCGCATCCGCTCTTCGAGCACGGCGTATTCTTTATTTCCCGGCCCGCCTTTACTGCTTATCAAAAGCGTCAGCAAGGCCGCCAAGGACGCCACTATAGCCAACCCGAGAAGAATAAACACCAGAGGGAACTTATTCGAGCGGCTGCCCTTCACGGATTCCTTGCGCGTTGCCCAGGGGGAATAGTGCTCTTCATCAAAAAATTCTTCTTTGGCTTTTTCTTCCTGTGGCTCATTGACCTCGCCTGAATCTTTCCATTTCATGCAAGCACCTCCAAGCTCCTGGGATCTTAATATCAACAAGGGTCCCGCCGTTTGGTTTGCTTATAGACCATCGATAAAGGTCCATCAAGCCAAAATGCCATTTTCATCAAGAGGGACGCATGCTTGAAGAGATAATTGTCCGGCTGTGGTCCTCCGGTTGATTGCCAATGGGATTTAACGTATGAATCGATTGACGTCACAGGCATGGCTTCGAAAGTATGGTGTTTGGAAATATACAGTTTGATGGAGGAATACCCGATGCAGCACGCGCACACCTTCGTGGAGACGTATGACGGCATGGTCGCCTTTGGTCTAAATCGCGAGACGGACGAGAATACCATCATTTATTATCTGCAAAAATTCTCTGATGATGACTTGATGGCCATCTTGCGCAAGCGCCTGAGCGATGAAGACCTCACCGCTTTGTTCGATCTGCTATCCAGCTTGCTGCGCAAGCATTTGGACGAAAAAGAGTATCATCGCCTTTTTCTGAAGGAGGAACACCCATAATGGATGACTGCATGCGCAGTCATCCATTACAGTGGCGACAATATTAAACAACCCCTGGTGGATTTATATCTGGCGGTCCCCAAGGCGAAGATGGATAACGCCGGGGGAAGGTTGGTGCGGACGACTTGTTTAGGATTTCGAACTTAATGCAACCCAGTCTGTATTCTGAAGAGCTTTAGTGCGCGAGCACAAGAAGAAAATGAGCAACGACCCTACAGCCGAGGAATTGTACCTGTCTTGGGATACTATCTGAAAACCAGCGCCTTGGGTGACCGCCAAACCTCGTTATCCGGCCGTAGGGAGCTTGGCCAGATCTTTAACCTTATCAATCAAGGACTGAAGAACGAACGGCTTATCCAGCACGGCATCGAACCCACCATTTTGCAGCAACAGTGGCGTACCGGAAAGTCCGATAACCGGAGTCGCCTCTCGTTTTGATCCACGAATATGGTGAACCACATGACGTCCGTCCACACCGGGCATACGAACGTCTGTAATGACTAAATCATAGGCGCCCTTGTCAAACTTGGCGATGCCGCCGACGGCGCTCTCGGCCGTATCGACGATAAGATCCAGGCGACTTAACGCCTGACTGAGCAAATCGCGAATCATCCGCTCATCATCAATGACCAGAACATTGCACACGATTATCCCTCCAAGGGCGTTAACTCAGTTTACGCATATGATCTGGACGCACTATATAGTACGTGAGCATGTTGTCAAGCACAACATATTGATACTGTCAAAATTAGGGGGCTGAAGCCTTAGCTTAATATCCGAAAGATCTGGATGGACCCTAAGAAAAGATGGCTTGCTTGTCAAAGGCGATCTTCGCAAAAGAAAGGCGCTCTTATCGACATGAACCAGTTGTTCCGTAAACATTCAATATCAAATCGCTTTATCGCCACCGGGCCACAAAGGGGCCCGGCATATGGATTTTGATGCCGGCTCAAAGAGACATGATTTCAATGAAGTGCGAAGTTATTGACAATCTGTGAACATTGCAAGAACCAAGGATTTCTTGATCAATTGCGGTTTTTGATATCAGGCTGGAGGAGTGGCGGAGGCTGGCATGAGCGTTGTAGTATTAAGTGCCTTTGTTTAGACTTTATATTTGCCGAAATCTTCAGGCGAAAGCTTCTCAAGATACTCGGCCCACTTCTTACCCTCCTCGCTTTGATCGAGCACTTCGACATCCCCTTCACCCCGCTTAGACTTGTCGATCACCTTCTGGTCCACAAAAATTGGGGCGGAGAAACGCAAGGCGATGGCTATCGCGTCGCTGGGGCGTGCGTCCAGGGTAAATGATTGGGTGTCGCTATCAAAATGAATTAGAGCATAGAAGGTGTTCTCACGAAGATCGCAAACTTCTACTTTGGTCACTCGGATGTTTAGATGCGAGCTGAAATTTTTAAACAAATCGTGAGTCATGGGCCGCTCGAATTGAACATTCTGCAGGACAGAAGCAATGGAGGTCGCTTCCAACAGCCCGATCCAAATAGGTATGGCCTGCTCGTCCGCCTCCGTTTTAAGGATAATTATGGGTGTATTGGAGGTGGGATCCATGGTGAGCCCAGCCACGTTGGCTTTATGTAACATAAATCGCTCCTTTCCCCGAAACTAGCCCGGGTTAGGACAAAGGTCGTCCCCATAGGCTGTGGGACATGGCTTTTTCTATCATGATCTCCATGATACGACCTGTCAACATTTGATTCCAGGCATCGGCCGGCGCTTCTTGCATGAAATGAACGATCTTATTGGTGCCGGTACGACCCGACCACTGGATGCCGTCTTTCGCACCTTGGGGGGGGCGATCCTGGGAACCATAAGCCTGGTGTTTGCTGAGTCCGTCTACCAAGATCTCCTGGATACTGCCCGTTAATGCCAGATTCTTTTTCTGCGTGAAGGCCTCCTGACAAACGAGTACCCTTTGCAGCCTCTCTTTCTTTATAGCTTCATCAATCTTGTTTTCGAAACGCACTGCAGGTGCATTGGGCCGATCGGAATAGACAAAAGCGAAAAGGCCATCAAATCCTACCTGATCGATCAGATGCAGTGTCTCCTCGAACTCCTCGTCCGTTTCTCCGGGAAAGCCGACAATAATATCGGAAGTGATGGCGATATCCGGGCGGATACCCCTGAGCAGTTGAACCTTATCCATGTATTGCCGTTTGCTGTAGCGTCGATTCATGCGCCTGAGAACGGCGTCAGCACCCGATTGGACCGGCAAATGAATATGAGGGCAGAGCTTTTCTAACCGGTCGAAAGCCAGCATCAACTCCTCGGAAAGGTCCTTGGGATGAGAAGTGGTAAAGCGAATACGGGATAGCGCCTTAATGCGATTGATCCGATCGAGCAGTTTAGCAAAGCTGCAAAACCCTTCTTTTTGTCCGTAGCTGTTCACATTCTGCCCCAACAGCGTCACTTCGCGCGCGCCGTGCTCAACCAAATGCTCTATTTCAGCTACAATTTCATCGGGCGTACGGCTCGACTCACGTCCGCGGACATAGGGTACGACACAATACGTGCAATAATTATCGCATCCCCGCATGATGGTCACGAATGCCGACACATCGGATGATGACGCCAGGTGACCGGGGGCGAAATCATCCGCCGAAATGGTCGTGGCCATATCCACATCCACGATGCGACAGCGGGTTGCGGCAATACGCTGGATGAGTTGGGGCAACCTGCCGATGGCATGCGTGCCGAAAACAAGGTCCACATGGGGCATACGCGAAATAACCTTATGCCCTTCTTGCTGGGCGACACACCCTCCCATGGCGATGATCAATTCGGGTTTGCTCTCCTTATACGGTACCAACCGTCCCAAAAAACTGAAGGCCTTTTGTTCGGCTTTGGCCCGGATAGCACATGTATTTACGATGATCACATCCGCGGCGGCCAAATCATCGGTGGGTTTATATCCTAACGGTGCCAGTCGGCTTTGGATCTGCCCGGTGTCATAGACATTCATCTGACAGCCCATGGTGTTGATGAATATTTTCTTCAGTGGCATAGCTTCACATGTTCTTCATGCATTATTGATTGCCTCCTCGGTCGGCGTACCACCCGCTTCGACCAGGAACTTCTTACCCAGATCGGCCATGACCGCTTGTACAACAGTCTCACATCCTGGTGCCGTGACGATTACAATCCGGCCAGAAGCTGCCTCGAGGGTCGTCACTGTGCCGACGCCTTCGTAGGCTTCAAGGATAAACTTGACCATGTTTATTTGTCGCCGATCTACACGGTAGTATTGTCTTACGGTCTTCATGCCATCACAAACATTCCATTGACTTATGATGCGAAAAAGGGGGTCGGCCCTATCCTGGTCGGACAGATCGCCTGCATTTTATCTTGTCCCGTGCCTCTTTATAGGATATTGCCCTCCCATGCAAATGCAATGGAAAATTTTGCAGCCTGATCGCGCCCTTGTTCAGGAAATTCAGAGTCATCTCCAATGTCATCCGGTTACGGCAACAGTCCTTGCAAACCGGCAAGTCCAGTCTGCCCAACAAGCGTCTTTATTCATCCAACAGGGCTTGGAATCCTTGCCCTCGCCCAACCTGCTATGGGGTATTGCCACTGCCGTGGAGCGCATCATACGTGCCCTGCAGTCCAAAGAAAAGATTATGGTGTTCGGTGATTATGATGCCGATGGCGTCACTGCCACGGCCGTGCTCTTGAATTTTCTGAAAGCTGCCGGCGCCGATGCTTTTTACCACTTACCCCATCGCATTGATGAGGGGTATGGCCTGCTCCCGATGCATATCGCGCAGTTGGCAGCGCCCCACCATGTCAAGCTGATCATAACGGTGGACTGTGGTTCCAGCAGCCTGGAGGCGGTAAAAGCGGCGCAACGTTACGGCATCGATGTCGTCATCACCGATCATCATAACGTCGATGCCCCCTTGTCGTGCGCCTGTGCGTTTATCAACCCCAAAGCCCCAAAACAACCCGCGGAACTGGGTGAATTGGCCGGTGTAGGGGTGGCTTTCTATCTGGTAATCGCCCTGCGCGCCGCGTTGCGTTCAATAGGATGGTGGCGCGAACGCCCGGAACCAAACCTTAAGGCCTACTGTGATCTTGTCGCCATCGGCACGATTGCGGACATGGTACCCCTCAAAGGGATCAACCGCGTGCTGATTCGTGCGGGCCTGGAGCAGATCAACCGCTGCCCGCGGGCAGGGATTCAGGCGCTGCTGGCAGTGAGTGGCATCCGTCATACACCTATAAATTCTGAAGACATAGCCTATCGCTTAGGCCCAAGAATCAATGCCGCAGGACGTATGGCCCATGCCAAAATAGCCTTTGATTTACTCAACGCACCCAATTCAGAGGCTGCTTGCAGATTGGCTGAAGAGTTGAATGCCCTGAATCATCGCCGTCAGGAGACCGAAAGCGACATCTATCATCATATCATTACCCACATTGACAGCCGTCCGGATCTGGCAAACCAAAAATCACTGCTCCTTGCGGGTACTGGATGGCACGAGGGGGTCCTGGGAATTGTCGCGACCAAGCTAATTGCCCGCTACCATCGACCTGTAGCCGTCGTTTCGGTCAAAGACGATATGGCCAAGGGCTCCGGGCGAAGCGTTTACCCAGTGGACCTGTATGCGGTTCTGGGAAAATGTGAACATCTTTTGGAGAAATATGGAGGACATAAACTGGCGGCGGGCTTCAGCTTGCATACCAAGAACATCGGTCTGCTTCAAAATGCTTTTGAAGCGGCCGTGACTGAAATGCTGCAAAATGAAAATTTATGTCCCCAACTCGAAATTGACAGCGAGATCGGCTTTTCGTCAATTTCACCACAGCTTTTGGATGAATTGGAAAGTCTCGCTCCTTTTGGCAATGGAAACCCGCCGCCGCTTTTCATGGCCCGTGATGTGAGAGTAACAACGGCGGTCATCGTGGGTCGGAATCACCGCAGAATGGCCCTGTGTCAGCCTGATCAAGAGATCCCGCCGATTGCTGCCATACAGTTCAACTTGGCGCCGGACAGTCCTCGGGCCAACGCTTTCGATCGGCTTGCTTTCCGTTTGCAGTGGAACCGGTACAGGGGAGACAGGGAGATCCAAATAATTGTAGAGGCATTGTAGCACCAAGAATTTATCTTGAAAATCACGTAACTTGTCATTATGATGCCTCGTTGCAAATTTGGCATCCATAATCTATTGGCTGCTTTTGACTTAAAAATGAAGGGTAAGGGCGGTGTTCTATGGGGAAAGTATTTCGACCAAGTAACAGGGAATCGAGCATTTTATCAAAAATTGAATCTTCAAAAGAACACGCCCGAAGGCGAACGATCATCTCGGCCAGGGATCATGTGGAGGCGCTTGGCAATGCTATTGCCATGAAGCTGGTTGAAAACCAATTGGTGGAGACCACGAACAAGAACAGTCTCGAAGAACAGCTTGTTAAATGTCTTGAAAATCTTTGCCGCGCAGATGATTTCGACATCGATTATATGGTGGCGCCCTACAGGCAGTTGGTGCAAAATCCAAATGTAGTCAGCTTATACGTTACAGCCTTCCTGCTCGAGAAGTTGATTAATCATAAGTCTGTGGTGGACATCTTTGGGGCCGACAATGAGATTTACGGGTGCATTAATCAGCAGGTGTTAAAAATCTTGCCTTGACGCAAGGAGTTATGCGTCCTTCCTTTCATTGCCAACTTCTCAATAGCCCTTTCTCTGACCCGGGAATGTTGGTCCATCTTGCTTTTCAGAAAAGATCGCTGCTATTCGATCTGGGGGACCTCAGCGCAGTACCTGCCGCCGACCTTTTGAAGGTCGATCACATTTTTGTAAGTCACACCCACATGGATCATTTCATTGGATTTGATCAAATACTTCGTTTGTTCTTAGGACGTTCCAAACGGTTGCATCTTTATGGCCCAGAAGGTTTTTTGAAGCATGTGGCGGGTAGATTGTCCGCCTATACATGGAATTTGGTTCAAAATTATAATGACGCGCTTGAACTTGAAGTCTTTGAAATCGATGAAAACCGCAAACGGAGCCAAATCTTTAATTGCCGCACGGGTTTTAAGCCCTCGACACCACCTTATGTCGAGAATATTGACAAAATCTTGCATCAAGAGCCCGCCCTAATCGTATCTACCGTTATCCTGGATCATCAAATTCCTTGCCTATCCTTTAATTTGCAGGAACAGTTTCATATCAATATTCTTAAAAACAAGTTGGAAGAATTGTGCATAAAGGTTGGCCCATGGATCAAGGCATTCAAAAAGCTACTGTATGATGGGGCCGATCCGTCTGCAGAAGTACTGGTGCCATCATCTCTACCGCACCAAGGGATGCAAACATTTACCGTAGAAGAATTAAGCACCAAGGTTGTGCGCATTTCTCGAGGACAAAAAATCGCCTACGTGACCGACGCAATATACACGCCCGCCAATGAAGAAAAGATTATATCCTTATCGCAGGGAGCCGATCATCTATTCATCGAGGCCGCTTTTTTAGAAAAGGATCGCGATGTCGCCCATACAAAGTATCACCTCACGGCGCGTCAGGCGGGCCTTATCGCCAGAAAGGCGGGTGCTCGGAAAGTGACCGTATTCCATTTTTCACCACGATATGCAGGGTCAGGTAATCTACTGGAAGCAGAGGCCCAAATGGCCTTTGAAGGGTTGATTTAACAAAGCAACGCGCTAGTTTTGCAATTTAGTGAAGCTAAAAATAAAAAAACCCGGAGTCATCGAAATGACCCCGGGTTTAGAAAATTTTTCGGCGGCGACCTACTCTCCCACACAGCTTCCCATGCAGTACCATCGGCGCTGAAGGTCTTAACTTCCGTGTTCGGGATGGGAACGGGTGTTTCACCTTCGCCAACGCCACCGAAAACCTGATTTATTGTTGGCAATTTGGAATGGGTTTTATAAAAGCAATCTATAGGACTTATGTTCGTTGTTTTGTGGCCAAGCCTCACGACCTATTAGTACCGGTTAGCTCAACACATTACTGTGCTTACACACCCGGCCTATCAACCTCGTAGTCTTCGAGGGGTCTTTAGGCAACATAGTGTTGCGGGATATCTTATCTTGGGGCTGGCTTCCCGCTTAGATGCTTTCAGCGGTTATCCAATCCGAACTTAGCTACCCAGCTATGCCGCTGGCGCGACAACTGGAGCACCATTGGTTCGTCCATCCCGGTCCTCTCGTACTAGGGACAGATTCCCTCAAATATCCTGCGCCCGCGAAAGATAGGGACCAAACTGTCTCACGACGTTTTAAACCCAGCTCACGTACCACTTTAATCGGCGAACAGCCGAACCCTTGGGACCTGCTCCAGCCCCAGGATGTGATGAGCC